>Ga0207646_10001005_pt1 | contig 36151 bp, 48 predicted proteins | sample KBSK5502metaG_FD_184343 | JGI IMG/M metagenome (GOLD analysis project Ga0207646, IMG submission 184343) | Corn, switchgrass and miscanthus rhizosphere microbial communities from Kellogg Biological Station, Michigan, USA - KBS K5-50-2 metaG... | ecosystem: Host-associated > Plants > Roots >... | reverse complement strand
GCGTCATACACAAACTCGTCGCGTAGTGGTCTACTTCCGGTGGGTACCCCACCGGCGAAGAACGTTCGCGCTGGCTCGAAAGCGGGCGATTTCCTCGGCTAAGACCCCTTGACAGCCCGTGGCCACTCGGCGCAGGATGCAAACCTTCGGCTAGACCCCCACAAAAGCGAATCGCCGCGGGATCCAACCGCGGCGATTCAGGGAGAGCATGGGTGCTGCTTGCTCGAACCCACCGCAAACCTAACACTTTCGAGAAATTCTCGCAATACCCCGTCTCAGACGTCACCTGACGGGGTCAAGTCGTGAGAATCTCTCTGTTTTCGGGGGCCAAGAACGAGGAGCCGATCCTCTGGGAGGGGACCTGGGACGAGTTCTGCGCTGAGATCGGCCCGCATCGCTTCGACATCGCTGACAAAGAGTCGACTCCGGCCTTCTCGCCGGCTGAGTACTCTGCCGACTGCAAGCGGCGCTCGGACGGCGCCGTGCTGGCGGTGCACCTGTTCGCCATCGACCTCGACCACTCGACCGAGGAGCGCGTGCTCGAGCTCCTCGGGCAGGTGCAGGACCGCGGCCTCGCCGCGCTCGTGTACACGACCTGGACGCACGCTTCCGACCCCTGGCGGGTTCGGGTCGTCCTACCCCTCTCGCGGCCCGTGCCGGGCCCGCAGTGGCGCGCGTTCTGGTCCCGCGCGGCGGGCCTGTTCGGCGGTGATCTCGATCCCAAGTGCAAGAACCCCTCCCGGATCTACTTCGGCCCGTACGCTCCGGCCGGAACCGAGGACCAGAACTTCTTCTTCACCCTGGACGGAAATCCGCTGGACGTGGATGCCGTCAGCGATCTGCCCGTCCTGCATCGCGTGGTGGCCCCGGAGGGTGAGTTCTCCCTGCGCCTCGAGCAGCTCGAGAAGTTCGCCAAGCAGTTGTCCAAGAAGGCGAACGAGCGGCAGGCCGAGCTCGGTGAGGCACTCTTGAGGGTCTGCCGCGGCGAGACCTTCGCCCAGCCGGGCCAGCGCGACTCGACCATCTTCCAGCTCGCGGGGGTCCTGGCGCGCCGGTTTTCGGACTGCCGCGTCGAGTCGATCGCGGATCACTTTAGGCCGAGCCTCTCGCGTATGGCTCACGAGGCGCCCGAATGCCCGACCGTCGAGGACGTCGCCTACAAGTTGCGACGCGCCCGCGACGAGGTGCAGGCCGAGCTTGACCAGCGCGAGGCCGCGCACGGCTCTCGCATTCGCGAGGCCTTCCGGAACGGCCGGTCGCACCCGTACTCGGCGGAGGAGCTGGCGGCGCTCGGCAAGGATGCCGACCACAGATGGATCATCCAGTGTGCCAAGAGCTACTACTACCGCGTGCTCGCGACGTACGCGGGCCCGTACCCGGAATCGTCCGCGCTCGCGGGGGCCGTGATCGAGCTCTCGCCAGCGGCCACGGCGGGTGTGGATCTGTTTCGGCTGAACAAGACGGGAGAGATCACGCAGAAGAACCTGGTGCAGCTCGTGCGCGAGTACGGAACCGTCGCGCTCAAGACCGAGATCCACCTGGCCGCGCAGGTCGCGAGCTACGACTACAAGACGCGCACGATCATCGAGGCGCCGTGTCCGATCAGACCCATCGAGCCGAAGTTTCATCCCGAAATCGATCGTTGGCTCCAGCTCATGGCGGGCGACAAGTACCAGAAGCTCCTCGACTGGCTGTCGTTCGTGACCCGGCTGTGCGACCCGCTCGTCGGCCTTCTGCTCACGGGAGCGAAGGGTACGGGAAAGAGCTTGCTAGCTTCCGGCGTCGCGCGGATCTGGACGACGACTCGTCCGACAGCCCTAGAAGAAGTTTTCAGCGATTTCAACGAGAGCCTCGTGCGCTGCCCACTTGCGTTCGCCGACGAGCAGTTGCCGAAGGATCACAGGGGCTACTCGAAGCACGCCGAGCTCAAGCTCCACATCCAGTCGACGACGCGCCCGCTCCGGAGGAAGTTCCAGCCGACCGCGGACGTGATCGGCGCGATGCGCACGATCGTGGCTGCGAACAACGACGACATCCTCGCGACTCCCGAGAACCTGAGCTCGAACGACATCGAGGCCATCGTCGAGCGCTACCTGCACATCGAGACGCGGCCCGAAGCCGCCGCATACCTCGAGCAGATCGACACGACCGACTGGGTGAGCGGCGACGAGATCGCCGAGCACGTGCTCTGGCTAGTGCAGAACCACCCGAGCAAGGCCGAGGGCAGGTTCCTGATCAAGGTCGGCGACGACTCGCTCGGCCGCGAGCAGCTCGTCAAGAGCGGGCCCCGAGGCGCCGTCTGCCAGTGGCTCGTCGGCTATCTGCTCAATCCCGGAAAGTTCGACCACGATTCTCGGTCGCAGAAGCTCGTGCGCGTGCACAAGTACCAGCTCCTCGCGAATACGCAGGCGCTCGTGCGCTGCTGGGACCACTACGTGCAGAACGAGCGCTGCCCGTCGACGGGAAACCTCGCCACGGCCCTGATCGCCATCTCGCACCCGAAGAGGCTGAGGCTGCTCGGCGCCAACGGCGAGCGCGTCAACTACCGCGTGGTCATCCTCGAGAATCTGTACAGCTGGGCCAAGAGAACGGGATTCACCGACCAAGAGCAGATCGACGACGCGATCATCGCGCTGTCCGAGAAGTCGCCAGAGAGCGAAGAGATCCTCGATGAGGCGGCAGAATGAAACTTGACGAACGAAGAAGACTAGTATAAAAGAAGTTTCTCAAATAAATTCCAATCAGCAATTGTGTACAATCTCACGCTGCACCACGATCTGAGCTACGTCCAGATCGACACGTTCGAGCGCTGCCCGCGCAAGTGGGGCTGGGAGTGGCTCGAGGGCTTGATAGCGCCGAAGAACAAGTTTTCGGCGTTCGGGATCTATGGGCACGGAGTAGTGGCGGGTTGGTTGAAGAATCGCGAATTCAACTGGTCGCCGCCGGTCTCGCTCGAGCATCAGCAGCTCGGAATCGAGCCCAAGAAGATCGCGGACGTCGCGGCGGCCATCGTGAAGGAGCTGCCGCCGCCGCAGGACGTGAACCCCGACGACGTCGAGATCCAGCAGGGCATGGTGATCGGCGGCGTCTCGTTCGTGGGCGCGATCGACCTCTGGCACCGGCCCACGCGGACCATCTACGATCACAAGTTCGTCACGAGCTTCCGGTACTGCCTGACGCCCGAGGCGATGGCTGACGACGTCCAAGCGACGCTCTACGCGGCATGGGTGATGATCAGCGTTCCAGAGGCGCCGAGCGTTAGAGTCCAATGGACCTACGGCAAGCGTGAGGGTAAGCCCGAGTCGCACGTCGTTCGCGCGGAGCTCACGGGGCGAGACATTCAGGGGCGCGTGTCGCGCACGGTCGAGACCGGAAGGATCATCCTTCAGGTCCTGAAGGCGCGAATGCGTGCGCTGGACCTCCCGATCAACCCGTCCGAGTGCGAGGCATTCGGCGGTTGCCCGTACAAAGGGAATTGCAATCTGACACCAAAGCAAGTCATGGAGGCGATCATGAGTCAGTCAGTGGCAAGGGACAATCTGATGGAGAAGCTCAAGGCTAGGAAGAACGGCGAAGCGATCCAGCAGCCGATCGTGCCGGATCCGCCGGCACCGGTGCCGGTGATCGCCGCGCAGGTGGTCGCGCCCACTGTGACGGCGCCCGCGACTGGACTCGCGGCGCGGATCGCGGCCAAGCGCGCGGAGCAGGCTGCTCCGGTTCCGGTAGCGGAGCCCGCTGCGGTATCCGCTACCGCGGTCGAAGCACCTGCGGAGCCCGCAGCGGAGGAAACTCATCGCGGACCGGGTAGGCCTCCGAAGACGAAGGCTGACTCGAAGCAGGTGATCTGGAATGGTTATGCAGCCGAGGCCATGTCCGCTCTGATTCCTCCGACGCTCGGTGTGGCGGAGCCCGCCGAGGTAGCGGAGCTCGCGGCGCAGTACGCCGACGCGATGCAGGTGCAGTTCGCGGCTAGGTTCGGGGGATGATCGATCAGGAAAAATGGAAGCTTCTCGAGCGCATCAAGGAGCTCGAGGATGCTTTGCGACCGTTTGCAGAATTCTCTCGGCGTTTTGATTACGCGGAAAAAGACGACGACGCTCTGGAGTACTTCTATTCTTCTCGTATGGATGGCGACAAACCATTGTTACCAATCCGCGCTTTTTGGAATGCACGCGACACGCTCGAAGATGGGGATGATTTTTGAACAAGATCCTCGTCTTTGACCTCGAGACCACGGGTCTCGACCCAGCCGACTCCGAGATCATCGAAGTCGGCTGGGCGATCTGGTCGCTCGAGTGGCGCGCGCTGATCTCGTGCCACTCGTTCCTGGTCGGAGCGGAGTCGAACGCAGCCGAGCCGTTCAATGGGATCTCGGTGGAGCTCCTTGTGACCTGCGGGGGAGGTTCCGAAGTCGGCTGGGCGCTGCTCGCGGCCGAGCTCGACGACGTCTCGGTCGTCGTCGGCCATTACTGCGACTTCGATAGGAGGTTCATCGTTCACCGGGCGCCGTCGGACATAGCTTCGCTCATGGTCAGCAAGCAGTGGGTCTGCACGCGCGAGGATTTCGAGTGGCCGCGCATGACGCGCGATTCGCTCGTCGCGCTCGCGCTCGAGAACAACGTGTCGGCCGTCGCGGCGCACCGGTCGATCCACGATGTGCTCCTGATCACTCGCCTGCTCGAGGCCGTGCCCGACTCGGTCGCGCGCTTCTGGGAAGCGTGGCGGCGCGCGTCGCGGCCGAAGGATACCTTCGTTTCGCTCGAGCCCTACGAGATGAAGGACATCGTCAAGGCGAATGGATTCAAGTGGGATGGAAGTTCGTGGAAGCGTCGGATGGCGATCGAGGACGCCGAGAAGCTACCGTTCAGAGTCGCTCGGCTCTCGGAGTGTTTACCGTGAACTGGTGGCACAAGAGGCCTAGCGATGCCTGACATCTTCGCCCTCGACAAGAAGATGCGGGTCCGCCTCTCGGAGGATCTGATCCGTGTCGCGAAGCTGCCCCGGCGAGTGTGGACCGATGACGAGGCGCAGAAGCTCGCCGATGAGCTCACGGTGCTACTGAAGACGCCGTACGGTCAGATGCGCTTGAGGCCGAAGCAGGCCGTCGCGCTGCTCGAGATCGGTACCGTCGGCGGCATCGTCGGGCCGCTGCCCTGCGGTTGCGGGAAGACCCTGATCTCGCTGCTCGCGCCCGTCGTCGCGTTCGCCGATCGGCCGCTGCTCATCGTTCCCGCGAAGTTGATCGACAAGACGCGGCGCGACGCGCGAGAGCTCGCGAGGCACTGGGTTATTCCCGAGTACTACCCGATCTGGAGTTACGAGTGGCTCGGTCGCGCGCAGGCGGCCGATGCGCTCGACAAGCAGCTTCCCGATCTGATCTTCTTTGACGAGGCGCACAAGATCAGGAATTCCAGAGCGGCCGTGACCCGCCGCGTGCGGAGATTCTTTTCCGAGCACGCGGGCGTTAAGTGCATCGTCGCATCGGGAACGCTGGTCAAGCGCTCGATGCACGATTATGCGCCCGCAACCCGTTGGGTGTTCTCCAGAGATCCGGATCGAATGCCACTGCCTCAGAAGTGGTCCGAGCTCGAGTCCTGGGCGGACGCGCTCGACGAGCGCAAGGGTCAGGTGCGTCGCGCTGATCCTGACGCGCTTCAGATCCTCTGCAACGATGAGGAGAACGAGATCTGGAAGACGGATCCGCGGGCGGCAGCTCGTTCGGCCTACCGCAGGCGCTTCATCGAGACGGAAGGCGTCGTAGCGGCCTTCGAATCCGGAGTCGACGCGACGCTCACGATCTCGGAGATCGCCGCCGATCCTCTCGGAACGATTTCAATTCCTCAGATCGTTGAGTTGGCCTTCAACAAGCTGCGACGCGAGGCGAAGACGCCGGACGACTGGCAGCTCATGGACCGCCTCGAGGCGTGGGCGGTCGCCCGGCAGCTAGCATTGGGTTTCTACTACCGCTGGTCCCCTCGCCCACCGGAGGATTGGCTGAGGGCCCGCAAGGCTTGGGCGAAGTTCGTGTGGGAGATCCTGAAGAAGTCGCGCGAGTTGGACTCAGAGCTTCAGGTTCGACGCTTCGTTGACGCTGCGGCGAGCGAGGAAGATCCGGACGAGCGCATGGCCGAGGGAATCTCCATCCTCGCCGAGTGGCGGGAGATTCAGCCGACGTTCGTCCCGAACTCTGTTCCCGTCTGGATCGACGACTTCGCACTCCGCTTAGCCGCGGACTGGGCGAAGCGAGAGCGTGGCATCGTCTGGACCGAGCACGTATGCCTTGGGGAGCGGCTCGAGCACGACTTCGGCCTGCACTACTACGGCCGCAAGGGTCAGCGCCGCGAGGGAAACGTCGTGCACCTGATCGACGCGCACCCGCCGGGTCACCCGCTCGTGGCATCCATTCAGTCGAATGCAGAGGGACGCAACCTTCAGGCTTGGAATCAGAACCTGATCGTGTCGCCACCGGCGAACGGTAAGAACTTCGAGCAGCTGCTCGCGAGAACCCATCGCGAGGGCCAGCTCGCCGACGAGGTGGAAGTCGAGGTGTTTAACTTCTGCGCGGAGCACATCGGGGCCTTCTGGCAGAGCGTGAAGGACGCCGAGTACGTTCAGGCATCGACCGGAGCTCCGCAGAAGCTCCTGCTCGCGGGAAAGGTCTTTTCGACAGCCGACGACATCGCTGCACACCTCGGGCACGTCAGTGCCAGATGGAACAAGTAAAAAGCAAAGAACAAGGAGAAAATCAAAATGGGACTCTGGGATGGACTGAGGGACGCGAAGGTGTTCGAGCGCGGTGAATGGTTCGATCCGGGATTCGACGGCATCGTCGAGATCAAGAAGGTGCAGGCAAAGCCGACGCGAAATAAGGGTGACATACTCTTCATCGAGTGCGTGGTAGTCGAGCTCTTCGACTGCCCGAGTCACGCCGACGGGAGACCGAAGCACCCGGTCGGCTGGCGCGGGAGCTGGTCGGTCAAGCTGCAGGACAAGGACATCGCGTTCTCCAACATCCTCAGCTTCGTCGCCGCGGTCAGCGGCTACACCAAGAGCCAAACTGTCGAGATCGATCGCGACGTGAAGCCCGAGGTCGAGCAGATCATGCAGAATGCTACCGACTATCCGGAAAACAACCTGCTTACGGGTCAGCGCCTGCACCTGAGGACGGTGGGCATCAAGACTAAGGCAGGCACCAACTTCACCGTGCACAATTGGAATCCGGTTTCCTGATGGCCGGCGCGGCGTACCATCGGGGGGAGTCGAGGACGGACTACTCGACTCCCCCGGACTTCATCCGCGCGGTGCAGGCGAGGTTCGGCAGGATCGTCTGGGACCTCGCCGCGGAGGACAAGAACGCGAAGTGCGAGCACTTCCTGTCGCCGGACATCGACTCGCTCTCGGTCGACTGGAACGAGCTTCCGGTAGACCAGGGAGAGATCGCGTGGCTGAACCCGCCGTACTCGAGCATCACGCCGTGGGCCAAGAAGTGTGCCGAGTCGCAGATTCCGATCGCCTTCCTCGTTCCCGCGTCGGTCGACTCGGAGTGGTTCTACAATCACGTGTTCTGCAAGGCGGTCGTGATGCCGCTTCGGGGCGGTCGGCTCATCTTTGGGGGCGAGAAGCACGCCTACCCCAAGGCGCTCATGCTGTGCGGCTATCGCCTGATCCCCGACGTGCAGGACGCCTTCTGCCCGTGGCGGTGGCGCGACGACCTTCCGGAGGTGACGCCTCCGATCCTTCAGTCGGGGGGTCTGCCGAAGCCGGAAGCAGCGGAGTGACGCTCGGGATCGATTTCGAGACGTGTTTGATCACCGACCACTGTCCGGTGCCGCCCCCCGTGTGCATGAGCTACGCCTACGCGGCCGACGACTACGGGCTACTGCATTGGACCGAGGTCGGTGATCGGATCGAGGTCGTGCTCAAATCGGCTGAGCTCGTCGTCGGACATCACGTAGCGTTCGACATGTGCGTGGTCTGTGCTGCTTGGCCGGATCTGATCCCGCTCGTGTTCGAAAAGTATGAGCGGGACGAGATCACGTGCACAGAGGTCCGTGAGAAGCTTCTGCACATTGCGGGCGGCGTGTACCGCGGCTATCGCGTGGACGAGGACAACGCTGTGAAGCTCGGCTACTCGCTGGCCGAGTGCGTGAGCCGGCACCTGGGCGTCGACCTCGAGAAGGGCGAGAGCACGTGGCGACTCCGCTACGGTGAACTTCGGGAGGTGCCGGTCGCGTTCTGGCCCGAGGAGGCCCGAGAGTATGCCGAGGCCGATGCGGTCGCGGCACTCGAACTCTGGCGCGTGAGGGAGTCCGAGAGGAGCTATCTGAAGGACGAGTTCAGGCAGGCCCGCGCGTCGTTCTGGCTAGAGCTCATGAGCGCGTGGGGGTTCGCGACGGATCCCGAATCGGTTCGAGCGTTCGCGCGCAAGACGCAACAGGACTTCGATCGGATCTTCTCGGAGTTGATCGGGTTCGGTCTCGTGCGACCGAACGGTACGCGCAATGTGAAGGCGGTTGCGGAACGTGTGCGGCAGGCCTACGAGGCGAGGGGACTGAAGCCGCCGAGGACACCTAAGGGCAAGCCGAAGACCGACTACGACACGTGCGAGCTCTCGCGGGATCCGGTGCTCCAGAAGTATGCGGAGCTCTCGTCGCTGAAGAAGACGCTCTCGACCGACATCCCGCTGCTCGAGCGGGGAGTGCTCCACGTGAATTTCGAGTCGATGCTCGAGACGGGGAGAACGGCGTCGTCGCCTAACATTCAAAACCTTCCCACCGAACCGGGCGTGCGCGAATGCTTCGCGCCGAGGTTGGGGTGGATCTACGCGGTCGGGGACTACCCGCAAATCGAGCTTCGCACGTGGGCGCAGGTATGCCTCGAGGCGCTCGGCCATTCTAAGATGGCCGAGGCCCTCAAGAACGGTCTCGACCCGCACACGGATATTGCTCGGCGCATTCTCGGGATCTCCTATGAGGAGGCGATCGCCGACTACAAGGCGAACCCGAAGGGGAAAGTTTACTTCCCAAGACAAGCAGCCAAATCAGGTAATTTCGGTTTTCCCGGAGGTCTCGGAGTAAAAAAGTTCGTCGACTATGCGCGTCGCAATTACGGCGTGGTTCTCACCGAAGAGAAGGCCGAGGAGCTCCGAAACTTCTGGTACGAGGCATGGGAGGGGCGCGAGTACTTCCAGTGGGTTAAGGACTCTACGAACGATCCGCGACCGACCATTAAGCAGTTCTACGTCGACCGCTTCCGCGGCGACGTGAGCTTCACGGAGGCCAGCAACGGCTACTTTCAGTCGTTAGCAGCAGACATCGCGAAGGCGGCGGGGTTCTTGATCGCGAAGGCCTGCTACGCGGACCCGCGGAGCCCGCTCTACGGCTGTCGGCCAGTCAACTTCGCTCACGACGAATTCATCGTCGAGGTGCCGGACGACGAGCGAGCGCACGACGCGGCGATGGAGCTCGGAAAGCTCATGGAGGCGGGAGCTCGCCCGCTGATCCCGAATATTCCCTGCGAGGTCGAGCCGATGCTCTGCCGGCGCTGGTCGAAGCTCGCGAAGCCGATGAGAGATTCTTCGGGACGTCTGGTTCCCTGGGATCTCCTGCCGGAGGCCGCGGAGTAAAAGAGGAGAAGTTCAAATGGCTTTGATGCATGAAGTCGAGTGGAGCAATCGCAAGGAGTGCTTAGAAGCGTTTGCAAGTAGTATCGGAGAATATCCTCCTCGTTCGCCTATTCCCGAGTGGTGGGAGGCTTTTGAGAAGTGGTACAGAGAACACCCTAGAGGACGGTTTATTCTTCGTTCCGAGGCTTTTGCGTACGAGGACTGCGAGGAAGACGAGTTCGAACTCGAGGACGGCGAAGAAGGGTGATGGTCGTCTGCAAGTTCGAGCTGCCGCTCCGGTGCGCTCCGACGCTCAATCGTCTCATGCGTATGCACTGGGCGGAGCGCTCTCGGTTGAAGCAGGAGGTGATGTGGCTCCTGCTAACGCAGTGCGAGCGTCGCAGTGCTCCGGTCGACGGAAGGGCCGAGATCGTCTCGCGACGCTTCTCGAAGAAGCGTCCGGACCCCGACAATCCGTCGAGCAAGCTGTGGCTTGACTGTCTGAAGCCGGAGGGGCTTTGCGTGATCCGCGACGACTCGCATGAATTCGTGCACCTGATCGAGACCTGGGAGAGGAGCTCGAGGTCAGTGGTCGTCGTAGAAGTCAGAGCGTGAACTCAAAGAATTCGTTGATCGTCTTTCGAAGCTAGTATATAGGTTTCTTCGTGATCAATCTAGCCGATGCACAGCGCAGTGAGATCGTCGCGCATGCCGAGCAGGCGCGGGATGCCCTCAAGCTGATTGCGGATCTCTCTGTCTCGAATAGCAGCGAGCGAGACTTTGCGGCCGATCTCCTCCTCGATGTGAAGCGAGAGCTCTGGGAGATCGAGTCTCGCCGACGAAGGATCACGGACCCGCTGAACTCAGCGCTGCGTGAGGTCAACGATCTCTTTCGTCCGGCTAGGGACGCCCTCGACCGCTGCGAGCGCGTACTGAAGGAAAAGATCGCAGGCTTCCTTCAGATCCAGGCGCGAATCAACGCCGAGGCGGTCGCCGCGGCCGCGGCGGCTGCTGACGGAGAAGAGGCATCACGTGAGCTCGCGCGCGTCGAGGCGCCGGCGATGCCGACGGGCATGAGCGTGCGCAAGGTCTGGAAGTTTGAGATCGTCGATGAAGACCTAGTGCCCCGAGAGTTCTGCTCGCCAGACCCGAGGAAGATCGGGGCTTCGAACACTCGAGAGATTTCGGGAGTTCGATTCTTTCAGGAGGACATCGTGGCAGCGAGGAGAAAATGACGTTCAAAAAAATGCTCGATGCATTTTCTGACGAGACCGGTCTAGATCCGGATGAGTTACTAAAACACGTCGAATCGATGCCCGTAGAGACATTGATTCTACTTGTTTCAGAGAGAACGACGCACTTTCAGGTTGACTGGGCAGACGGAACTTGTCGTGTTGAAATCGGTCAGAGGGAGACACGATTCGGTGTAGGTCGAGCAGTCAACTTCCGTCTCGCTCTTGCCAGAGCAATGTGGGATTGGGACGAGCACGAGCTCGGAAGCAATGCTCCGAGGCGTTGGTTGCATCCAGGAGGTGCGTCTTGACCTTCGGTCAGGCGATAAAAGAGGCGGCCGAGAAGAGGGGCGTGAGCATGTATCGGCTTGCCAAGGATCTCGGCACGCACAACACGCGTGTCTCTCGCGTGTTCAAGAGCAAGAACCTGACCGAGCGCACGTTGCGCGAATACGCCAAGGCGCTTGGACTCGACGTCGAGGTTCGGCTCGTGCGGAGGCGAAAGTAAAATGCGGCTCGTTAGTCGAATCCTCGAGCACAAGGAACCGAAGTCTCGCTGGGACGATCGGGATCCCGATCGTCCGTTTCGACCGCTGATCGTGGGCGAATCCGATCCGAACGGAAGGAGTCAGGACGAAGTGCTCCTGCCTACTCGATCGAAGAAAGATTCGGGATGGCGGTTGTGCTCGCTGATCCTCGGTCTGAGACCCGAGACGTACGAAGCGATGTTCGATCGCATGAACCTGTTCGAGTACGTTCCGAACGATCCATGGAATGCATCGACCCACGATCAGGCTAGAGCCAACGTTTGCGCGCTCAGGGAGGTGTTCGAAGAACGCGACGTCGTGATCCTGCTCGGTCAGCGCGTGGCTCGAGCGTTCGACATCGTTGCCGAAGACCCGATCGTTCGCCGATCGAATCTGATCGCGATTCCCCACCCGAGCGCTCGCAGCCGAGCGTGGCACCGACCGGGAATCGTCGAGCGCGTTCGCCACGTCCTTCGTGAAGAGTGCCACTGGATCCCGTTCGGAGAGGCACTGTGAAGAAGAAACTATTGCTCAACGATCTGTCGCCCGGTCCGCTCACGGGCAAGCCCGTGAAGTGGCTCGGTTGGCGGATCGAGGGCCACATGAACCGCACGCGCATCGGTGGCGTGCACGAGGTCGTCGCGAAGACCGCGTACGACGCGCGTCACAAGCTCGCGATTGAATTGGGCGGAGTCGATCCCCTGACCGTTCACGTCGAGCTCTTCGATTCGAATGGAGTCGCAAAGTGAAGCTACCCTCGCGTTCCGAGATCGAGGATCTGGCCGCGTCGCTGCCCCGGCCGCGCGTGATCTACGACGGGTCGGGCAAGAGTCCATACCTCTCGAGGTACTACCTGCACGGCCGGCCGACGATGCCGGACGGTAGCGAGCCGTTCGACGAGTTCGGCGATCCGCGCGAGGGCGCGCAGTGGGACAAGACGTTCGGCGTGTACCTGCACCGTTTCCACCGCGGCGACGAGGACCGAGAACACCACAGTCATCCGTGGGATTGGTCGTTCTCGGTGATCCTGGTCGGAGGGTACCGCGAGGAACGGCGTGTGAAGCGTTGGGTGTGGGATCGGTGGGTGTATGAGATCGAAGAGCACATTAGGCTTCCCGGAACGTTCAATGCCATCGGCAAGGACGACTTCCATCGCGTGGACCTGATCGACGGAGAGTGCTGGACGCTGTTCGTCGCGGGACCGAAGGTCGACACTTGGGGTTTCTGGGATCGCGAGACGAACCAGTTCTTTCCGTGGCGCGAGTTCGTTGACCGCAAGCGCGGGCTCGTCGTCTCGTCGAGCTCGGGGAGGATATCGACATGAACGTCCACGCCCTCAAGACTTGGCCCGCGTTCTACGAGGACGTGGCGCTCGGCACGAAGTCGTTCGAGGTCCGGAGGAACGACCGGAACTTCGCGGTCAACGACGTGCTCCTGCTCCACGAGTGGCAGCCGGACCAGAAGGGCGACGGCGGCCGCTTCACGGGCCGACTCGTCGCCGCGCGCGTGACGTACGTGCTCCGCGGACCGATCCTCGGGATCGCGGAGGGTTGGTGTGTGATGGGGATCAAGGTGGTGTGAGATGACCATGGAGCAAGCGTTCGACGAGTGGATGCGGCGCTACCTCGAAAATCCGGAGGAATTCGCGCGCGAGTTCGAGTCTGTTGCAGCGAGCCGGAAGCGTTCGCGCATCCTCAATTGCTCCGAGTACGGGGAACAGTGTGCCGTGTACTTGCGACTGTTGATGTGTAGGAAGACGAAGCGACCGAAGCCGCGCAAGTTGCCGAGAGTGCCGGGGGCATATGGCCGCGCCCGATAAGCCGAGGCCCGTCATCGTCGGAGAGAGCAACCCGTACGGGAGCGATGCGGACTACGCGCTCTACCCGAGCCCGTCGGGCTGCGCGGGCGATCGGCTCTGCCGCCTCGTGATGCGGATCCGTGAACGCACGTACCTCACGACCTTCGCTCGCGCGAACCTCCTGGACGGCGCGCGCTGGACGGCTCGGGGCGCGCGAGAGGCGGCCCTGTGCCTCAGGGAGAGCTATCAGGGCGAGCGCGTGTGGATCCTACTAGGACGCAAGGTGAGCGACGCTTTCGGAGTTGGTTACAACGCGCCGAGCGTCGTGCTCGGTCGAGGCGGAACGGACGTGCTCCGCCCGTGTCCGGTCGTGGTTCTGCCCCATCCGAGCGGTCGCAACCGAGCGTGGAGCGACCCGAATCTGCCGAAGCTTTGCCGAGAGTATCTGAGTCGCGAACTCCCCGAAGTCCCGTTCGGAGAGGCGCCGTGAGCGCGCCCGACGAGTGGGAGCTCGTCATCACGAGCACGAGCCGAATCCAGCTCGAGCGTGCGCTTGAGCTACTGTTGCGCCGTGACGCCGCTCTGCTTTGTGGTGTGCTCGATGGGTTGAAGGCTATCAACGAGGAGGAGACGTGTCCGAAGTAGTCGTGAAACACTGCGCGATGCCGCGCTCGGTGCGTTCGAACGACAGTCACGGAAGGTACCGCGCGCAGGTCTTTCCCGGCGATCCGTGCTCCTGGCCCGCGTCGAAGTCGCACGAGGGCGTCGCGCTCTGCTGGGTGCACTATCGAGCGGTGGTTGACGGCACGCGCGACCTCAGCGAGGCGCGCAGAAAGCGGGCGAAGAAGAAATGACCATGACGCGACCCCAGATCATCGAGCGCTGCCGGGTGCTCATGCAGGAGATCGAGATCCTCGAAACGACCATCGATGATGACTACGCCGCGGGCTTCCTCGGGGCGGCGTGGCTCGCCCTCGACGGCGCGGCGGAGCGGCTGTTGCAGCCCGAAGAGGAGCCGGACGTCTCGGTTTCGTAGTGAGGTAGCGATGAAAATGAATTTTGGGCTCGTGGCCGGCATCATTTTCGGGGCTACGGCGTTTACGTTCCTGGAGCTCAACCGTCTGTTACGTCTGACAAATCTCCGGACGCAGTTAGCGTCCGCTTCGCTCGGCGACGACGAAATCGACGGGTTGATCCATGGCGATCTGTTGCTGGGCGAGGGGCTACTCGTGCGAGACGCTATTCGGAGTCAGGCGCTGGCGGAGTACTGGCGCCGATGGCAAATGTGCGGGATCGAAGAGCGCGACATCGTTCGCGGCATGGTAGCGGATCTGGTTCGTGCGCTTTCCGCGTGGGCGTAAATGAAAAACGCTCTTCTTGTCGTGTTCGCCTTCAGCGAGCGCCGGAACTTTCCGCCGAGAAGGCCACAGAATCCGAAAACGGCTAAACCGATGAAGAATCCTATTCCCGAGGAGATGGAGGAAGCAGCGCGCCTGCTTCACTTCCCGCACTGCCGGTACGTTGCAGGTGATCTACGAGACGACGACGGCGGTCTGCGCACGCTCGTGTTCAGCAGTCCGGGCGAGATCGATTTCGCGTACTGGACCAATTACTTGAACGCGACCGAATCCGTTGAATCGGCGCGCCAAAAGATGCTCAAGAGTGCGCACGACTCTCTGAGACGCGCCGTAGATCGTGTCGCTCAGATCGAGAAGGCGATAGCGCTCTTAGAAACGAAGCCGAAGGTCGGGTAGAAAATATTTTTTTCAAGCTACTGTCGATTTCTTTTTCCGGTTCGCTGCCGTCGCTGACACCAGCCAAAAGACGCTGATTCGTTCGATCGCTGATGCGTCGTTTTGACGCCTCCCGCGGGCGTCGAGGCTATGCAGCGGACTTGACTGGAATTATTCGCTCGCGCAAGTTCGATCGCGAAACGACGACCTCCGTTTCGGGGACTCGGCGCACCGCGGCGTGCGTGCCGCGGACCCGTCGAGCCTCGTCCGCGAAAGGACTCAGCAAAGATGGAAATGATCCGGCGCATCCACTGCGGCGGCACCACGTACGAGTACGGCCTGAACTGGCCCGGGGCGAAGAAGCTCGACGACACCGACCTGAACCAGCTCACGGTGGGGCCGATGTTCTTCCGCTACGGGACCGAGGAGGACCAGACCGACGAGGAAACCTCCTCGTGGGACGTGGCCCCGTACTACTACGAGGTCTGGTGCGTGACGCGCGAGTTGTACGTTTCGTTCTGGGGTTCCGAGGCGAGCGACCGGCTCGGTGGCACCTTCCAGGTCGACCGCGAGAAGCTCCGCGAGACGCTCCAGCGACTCGCCGTGACGGTGCGGCGCATCCCGTACGACAAGGTCGACTTCGCCGACAGCGAGATGCCCGCGCTCGAGGCGTTCGAGGAGATCAAGCTCCGGTTCCTCGAGATCGAGGGCGACGAGGAGGCCGAGGTCGCCGAGGCGGAGGCCGAGCAGATCGCCGCTAGCGATAACGGGCAGGCCGGGCAGGCAGCCACGCCGTGAAGGGGCGTCAGACCGGTGGCAAGTCCCGGCTCAGTCGCCGGCGGCTCACGGTCGCGATCACGCGTTCGCACTACGAGGCGGCCGCGCGCGTCGCGGAGCGCTGGGGCTGCTCGATGACGGTCGTCCTGCAGGCCGCGATCTGGCAGCTAGAGCAGCGCGAGCTCGGGCGCGAGCGCCGAGCGAACGGAGAGAAGGAGAAGAAGAGCAATGGCCAGAGTCACGCTGAGCTACCGCGCTAGCGCGGGCCTGCAGAGTCCCGCGCGCTTTGCGGCGGACGTCGGGGCGATCGAACTGTTCCAGGGCGAGCTCCTGCAGCTCGGCCTCGACGTGGTGAGCGACGAGACGGTACCGAGCGACCGCGCTGCCGTTCGGACGATCGTGCTCGAGACGAACGCGCTCGGCGAGTCGCTCTGGTGCGACGACGCCGCGCTGAAGTACGCGACGAGGAATCTCTACACGCAGGCGCTGCAGCTCCGGATCCCGGGGCCCGTGCGCGCCGCCGAACCCGAGGTCTCACCCTGATGTCCCGCAAGAAGAAGAACGGTACGACGCACGGAATCAACGCCTACCCCGACACCGTTCCGGTCGACGAGGAGGGCGCGCCCGTCGAGGCGGTCGACGAGGAGACGCTGAAGAAGATCCCGCTCGACGTCGAGAGCGCGCAGGTTTCCGAGCAGCACGCGAAGACGATGAAGCGGAAGGCGGCCGGCGAGAAGCTCGTCCCGTACAGCAGTGACTACGCGATTCGGTTCCTGCAGGTGAAGCACTTCCACCCGAACGCCAAGGTCGCGATCGAGCAGGAGGAGCCCGTCGTCGACGAGTCGATCCCGGGCCGACCGATTGCCGCGTTCCGCGATTACGACGACTTCAAGGCGTACGTCCGGCAGTTCTGGAAGGGGGAGAGCGCGACGTTCAAGTGGCGCGTGTGGGAGAACCACCAGCCGCAGTGGACGGTCGGTCGGATCCGCTTCCGCGAGGATCCGAACTGGACTCCGCGCTCGAGCGGCGAGGACCGCCGCGCGCGGCGCGACGATCCGCCGCCTCCTCAACCGCAGCAGTACAACCCGAATCCGTACCCGCCGCCCGCGTGGCCCGGCTACCCGCCGCCGGCAGGCTACTATCAGCAGCCGCCTCCTCAGTACGCGCCTCCAGCGGAGCACGAGCCGGCTCCGCAACCCCAGCCGCCGCTGCCCGGATTGAACGCCGACTTCCTCAGTCAGCTGCTCGGTCAGGTGCAGCAGGCCACGGCGCGCGCCGCTCAGCTCGAGGAGCACGCGCGCGGTGAGCACCTGCGCCAGCGGCTCGAGGAGATCACGCGCCAGCTCGAGATGCTCCGCGCGCAGCCGCAGCAGCCTCAACAGCAGCAGGGCATGCCGCCGGGCTACCTCGACTGGTGGCTCGAGCAGGTGAAGAAGACGCTGCAGCCGGCCATCCAGCCCCCGACTCCGTCTCCGACGCAGCCGACGATGACTCCGCTCCAGCAGATGCACGAGACGATCGGCGTCGTCAAGGCACTCGCCAACGTGAACCGCGAGCTGCAGGCCGTGATGGCGCCGCAGCTTCCCGAAGAGCCCGAGGCGAACCTCAATCAGAACTCGGAGGATTCGCCGTACCACATCCAGCCGACGCCGCTGATGGACATCGTGACGGACAAGCGCACCGGTCAGCGTGCCGACGGGTTCACGCACCTGCTCTTCAACTCCGGCAAGGCTTCGGCGTTCCTCGAGCGCGCGATGACTCAGGGGCGCGGCATGATGAAGGATCGCAGCGAGGACGCGATCCGGATGATGCGCGAGCAGGCGAACCTCAGCGAGATCGAGCTCCGCACGCAGGAGCGGAAGGCAAAGCTTCTCGAGGAGCAGCGCCAGAAGCAGCTTCGCGACCTGAAGCTGAAGGCCGAATACGAGGAGCGGATCGCGGCCGCGGTCGCTGCGCGGACGGCGAACGTGTCGTCGCTGGCTGCAGCTCATCTGGCGAGGCCGTTCCCGATCGCCCCTCCCTCGTTCGTGATGCCCGATCCAGTCATGGCGCCGCCGCGCCCCGAGCCGCCGCCGGAGCCGATCTCGTTCGAACCGCCGCCGCAGGAGGAGATCTCGATCCCGCCCGTCATCGAGCCGCAGGCGATGGGCGTGCCGCCCGCGCCCGCCACGGCGGGGGGATTTCCGCCGGCTCCCGATCTCCCGTCGCCATCTCCGCAGGAGATCCCGGGAAGGATCACGCTCGAGCCGAAGGAAGATCCGGCTCCGTAGCTATTTCGTTTTGGACCAACGAGCACGCGCTGCTCGTCGGGCAGCTTCACTACGCTCTGAGGCCGTGAGGGCTTTCGCGCGCGCAGGTCCGCCCTTCTTGCCGCCGAGTTTGCCGAGGGCTACGGCCGCTTGGTTCTTGCGAGATCGCTCGGGCATTGCTCGAGGATTATGCAGTGTTCTTTTTTTCTGATCAAGATGCTTGACTGTGCGTGAACGCTCTAGCATGATGCTAAAGCGCTCGGGTAAAGTCGAGCAGAAAAAGGAGACTGCATGATTCGCGTTCGCGTTCGCTGCCGTGGTACCACGCCGCTACTCTTTAATCGCATGACCATGGAGCAGCTCGACTGCCTGCGCACGAAGGAGAAGAAGGGCAAGAATGCGCCTCGCCCGAAGGACCCGCGCGATGAGGCGGCACCGAAGGTTTATCAGGACGAGAACGGAATGCCGTTCTTGCCGGATGAGATGTTCTTCGCGTGCCTCGTCAACGCGGGCGTGTTCGTTCGACTCGACGGCAAGCGTCAGGTATCAACCAGGGACTCGACGACGCTGCCGGGATTTCTGGAAATCGAGGAGCGGATCATCTACCTCATGCACCCGGACGAGCAAAAGCCGAACAAGAAGAAGCCGCTCCGCTGGGAGGTCGACATGCGGCAGGGCAAGAACCCGAACGGCGGAGAGGCGGTCTGCATCGTGCGACCGCGCTTCGACCTCTGGGCGTTCGAGGTCACGATCCAGATCGACACGGACGAGATCAACGAGGAGCTGATCCGCGAGCTCTTCGACAAGGCCGGCAAGCGTATGGGCCTCGGCGACTTCCGGCCGCAAAAGAAGGGACGCTACGGAAAGTTCGTCGTCGAGTGCTGGGAGAAGCTCGATGAGGTAGCGGAGGCGGCGGAATAGATTTGTATTGTCCAGCTTCCGGTGTCGTTCGGCTTGTGTCCTACATTACGCAGCGCTTGGTGGCGTGGCGTTGGGTCAGGTCGCGTGCGGTTGGTTAAGGTGAGCTTGCGAGTTCTTTGATGGTCCGGTCAGTCGTGGTCGGCTCTGGTGGATTCCGGTCGGCTTTTGCGTGGTCGTGTTTTGTTCGCTCATTTTACTTTGGTCAGAAGGTTCGGAAAGTCCGGTAGTGCTCGGTCGTCTGCGATGCGGTGTCGCAGGCACGGTCGGCTGTGGTTGCGTGGTGTTTGATGCTGAAGTTTGTTCCGGGCTGTAGAGCAATCTTTCTTCGCGCAGTGCGTGGTCGCGTGGATTTCGTCACGCTTCAGTTCGCTATGATGGTCGTCCAAGGTCACGGCATGTTCTGCGTGGTGCCGTCAGCTAAAGCATGGTGCCGTCGGGTAAGGAAAGCTGAGATAGTTCGGGAGCATTGGTTATGTGTGGCACTGTGAAGCGGGGTCGGTTGGTGTGCGGTGTGGTCTGGTGAAAGTTTGACGGTACGGATCAGCTTGGTTACGGCGGAGCACGGTGACGCGCGGTCATGTTTCGTGCGGTGCGCTTAGTCAGTGCGTTCTAAGGTGTGATGGTTCGGTCGGTTACGAAATGGTGTCGTGTTTTGGGTTCAGGCGCTGTTAGGTGATGCAGGTTCCTGCGGTGTAACGAATTCTCAGGTCATGCGTGGTCTGGTTGTAGCGGTGTGATCGGGTATGGTTCTCCTTTCTAAGGTTGGGCTTGTTCGAGCACGGGTTTCGGTGGCACACTGAGAGCCCGTGCTCGCGCAGGCGCTTCAGGTTGAGCGGCGTACGCATCCCGAAGGGGAAAAAGGCGTTCGAAGCAGTCTCGAGGCCGTTGCTCAGAAGGTTGCCGAGGGAGGATCTCACCCGAAAGTTGTTGCTTGGGCTAGAGAATGCCTCGTACGCGCGAAAAAGAACGAGGGCATTGGCTGCAAGACGGATCGAGAAAGAGCTGAGGTTCTTCTTCGAGCGGTTCAGAAAAAATTATGGATTCCGGATCCAGTCGCAACGGAATTTATGGCGGGGGCTCACCTGCTCGCGTGCGATGCATCTACGCAGGATGATATATGTTTTTTGGGTGCGGACTGCGACGAACTCGTAATTTTACTCGGCGCTTGCTTTCTTGCGGTCGGATTGCAGTGTGTCATTTGCGGACATGCCTATGACGCTAGTGGTTCGATCCAGCATGTCGTTCTTGGGGTGAGAATTCGCAAGCAGGGTGGTCTCAGCGCAATCTCGGGAGATCGTCACCAGTACGAGTATTTGTACGCTGATCCATCTCTTCCTGATCTGAAGCTCGGCCAGATCACGGCATTTACTCGAGAGCGGGTGCTTTCGGTACCGGACGTTCGGGTAATTTGCGACGCAAAGAATTGCCTCGTCAATCGCGACTACGACCCCGACGAGCTCAACTTCGTGTCGCGCGGCGTGTTCGTCGGCGTCGACGGACCGCCGGAGCGCGCGGCGTTCGCGTGGCTCGGTGCGCCGCGCATGCAGTGGATCGGAGAAGATTCGAGTTCGAGCACGAGCTCCAGCACCGTGAGCATCCAGGCGGTCTACCAGAACTGCGTCGGCAACGGCGCGCCGACCACGAGCGCTGCGGCCCTCGAGGGTTACGCCAAGTGCGGCGCGGACATCTACTGCGCTACGTACGGCGTGCCTCCCGGAGTTTGCTCGACGATCGCGGGAGTCGTGATCGACGTGATCACGACCGTCTTTGACGACGCCCTCGGTCACGTCGCGGACGTCGGTCCCGACCCCGTCAAGATGGCGGCGTTCCAGAACTGGTTCGAGCTGATTAAGCACGTGCACGATGACCTGCATCTGCCGGGAGAGCGCGCGTGGCTCAGTGTCACACCGGGGACTCAGGGAGGATTCCGCGCGCTGCCGAGGGGAGATTTCATCGGGTGGTACCTGCCGAACGAGATGGGAGACCTGTTCCTGAAGTACGGTTGGGACCTGCGGAAGCCGCAGATCCTCGACATCACTACTGCAGAATACAAGCGCCGCGCCGAGGTGATGACCAAGGTGAAGCTGGACCTCATCCAGCGCGCCGCCAAGGCTTCGTCTGCGAAGAAGTCGAGCGCGGTCGTGCCGATAGTCGCCGGGCTCGGCCTTGCGGGGCTCGCTGCCTGGTGGTTCCTGTTCAAATGACCGCTCAACCCTTCGCTTGGCTCTCGCTCTCGCAGCAGCAGGACCCCGACGGGGAGGACCAGTCGTCCCAGCTGCCCGCTCCGCCGATGATCCCGGTCGCCCCTGCGCCCTCGACTACGCGAAGGCAGTGGACAAACGTCGAGCGGATCATGCTCGCCTCCCTGGTCCTTAACGCGGTCTGGTTCACCGTGTATGCTATCCGCTCAGGAGCCGTGCACCTCGGAGGAGATTGACGCGATGTTTTTTTGGCAAAATCCGCGTCGTTACTATCTCGTCGAGCAGTCGCAAAACGATCTTTGGTATCAAGTAGGTCATTTCTACACAAAACGAGACGCAGAGCGGTTTCGTGAGACTGTTCCTGGTCGTACTAGAATCGTGCGATCATTTCCGGGACATGATTATCCTGTTCATCGGCGGAGGTGATCGGTGGACGTGAACCTCGCGACCTTCCTCGATCCGTCCTACATCGGTCAGCCCGCCGGCCCCGGACCAACCGACGACACCGCTGCGTGGCAGGCGTACCTGAAGGCGATGCGCGACTCGACCGTCGCGTCGTGGAATCGCGCGCAGCGCTCGTACGTGGCGCTGAAGCGGATCCGGAGCGACCTCGGCCTGCCGCTCGTCGTGCCGACGACCGAGGCTACGATGTCGGGCGCGCTGTCCCCGCAGACCGAGGCCGACATCGTGAATCTCGGCTCGATGATCACCGTCGCGACGAAGTTCGCCGACGAGGCTCTGGCGAACAAGCGGCGCGTGCTCTACGCCGGTGACGGCGTGGGCCTGGCGATCGAGGCGTTGCCGAGCGACTCGTACGTGATCGGCACCGCGAACGGTGGCTACGCGCTCGTCGGCCGCGACGGCAAGCCGGTCGCGATCACGGGCACGACGGTCGAGTCGATCGGCCAGCTCGGCATCGCGCCGATCGTGTGGGTCGCGGGCGCCGCGGTCGCGATCGCGGTCGTCGTGTCGGCCTACTTCGCGTTCGACGCCGCGTGCGAGCGCTCGATCGCCGAGACCCGGCAGGCGGCGCTGCAGACGATCGAGACGCACTCGAAGGAGCTCATCGAGAGCGGCAAGTCGACGCCCGAGCAGGAGCAGAAGCGCATCGCGGCCGTCTACGCGGGCGCCGCGCAGGTGACGGAGGCGGAGGCGCAGGCCAAGCAGGCGCCGAAGTCGACGACTTCACTCGAGCGCACGATCGTGACGGTCGCGTACGTGGGGCTCGGGATCGCGGCGATCTACCTTGCGGCGCAGATCATCCCGTCCTTCGCTCCGCGGCGAGAGGCGGTGGCATGATGTTCTTCTGGCAGAATTCGTATCTCGAAAACCAGCATCACAATCGAGAAATCCTCGAAGGTCTCGCACGAGGACCGTACGCGATCTGGTGGGCGAATCGCGCCGAGGAACGTGGCGAATCGCTGAGTGGTGTAGACATCTACGAAGCAGCTCCGAGAACTCCGTCGCGAGCGAAGAAGTGGGCGCGTAGCGTTGCGAACGAGATCGATCGGTTGAACAATCGTTCACTCGACGGGCTTTACGATCTGGCTCGGAGCTACGGTTATCCGCACGACCGCGAGCGCTTCGGATCCGATCTTGGTTTGCAGGTGACCGGCGAGGGTGTCTCGTGGACCGATGACGTGCCGGGTACGCCGCCACGGGGCGGTAGGGAGGGGATCATTTTGCTGCCTCACGCGGAATTCTACCTGTGACTTTTTTCTGGCAGAATCAGAACCCGTTCGTCTCAAACCCGCAGCGCGACTACGTAACGAAGCAGGGGAAGCACGGAACGCTCTACCTGCACGCGATCGAGTACGACGATCCGAGTGATCGGGGATTTCTTCCAGACATCTGGAGGACGTACGCCTACGACTTCGAGCACGCGCTCGATCGATTCTACGAGGGCGATCAGTTCTTTCGGCCTCGGCGGATCGCTCGCGTGCGATCAGATCGCGGTCAGCACCGCTGGAACTGGCATCCGATCGGGTAACGTGTCGCGCTTCACCTCGAGCGCCTGCCGCTTCATCGAGACGGACGTCGGCTGCCGCGGCGTGCTCGCCCGGCTCGACCCGTACTTCGAGATCCTGCGCGACGAGTGGTTCGCTCCGCACTTCCCGCGCGCGAGGCACGCGCGCCTGTACTGCGCCCCGAACCAGCACGACACGCCCCGGCACTTCGCGGCGACGAGCGACGACGGCCGGCGCGTGATCGTTGCGCCCGAGATGGCTGAACTCCCCGTCGCGCACTGGGTCGGGATCCTCGCGCACGAATTAGGCCATGTTGCAGACATGCTGACCAAGCGATTCGGCGTGAGCGGCCGGCGCCTGGTCGAGGTCTCGCCGTCCGAGTGGCGTCGCCGCAGCCGGGACGAGATCGAGCTCACGGCCGATGCGATCGCATCGCGCGTGATGCGAAGGAAGATCGGTTATTCCGGGCCGTGCGTGCTGCAGGAGCTTGGGGCGCGACGGCCGAGGCCGATCGGGTTAAGATGAGTGAGATGATGATTCGGGTGTCGGAGGTCAAGCTAGGAAACAGCAAAAGCGCTGACGAGGCGCTTTCAGGTGCTCTGGAACTTCTACGACAGCTGTATAACGCGGCGTTAGAAGAGAGAATCGAGTCCTGGCGGACACGAAGGAAGTTTATCACCGGCTACGATCAACAGAAAAGTCTGACGATAATCCGACAGCAAGATGACGCTTACGCCGCGTTGTCGTGCCACATGACCCGTTTGACCGTGATACGACGTCTTGATTTCGCTTTTCGTAATTTTTTCTCACGCGTGAAACGCGGAGACAAACCAGGATTTCCACGGTTCAAGGGACGCGATCGGTTCAACACGCTGGTCTTCGAGAAAGGCGACGGATGGCGCATCGAAGGAAAGTGGCTCGTTGTGAATTCTGGATCGGCATGGATTCGTTTGCGTATGAAAAACTCGATTCACAGGCGAGGAGAGATCCGAGGATTGCGTCTCATCAAGAAGTTGGATCGCTGGTGGGCGCACTTTGTTATCGACGTTGATGCACCTGCGTTAGTGAAGCAGAGCATTCGCGGCATCGGCATCGATGTGGGTCTGAAGGTGTTCGCTACGTTGAGCAACGGCGAACAGATTCAGCATCCAAAATTTTTGCAAACAAAAGTGCAGAAACTAGCCGAACTTCAGCGACGGTTGGAAAGCAAGACACGCCGAAGCAATCGTTATCGCAAAGCAAAGCGTGATTTGGCGCTGATGCACGTCAAGATATCGAATCAGCGGAAAGACTTCATACATCAAACGGCTGCTGCGCTTGTGAGAAAATTCGACGGTTTCGCGGTCGAGGATCTTGATGTTCAGGGTCTTCTTGTGAAGAAGCAGGAAGGACGACGCGGTTTACGTCGCGGTATCATGGATAGTGGGTGGCGATATTTTGCGCGGACTTTGGGAGACAAAGCGGCGGAAGCCGGTCTCCCATTTGTGCGCGTAAACCCGAAGGGTACGACGCAGCAGTGCAGTAGGTGCGGAACGCTTGTTCGCAAGCGTCTAGGTGATCGGATGCACGACTGTGATGCATGCGGACTCGTGCTTGACAGAGACATCAACGCTGCCCTGAATATTTACGACCGCGGGCTGCGGTCGGCGCCTTGATGGCGCGGAAGACATGTCCAAAAAAGACAGGTTAAGCCCGTTCTGCCAGAAGATTTTCATGGAGAAAAAGAATGGCGTTTTTTTGGCAAAACCCGGTCGCGTCGCTGAGAGAAAATTCCGCTTGGTCGAGCGCGTACAAGCGCTCGCTGCCGAATAAATCGTTCCTCCTGATTTTGCCGAGCGGCGAGCGCCTGTTCCCGGTGCGCGACCGGCAGGGGCGCGTGAGCTGCGCGCACGTTCGCAACGCCATCGCGCGCGCCGGCGTCGCGCGCATCACCGCCGCGCAGCGCCGCAGCGTGCAGGCGCGCGCTCGGCGACTGCTCGAGAGGAGCTGTCCGCTGTGACCTTCTTTTGGCAAAATCCAGTCGACTCGCTGCGGGGCAACTGCTCGGTGTGCGCGCTGCAGGCGAACGCGCAGTTTTACGTGTACGAGATGTCGCGCGGTCGACTCTCGCACGAGCTCGGTCCGTATGACCTCGATACGGCGCGCCAGTACGGGCGCATCGCGGCGTCGCGCGGATCGCACGACCGCGTCGTGACGCGCGGGCGCGACGGACCGATCGTCAAGCGCTACGCCGCCGGCAGCGGTTCGCCCCTGATGGCGAATCGGAGCTCCGAGTACCGCGCGAGCGTGCAGTACCCCGGTGGCGCCGTCGAGGGACCGTTCCCGGTCGGGTACGACCAGAGCTTCGACGAGGTCATCGACCTCATCGCGCGCGATCTGAAACCCGGATCGAAGTTCCGGATCTGGAAGCCGCCGTCGCGCTCGCGGCGAACGTTCCGCGTCACCGCTCCGGGCGTCGTCGTGGAAGTGTGATGGTCGCCCGCGTCGCCGAAGTCTGTGACGACCAGGTCTGCGCGCACGCGCTCGTGCGCGGCGACAAGATCGAGTTCGTGTCCGTTGAGCAGTCGCGCGCGGCGGGCTGCACGGCTCGCAACTGCAAGATCGCGCTCAACGACGAGGCGCTCGAGAGCGACATCAAGCTGCCGCACGACTTCGTGCTCGTGCACGACACGCAGAGCGTTGTCTTCGATCGCTGCACGCTCTACGTCGTTCGCTGGCGCGGCAAGCGCGACCGGATCGACAACGTGCACGAGGACGATCTGAAGGTTGCGGAGGAGTACTTCAAGGGACCGCCCGAGGCGTTCGGCGCCGTCGAAGTGCCGCGCGGACCGTGGAGGAAGATCGCCGACGTGCAGCATATTCGGTACTGCCGACACGGCGTAGTGAAGGGATTTAATCACCATTTTCATCCGGCGGTTACGCTCTACGCGTGTGAGCGACCACTTGCGTGGAAACTGAAGCTGCCGAACGGTTGCGTGATCACGGATCATGGATTCATAAGACCGTGATCCGGATCAGTAGGGTCAAGCTCGGTAAGTCGCGAACCGGTGACACGGAACTCGAAGAAGCCGTCGAACTGTGCAGGCAGCTCTACAACGCTGCGCTCGAGGAGCGCGTCACATCGTGGAAGCAGCGTCGCGTGACGATTGGTCTCTACGACCAGTACAGAAGCTTGACCGAGATTCGCGCTGCGGATGAGAAGTATCGGCGCTTGCCGGCTCAAATGGTGCGAGCGACCGCGTTGCTACGTCTACATCTAGCAGTCAACGCATTCTTTCGTAGGTTGAAGGACGGCGAAGCGCCTGGCTATCCGAGGTTCAAGGCAAAGGGCAGATTCTCGACGCTCGTGTTTACTCGCACCGGATGGAGCATCGAAGGCAAGCACCTCGTCTTGAGGTTCGGAGCGGATCGATTCCGATTCCGAATGAAGAATCGGATTCACCGAAGCGGACAGATCCGAGGTCTGCGTCTCGTCAAGAAGCTCGGACGGTGGTGGGCGTATTTCCTGGTCGATATCGGACCGGCTCCTGCTGTGAAGAAGAGCACGAATGGTGTCGGCATCGACGTCGGGCTCAAGATGTTCGCGACGCTCAGCAACGGCGAACAAGTCGAACATCCGCGTTTTCTGCGCAAGAATTTGAAGCGTCTGCACGACGCGCACCAAGTAATTTTTCGTAAGAAAAGCGGCAGCAAGAGAAGCGCACGAGCAAAATTAGTTTACGGAAAGATGCATGCAAAGCTCGTGAACAGGAGAAGCAATTTCATCTACCAAACGGTCTCGATGCTCGTGAAGAAGTACGACGGATTTGCTGTTGAGCGACTCAACATCGAGAAGATGGCAGCGAAACCTATGCACGACACTCGAATGCGCTTCGAGATTCGTCGTGGGATCGAAGATTCGGCTTGGGGAAAATTCATGCGCGTGTTGGCAGCAAAAGCGGAAGAGGCTGGGTTGCCGTTCGTGCGCGTGAATCCGAAGGGTACGACGCAGCAGTGCAGCGGCTGCGGTACGATCGTACGTAAGGGTTTGAATGACCGTGTGCACGACTGCGCGGCGTGCGGTCTCGTGTTGGATCGCGACGTGAACGCTGCGCGCAACATCCGCGACCGCGGGCAGCGGTCGGCGCTCGAGCGTCAAAAACGCGACGGCGCAGAGACTGGCTAGACAGGCCAACTAGTTCAGTTAAGCCCGTTCAATCATATTTTCTTTTTGCTCGATAAAATAAGCGCGGATCGCGATCGACGCCGGTGTCGGAGGATGCGTCGGTTCGACGCATTCCCTAACCACTCCGAAAAATCTCGCTGTTGACGACTGCGATCTTCGTCCGTCATAGTGTCTTTCGGATCGTGGCGTGTGACGAGAGCAGCGGAACGTGTCGATCGACTCCTTCAGCAGCACCGAGACGACAATCCCTCCGAGGAGGTTCGCGTGGTGCCCGCCGTCAGATGCGACCGCTGTGAGAATCCCGAGCCGCGAGGAGTAAAGAAGAAGATGGCAACAGCACGTCAGAAGGCAGCTGCTCGCAAGAACATCAAGAAGGCGCAGGCTGCTCTGCGTGGGAAGCGTCGTCGGCGCCACTCGCGTCGGCGCAACGAGAACGCTTCGTTTGAAGACAACGCGCGCCACCCCCGCCGCCGTCGGCGCCGCCGCGCTCGCCGGCGCGTCGCTCGGGCCCGCGGTCGCGCTCGTCGCCGCTCGCGCGTGATGCACCGCCGCGTGCGCCGCGCCGTCCGCCGTCGCCGTCGCCGGAACAATCCGGCTGAAGCTACTCTCGTCGCCAACCGCCGCCCTCGTCGGCGTCATCGCCGTCGGACGCATCGACGGCGAGCCCGACGCTCGTACGAAGCCAACGCGCGCAGATCCCACCGCCGCCGGAGCCGACGCCACGGTCGTCGCCGACAGACGGCCGCACAGCGCCGCGCGTCACTCCGAAACCTCCGCAAGGCTCGGCGAGCACCGCGTCGACGCTCGCGCCGTCGGCGCAACAACCCGGACATGCGCTTCGACAATCCGAGCACGATGCTCGCGAATGCCGACTTCGACGACAACCCGGACTTCGACGACAACCCCGTCGACGGACTGCTCTCGAATCGCGGACCGTTCGGCCGAGAAGCGCTGACGAGCTACTTCGTCGCCGCGACCGGCACCGGGTTCGGTTTGATCATCGCCGACTTCCTCGATCGCTACGTCGCGACGATGCAGCCGAAGGACTCGACGCCGACGACCGGCACCGCCAACCATCCGTGGTACGGCCGAAACGCTGCCGCGGCTCAGCGCCGCCGACCGGACGCGATCCGACTCGGTGCGCAGGCCCTCGGCGCGCTCGCGGCGATGGGCGGCGCGTACCTCACGCGGAACGTCCGCATCCTGCCGTGGCTCCTCGGAGGAGCGGCGGTCGGCTTCGGCGCGAACCTGTTCAAGATGCTGTGGGATTGGTGGGCCGCGCCGGCGATCTGGAAGGTCGACGCCGCGAACCCGATGTCCTTCGCGAACCGCATGTACGCGCTCGAGCAGAAGGACGTTCAGGACACCATCGACGGCCTGTTCGCCAACTGGCAGGGTGTCACCTCGCTCGCGGCGAACCAGACCGCGGGCGACCTCACCGCGGGCTCCGTCAAGAGTCCGCTCGCCGAGTCGACGTCAGCGGACCTGTACGTGCTCGGTGGTGCTCGTCGGGTCGGCAACGGCCAGGCTCACGCTCGGACCCAGCAGCTCGCCGGTCAGAGCGGGTGCACGGGTCGCGCCGAGTTCACGCCGACCGGACGCGTCGGGGCGTGCCCCTGGTGCAACGGCGTCGGCGGCTGCTTCTGCGGCTGCCCGTGGTTCCAGGCGAACGTGCCGGCCGGCATGGATCACTGCGTGGTCACGTGGCAGGCCGGGATGAGCCTCGCCGACCTCATCAGCGCGACCGGCGTCAGCATGGACGCGGTCGTCGCGGTGAACCAGCGCTACGGCGTGATCGTCGCGGCGGGCGTCGAGCCGACGGTTGGCACTCAGGTGTACCTGCCCGTCGCCGCGTGCTCGTACGTGCAGCAGGGCGTTCCCGCTCCCGTCGCGGTTCCGGGTCCCATCGTTCCCGGTCCGCTCACCCCGGTGTCGACCGTGGTCGCGCCTCCGATGGCACCGATGACGTCGATGACCGCTCCGATGATGCCGCTCCGCGGCGTCGCGGGAGTGGGCGACAACGGTCAGTCGCCGGACGCGGGTGCGAACGCGCGCTCGCTGATGTCGCAGCACGCCAGCTGAGGGGACCAACGCAAGAAGGATTCCTGATACCCGAAAACATAAGCGGCGCGTGACCCGCGTCCGCAGGGAAAGGCAACGAACGACCATGAAGAACGTAAAGTCACCGTCGAGAAGCAACTTCTCCAACCTGCTCCGGGACCAGGGCAACAAGCCCATTCCGATCCAGCGCCCGATGATGTCGGGTCAGCAGCGGCTGCTCTCGACGCCGAACGAGTTCAATCGCGTCGGATCGCTCGGCGAGCTCAAGTCGCTGTCGACGCTGCAGCTGCAGGCGTACTACTACGACATCGTCTGCGTCGACCTGCCCGGCACGAACGCCGAGCTCGACGCGCTCTGCGGCGTCACGCGCCTGTTCAACTGCCAGCCCGACTCGACCGTCGCCAGCTGCCGGCTCACGAACGCCGACTGCGGCTCGTCGATCAACGCGCCGTTCGTCGCGATGGGCCTCTGCCTCGTTGCGATCCCCGACATCGCCGCGGCGACGGCACCGGTCGCCGTGACCCCGCAGCTCGCGGGCGTCGCCGCTGGCTCCGACCCGAACTGTCCGACTCCTCGGTCGCTCGCGGCCGAGATGATCTGCGCCTGCCCGCCGGTCGACGGCCAGCCCGACATCGCGGGCGCCGCGGACCTGCCGCAGAACGCCGGCATCTTCCCGATCGAGAACGGCGACCTGATGGTCGGACACCCCTCGGACTTCTTCCTGCAGAAGTACTTCACGACGGCCAGGTTGCAGTTCCTCGCGCTGAACCGATTCCTCCTGATCGACCAGCTCGCGTCGCTCATGTGCTTCCAGCCGAACCTCGGCTGCTGGGACGGAGCGGCGGGCGACTGGAGGCTCGGCGGCATGGGCATCTACAGCGACTGGTTCAACGACGTCGCGAAATGCAAGGGGATCAACCTCGAGGTCCACTTCCCCGACCACATCGTCAACGCGACCGGCGAGTCGATCCAGGTCGGTCCCGGATCCTTCGGCGGACTCGTCGGCGGGCCGAGCGGCTTCTGCACGACCAGCAGGATGTGGCCGTTCCCCTGCCCGATGTTCTTCTGCCCGGGCTTCCGGATCGACATCAACCTCGTTCCGGAGATCCCCTGCAACACGCTGATGGGTCTGCCCGAGAACTTCGTGCCGACCCGCGTGAACAAGAACGGCGTGCCGCAGTGGACGCTGCCGACCGGTCAGGTCCGATTCGGCGTGGTGCTGTTCGGCGTCGAGATCTGGGGCGGGGCGATCCTCGACTTCCTGAACTGCTACGTCAATCCGTACTCGGTGCAGTCGCAGATGCTCCAGGGCGTGCCCTGGATCTTCGACGAGATCAGGAAGCTCGAGGCGTCCGGCCAGAAGCTCGACCCCGCGAGCAAGAACAAGCTCTACGGGATCCTCGGCAAGACGCCCGAGATCAACAGCTGAGTCCGATAACGGATAGCAGCGGCGGGTGAACACCCTTCCGCCGCAAGGAGTCGTCGCTTGAGCTCGCTCGTCACCGCCGCGCATGGGGCCGCCGGACTCGGGGACATCCCCGTCCCGGGGCCCCCGGGTTCCGAACGGATGACCCTCGGCACGCTGGCGCGGATCAATCCGCAGCTGGCGTACGCCCTCGTGGGGGGCGGGGGCGCGGCGGCGAAGCTCTACGGCAACTGCGGCGTCTTCAACGCCGGGATGCTGGGAAGCCTCTGCGGCGGTGGCTTCGAGATCATCGACGTCCGGGGCTGCTTCAACGTCGGAGACTGCGGATCGTTCGTGCGCGGCGTGCACTGCCAGATCACGGGCGACCTATTCGTCCGGGCGGTGAAGGTGACGGTGCGCCGCCCGCGCGCGTTCGCCGGCAACATCTTCAAGGCGCAGAGCGACTACTACAACTCGCTGAACTCGAACATCGATGTGCAGCTCATCATCGAGAGCTGGTGCAAGTACGTCATCAGCGACGACTTCACGCCGCTCGAGAACCTCCCGTTTGTGTTCGAGTGCGCGTGCCCCGCCGACTTCATCCTGCGCTGCAACGCGACGATCGTCGCGCAGTTCATCAACAAGCGCGCGCTCGCCGCCGATGAGGTACCGACCGAGGCAGTGATCAGCTTCGTGGCGATCCGCCTGCCGGTACCGCTCAGCTGCTGCCCGATGGACGAGGCGTTCTCGTTCTTCAGTCGGTACGGCGTGCTCTCGGGAACTCCGGACGATCGGCCGCCTCAGCTGATCGAGGCGCAGCCGGCGGGACTGCTGCCCAGGAGCTGAGGGCGCCGTGAGCGCCCGACTCGGCCACGTCCACACCGACCGCGCGGTCGGTGGCCGGATCCATCGCCACCACTGCGACTGGATCACGGGACAGACGAGTGTCGGCTTCGATCCCGAGCTCGCCGGCGTCGGATCGACGAACTGCTGCGGGGACTTGGGCGCGACGGCCGTGCCCGTGCCGGCGGAGCCCACGGCGGATCCGTGCAACGGCTACCTGTTCCAGCTCGTGAAGGTTCCGGTCCTGAGGGACTTCGGGATCATCATCCGCGGTGTGCGCCAGGCGATCGTACTCCGCGCCGACATCGAGAACGAGGACGGATCGATCTCGCCCTTCGAGCTCGAGCAGACCAGTCCCTTCTGGCACTTCGTCGATGGACGCGTGAGCTTCCACCTGCTGTGGTCGCAGGCGGAGTGCGGCACCGTCGTCTGCGATCCCGACCAGCAGCCCGGCACGAGTCCGAACTTCTACTGCGACGAGAGCGCGCTGCTCTACACGAAGCCGTACATCCCGGGAACGGGAATGCCGTACGTCGCGCTGAATGGCGGCGTACCGCCGGGCGACCCGATCGCCGACCTCGGAGCGATGCGTGACCTGCGTTACCCGTGGGACCATCCTGACTGGACGCTCTCCGAGATCATGCGCGGCCCGGGCGTCGTGACGCTCTACGCGATCGTCAAGCAGACGAATCCCGCGCTCCGGCCGCCCTGCACCCTCACCGCGCAGCAGCTCGACGCCGTGAGGCCCGAGGATCGCTTCGTCTGCGCGTTCCCGTCTGACCCAGCGGTGCCCGGCAGCGGCGCGCGCTACGGTCGAGTTGCGGGATCGATCATCTTCGAGATGCTGCCATTGTGCGATAGGTGTACGACATGAACGCGAACATTCAGTGGTTGGGTGATGGCGATGTCGGGCAGCGACTGCCGCAGTGTCCGATCGGTTACGCCTGGAACGGGTCGCAGTGCGTTCTAGCGTTTACTCCGATTGCTGTGCCTCTCTGTGCTGCCGGTCAAGTATTCGATCCTGTTCAGAACAAATGCGTTTATAGATTGCCGCAATGTCCCCTGGGTCAATTCTGGGACGGTACCAAGTGCGTGATGCAGGGTCCCGCACTGAAGGCGGCTCCGGTGTACTACGCGAAGGTCATCAACGGCGGAGTGACGCTGCGAGAAGCGAGAACGGGACAGTCTCGGGTCAATCAGGCGCGGAAGATGGCCTTAGATGCACGCAGATACATAGCGGTAGCTACTGGTCAATTTTCGATTTTGCCGTATAGCCCCTGCGAAAATACCGCAAACGGCGTCACCACTTGCATAATCGACGTCACTGGTCTTCCACAGTCGTCGATAGATGCGATCATGGCGACGCTATGGCCTGGTATTTCGGTTCCACCGGTTCCGCAGCCGTATCTGAGCGGCCCCACCACCGGCCAGCTCGGCAACCCCGACGCGGGCGTGAGCCTGTCCATCGGCGTCGGTGGCTTGCTCCTGTTCGGTCTGGCCGCGTACGGCGTCTGGCGCCTGGCTCGCGGATAAGGAGAGTCTTGCAATGAACGCGAATCTTCAGTGGCTCGGATCAGGCGAAATCGGGCAGCAGTTTCGTTTTAGTCCGAGTGTGCTCACGCCGCGGCTGATTCCGACGTATGCGGTGCCGCAATCGCCCCCCGCACTCCGTGCTTCGACGACGCGGTACAACGTGACCGTCATGAGGAACGGAGTCATCATCGCGCGGGGGAGCAACGTGACGCAGTCTCAGTTGAACCTGGTGAATCAGATCCTACACTTCACTGGGATCTCGATTCCGGTGCCGTCTTCCTCTCCGGTATTCAATCTGACCGGTGTCTCCGATTCCCTCGTTGTCAAGGTACTCAACGCGCTCGGGCTCTACTATTACAGCCTGCCGTCACGTCCCATTTACGGCGCACCGGGACAGGTCGGCGTAGGGCCGGGAGGCGTGACCGCCAGCTGCTCGAACTGCAACAACACCGTCTGCTGGTGGTGCTGGGGCAATCCGGGATTCGAGGACTGCAAGACCGAGTGCGACAAGCTGTTCCAGGGGGACCTCGACTCCGTCCTGAGTTGCTACTGCACCCGCTGCGTCAACGAGGAGAACTGTGGCGGTGTAGGCGAGCGCGCGACGGAGTTCGACGTGTGGCGCCAGTACGCGGCGACGACGTGCGACACGCAGAAGACGGCGAACCTCAACCTCGACGCGAACGGCTACCAGCAGCTCAAGGTCGACTGCATCCTCGGTCCTCGGACGTGCGGCGCCATCAGCCAGATCAACACCGACGAGGGCTACACGGTGATGGCCATCCCCGACGCCTGCTTCGGGCATGAAAGCGAGTGGATCCCTCCGACCAAGAAGGGTGCCGGTGCGCCGCCCGACTGCCGCACGCAGCCGAGCCGCTGTAGCGCTACGCAGAGCTGCGATCAGTCCACGGGCGAATGCTTCGAGGACTGCCGCAAGCCCGGTGCGACTCCGTGTGGAGCGGGGCGCAACTGCGATCAGGCGACCGGCAACTGCGTCGCCGCGCCGCCGCCCACGGCGAAGAAGGGCGGCGCCGGGGCGGGCGTGTTCGTGCTCGGCCTAGCGGCCCTGCTCGGCATCGGCTTCGCGCTCACTGGACGAGGATGATTGATTGCTTCCAGATCCTTCCAGTGGCTCGGGTCTGGCGGAATCGGCCAGGTGGCGCAGTGCTGCGAGCAGCTGCTCGACGCTTATCCGCAGCTCTACGACGCGACCCTGAGCGACGTCGAGCAGAACGACCTCGCGGTCTACCAGGCCGATGAGGCGACGCTCACTGCCGATCAGCAGACGAGGCTCGCCGACCTCGAGGCGCGCTGCTGCGACGCCCTGAAGTCGACCGGAGCGCCGCAGGGCACGTCGAGCTCCGGGTCCTTCTCAGCGAAATCGCTCCAGCGTCAGATCAATCAGATCCTCACGTCGCGCGGCTGCCCCTTCAAGATCGACGAGGACGGCAAGCTCGGTGACGAGACGTGCGGCGTAGCCAAGATGATCGTCGCGAGGAACTGGGGGTCGCTCAGCGTGCCCGCGAGCTGCGCGTCGCACCCGCAGCTCGACATCTCGGGCTGCCAGCAGACCGCGCCGAACGCGCCTGCGGCTCCGGCGAAGAGCAATACGGGCGTCGTGCTGCTCGCGGTGGCGGCGTTACTAGGCGTAGGGTTCGCTCTCGCCGGGAGAGGATGAGATGACCGAAGTAAAGTGGCTCGGATCAGGCGAAGATGCAGAGCTCGGTACGCTCGAAGGGACCGGAGCGCTCGGTCAGTCGGCGCCCACGTCGAGCTGTCTGCATCCCGGCATCAACAACCTCAACACGGTCGACGTAAATACGTACGTCAAAAACTGGATCCGTTACCTGCCGGCGGATCGCAAGCCGTTGCTCGACTTGTGGGGTCATGCTTGGCTGACGGTGACGATCGCGCAGCTACACGATCCTCTTGCTGGTACTTATAAAAGCGCTGTAGCTGAGGTCAGAGATCCCGATACCGGTGAATTCATTCAAGTACGTTCATTTCCTCCTTCGGGAACTAGTACCGCCGGGAGCCACTTCAACAATGATTCCACTAATATTCTGTGTTGGGCACAGAATGTGGTTCTTGCTCATCGACGAAGAAAGACCTGTGCTGCAGGACAGATCAAGGACTACTCGGGGAAATGCGTCTTCCCGAGGATAAACCCGTACGGAACGAGCCCGCCGCCGCTCCGTTCGGCTCCTAAGCGGGGAACAGTTACTCAGTATTTTACGCCGGTCGCTGCTTGTCCTCCCGGCCAGTACTGGGACCAGCGCGTCAACCGCTGTATGTCGTACGTTTCTGGCCCGCCTTCCAACGTGAGCGGCCCCACCACCGGCCAGCTCGGCAACCCCGACGCGGGCGTGAGCCTGTCCATCGGCGTCGGCGGGCTGCTCCTGTTCGGTCTGGCCGCGTACGGCGTCTGGCGCCTGGTCGAGGGATGAGGAGAAGTCAATGAACGCGAATCTTCAGTGGCTCGGATCGGGCGAGGTCGCGCGCGGCGACGTCGGGCAGCGACTGCCGCAGTTTCCCATCGCGCCCTCGCGACCTACCGGTACGTTGCCATCCTTACCGCGGCCGTTCGGTCTTCCGACCACCATCCTGCCCTACCAGGTCCGCGAGGTGAAGGCACTGATCAATGGCCTCGTCGAGTTCGACCTGTGGGTGACGGACGGAGGGATCAAGGCGCTCTACAACTGGGCGAACGCTAATGCACTCGTCGGCAACATCACGCGGACTGCAACCGGATACACCATCGCGCTCCCGGCGCATCCTGGCCCGTCCGTGATGGACCAGGTCTGCAGCCTGCAGGCGGCCCTGATGCGCTACGTGGTTCGGAACGCCCGAACCGGTTCGTATGCGGCGACATGTGTTACACCTCAGCCGCTTACCGCGACGCCTACAACACCGGGATATTGCCCTCCCGGCCAGTACTGGAATCCGAACACGCGATCGTGCTTCTCGTACGTCGCGGGCGCACCGGGACAGGTCGGCGTGGGACCAGGCGGAGTGACCGCCAGCTGCTCGAACTGCAACAACACCGTCTGCTGGTGGTGCTGGGGCAATCCGGGATTCGAGGACTGCAAGACCGAGTGCGACAAGCTGTTCCAGGGGGACCTCGACTCCGTCCTGAGT
>Ga0207646_10001004_pt1 | contig 36159 bp, 37 predicted proteins | sample KBSK5502metaG_FD_184343 | JGI IMG/M metagenome (GOLD analysis project Ga0207646, IMG submission 184343) | Corn, switchgrass and miscanthus rhizosphere microbial communities from Kellogg Biological Station, Michigan, USA - KBS K5-50-2 metaG... | ecosystem: Host-associated > Plants > Roots >... | reverse complement strand
ATGTCCGGCACCTACAAGGTCGGCAGCGCCCAGGGCGGCAACTGGAGCGCATCCAAAGGCTAGCGCCCGGTTACGCGGCGTACCCGGTCGCCTTCGCCACCGCCATCCGCACGACCACGCGGACGGCGCCGGGCCGGTCCGCACCGGGGTCCCGGCCGTCGTACTTCCAGGACAGCTGGGTGTCGAGCCGCCGGCCGACGTCCGGGGTTATCGACACCCGGCCGCGCAGCTCGACGTAGTTCTCGGGGTCGGCCGAGTCGATCACCGTGACGCTGACGCGCGGGTCGCGGAGCATGTTGCGGTGCTTCACCCGGCCCGCCACGGTCGAGAACAGCAGGTCGTCGCCGTCACGGCCGACCCACACGACGGAGGTCTGCGGGCTGCCGTCGGGATTCACCGTGGCCAGGACCGCGTAGTTCTTCCCCTCGAGCAGCCGGAGGGTCGCGTCGCTGAACGGGATAGCCATGGCGGCACGCTAGCAGCAGACAAAAAGAGTGGGGTCCCAGCACGCGGGGGCCAGGCCGGGACCCCACAGGGAAGAGGCCTCCAACGAGGGAAACGCCGGGCCGCGCCGGGCCGTTACGCGCGCAGGTGGGGGCTCTCGTAACCTTCTGCCGTGACCCAAGCACTTGCCCTCACCCCGGTGCGCACCATCGAGCACGCTTGGATTCCAATGCCCGACGGAACCAAGCTGGCCGCCCGGATCTGGCTGCCGGAGGACGCGGCGGCCGCACCCAGGCCGGCCATCCTCGACTTCCTGCCCTACCGGCTGGGCGACCTGATGGCCGCCCGGGACGCGACCATCTACCCCTACCTGGCCGCGCACGGCTACGCCTGCGCCAGGGTCGATCTCCGCGGCACCGGCAACTCCGAGGGCATCATCGCCGACGAGTACACCGCGCAGGAATTGCAGGACGGCTGCGACGTGATCGCCTGGCTGGCCGCCCAGCCGTGGTGCGACGGAAACGTCGGCATGACGGGCATCTCATGGGGCGGCTTCAACAGCCTCCAGGTCGCCGCCCAGCGCCCGGACGCGCTCCGGGCGATCATCACGGTCTGCGCGAGCGACGACCGTTACGCCGACGACGTTCACTACCGCGGCGGCTGCGTCCTCGCCGTGGACATGCTTCAGTGGGCGGTCTCGATGCTCACCTGGAACGCCCTGCCGCCCGACCCGGCGGTGGTGGGCCCCGTCTGGCGCGAAAGGTGGCTCGAACGCCTGACGCTGACGCCGGCGTTCATCGAGCCGTGGCTGTCGCACCAGCTTCGCGATGACTACTGGCGGCACGGGTCGGTCTGCGAGGACTACTCCGCCATCGAGGTGCCGGTTTACGCGGTCGGCGGGTGGTCCGACGGCTACACCGACGCCATCCCGCGCCTGCTGGCCGGCCTCCCGGGCCCACGCAAGGGCCTCATCGGGCCGTGGTCCCATGCCTTCCCCAACCATGCGGTGCCCGGGCCGGAGATCGGCTTTCTCACGGAGGCGCTCCGGTGGTGGGATCACTGGCTCAAGGGCATCGACACCGGGATCATGGATGAGCCGATGCTCCGGGTCTGGATGCAGGAGTACACCCCGCCCGCGCCCTACCACCAGGACTGGCCGGGCCGCTGGGTGGCCGAGCCGTGCTGGCCACCGCCGGACGGGCTCGCTGGCCGGGCGCGGCGCCTGTACCTGCTCGCGGGCGGCAACGGCCAGCTATCGGACCGGCCCGGCGATGGAACCGTGCGCAGCCACCGGGGCGAGGAGACCGGCGGGCTCGACGCCGGGGCGCTCACCGCCGACGGGGGCTTCGGAGACTGGCCGGGTGACCAGCGCGGCGAGGACGGGCGGTCGCTCAGCTTCACCTCCGAGCCGCTCGGCGAGGCCGTTGAGATCCTCGGCAACCCACGGGTGAGCCTGCTGGTCACCAGCGACCGCCCGGGGGCGAGCGTGGTGGTCCGCCTGACCGACGTCGCGCCGACGGGCGAATCGCTCCTGGTCACCCGCGACCTGTTCAACCTCACCCACCGGGACGGCCACGACCGGGTCGCGCCGCTCGTGCCCGGCCAGCCTGTCCGGGCCGAGTTCGTCCTGAAGGTCATCGCGCACCGGTTCGAGGCCGGTCACCGGGTACGCCTGTCGGTGTCCACCACTTACTGGCCATGGATGTGGCCGCATCCAGAGCCGGTCACGCTGGACCTGTGCTGCGGAGCGAACTGCTTCGTGGAACTCCCGGTTCGAAAGCCGCGAGCGGAGGACGGCGCCCTCGCGGCGTTTGGCCCACCCGAGCGGCCGGCGGGGATCGCGACCGAGGTGTTGTCCCGGCGGCCCACCCAGCGGACCGTCAAGCACAACCTCGCGGACGGAGCCGCCGAGGTGATCTTCGACTGGGACGTCGGCGGGCACTTCCGCCTGGCCGACGCCGGGATCGAAGCCGACGGCTCCAACGTGACCACCTACCGGATCGTGGCCGGCCAGCCCCTCTCGGCCGAGGTCCACACCGAGCAGTCCGCTGCGCTGCGCTCCGGCCACGTCAGCGTCGCCGTCGAGGCCGCCGGGCGCATGACGGCGGGGCCCGCGGCGTTCCTGGTCACGCTGGGCCTCGACGCCCGCGAGGATGGTCACCGGGTCCACTCGCGTCAATGGCATTTCGAGTTCGGCAGAAACGGCACCTGACATGAGAAGCGTCATCTCCTGGGACTGGTACCGCGACCCGCGCGTCCTGGCGGCCGAGGAGCGCCGGCTTTTCCGGCCCAGCTGGCAGTACGTCGGCCCGCTCGACTGCCTCTCGTCGGCGGGCGACCACCTCGTCGGCCGGCTGGTGCGCGCTCCCGTCGTGGTGGTGCGGGATGGCGAGGGCGAACTGCGCGGCTTTCTCAACGTCTGCCGGCACCGGGGGAGTCTCGTCGTCGCGGGCGACGGTAACGCGCCGCGGCTCCGGTGCCCCTACCACGCCTGGACCTACGGCCTCGACGGGACGCTCCGCTCGGCGCCGCAGTGCGGCCCCGAGATCGAGGCCGAGCTTCCGGCGCTGGGCCTGGTGCCGGTGCGCGTCGCGACGTTCGGGCCGTTCGTGTTCGCCAGCCTGTCCGCGGATGGCCCGCCGCTCGACGTGGTCGTCGGCGACCTAGGCGAGGTGATCGCCGGGGTCGGCCTCGACGTGGCCGGGCTGCGCCGCCGCCAGCGATTCCACTACGAACTGGCGTGCAACTGGAAGATTCACGTGGACAACTACCTCGAGTGCTACCACTGCCCGGTCGCGCACCCCGGGTTTTCGTCGGTGATGGACGTGACCCCGGACCGGTACGAGCTGGCGGAAACGCGCTGCCGGCTGAGCCACCGGGCGCCGCTGCGCCGGGCCGCGACGCCGCCGGCCTTCGCTGCGGCCGGGAGCGTCACCGCGGGCAGCTATCACCTGCTGCTGCCCAACGTGAAGATCAACATCAACCCCGGCCGCCAGAACCTCTCCATCGGGCCGGTTTACCCGGATGGGGTGGACAGGACGGTGGGCTTTCTTGACTATTACTTCGGTGCGGACGCCGACGAGGCCTGGATCGAGCAGATGATGGCCTTCGACACCGGCGTGGGCAACGAGGACGCGGCGCTGGTGGCGGCCGCCCAGGCCGGCGTGGCGGGCAGCTGGATCGACCGGGGTCGGATCCTTCCGCAGGAACGCCTCCTCGCCAGCTTCCAGCGCTACGTGCACGCCGCCTGCGCCGACGCGGTGCCCGGTGAGCTCGCTTAGCCTCCCGCTCCGGCCGGGGCGGCATCGTTTTGCAGCGCAAAATGGCAGGCCGCGATGTGCCCGGGCCCGAAAAAGCGCAGCGGTGGCTCCTCCTCGGCGCACAGGTCCTGCGCGAGCGGGCACCGGGTCCGGAACCGGCAGCCCGACGGCGGGCTGACCGGGCTGGGGAGCTCGCCCTTGATCTCCGCGCCGCGCCGCGCCCGCGCCGCCTCGGGGTCCGGGACCGGGATGGTCGCGATGAGCCCGGCCGTGTAGGGGTGGGCCGCGCGCTGGTAGATGTCGTCTGCCGAGCCCATCTCCACCAGCTTGCCCAGGTACATGACGCTGGTCAGGGTGGTTTTCACTGGCCGTAGTCTCGCATTCTGGGTGGGTTCCCGCCATAAGTCTGAGAGCGGGCGGGACAGCGTGATACGCCGGGCCGCCGTTGCCGGCCGCCGGTGACCGCTGTCACGAATTTTCGCAACTGGCAGTGACATGGGCGCGGTGCTGCGCGACAGTCAGGGGAACGGTCCAAACTGTTGCGGAGGGAGCGGGGCGCCATGACACCAATCCGCTGCCGCTGGCACGACGCGGGGGTTCTCGGGGTACCGCCCGCCACGCCGGGGAAGCAGGCCGCGGCCGCCTTCGCGCTCTACGGTCTGCGCCTGCAGGCCCAGGGCATCTCGCCGGGCCCGGTCGAGGCGACCATCACGATCACAGACAACCACGGCTACTACTTCGGCCAGCTCGAGCTGGACGCCGCCGACGCCCAGTTCATGGTGGATGCCATCAGCGCGAAGCTCAACTTCGAGTACGGGCCGTGGAAACCCGAGGACGCCGACCGCCTGCTGGCCGACTATCGCGGCGAGCCCCCGTCATAGGCCCGGGGGGTCAGCCCATCTCGTCCCGGGCGCTGGCGAACGCGGTCACGGCGGCCTGCAGGTCCTCCAGGCTGTGCCCGGCCGACACCTGGGTCCGGATCCGCGCCTTGCCCACCGGCACCACCGGGTAGCTGAAGCCGATCACGTAAATGCCCTTCTCCAGCAGCAGGTCGGCCATCCGGCTGGCGCGCGCGGCGTCGCCGATCATCACCGGCACGATCGGGTGGTCCCCGGGCAGGATGTCGAAGCCCAGGCCGGTCATCTGGTCACGGAACCAGGCTGTGTTCTCCCGCAGCCTGGCGCGCAGATAGTCGCTGCCCTCCAGCAGGTCCAGCACCTTCAGCGAGGCGCCCACCACCGCCGGCGCCACCGAGTTCGAGAACAGGTACGGTCTCGACCGCTGCCGGAGCAGGTCGATGATCTCCTTGCGCCCGCTGGTGTAGCCGCCGCTGGCCCCGCCCAGCGCCTTGCCCAGGGTCCCGGTGACGACGTCGATCCGGTCGGTGACGCCGTGCAGTTCGGGCGTGCCGCGCCCGCCCGCGCCCATAAACCCCACCGCGTGCGAGTCATCGACCATGACCATCGCCTCGTACCGCTCGGCCAGGTCGCAGATCTCGCCGAGCGGCGCGACGTAGCCGTCCATAGAGAAGACGCCGTCGCTGGCGATGAGCCGGCGCCTGGCGTCGGCGCTGGCGTTGAGCTGATCTTCTAGGTCGGCCATGTCGCGGTTGCGGTACCGCAGCCGCCGGGCCTTGCTCAGCCGGATCCCGTCGATGATCGAGGCGTGGTTGAGCTCGTCGCTGATGACGGCGTCCTGCTCGCTGAGTAGCGTCTCGAACAGGCCGCCGTTGGCGTCGAAGCAGGACGAGTACAGGATGGTGTCCTCGGTGCCGAGGAATTCGGAGATGCGCCGCTCAAGCTGCTTGTGCACGTCCTGGGTACCGCAGATGAACCTGACGCTGGCCAGGCCGTATCCCCAGCGGTCCAGGGCCTCCTTGGCCGCCGCGATGATGCGCGGATCGTCGGCCAGGCCCAGATAGTTGTTGGCGCAGAGGTTCAGGACCTCCGCTCCGTCCGCGACGCGGATGCTCGGCCCCTGCGGGGTGACGATGACGCGTTCGGCCTTGAATAGGCCGGCGATGCGGATCTCGTCAAGCTCTCCGCTGATCTCCTGCCGCACGCTCGCAAACACTGCCGAACTCCTTGTGCGCGAAGGGGCCTACCGGTGAGCCCAGGTAAGGACCACTTTGCCGCACTGGGCGCTGCGCACGGTGGCGAAGGCCTGCTCCCAGTCGGCGGCGTCGAACCTGTGCGTGATGACCGGCGAGATGTCGAGGCCCGAGTGGATCAGCACCGACATCTCGTACCAGGTCTCGAACATCTGGCGCCCGTAGATGCCCTTGACTGTGATCATGTTGGTGACCAGGTGCGCCCAGTCGATCGCGAAGTCCTCCGCGGGCAGGCCCAGCATGGCGATCTTGCCGCCGTGGGTCATGCTGTCCAGCATCTCGCGCAGCGCCGCCGGCTTGCCGGACATCTCCAGCCCGACGTCGAAGCCCTCGCGCATGCCCAGTTCGGCCATGGCGTCAGCGAGCCTGGTCGTGGCGGCGTTCACGGCAAGGGTCACGCCGATCCGCCGGGCGAGGTCCAGCCGGTACTCCGACACGTCGCTGATGGTGATGTAACGCGCCCCGGCGTGCCTGGCCACGATCGCCGCCATGAGGCCGATCGGGCCCGCACCGGTGATCAGGACGTCCTCGCCGAGGACCGGGAATGTCAGGGCCGCGTGCACGGCGTTGCCGAACGGGTCGAAGATCGCTGCGACGTCAAGATCGATGTCGGGCGGGTGCCGCCAGACGTTCGTCGCGGGCAGAGCTATGTACTCGGCGAACGCGCCCGGGCGGTTGACGCCGACGCCCTGCGTGTGCGCGCACTGCACGCGCCGCCCGGCCATGCAGTTGCGGCACCGGCCGCACACGAGATGGCCCTCGCCGCTGACCAGATCGCCCTGGCTCAGCTCCTTCACGTCGGAGCCGGTGTCGACGACCTCGCCGACGAACTCGTGGCCGATCACGAGCGGCACGGGCACGTTCGCCTGCGCCCAGCCGTCCCATTCGTAGATGTGCAGGTCCGTGCCGCACACGCCGGTCTTGAGCACCCGGATCAGTACGTCGTCCCTGCCCAGGGCGGGAACCGGCACGTCCTCAAGCTCAAGACCGGGCGCAGCACGCGCCTTGACCAGCGCTTTCATCCGCTGCCGCTCCCCGGTACGCGACTCTCACCGCGGCAGCGGCCGCCGGCATTCCCGCCGGGGCCACGCTGCCCCGCGGCATCAACACTATCCCCCCGGTGCAGCGGATTTTCACGCAGAACGACAGCGGCGTGGCGCCCCGTCAATAGCCCAGGTCTGGATCCACGCGGCCCACGAGCTCGTGCCCGGCCGCCAGCCGCCGGACGTTCTCCTCGATCCGGTGCGCGAGCAGCGGGTGGATGATCTCGAGGGTGTCCGCGGTGTGCGGGGTGATAAGGCAGTTGGGCAGGTCCCAGAGCGGGTGACCCGGCGGAAGCGGCTCGGGATCCGTCACGTCCAGGGCAGCGCCGCCGATCTGGCCGCCCTGGAGGGCGCCGACGAGCGCCGCGGTGTCGACCAGCCCGCCGCGGGCCACGTTGACCAGCCACGCGTAGTGCTCCATGGCCGCCAGTTCCGCCCGGCCGATCAGCCCGCGGGTGCTTGGCGTGAGCGCGAGCGCGAGCACCACCACCCGCGCGCCGGCCAGTGCCTCGGGTAGCCGGGCCGTGCCGACCGTCCTGGCGGCGCCCGGAACGGGCTCTGCTTGCCGCCGGACCACCGTGACCGGCGCGCGGAACGGCGCGAGCAGGCGGAGCAGCGCCGTGGCGATGCCGCCCCCGCCGACGATCGTGACCGGCTGGTCGAACAGGCTGACCCCGGCCGGCTCGCCCCAGGACCGGGCCCGGGCCCGGACGGTCAGCTGGCGCAGCCCGGCCAGCGTCAGCGCGAGAGCGTGCTCGGCCACCGGCTCGGCGTAAGCGCCCTTTGCCGAGGTCCAGCGCCGCTGGCGGTCGATGACGCCGGCCGCACCCTCCACGCCGGCCAGGGGCAGTTGCACCCAGCCGATCTCCGGGTGAGCCGCGAGCACCCCCCGCAGGCCCTCGACCGTGCCTGGGTCCGTCCAGACCAGGCCCACCGGCCTCTGGTCCAGGGGGACGACCTCGCCACCGCCGCTGCGGATCGCCGCGACGGCCCACTCCTCTGCCGCGGGCGCGATGGCGACCGGGGGGCCGGTCTTGTCAGCCGAGCTCATCGGATGAGGATGAGCACGAGGTCATTGGCGTTGGTCTGCGTCATGCCGGTCACTATCGCATCTCCGCACGCCTCCAGGGCGGCCGTGGTCCCGTGGTCCACGAGGGCCTTCCGCAGGCTCACGCCGCCGCGCCTGGCCCGTTCGCCGGTGGACCAGTCCACCAGGCCGCCCGCGATCCCGGTGCCACCGTCGGAGCCGTCGGTGTCGGCGAACAGCGCGGCGATCCCGTCGCTGCCGTCGAGCGCCAGCGCCGCGCCGACCGCCGCTTCCTGGCTCGGCCCGCCCCGGCCAAACAGCCGGTCGGCGCCGGAACCCAGGCTGACGGTGCACTCACCGCCGCACGCGACGATGACCGCGCCCCGGGCCCAGGGTGAGCCACGCTCCCGCGTCTCCCGGGCCAGCGTCGCGAGCACCCGCCCGACGGTCGCGGCCTCGCCCTCGAGCGACCCGCCCAGGCGGATGGCCGGGAGCCCGCGGGATTCCGCTGCCCGGATGACCGCGTCGCTGCCATCCTTGCCGCGCACGACCAGCACGCTTTCAATGTCGGCGCCGCTGAGGTCGGGGGACTCCGCGTCCGCGCAGTTGCTGAGGTAATCCCGCACTGGCCGTGGGACCCGGTCGAGCAGGTCCCATTCCTCGAGCGCGGACAGGGCGTCAGTAACGGTGGAGGAGTCCTGGACCGTGGGATCGGTGATGGCATCGAGCGGGTCTCCGACCACGTCCGAGACCGTCAGATTGAGGATCTGTGCGGGGCCGATCGCCTTGGCCAGCCTGCCGCCCTTGATCGCCGAGACATGCTTGCGGACCGCGTTGATCTCCACCACCGACATGCCCGATGAGAGCAGCAACTGGTGCAGCCTGACCTTGTCGGCCACGGCGACCCCGGCCGGTGGCAGGCTCGCGAGGGCCGAGCTTCCCCCGGTGAACACGCAGATCGCCAGGTCCCGCGCACCCAGGTCACGGGCCCGCTTCAACAGGGCGCGCGCGCCAGCGGCGCTGGCTTCGCCGGGGATGGGGTGGTCCGCCTCCATCAGCGTCACCCGCTGGGCCGTCACACCGGAGGAGCGGGGCACCACTACGACTCCGCCAGAGATGCGCGGCCCAAGCAGTTGCTCCAGGGCAAGGACGGCCTGCGCGCTCGCTTTGCCCGCCCCCAGCACGACCACCCGGCCAACCGCGGACAGGTCGTAGTTCCGGCCGCCCGCCACCAGGGTCTCGCCGTCGAAAGCGACGGACCGGCGCACCCCGTCCGCGGGACTCAGCGCCGCCAGAGCCACGTCGGCGAGGTCGAGAGCTGCCGCGCGCAGTTCCCGCTCACCGTGATCGGTGAGGCGGGCACGATTGCCGACGCGGGCCCCGGCCTGCATCGTTTTGTCCTCTGCTGGCCCCGACCCCACGACACCCCACATCGCCGCTCAGCCCGGATGCCGATAGGACCGCCCGGCGTAGACCGCGGCCGGGCCCAGTTCCTCCTCGATCTGAAGGAGCCGGTTGTATTTGGCGGTGCGCTCGCTCCGCACCGGGGCCCCGGTCTTGATCTGCCCGGCATTAAGCGCGACGACGAGGTCGGCGATCAGCGGATCCTCGGTCTCGCCCGACCGCTCCGACACGACGACGCTCCATCCCCCTTGCATCGCCTGGCGGGCCGCCCCCAGCGCCTCCGACAGCGTTCCGGCCTGGTTGACCTTGAACAGGAGCGCGTTCGCCGCGCCCAGCTCCTGGGCGCGGGAGACCCGTTCCCGGTTCGTCACCAGGAGGTCGTCGCCGACGATCTGGGCATCGATCCGCCGGGCGAGCTCCGCGAAGGCGGCGAAGTCATCTTCGTGGAACGGGTCCTCGAACGACACGACGCCCCAGTCCCTGGCAAGGCCCTCGTAGAGCGACATCAGCTCCTGCGTCGTCCGCGGCTTTCCGGCCAGGACGTACGCCTGTTGCTCCGGGTCGTAGAAATGGCTGGCCGCGCAGTCAAGCCCGTACCCGACCACGCTGGAGTAGCCGGCCCGGTCGACGGCGCGGTGCAGTTGCTCCAGCGCCTCGGCAGGCTCGCTGATCGGCGGCGCGAAACCGCCTTCGTCGCCGACGTTGACCGCCGCCTGCCCGTACCGTGCGGCCAGGATCTCGCGCAGAACCAGGTTCACCTCGGTCGCGACCGCGAGGGCGTCCGCGAAGGTCGCCACGCCGGCCGGCATGATGATGAACTCCTGGATGTCCAGGTCGTTCGACGCGTGCCTGCCGCCGTTGATCAGGTTGACCTGCGGGACCGGCAGGACGTGGGCGTCGGCGTTCAGGTGCCGGTACAGGGGCTGGCCGGCCTCCGCCGCCACGGCGCGGGCGGTGGCCAGGGACACGCCGAGAAGGGCGTTGGCGCCCAGGTGGCTCCGGTCTGGGGTGCCGTCCAGCTCCACAAGCCTCATGTCGACCAGCCGCTGCGGCACGGCCGGGGTGCCCACGAGAGCCGGTGCCAGGATCTCCCTGACGCTGCTTACCGCCCGCCGGACGCCGAAGCCGCCGAAGCGGCTGCCGCCGTCGCGCAGTTCCACTGGCTCATGGCGACCACGGGACCGGCCGGCCGGGACGTCGGCCCGGCCGAGGAACGCCCCGTTGACTACGACGTCGACCTGCACCGTGGGCAGCCCCCGGCAGTCGAGTACCTCGCGTGCCCACACGCCGCTGATCTCTAGCTCTCTGAGCACCATAAACTCCGTGGCGACGCTCTCATGGCGCGTTGACAGGCTATGCAGAGGGTCGTAAGAATGTCAACAGTAGGACGATCGGCGGTAGGATCGGCAGATGAGCATGGGGGATGCGCTGGAACCGCTGCGGCGGGACTCGACGCCGGAGCGGATCGCCACGCAGCTGCGGTCGGGGATCGTTTCGGGCAGGCTCCCGCCGGGCCAGGCGCTGCGAGAGGTCGAGGTCGCCCGCCAGCTCGGCGTCAGCAGGGGCCCGGTGCGGGAGGCGTTCCAGCGCCTCATCCAGGAGGGCCTGCTGGAGGCTCACCCGGCCCGGGGGGTCTTCGTCCCGCAGCTCACCACGGCGGACATCGCAGACCTGTACCTGGCCCGGGGCGCCGTGGAGACGACCGCCGCGCGGCTGCTGGCCAGCTCGGGTACGGCCGAGGCCCTGGGCGATCTCGCTGCCGCGCTCGCGGACCTCGAGGCCGCGCCGGCGGAGGACTGGAACGAGCTGGTGAATCTCGATCTGCACCTGCATGAGGTGCTGGTACGCGGCACCGGCAGCATGCGCCTGGCCCGGATTTTCGACACGCTCGCGGCGGAGACCCGGCTGTGCATGGTGGCGCTGGAGTCCTTTTACCCCGAACGCGCGGAACTGGTGACGGAACACGCCGAGATCGTGCAGGCGATCCAGCGGCGGGACGCCGGCGCCGCGGCCAGCCTGCTTGACCGCCACATGGCCGACTCGGTGCGCCGGCTCGCGGAGGGCGCCGGCCCGAGCCGGGACGACGGGCTTCCCGCCTAGCCCGGCCACACCGCCCGGCCCGGCGGCGGTCACACGTGGCACAGCAGCCCGCCGTCGACCACCAGCGTCTGGCCGGTGATGTAGGACGCGTCGTCGGAGGCGAGGAAGGCGACCGCGGCGGCCATCTCCTCGGGCAGCCCCTGGCGTCCCATCGGCACAGTGCGCTGGATCAGCGCCTCGATGTCGGCGGCGGACAGCCCGTCGTGCTCGAACTGCGGGTCGTTGAACCCAGTGTCCACCCAGCCCGGGCAGACGCAGTTCACGCGGATGCCATCGCCGGCGAAGTCGATCGCCATCGCGCGGGTCAGGTTGACCACCGCCGCCTTCGATGCCGCGTAAGCCGACAGCGCCGGCTCGCCAAACAGCCCGCTAATGGACCCGGTCGTGACGATCGCGCCCCCGTTCCGCTCCCGCATCGCCGGCACCGCTGCCCGGGCCACGAGGTACATAGACGTGACGTTCACGGCGAGGATGCGGTTCCACTCGTTTAGCGGCGTCTCGAGGACGGTGCCCGCGCGCAGCCGGCCGGCGTTGGAATGAACGACGTCGATTCCGCCCAGGTCCCTCGTGATTTGCTGAACGACGGCGCCCACTTGATCGGGCTCCGAAACATCGGCCTGATAGGCGACCGCGCGGCTTCCGGCCGCCTGGCATTCCGCGGCGACCTGTTCTCCCTCGTCGCGGCGCAGGTCGACGACGGCGATGCTGGCACCCTCCGACGCGAACCGCAGCGCGCTGGCCCGGCCGATCCCATGCGCGCCGCCGGTGACGACAACCGCCTTGCCAGTGAACCTGTTCACCTGCTGCCCCCGGCCTGCCCCAGCCCGGCCTACCCTGATCCCGGCACGCCCTGCTCGGTGTGGCTGTCCTCGCGTTGGGCCATGCGCGGCGCCACCCGTCGGACGACGAACCCGAGCACATACACCAGCACAACCCCCGCCACGGACACCCACGCGACGGCCGCGGCCTGCGTGGTCAGCCCGTAAAAGAAGATCAGCCCCATGAACAGCCCGCCGATGAGGGGAAGCACGCCGCGCACCAGCAGGGTGCCCACGCTGCGCCCCAGTTCGCGACGGTAGAACCATACGCAGCTGAGCGCGATGACGAAGTACATGAACAGCCCGAGCATGCCCGTCGCGCTGATGACGTAGCCGATCGCCTTGTTCGCGGAGCTGCTCGCCAGGTACGGGATCAGCACGATCGGCGGTATCAGGGCCAGCAGGCACAGGGACGCCCACGGGGTCTGGTGCACGCGGTCGATGAACCCGAAGAACCGCGGGATCAGGCGGTCCCGGGCCATCGCGTAGAGCACCCGGCTCGGCTCCACCATCTGGATCTGGCTGGTGCCGAGGACCGCGATCAGCACCGCGAGCGGCAGCGCACGGCCCCAGAACCCGGGCACCAGCAGGGTGCCCGCGTAGGCCAGGACGTCCGTGCCGTGCGCGAGGATCTCCTTCTGGCTGGACACGCCCTGGAACACGATGATCAGGAACGTGTACCAGACCGTCAGGAACCCGGTGCCCAGCAGCATGGCCCGGCCCGGGTTGATCTTCGCCTTGGTCGATTCCTCCCCGAGCACGGCGGTCGCCTCCCAGCCGAGGTAGAGGAACCCGCACACCACCGCGGCCTCGGCTAGGCCCTTGAAGCCGCCCACGCCACCGACGACCCCGTGGAGGGTGAAGTTGGACCACGAGGGAAGGGTGGCGCCACCCTGATGGGACGCCTCATGGATTAGCGCGAGGATCACGAACGAGATGATGGCGCTGTACTCGATGACTATGAAGCCGACCTGCACCCAGACCGTAGGCCGGATCCCGCGGATCGCGAGCCACAGCAGAACCCCCATGATCGCGGTGGCGACGACCCAGGTGACGGGCTTGGCGAACGTGTGTGTCGGCGCGATGACGAAAAGCAGGTAGCCGCCTGCCAGGGTGATGTTTCCGACGTTCGCCAGAGTCGATGTTAGCGCGTTCAGGAGGCCTGTGCCGTAACCAACCGGAGGGCTGACCGCCTCGCCGACCCACACGTACGGGGCGCCGGCGCTGGGCTTCCACCTGTTCAGGCTGGCGTACCCCGTCGCGCACAGGAACATCATGATGCCGACGACGAGAACCGCGAGCGGCGAGGCCGAGCCCGTGAAGCTGACAAGCAGGGCGAGGGTGAAGGCGACGCTGCTCGACGGCGCCACGTTCGCGATCGAGACGACGAAGTCACCCCAGAGGTTTACCGCGTTGGCCTTCAGGCCAACGGTTTCGTGGGAATCAGTGACTGCAGCCACGAAAAGCACCTCCCGACGCACGACGCCGTCGGCCTCCGGTCAGCCCGGAACGTCAGATCGTCAGATTGAATGTTTGTCAACATTCTTGGCTTTTCGGACTTTGGGTGTCAACGGTGGCAGCTGCCGATCGGACTCCGATGGCGCCACTTCCCTCACGCGGCAGATTGTCGGTGGTCGTCACTACTATCGAATCATCAGCGTTGAGCAGGACGGAGGTGAGGGCTATTGCCCGCAGATTCAACCGCAGCGCCCCTGGCCGCCTACCTCCCTGGGAGATTGACGACCCGCCCGGCTTGCCCTCCGGCCCGGGCGACTGGCCGCCCAGCGCCTTCGGGGACTGGCCCGACCCGCCGGACGACTCGCTGGAGGATCTGCTCGCCAGGTGCCCGCGTCTGGCCGACGAGGTGTGGCTGGGCGCCGATGACCCCGAGTGGGCCGACGACCCAGAGCCGATGGTCCGGGAGGTGCTGAAGGCCGGGTTCTGGGCCCGCACCCGCGGCGACGGCGCCGGGTTCGCCGTCGGCGGGGTCCTGGGCACCCTGCCCCCCGGGCCGGCGCTGGCCGGGTTCGCCCGGGGCGCGTGGGCCGATGGGCTGGGCCGGCTGACGGACGACGAGCTGGTCGGGGTGCTGCGCGCGGCCCGGCGGCTGGCGTCGTGGGCGGGGGCGCTGGAACTGGCCGCTGCCGGGGACCTGTTCCGCCGGCGGATGGCCGAGGAAGACGCCGGGGACACCGGCGCCGCGTGTCACGCCGATGACGAGATCGCCGCCGCGCTGACGCTGACCGCGCACGCGGCCGGGCGGGTGCTGGAGTTGGCGGTCGCCCTGGGCCGCCTGCCCCTGACTAGCGCGGCGCTGGCCGCCGGGGACGTTGACCTGCCCAGAGCGGCGGTGATCGCGGACGAGGTCACCGGCCTGGACGACGCCCACGCCGCGGTGGTGGACCGGGCGGTCGCCGGGGCTGCGCCGGGGCTGACGACCGGGCAGGTGCGCGCCGCGACCCGGCGGGCAGTGTTCGCGGCTGACCCGACGGCCGCCCAGCGGCGCAAAGAGGAAGCCTTGCACGAAGCCCGGGTGGAACGCACCCGGGCCGGACCGAGGGGCAACACCCGCGACGGACCCGGACCTGCGCGAGCCGGCGGAACGACGGCCGGGTCACGCGGCCGCCCGAGAACCGGACATACCGGCTTTGACGCCGGTGACCCCGGCGAGTCGACGGACCTTTCCCGGGAAGGCGCGGCCACCGTGCCGCCCGGCACCGCCACACCCAGGTCCGTGGATCGCGCCCGGACCGGTCCCCGCGACGGGCCCCGGACCAGCCCCTGCGGCCCCGCACACGTCCACCGACCCGGCACCGCCGCGTCCAGTTCCGGCGACCGGGCACGGACCGGCCCGCCCGGACCACCGCCGGCCAGCACCCACGGCCAGCCGGCCATCGGGCCCAGCGGCTGGACCTGGACCTTCGCCATGACCGTGCTCGGCCGCGGCGACTGCGATCACGCCTGGGAGACAGCGGCCTACCAGCCCACCGGCCGGCTGCGGCACCTGCTGCACATCCGGCACGCCACCTGCACCTACCCCGGCTGCCGACGGCCCGCCCGGCACTGCGATCAGGACCACACCCTGGCCTACGACCAGGGCGGCCGCACCTGCCTCTGCAATTTGGCGCCTTTGTGCCGGCACCACCACCAGGTCAAGCAAGCCCACGGGTGGACCCTGGAACAGGCCAGCCCTGGCGTGCTGACCTGGACCACCCCCGCCGGGCGCCGCTACACCGTCACCCCCACCGAGTACCCGGCCTAGCGGGTCGGGGCGGAAATTCCCCTCTCACAGCTGGGCGAGCAACTCTGGCAGGCCGGCGAAGGAGTCGAGGACGTGGTCGGGCGTGCCGCTGGCGTCGCGGAGGGCGCGGGGCAGGTACTTGCCGGTCTTGACCAGGACCCCAGTGAGCCCCTGGCGCTGGGCGGCGAGCACGTCGTTTTCGATGTCATCGCCGACCATGAGCGTGCCCGCGGCGTCGGCGCCCAGGTGGGCCAGGGCGGTGGCGAAGAACGCCGCAGCGGGCTTGCCGACCACCTCCGCCGTGATCCCGGCCGCCTGCTCCAGGCCCGCGACGAACGCGCCGCTGTCCAGTTGCAGGCCTTCGATGGTGCGCCAGTACATGCCACGGTGCATGGCGACCAGCAGGGCGCCGGCCTGAAGATGGCCGAAGGCCTGGTTGAGTGCCGCATAGCTGAACTCAGGGCCGGCACCGCCCAGCAGGACTACGTCCACGGCCGCGTCGTCCGCACCAGCGAGGTTCACGCCAGCCAGATCCTCGCGGATATCCCCGCTGTTGAGCAGCAGACACCGGGCGCCCGGATAGTGGTTCTTCAGGTAGCCGGCCGCGATGACCGGCGCGGTGAGAACGTCACCGGCGGTGACCGGGAAACCCGCCCCGGCGAGGACCGCGGCGATCGACGCCCGGGTGCGTGAGGTGGTGTTGGTGACCAGCGCCACCGGGAGCGCCGCCGAGCGGAGCCGGTGCATCGCCGTGACCGCCCCGTCTATCGGCTGCCACGACACGGTCAGCACGCCGTCGATGTCGATCAGCACCGCGCCAATGTGCCGCATGCGGTGACCATAGCCGCAGCCACCGCTCAGCCCAAGGTGTCACGGGGCAGGCCCGGGCCCGGCCGCGGGCAGCTACGCGCGCAAGTCGCCGAGCGCGCTGCCGGGCAGGCTCGTGGCCAGCCGCGCGGCAGACTTTGTGACCAGGTCACCGACCCGGACGGTGCCCGGAACCACGACGCGCGTATTCATCCCGCGCAGCCGCAGCTTGCGGCCGTTCCGGGAGTTGACGAAGCGCATTGCCTCGCGGCCGAACCGCTCCACGAACTTCGCGCAGCCAAGGTGCGGCTCCTCGCTGACCCGCAACACGGCTTGGCCGACCGCGAGCAAGCTGCCCGCCGGAAGGTTGGCGACGCTGATATCGAGGTCGACCAGGAGCTGGTCGCCAACCAGCGGCATCCGGTCGGTCCCGTTCGCGACGAGCTCAGCGACCCGCGCGTTCATCACCGTGATCTGCCGCTGGGGATCCGCCGAACCGTCTGGCGTGCTCTTGCTGCCGCGGGCCAGCCAGTTGTCCCCGCCTAGCCCGGCAACCTGGTGGATCAGCGCCTCGGTCGGCAGGTCGCGCTCGCCCACCGACGGACGGCGGATGACCAGAACGAGCCGGCCGCGGTCTTTCGGGGAGGCGGCGATCTCACCGAGTCCCGCCTCCAGGCGCTCGCGCGACAGATACTTCACAGCCTCGATTCTCGCTGGCCACCCCGGTCTTGGCCAAGCGATATCTGGCCAGGCAGGTCAGCGGTGCCCCGCCGTTGTAGGCGACCATGTCGGCGAGCGCGGCCACGATGTCGATGGGCGCTCCCCGCGGCGCGCCGCCAAGCTCGGCGCAGGCGCGGTGCAGATTGCCAACAAGCCGCTCGGAGTCGCCCCAGCTGGCGAACGGCCCCAGGTCGGTGTCGCGGCCGGCTTCCAGCGGGGACAGCCCCGCGTCCCGGGCCCGTGCCGCCACGTCGAGCACGAACCTCAGGTAGTCGAGGGTCGCATCGAGGGGAGCTGAGTCGCCGAACACGGGTCCATGGCCGGGCACGATGGTCCGGGCGCCGAGCGGCGCCACGACGTGCTCCAGGACCTCGATGGCGCCCGCGACCCAGCTGGCACTCGATCTCGGCCAGCAATGCAGCCGAGTGGTACCCGTTGGGGCGGCATTTCGCACGACAGGCCCGCAGTGCTGTGCTGGACTGTCGGGGTGATGTCTCCATGACCGGGCACGGCCACCACCACGACCACGGCGCCGGGGGACCGGCCGCCACCGGGGAGGACCGGTTCAGCGCGGAGTTCTGGGATCAGCGGTACCGGGAGAGCGGAGCGCTGTGGAGCGGCCAACCGAACCCGCAGTTGGTCGCCGAGGCGGGCCGCGTCGCGGTCGGCAGGGCGCTGGACGCCGGCTGCGGGGAAGGTGCGGACGCCATCTGGCTGGCTGGGCGGGGCTGGCTCGTCACCGCCGTGGACATCTCGGCGGTCGCCCTCGACCGCGGCGCCACGCACGCCGCGGAGCTAGGCGCCGAGCTCGCTGAGCGGATCACCTGGCAGCGGGAGGATCTGCTCACCTGGGCACCTCCGCCACAACGCTACGACCTGGTCTCGGCGCAGTTCATGCAGCTTCCCAGCGACCGCAGGGCCGCGTTCTTCGCCCGGCTCGCCGCCGGCGTGGCGGCGGGCGGGACACTGCTCCTCGTCGGTCACAGCCCCACTGACCTGGACACCACGGTGCCCCGGCCACCACTGCCTGATCTGTTCTTCACCGCCACGGACGTCGCGGCAACCTTCGACTCGGCGCTGTGGACGGTCCTCGTCAGCGAAGCCCGACCGCGCGAGACGCGCGACCCCGAGGGCCACCCGGTCACCGTGCACGACGAGGTGCTCGCCGCCAGGCGCAACTGACCGCCGTCCGGCTACGGCAGAACCTTGGCACCGGAAAGCGCCAGCGCACCCCGGCCACGCGGTAAGCTGCCCGGGCTATGACAACTGAGGGCGTCCTCATCGTGCAGCTGCCGCGCGGCAGCGCGGTCGAGCTTAACTGGGGCGAGGAACTTCCGCCCAGCATCGCCAGCGGCCGGATAGTACTCGAGCACTTCGCGGGTGAGGGGCCGCCCGAGGCCGGTGCGGTCGTCCTGTCCGTGCTGTCGCCGGAGGCGCTCCGCGACCGGCAGCAGGTCTGCGACGTCATCGACGAGGCTCCCGACGAGGGCGGGCCGCTGGTGGTCATCGTGGAAGCCGCCGAATACCTGCGCGAGGCGGAACTCACCGCAGTGCTGGACGCGGCTGACCGCACGCATCGCCCGGTCATCCTGCGCGTCCTGGCGAACGCCTAGGGCGCCAGGACGGCACCGGTAGGTACCACCGGGCCCGCATCAGCTCATTGGAGAGCACCGGCGCCGGCTCAACGGCCGTGGACGCCGTCGGATCGCGGTGCCTTGTGCCCACGCAAAGTTTCGCGGGGCCGGCCGTCGCCGTTGGGCAAGCGGGCGTCCGATCGGCGCCGAATAGAAGGTGTGCGCACTGATTCGGCGCGACCAGAAACTGACGGCGCGGAGGCCTGGGCATCGGCGCCGACCCGGCCGGGAACCCGTGGGCGGTCGGCTGGACCGCCACTCAGGGAAAGACTCAGCCGGCGATCATCAACGCGCCCGGCATCGGGCAAGGCGGCATCATCGTGACCACTGGCGCGTCGGGCGCCACGGTCACCTGGACGGGCCCGGCGACCGGGACCGGCGGTACCGATGTGAGTGGGCGGTTCGCCGTCGGCGGGCTGCCAGACGGCAGCTACACCGTCATCGCCAGCCTGGCCGGTTGCCAGCCCGGCATCGCAACCGCCGTGGTCACCGCCGGAATTGCCACTCCCGTCAATGCCCAGATCACCTGCCCGCCATGACCGGGTACGAGCGCCAGCAGCCGGTCACGGCAACCGTGACCGGAGTGCAGGCGAGTTTCGCCAGGCCCCGTTAGGAGTTCCACGCCGACAGCGCCCGGTCGGAGAGCGGGCGGTGCATGGCCTCGGCTAGCTCGACGGCGCCATCCGGCGTGACCAGGAACAGGTTCTCCTGGCGCACGCCGAACCGGCCGGGCAGGTAGACGCCAGGTTCCAGGGCCAGCACCATCCAGCTGTCCAGAACGCTGGAATCCGACGGGATCACATGCGGATCATCAAAAACGCTCAGCCCGACCCCGTGACCGCCGTGGTGCGGAAACTCCCCGTCCGGCCAGGCCGCCAGGATGCGCGCCTTCATCGCCCGGAAGACGTCCGCGGCGGCCGCGCCGGTACGAAGCTCGCTTGCCGCCGCGCTGAGTATGTCCTTCAGCTGCGCGCGGATGTCGGCGACCGCACTGTTGTCGCCGTGGACGTGGGTGCGGCAGGTGTCCGCCCAGTAGCCGTCCGCCCGGACGCAGATGTCGGCGATGACCGGTGCGCCCAGCTCGGCCCGGGCCCGGCCGGGGATCGCGATCGGGCCACAGACCTCGGCCGTGTTCCCGCCGGCGAGCAGGTCCGCGCCGAACTCGACCGGCCCGCCGTGGGCGACCTGCGCCGCGGCCTGGGCGGCGCTCATCATCTCGATCTCGGAAGCGCCCTCCCGCGCGCCGTCCGCGACCGCGGCATGGGCCAGCCAGCACAGCTCGTAGGAGTGGAAGATCTTGGCCAGCTCGTCGCCGTCCTTGACCATGCTCATCCGGTGCAGCGCGTCGTCGGCGAACACCACGGCGGCATCCGTCGTGGCTGCGATGGCGTCGGCGTGCTCCCCGGCGACGCCGACCCGGGCGGCCGATGCCACGGCGTCCACGCTCCGCACCTCGGCCGCGAGCAGGGGAAGGGGGGCGAGCTCGAGGCCGAAGCCGCGCTCCCCGTAGCCGGTGACGCGTTCGGCGTCCGCCAGTCCTTCGGCGACGCGGGCCTCGTCGCGGAGCACCACCAGGGTGCGGTCGCCGGACGGGCTGATGACCACGGCCGCGGGACCGCCGTAGTAGCGCGAGTAACCCGTGACCCAGTTCACCAGGTCGGCGCCGGTCACGACGAGCGCGCTCAGTTCATGGGTGCGCATCCAGTTGGTGACCCGGTCCAGCCGCGGGCGCGGCGGCGGCATCGTGACCCGGTCGCTCACGACCGCCTGCTGTTGGCCTGGTGCCACATCGGCCTCCTCGGGCATGCCGGGCGCCGGGCGGATCGTCGCCCACGTCGGGCACAACGCTATAGCATGTGGGCCACCTGCGACACGGGCAGGCGGTAGCCGCAGTCGATCCCGAGGGAGGCAGGCCCATGAAGCTGGCCGATCGCGTCTGCGCAGTCACCGGCGGCGCCCGCGGCATCGGGGAGGCCATCGCGGCCCGCTTCGTCGCTGAGGGTGCCACCGTCGCCATCCTCGACCTGGACGCGGCCGCGGCCGCGCGGACCGCCGCGCGCCTCGGCGGCACCGGGCACGGCTGCGACGTCGGGGTCCGGTCGTCGGTCGAGGCCTCGGTGGCGGAGGTGCTCGACCGGCACGGGCGCATCGACGTGCTGGTCAACAACGCGGGCATCGGGCTCGCGGGCCCGTCGGAGACGTTCTCCGACGAGGACTGGAACACCTCGATCGCGGTGATGCAGACCGGCGTCTTCCTGTGCTCGCAGGTCGTCGGCAGGCACATGCTCGCGGCAGGCCGCGGGGTGATCGTCAACATCAGCTCGATGAACGCCTGGGAAGCGTTCCCGATGCGGCTCGCTTATTGCGCCGCCAAGGCGGCGGTCGTCGCCATGACGCAGGTGCTGGCGATCGAGTGGGCCGACCGGGGCATCCGGGTGAACGCGGTGGCGCCGGGCGTCACCCGGACGGCAATGGTGCAGAAGGCGATCGACGACGGCGTGATCGACGTCGCCGCCTACACCGCGCGCACGCCCCTGCACCGGTTCGGCGAGCCGGACGAGATCGCGCGCGCCGTCCTGTTCCTCGCCAGCGACGAAGACTCCTCCTTCGTCACCGGGACGACGCTGTGCGCCGACGGCGGCTGGAGCGCGATGGGGTGGGTGGTCAAGTAGGCCGGGCCGGCCCGGAAAGGGCCGGAACGCATCTTGACACGCTAGATGCTATAGCGTTTGATTTTGTCATCGATCTCCGCGACGCGGGAGGACACGATGGCGCGAGCGACCGGAGACAAGACCACCGCGATCTCCCCAGAGCAGAGCATGCTGGACCGGAACGCGCTCGGCCTGTGGGGCCTGGTGATCATGGGCATCGCCTACATGGGCCTGGCCCTGACCGCGTACTTCAACTTCGGCATCATGGAGGGCATCACCGGGCCGATCGTGCCGCTCGCGTTCGCCGCGGTCACCGTGGCGATGCTGCCGACCGCGGCCAGCTACGCGGTGATGAACAGCCGGCGGCCGTCGACCGGGGCGACTCTCACCTGGCTGTGGGAGGCGACCACGCCGCCGCTGGGAGTCTGGCTCGGCTGGGTACTGGTGATCGCCTACATCGACGGCTGCATCCTGCAGCCGGTCATGTTCGGGCTGTTCTTCAACTCGTTCCTGAACTATTTCGGAGTCGGTGCCGGATACGCGTCCGGCACCCTGGCCGGGCTGATCCCGATCGTCGTCGTCGGTTATATGACGAAGAAGAACATCCGCATCTCCACGCGGATCGTCGGCTACTTCATCGCCATCGAGGCCGGGTTCGTGGCGTTCCTGGCCATCTACATCATGATCAAGCAGGGGATCGCCGGGCGCCTGTCGTTCCAGCCGCTCAACCCGACCGCGGCGACCGCCGGGTGGACCGGGTTCCTGACCGCGCTGCTGTTCGCGGTGCTGGCGATCGCCGCCTTCGACATCGTCGCGCCCATGGCCGAGGAGACCAGGACGCCGCGCTCGCTGGTGCCGAAGGCCACGATCCTGGTGACCGTCGGCGCGGGCCTGTACTGGGTGGTCACCTCGTTCGGCATCATCAACGCGGTGCCGGCCAAGACGATGGCCGGGTACGTCTCCTCGGGCCAGTTCACGCCGATCTACCTGGTCGCCGGGCACTACGTCAGCTGGTTCCGTCTCATGGTCCCGCTCACCGGCTTCACGGCCGTGTTCGCGGCGTTCAGCGCGATCTCCATCGCGGCGAGCAGGCAGTTGTACGCGCTCGGCCGGGAGGGCCTGGCGCCGCGCGTCTTCGGCAAGACCGACCAGAACAGGACGCCCTGGAACGCCCAGGTGCTCGTGCTGGCCTGCTGCGTGGTCTTGCCGATCCTGATCAGCCTCTACCAGCACCGCAACCTGTTGACCGCGTTCGGCTGGATCGGCGAGGCCTACGTATTCTTCATCCTCATCCCGTACACGCTGACCTGCGTGGCGAACATCTTCTACCACCTGCGGTACCACCGGCAGGACTTCAACGTGCTGACGAACCTGGTGCTGCCGCTGCTGGGCATCGCGATCAACGTCTACATCTTCTACAAGAACTTCTTCCAGACCTTCGTGCTGCACCCGACCAGCTTCGTGACGGAAACGTCGATCACCGTGGCCTGCTTTGCCGCGATCGTGCTCGCCGTGGTGTTCACGGTGATCGGCATCAGGCGCACCGGCCGGCTCGGCCGGCCGCACGGGTTCATCGAGGACGAGCCGGCGGTGGCCGAGGCGGCGGGGGATTGACCGGGCGGTTCGCGGGCCGCCACGTCATCGTCACCGGCGGCGGCCGTGGCATCGGCCGGGCCACCGCGCTAGCCTTCGCCGCGGAGGGCGCCGAAGTCCTGGTGCTCGGCCGCACCGTCGCTGACCTGGAGGAGACCGTCCGCCAGGTCAGCGACGCCGGCGGCGTGGCGTGGCTGGCCAAGTGCGACGTCAGCGACGAGGCGCAGGCCGAGGACGCGGTGCGGGCCGCCGCCGAGCGCTGGGAGCGGATCGACGTCCTCATCAACAACGCGGGCATCGACGACGACACGCCGTTCCTGGAGATCGACCGCGCGCGCTGGCGGGCGATCATCGACACGAACCTGACCGGCGCGTTCCTGATGGCGCAGGCCGTGGCGCGGCGCATGGCCGCGACCGGCGGCGGGGTGATCCTGCACACGGCCTCGATCGACGCCTCGGGCGGCGACGGGCCGTACGCCGCCTACAACGCGTCCAAGGCCGGGCTGCTCGGGCTCAACCGGACAATGGCGCTTGAGCTGGCCGCGCTGGGCATTCGCTCGAATTGCGTCAGCCCCGGCTTCACCCACACCGCGATGACCGAGCAGGCGGTGGGCCCGAAATTGCTCGACTACCTGAACGGCTCGTTCGCCCGCGTGCCGATGAAACGGCTGGTGCGCACCGACGAGGTGGCGCAGGCATTCCTGTTCCTCGCCTCCGACCAGGCCTCAGCGATCACCGGCATCGACCTCCGCGTGGACGCGGGCCTGACCGCGAACTGGTACATCCTCGAAACCCTGCCGGACGGGTAACGCCGGCCCGGGGCTGTTGCCGTACGGCTACCGCTTCCCCTTTTCGGCCACAAGCGAAGGTGGGGCCACCCAGCGATCAGGCCGTCGGTCGGCTCTCCGGCGCTCAAACCCTGGTGCCGCGGGCCGCGGCGTGGTCGAGGTAGGCCGGGTTGACGATCGAGGGCACCGGCACGCCGGCCAGGAAGTCCACGACCTGCTGCGCGGCCCGGACCGGCAGCTCCGCGAGGCTGGCCGCTGAGTACCAGGCGGCGTGCGGGGTGAGCAGCACGTTGGGCAGCGAGCGGAGGGCGCTGCCGTCCGGAAGCGGCTCGGTCTCGAACACGTCGAGCGCGGCGCCCGCGAGCTGGCCCGAGCGCACCGCCTCGGCGACCGCGGCCTCGTCGATGAGGCCGCCCCGGCAGGTATTGACCAGCATCGCGCCGGTGCGCATGAGCGCGATGGTGTCGGCGCGGATCAGGTGGCTGGTCTCGCCGCTGAGCGGCGCGTGCAGCGTAACCAGGTCAGATGCGCGCAGCAGCTCCTCGAAGGTAACGAGCCGCAGGCGCGGGGGCGGAGCGATGTAGGGATCGCAGCCGAGCACCCTGAAGCCAAGCGCTCGCGCCTGGTCGGCGACCCGGGTCCCGATCCTCCCCAGCCCGACCACCCCGATCGTTGTGGCGGACGGCCGGGCCGGCGCCGGCGAGGGGCCGGCCACGGCCCACTGGCCGCTCCGGACGGCCGCGTCGTACCGCCCGAGCCCGCGCAGCAGCCACAGCGCCATGGCCAGCGTGTGCGCGGCGACCTCCGCCACGCAGTAGTCGGGCGTGTTGGCGACCGCCACGCCGCGCTCGGTCGCCGCCTCGACGTCGATCATGTCGACGCCGATGCCGAGGCGGCTGATGAACCGGCAGCCCGGCGCGGCGTCCAGCACCGCCCCGGTCACCGGCGCCCACTGCACGATCAGCGCGTCGGCCCGGGTCCGCGCCAGCGCGGCGATGAGGTCGTCCTCGGTCCGCGCCGCCAGGCGCACGGCGTCCAGGCCGGCCGCGCGCAGCACCCGCTCGTCCGCGGTGGAGGCCAGGTCCGAGTCGGTGATGACGACCTGGGGCCGTTGTGTCATCGCCTAGGTCTCCTCGTCGCGGGTCAGCTCCGCGTCGGTGATCCGCTTGGCCGCCGCCTCCACGTGGCGCTGCATCGCGCGCTCCGCGGCGCGCAGATCACCGGACGCGATCACGTCGAGCAGCTCCTGGTGGCTCTCGGCGTGCTGGCGTACCTCGTCGCGGCCGAGCGACGACGCCGCAGCGCGGAAGAAGTGGTTCGTGCGGCTGCGCATCTGCGCCGCGACCTCGACCAGCAGCTCGTGATCGGTCAGCTCCCAGAGCCGCTGGTGGAACTGCTGGTCGAGCTCGTGCACCCGGACCAGGTCGCGGCGGTCGGCCGCCGACCGCATCGCGTCGACGATCCGCTGGAGCCCCGCGTGCGCCTCCGGCGTGAAGCGCCCCTTCAGCCGGCGCACCACGAACTGCTCCAGCACCACGCGCAGGCTGGATACCTCCTCCAGCGCGCGCGGAGTCAGGCTGGCGACCCGCGCGCCGCGCCGTGGCAGCCGGACGACGAGGCCTTCCTCCACGAGCCGGGCCAGCGCCTCGCGCAATGGGATGTGGCTGACCCCGAACTGGCGCGCCAGCCGGCGCTCGACCAGGTGCTCGCCGGGCGCATAGACGCCCTCGGTGATCGCGGCGCGCAGCCGGTCCGCGACCGCGTCCGCGAGGCTCTGATCCGGCAGCGGATCGGTGACGTTCACGCTGCCTCGTACCTGTGGATGACGTGCCCCGGCGGCAGCGTGAGGTCCACGGTCCGGTGCAGCCCGAGGACAACCTCGGTCACCGCCAGCAGGTGCGCGGGCAGCTGTGCGTTCGGCCGCAACTCGAGCGTCGCGGTGCCGACCCACGCCTCGTGCTCGACCACGTCGGCGAATTGCCTCGTCACAAGTTCGCGGCTCACGATCCCTTCCTCTTCCTGGCGTATTCGCAGGTTGACGTTCAGGTCGGCGCCGGGCACCAGCCGCCTGAGCTCGTCGCCGGACCCGGCGCGCTGCTTCCAGCACATGGTCGCCATGGCGATCTGGATCCCGTTCCGCCGCACCGTGCCGATCAGCAGGTCGCCGTCGGCCGCGAGCCGTACCCGCCCCGCCTTCTTCGGCTGCCCGTAGGCCTCCCGTCCCGCCGCGACCGCGCCGTCGGATTCCAGCACGAGGAAGGGCGAGTAGACGGCGGGGGTGTCGTCGGGGAGCAGCACGGGAAGCTGCCAGGCCGACTCACAGTACTCGCCGAACCACTCCGCGTCGTGCATGTGGTACACGTGCAGCACGCACAGGTCGGACGCCAGGCGGAGCGGCCGCGGGATGAGCCCGTTCGCGGCGTCCCGCGGGGTCCGGTACACGACCGAGAGGATCTCCGTGCGCCGCAGGCGGATCGGGAGCACCGGGACCAGCGGCGCCCCGAACGGCGTGGAGGCGAGCTCCGCTGGGTCGAACGGCATCACGCTGGCGGCCTTTGGAACAGCTCGACCATGTGCCCGTCCGGGTCGCGCAGGTACACGCCCCGGCCGCCGCGGTTCACCCCGGTGTCGACCTCGACCGGGTCGCTCAGCGGCTCTCCGCCCGCCGCCACGAGCCGCGCCAGCCGTTCGTCCAGGTCGTCGCACGCGACACAGATATGCGTGAAGCCCACATCAGCGGGACGGGACACGTGCTCCCCGCCGGGGGGCGTTATGTATTCAAAGAGCTCGATGCGCGGGCCGGTGCCGCCGAAGGCCAGGTGCGCCATGCGGACGTGCGCGCGCGGCTCTCTCACGATCGCCTCGAGGTAGCCGCCGGCCTTCTCCTGCTCAAACAGCACGGTCATGCCCATGGCGTCGCGCCAGAAGCCCAGGGAGCGGTCGAGGTTCGAGATCGTCAGCCCCGTGTGGTGGAGGTCGGGCATCCAGCATCCTCCTCTCACAACGTGGCGGTCAGCCCGCCGTCGACGACGACGCGCTGGCCGGTGAGGTAGGTGTTCTCCGGTGATACCAGGTGGCTCACGGCCGCGGCGATCTCGGCGGGCTCGGCGGCGCGCCGCAGCGGCAGCCTGCCGCGGGCGACGTAGATGTCCCGGAACCAGTCGGACTCAAGCTCGTCTACGCCGTCGACGACCGACATCCGGGTCCGCACGAACCCTGGGGCCAGCGAGTTGACCAGCACGCCGCGCGGGCCCAGTTCGAGCGCGAGCGTCCGGGTGGCGGCCTCCAGGCCCGCCTTGGCCGCATCGTAGGCGAGACAGCCCACCTCGCTGACGGTCGCGTGCACGGACGTGACGTTGACGATGCGCCCCCCGCCGCGCGAGGCCATCCGCAGGCCCGCGCTGCGGGCGAGCCACAGGGGACCGTCCAGCAGCACCGCGAGCTGCCGGCGGTAGGCGGCCAGGGTGAGCCGGTCGACCGGCTCCGGGATCGAGATCCCCGCGACGTTGACCAGAGCGGACAGCGGCCCGAGCTCCTCCTCGGCGCGCGCCAGGACGTTCTCGTGCCCGTCGAGATCGGCCACATCCAGGTAGTACGCGGTGATGCCCCGGTCCGCGCCGACCGGCTCAATGTCCACCCCGGCGACCAGGAAACCGTCGTCACGGAGCCGGGCCGCGACGGCGCGGCCGATCCCGTTGGCGGCCCCCGTGACCATGGCCACGGTCGCTCCCCGTTCCATGCCCGCAGTAAACGCTATAGCATCTGATGCGTCAAGTCCGGCTGGAGGACAATCGTGCAGGTACGTAGCGGGCTCAGCGAGAGCATGCATAACGGCTGGCGCGCCCTGACCTTGTCCTCGGACTTGCTCGAAGTCGTGGTGTTGCCGGACAAGGGCGCGGACATCTACGCACTGACCGATCGGGCGTCCGGGATCGACCCCTTGTTCAAAGCTCCCTGGGGGCTCCAGCCGCCGGGCTCGCCGCCGCGGGAGGGCAGCGCGGGCGAGGCGTTCCTGGCGAACTACGAGGGGGCGTGGCAGGAGCTTTTCCCCAACACCAACGACGCCTGCGCGTACCGGGATGCCCTGCTTCCGTTTCACGGCGAGGTGGCGACGCTGCCCTGGTCCTGGTCGGCCGAGGGCGGTGAGGACGCGGTGGCCGTGCGGCTGTCGGTGGACTGCCGACAGACGCCGTTCCGGCTCGAGCGGCTGATGCGGCTGCCGTACGGCGAGCGCGCGCTGGTGCTCGAGGAGTCGGTGCGGAACACCTCCGCCGAGCCAGCCCACTTCGTCTGGGGACACCACTGCGTGCTCGGGCCGCCGCTGGTGGCCGCGGGCGCCGAGCTTCGCGTGCCCTGCCGGACTATCGTCACGATCGGCGATCTCTGGGAGGACACCGCGCGGCTGGCGCCGGGCCAGCGGTCCCACTGGCCGACGGCAAGCGGGCGGGACTGCGACGCGGTCGACCTGTCCCGTATCCCCGGGCCGGAGGCCGGATCCCACGACGACGTCTACCTCACCGACTTCGACGGCGGGTGGGCCGAGGTGCGGAACCCGGCGCTGGAGACCGGGTTCCGCCTGGAGTGGGATCCGGCCGTGTTCCGCTGGCTGATCTCCTGGCAGCCATTTGGCGGCGCGCACTCGATGCCGCTGCGCGGCGCGTACGCGCTGGGCATCGAGCCGTGGACAAGTGGCGGGAACCTCGCCGCCGCCCTGGCCGCGGGCGATGCGATCGAGCTGGCCGGCGGTGGTTGCCTGGCGACGACCCTCGTCGCCCGGATGATCGACTGCTGACCGGTTACTGGATCGTGTAGCCGCCGTCGACGACCAGGTTCTGGCCGGTCATCCAGGAGCTTTCGTCGGAGAGGAGGAACACGGCCGGGCCGGTCATGTCGTCGGCCTGGCCGATGCGCCGCAGTGGGATCCGCGCGGCGATCGAGTCGGCCAGGTCGTCGAAGTCGGGCCGGTCGACGTAGGCGAGCGGCGTCGCCACCACGCCCGGCGTGAGCGAGTTCACCCGGATCCCCATTGGCCCGAAGTCGACCGCGAGGGCACGCACCAGCGCCTCGACGCCGCCCTTGGACGCGCAGTAACTCGCGTAACCGGGCGCGGCGACCTCCGCGAGCTGGCTGCCCACCAGGACGATCGAGCCGGACCGCCGCGGCTCCATCACTCGGAGGCAGGCCCGGGCCAGCCGGAAGCTCGCGTCCAGGTTGACCCCGATCATGCGCGCCCACTCCTCGTCGGTGGTGTACCGGATGTCCTCCTTGCGGCGGACGATGCCGGCCGCGTGCAGCATGCCGTCGAGGTGGCCGTACGCGCTGACCGCCGCGGCGACACACTCGTCGGCCGCGCCCGGGACCGAGAGGTCGGCCGGGTAGCCGGTCATCGAGCCCGGCTCCCGGCACAGCTCGGCGAGGCGCGCCTCGTCCCGGCCGGTGGCCAGGACGCCGGCTCCCTCCGCCGCACAGCGCCGCGCGATCGCCCGGCCGATCCCGGAGGTGGCGCCGGTGACCAGCACAACCCGATGCTCAAGCCGTCCCATAAGCGCCTTAGCGTACCGGCGCCGGCAAGGTGCGGCGAGAGTCCAGCCAGTGGGTTTCCAAACGGTTCGATTATATGTTTGAATACTGGGTGGGACGGTGGGATAAGAAACTGCCGAGGGCTGGGTAAGACACGCAGGGAGACGCCATGCTTGCAGCGCTGGCAGGCCAGATCAGTCACCCGGTTGTCGCCACCTTCCTCGGGCTCGGCGCGGCCGGGGTGGCCGGCGCCGTGGTGGCCATGGCCTGGAACGTGTACGCACGCCAGGTGCAGTTCGCCGAGCGGCTGGCCGGCCGCCCGACCGCCAGCCCGGGACGGGCCCTGGCGGGCCGCGGCGCGGACCGGGGCGGCAGCGCGGACCGGGGCGGCGCGGACCGGGGCAACGGCGCGCAGGCCGCCGCCGAAGGTGCCGAGCGGGTCAACGGCACCGGGGCCGCGGCGCATGTGGTCATCGAGGGACCCGACACCCTGATCACCGGGGAGCCGGCCCGCTACCGCGTGCCGCCCTCGGGCACCCGCAGGGTGGTGTCGTGGGCGGTCGGCGGCGGCGCGGTGTCGCAGGCTCCCGACGCCGCGCATCCCGGCGAACTGGTCCTGACCGCCGACCGGCCGGGCAGCCTGACGATCATCGTGCGCGTGCGGGACGGCATGACCGAGCGCCGGGGCACCAAGCCTGTCACCGCCGTGGCGGACGTGACGCCCGCGCCGCCCTTCAGCCCGCGAGCGTTCCTGAACGCGTGGGGCCTCGTCGCGGTCGCCGCGCTGATCGCCGGCCTCGCCGCGGCCCTCGTCGCCCTGGGCACCCTCGCCAGCGCCGACTTCATCGCGCTGGTCGCGCCGCTGGCCGCGGTGCTCGGCGTGGTGGCTGCCCGGGGGATGGGAGACGCACCTGGCCGCCGGGACAAGACGGCACTGGCCGGCCAATCCGATGAGCCATTCCTGCCCGGCAGGCCGCGCGCGGCCGAAACGTCCGTCCAGCACCAGCCGGTGCCATAGTCGCACGCTGCGGCGCGTATCTGCAGGCTGGGGCGAGCCTCTTAATAACAGCGCGCCTCTGTTCAGCCTGGGCTGCGGTCTGCTTGGCTTGGCAGGGTGCGCTTTTGCGCGAGGGGCGGCGTCCGGGACCCCCCTCGCCAGGCGTGAGGAGGCGGGGAATGGCATCGCAAATGGGTAGCGCCGGGGCACAGAACGTGGGCGAAAGGCCCCTTTTGAGCCAACCGGAAGGCACGGACACCCTTCCGATGATCGATCACATCCTGGTTCTGATGATGGAGAACCACACGTACGACAACTATCTCGGCATGCTCGGCCGGGGCCTGGGCGAGACCCCGCGGGGGGACGGTTTCGCGATCGGGCCCGACGGAAAGCCGACGGCCAGCAATCCCCGCCCGGACGGCAGCACCCAACATGCCTTCCGCATGCCGACCACCTGCCAGCTAGAGGGCGTGCCGTCGCAATTGTGGGCGCAGTCGCACGCGCAGTACAACAACGGGCGCAACGACGGGTTCGTCAAGTCGGCCAGCGGCCCGGTGGCCATGGGCTACTGGACCCGCGAGGACCTGCCCTGGGCGTACTCGCTGGCCAGCACGTTCCCGCTGGCCGACCGCTGGTTCGCCCCGGTCATGGGGCAGACCCATCCGAACCGCCGCTACCTGCTGGCGGCCACCTCGTGTGGCATGGTCGATGACATCCTGCCGGAGGTCCTGCTGGGCACCGAGAACGGGACGATCTTCGACCGCCTGGACAGCCACGGCATTCCGTGGCGGAACTACTACTCCAAGCTCCCCCCGACATGCTCTCTGTTCCCGGCTCAGGGGATCGAGGGCCACGCCAGCGTGGTCGGCATCGACCAGTTCTACACCGACGCCAAGTCGGGGAACCTGCCCGGGTTCGCGATCATCGACCCAGACTTCGGCAAGGAGTCGGGGGAGAACCCGCAGAACATCGCCCACGCCGAGGCATTCGCCTGCCGGGTCGTGGACGCCGTCATGAACTCGCCGGCCTGGCCGCGCACGCTGCTGGTGTGGACCTTCGATGAGGGCGGCGGCTACTACGACCACGTGCCGCCGCCGGCGGCCGTCGCCCCGGACGACACCGGCCCGCTGTTCCCGGCCACCGCCTACGACGGGTTCAGCCGGTACGGGTTCCGGGTCCCCGCGGTCGTGGTATCCCCGTGGAGCCGCCCGAACCACGTGAGCCACCTCGTGTACGACCACACCTCGATCCTGAAGATGGTCGAGCGCAAGTGGAACCTGGCGCCGTTGACCCGCCGCGACGCTGCCGCCCACGACCTGTCCGACTTCCTCGACCTGAACGTGCCGTCCTTCGCCACACCACCCACGCTGGCCCAGGCACTCGCCGGTCCCGCCCAGACCGCCTGCGAAACGAGCGGCCCCGGCCTGATACCGCCGGCGGAGTCGGTGACCCGTCCCTAGTGAAACTGACCCGCCGCAGCTTCGACCTCGCTGAACTGGAGGTTCCGGCGCTGGACTTCACCGGAGCCGCCGACGGGCCGCTGCTGACCGTGGTGGCGGGCGTGCATGGCTGCGAATACGCCTCGATCGCGGCGCTCCGCATCTGGGCCCGCCGCCTCGCGGCCCGGGACCTTCGCGGCCGGGTCCTCGCCGTGCCGGTGCTTAACCTGCCCGCATTCCGGGCACGGAGCCCGTTCGTGGTTCCCGAGGACGGCAAGAACCTCAACCGCTGCTTCCCGGGAAACCCAGCGGGCAGCCTGGCGGAGCGGCTCGCGGACGACATCTTCACTAAGCTGATCACGGGTTCCGATGCCCTGATCGACATGCACGCCGGAGACATGGTCGAGGCGCTGAAGCCGTTCACGCTCTACGACGCCGGCCCGGCCGAGACGCGGGCGGCGGACATGGCGGCCGCCTACGGCGTGGGGTACGTCTTCCGCCAGGAGGCCGGGCCGGACCGTGCGGTGGCCGGCACCACCAGCGCGGCCGCCGCCGAGATCGGGATCCCAGCGATCATCGCCGAAGCGGGCGGGTGCGGCCTGGTGGAGCGGGCGGCCGTGGACGCGCACCTGCGCGGCCTGGACCGGGTGCTGGCTCTGCTTGGCATGGCCGAAGACCCGGCTGGGCCCGGCGACGGGCCGCCGCCAACCCAGCTGCGGCGGTTCCAGTGGATGTACAGCCGGCACGAGGGATGGTGGGAGCCCGCGGTTCAGGTGGGCGACGCGGTCACCGACGGACAGGTCCTCGGCACCGTCGGCAGCATTGACGGCACGGAAACGCTGGAGACCGTCACCTCGCCCGCGGACGGCCTGCCCATGTTCATCACCAGCTCGCCGGCGGTCGCGGCGGACGGGCTGCTGCTGGGCCTCGGCATCCGATGACTGACGCTCAGCCGCAGGGCGGCTATATCGCGTACTCCTACCTCACCGCGGGCGAGGACTTCCGCGGCTTCGAGCTGGCGCCCGAGTTCGGCCGGGTGCCCCCGTACGCGGCCGGCCTGACCGCGGGGCAACGGCAGCGAGCGGAGCGGCTGCTGCGGGACAGCCTGGTGATCAGCCTGCACGACCATCCGGTCCGGTTCCCGGCCAGGATGGAGGAGACCCCGGAGTATAACCGCACCGGCAGGCAGCACGCCGCCTACGCCGGCCTGGCGGCCTCGGGCATGACCGTCGTGTTCGACAATATGATGGACGGCACGGCATGCGTCACCGGGAACGCCCCGTGGCGCTGGGACGACGTGATCACCGACCTCGGGATGCGCCAGGCGGACCTCGCCCACCAGGGCCAGATGATGGTGGTCCGCACGGTGGCCGACATCGACGAGGCGCACCGGTCCCGGCGGGTCGGGCTGGTGTTCGGCCTTGAGGCGGCCACGCCGATCGAGAACGAGGTCGACCGGCTCGACGTCCTCTACGGCCTGGGCCTCCGGCAGATCGGGATCGCCTACTCCGACGCCAACGCGCTCGGCAGCGGGCTGGCCGAACGGAACGACGCCGGGCTGACCGCGCTCGGGCGGCGGGCCGTGACGCGGATGAACAAGCTCGGGCTGGCCATCGACCTGTCCCACTCGGGCGACCGCACCGCCCTGGACACCTGCGCGCAGAGCGACCGGCCGGTGTTTATCACCCACGCCGGCGCGCGGGCGGTCTGGGATACCCCGCGGATGAAGCCCGACGACGTGCTGCGCGCGGTCGCCGAGACCGGGGGAGTGATCGGGATGTCGGCCGCCCCGCACACAACGCTGTCGGCGGCGCACCCCCGGCACTCGATCGATTCGGTCATGGACCACTTCAGCTATTGCACCGACCTGGTCGGCCTCGACCACGTGGCGTTCGGCCCGGACACGCTCTACGGCGATCACGTCGCGCTGCACCGGGTCTTCGCGCACCTGCTCAGCATCGGCGCGGCCAGGGGCCCGGCCTTCGAGCCGGCCGCGTACGTCGACGGCCTGGAGAACCCCACCGAGAACTTCCCGAACATCTGCGGCTGGCTGGTCCAGCACGGCTACTCCGACGCCGACATCCAGGCCATCCTCGGCGGCAACATCTACCGGGCGCTGCAGTCCGTCTGGATCGGCTGACCGGCACAGCTACCATGCAAGGGCCTAGTGGCCTCGACTACCGGGATCTTGCGGCGTCAGCGGGATGGGGGCGCGCCCGGGCTGACCAGGCCTGTCTCGTAGGCGATGACCTGCCGTGTGGACCTACGTCGAGCACGGTGAGGAGATCGTCCACGGCGATCCGTCCGTCACCGATGCCGAGCGCGCCGCAGCCGGCCGGGAAACACTCCTGGAGCGCCACCGCGCCCATCATCCGATGGGTTTCCTGGTCCAGTTCGCCGGGTTGGCGCCGAGCAGCCGCATATGGTGGCCGAAGATATCGGCCGTGCTGAAGGCCGGGTGCGGGCCGAACTCAAGGATGTATAGCGACAAACCGTCCGCCTTGCCAGCACACAGGTCCAGCCTGCCGAAGGGCTGGTGGGTCACGACCACCCGGTAGCCGTTGATGATCTCGCGGATCGACCGGTGCGGTTCGGCGTAACAGCGGTTGGTGCGCCGGGTGGCGGGGTCGATCGTGAACCAAGGCAGGCCGGTCTCGTATACCAGGCCGCCGTCAGCGCCAAGGTTGGGGGGACCCGCGCCCAGCGAATAGGTTCGGACCCGCAGCACCCCGGCGTACGGCAGGTAGGTCAGGCTGGTCACCCGCCACCGGCTGGGCAGGTGGGTCAACTGGACCGGAAATAGCAGCGGCGGCGTGGCCGCGCCGTATCTGATGTGGGCTGCTATCTTGACCGCCTCGCGCCGGTACATCGGTAGCAGGTATACGGGTTTCCGCGGCGAGCCGCGGTATTCCTCAGGCAGCAACAGCTCTGCCCATCCGTTGCGGGCGTACTGCCAGACCAGATACGGGCCCGCCCAGTACGCACGTTGCCCGCGCACGGCCGGCGCGCGGCCGGTGATCTTTATGGGATTACCCTTCTGGGCCGTGGTGGAGCAGCTCAGCTCCGTTGCGCGGGCGGTGAGGTGGCACTTCCCGGCTGCGTCGACGCTGACCGACCAGCTGATGGGGGATTCCAGCTTGTGCGCTCCGGTCACCCACACGTCCTGCCGGCTCGTGCCGCCCCACACCAGCGAGTTTCCGGCGGGCAGCCAGCCGAACGACAGGTACGGGACCAGCGGGCTGAACTGGCGCGGCGCCGTGGGCCCTCCGGCCACCGGGCCGGTGCCGGGCCGGAATGGGGCCCCTGCCACGACGATTGCGACGACCGCGGCGGCCGCCAGTACCGGGGTGCCCGCCAGGCTGGCCCGGCGCCACCGCAGTCGGGCACGCCCCCGGCGGTGAGCGAGCTCGGTATCCACCCGCGGAGGGTCGGGCTCGCCGTCGGCAATCTCCATGAACAGCGCGCGTACCTGGGACTCAATCATCGTCGGAGACTCCTCGGGAGACGTCATGCCCAACCGGTGCGGCGGGCTTGTCGCCGGAACCGGTGGCGTGCGCCGGCCCGAGCGCCCGGCGCACCGCGCCCAGGGCCCGGGACGTCTGGCTCTTCACCGTCCCCGGTGAGCAGCCGAGGATCTCAGCGGACTGGTCGACGGTCAGGTCACAATAAAAGCGCAGCACCAAAGTGGCGCGCTGCCGGGCCGGCAGCGCCGCCACCGCCGCCCGCAGGTCAAGCGCAGCGTCGTGATCCACCGCCGTGGCCGGCGAGCCGGTCACCGCGCCGCTCAGGCTCACCCGCGTCACCCAGGCCGAGCGCCGCTCGTGGATGAACTCCCGGACCAGCACGGCCCTGGCATAGGCGTCGGCGTGACTGGCCTCCCGGACCCGCCCCCAGTGCACGTAGAGCCTGGTCAGCGTGGCCTGCACGAGGTCATCCGCGCGCTGCCAGTCATCGCACAGCACCGCGGCCAGCCGGCGCAGCGACGACAGCCTCGCCGCGACGTACTCCGTGTATTCGGCGTCGCGGCTGCGGCTCACCAGGGACGGCCGTTCGCCATCGCGGTCCTCACACTTGCAAGAGGCGCGCTGCGCCGCGTTCGGTTGTCATTCGTGGCGAATTTATCGGCCCTTGCGGACCGGGTAGCGCAGGTGGGTCGCGCGGCTGCCCTCGACGACGGCCGGATCCTCCAGCATGACGGGGGCAGCCGCAAGGTTGTCGAAGAACCGGATCCCCGCACCGAGCAGGACCGGGACAAGCGAGATGTTGATCGCGTCCAGCAGGCCCTCGTTGATGCACTGCTGGATGACGCTGGGACCGCCGGCGACCGAGACCGTCTTATCTCCGGCGGCCGACTTTGCCTGGGCCACCGCGCTGGCCACCCCATCGGTGACGAAGGTGAACGGCGCGGCGGGGTGCCGCTCGCTCCAGTCATCCGCTGGGCGGTGGGTGACGACGAAGACCGGCACGCCCGTGGGGTGACGGCCGCCCCACCCATCGGTGATGTCGAACAGTCGGCGCCCGCACACCAGCGCCCCGTTTCCGGCGAGCATGCTTCGCAGGAAT
>Ga0207646_10001003_pt1 | contig 36259 bp, 20 predicted proteins | sample KBSK5502metaG_FD_184343 | JGI IMG/M metagenome (GOLD analysis project Ga0207646, IMG submission 184343) | Corn, switchgrass and miscanthus rhizosphere microbial communities from Kellogg Biological Station, Michigan, USA - KBS K5-50-2 metaG... | ecosystem: Host-associated > Plants > Roots >... | reverse complement strand
GGTTTGCTCGTCTCGTGTACGGTGTGACAGGATGATTTCAACAAGCATACCCATCGGGTCTTTACTTGAGAAGGGCAGTTCACCATAGAGTTCTGTCAGGCGCCGTGTCACCTCTAAGGCTTTTGCCGATAGCGCTGCAACATCAGGCGAGGGGTACCCATAATCAGCGGTATTGCGTTCACGTCGAACCGGTTGCTTCACGTATATGCCCTATCTTTCTGTTTGACGTTTATTGTGAACCGTTTCTTGATCCTCATCTCTCTAAACATGGAGTTCTGAAGGGAAATGGTCCTATCGCTTCGTATCATACCACGAAGGACGGGCCGATTCAGCAGATCTCAGCTTAGCTTCACACCCTATGTATGCATCTTTCTGTCTACTCCGTAAAACATTGCGCAATCCTCCGACATCTGGTGCATTTCCAATGAAGTTTGTAACATTTGCATCACTTGTAACACTTGTGTCCGCTGTATCGCTCTGGTGATTACCCATAAGTCGTCGAGGCGACGTGAGTCGGGTCTGTTGGACGACTTCGCGCTACAGATTCTTCGCTTCGCTCAGAATGACAAAACCCCTGGCTGTCATTCTGAGCGAAGCGAAGAATCTCTGGCGGACTTATGGGTAATCACCAGTATCGCTGTCTTGCCTCGTATGCAAAGAGGGAGGATGATCAAGCATCCAGGCTTACTTGTCCCTCGTTTCCGCAATGGTCTGCTGCTGATGCACCAGGCAATTTCTCACGTAGGAAACACTCTACCACGCTGCCGGTAAACCCGGAGCAGCCTTCAGGTTTCGAAGAACGCCAGGTCTGCCCTATCCATCGTCGGCACGAGCACCGACCTGTCCAGGTACTTGTTGCCGCGTTCGCACGAGGTCTCAGGTAAAAAGAGACACGCGTGACAGGCTGCTTCGTGCAGAGAGCGGTCCTGGGCACAGGTATGCTCGGCGCAGAGAGGGTCCGAGGTGCAGTACTGCATCTGCTCCAGCGCGCCATCGATATGGCGACCAAGCTGATCAGGTACGCCCAGCCTGACCAGTCCACCTAACGTCCCCTCACTATCAGGTGCGGCTGTGTAGAGCAGGATGCCTGCCATCGGCCCTTGTTCGTGTTCAGGATCGAGCGAGTAGATGCGCTCACGTATGCTGGCGGCGGTATAGCCACATTCAAGCGCGAGCTGGCGCATGAGCGCGTGTGCAAATGAGTGAAGCAGCACATAGCGCAGTCCCGGATATCCCTGTTCTGGGTATTCCCTGCGGCGCGCTTTGCGCCATTGAATGTGGGCCTCTCTAAAAGTGTGGTTATGCTGGTGCTGGGCAACGCCTGCCAGCCAGCGTTGCAGCGCCTCTTCACGAAATTCGATAAAGAGACCCTCGCCCCTCACTTCGGCAGCGGGTACCCACGTGGGCCGCTTGCGCGAGAGCGGGGCGCGGCGTTCTTCCGGTAGCTCCTCCATTTCAGAGAAATCACCCGGCGACTCGATGCGCGTGAAGCCAATCAGGGTGCGCACTTCTCGCAGGCGCTCAACCAGCACGACCTGTTTGAGGAGGTGCGCATAACCCTCGGGTGCTGCAACAGTCCTTACTTTGAAATCGCGTGCTGAAGGAGCGGCTGCTGGATTGCTCAGCACCCTCCACTCCGGTACTTTCAAGCTGGTGGGAGCAGTAGTACCCGTGCCGTCGATATCCCGCTGTTTCGCCTCGACCTTTTCCCAGATCTGAGCATCCTTGTAGCCGGCAAAGCTCCCCAACTGGCCGATGTGGCGCAGCAGCTCGATATTTTGCTGGCTCGTGACCTTCTCTAAAATATGCCAGTGCTCTGACACGAGTTGGCCGAGCCGGTCAACGGCGTCGGGTACCGCCAGTGCCGAGAGGACGATAGAGAACCAGCTATTCGAGGCGCCCAGCAGGATGGCACGCGCTTGCTCCGTGCATGGCTCCCTGTCGTAGGTGCGCAGGTGGGGATGGCGGCCACTACAACCGGGCAGCGAGTTCTTCCCCTCCTGGCCAAAAGCCTCCGACATGCGCCTCTGCTTGCCGCAAGTTTCACAGAAGACCTGGATATCCGCTGCCTCGCCCGATACTCCCAGTTCGCGCAGTTTCAGGCGAGCCTTGCACGCTACTTCTCCGTGCACGAAGTAGACCCAGGGAAAATCGTCGAGGTGCCCGTATTTACAGGCGGTCAGGAAACGCGCGGGAACCACCGGCGGAGGTGCGCCTGCCGAGGGACAGTTCACGTGCACATAGCGCGTCTTATCTGGCCGGTAGAGATCGGCCTTGAGCTGGAAAAGGCCAGAGTCAAGCGCTGCCAGCGCACGGCAGCGCGGGCAGAGCATCCAGCGCGGGAAAGCCGCTACCGGGACGCCTATGGTGGCGCTGTCATCAAAGGGGTTGGGTGGTCCTCCTAGCGGCTCTGGCGCCTCGGGTGGCGCGAGGAGTCGCGACACTTGCGGGCCCAGGATGGCCTGAACTGCCTGCAGGAGGCGCTCTTCACCGATCAGCGTGGGATAGGGATGTTCCCAATCGTCAAGCCCCATCACAATGGTCGAGATGTAGGGAAGATCGACAATGGAGCCGATGCCATAGGTAAACAGGACTTGTGTGGGACGTAACTCACCAACGCGATGCTTTTTCCTGGTCATACTCATTGCTGTCCCTCCGTCTCGCCGGCTGGCACGATAGATGGCTCGACGTGGTCACCCAGGCCACGTTCGTCTAAAATGAGGTTAATGGATGGTTCCACGTCGCGCAGCGAGTTCAGGCAGGTAAAGGGCGTCCAGTCTCCCAACTCAGGTTGATGCAGCAGGCCAATGGTCTTGCCATCCTTCCTGGTTTTGTATCCTAGCTGCGTGCCGGTATTCACACTCGCCGTTTTTAGCCAGTATGCTTTCAATTCTTCCAGTGCCTCCAGGACAGCTGCTCCTACCTCGTTGCTTCCCGTAATGGATACGGCCCGCTGTGGAATTTCACGCAAAGCTGCAAGCATAGAGGGGTGGTTGCCGGTGACATGCCCGGCCTGGCTGTTCTCATTAAACTCTGGCCCAAGCAAGCGCACGTAGCTGACCAGCAGGGCTGCCAGGCCCCGGTCGAGCGCGCGTGGAGCAAACGGGGTGACCGAGAGCGCCTCCACCTGCTGGTAGAATGTCGCGTGGTAATGCTCGAACTGCTCGTAATGGGAGAGATCGCGGGGGCGCGACCAGTTGCATACAACACAGACCAGTCCAGGTGTGTTGCGTCCGACTCTACTCGTGGCCTGGATGTATTCGGCAGTGGTTTTGGGCTGGCCCGTAACGACCATCAAACCAAGGCGTTTGACGTCCACTCCCACCGAAATCATATTGGTGGCCAGCAGCACGTCAATCGGGCGCGGCTGCGGTGCTTCTCCCTGCCTGGCCGGGTCAAATACCCGTTCCAGCTTGTCCAGGATATCAGGAATATCGGTTGAGCTTTTGCGTGAAGTGAGTTCCTCGAGGATGGGCGAATTGCGCCGCGCGAGGCCGCGCTGATCCATTTTGCCCAGGCGCGAGCGCACATCGTCTTCTACCAGGCGGCGCATGCCGCCCAGTTCATTCATCGAGTTGAAGTAGCCAACCAGGGTCATCCAGGGATCGACGGCTTTGCCGTACTGGTTGTAGAGGTACTGGCTGGCCGCGAGATAGGCAACGTACACGCGGATATGCGCCGCTTTGAGGTTACGCCCGCTGGCGCAGATGCCCAGGTACCTGCGTCCCGGGGTCGCCTCGCCAGGAGTCTGCTGCCGGGCAAAGAAGCTATCAGCCGCATCCAGCCCCTGCGGTGGAAAGACCCGCACCTGGCGCATGAACAGGGCATACACCTGTTGCGCAGCCCGCCGGATGGTAGCAGTTGCCGCGACCACTTTCGGGCGCACCTTCTTCCCATCTACTTCCCACGTCGAGAGGCGGTCAACAACCGTTTCATAGAGTCCTACCAGCGTGCCGAGTGGGCCCGAGATCAGGTGTAATTCGTCCTGAATAATCAGGTCGGGTGGACGTAATGGACGGTGTGGTACAGAATATGCTTTGGGAAAGCCGCCTGTAGCGCGGTGAAAGTCAGTATCATCGGTGAGATCGGGGGAGCGGAACCCGTGACGGCTGCACTTTTTGTCTACCTGGCCGAATAACATCTGTGTGGCCCCGTTCCAGGGCATCTGGGCGAACTTGTCAACGGTGGCAATGAGCAGCGCTGGCAGGCAGCGGTAAATCTCCTCGTCGACGACCAGCGCTGGCAGTCCTTCAGGAGCGTTGCGACGGCTGAAAGGGCACTGCCCGAGCGGGTCACCGCAGTAGAGAAAGGTGCGTCCTCTTCCCCTGCTAAAAGGTTCTACTTTGATGTCCCGGCCAGCTTCGATGGGCGCGCCGCACCAGGGGCAATTCGTGAACTGGCGTGGTGAGCCAACGCCGCCAATCGTGCTGCCGCGCAGGTACAGGCCCCGGCCCTGCTGAATAGACTCCTCACTCTGCTCGGTGGTATTCGGCGTGGTGCGCTGCCCGACCCACAGTCCCAGGCGGAAAGGCGTATTGCCCCATCTGCGTTGTGTGTCCTCCTGCCGGATTATTTCGCAGGCGCAGATGAGGGCCGCCGCGCGCTGAAATTGCTGCAGGGTGAGCAGGCGCAGGGTGTAGCGCATAATCACGGCCACGCCCTCCTCGCCGGAGCGACCTGCCACGGTCCCTTGCAGGCGGCGGATCGCCAGGGTGTAGGCCGTCAAACCCAGGTAGGCCTCCGTTTTCCCTCCGCCGGTGGGAAACCAGAGTAGATCAGCAATGGCGCCGGCCTCCTCACTGCGATCCGGGTGATGCAGGTCGGTCAGCGCGGGCAGGTTCAACAGGATAAAGGCTAACTGGAACGGGCGCCAGCTGCGGTTCTCCGGGAGGTCTTTTTCTTCCAACGTACTGGACTGCCCGCGTCGCCGGTCTTCCGCGTACAGCGTGTGGATGCGCTGCTGCCACATGGCGCGGTTCATGAAGGCAAAGGCGTCTCGTGCCAGCCCGTTATCCTTGAGCAGGGCAATGCCGGTGCGAATGCGCTCAAGCGCCCTGTGGCATTCCTCCAGGGCCTGCGCAGCAGCTTGACGGTACGCTGTCAGCCCCTCGCCAGGGGCATCGATGCGTGATGCCTGTTCATTGATCCACTGCTCGTAAGCAGTGACAAGCGGTGTCAACTTGCCTGAAAGTTCGGCGGCAGGGGACGTTGCCAGTTCCTGCATATCCAGCACGAGATGCGCCAGTCCCGGGATAGCAGCGCTGGTGGGGGATTCGGTGCGCGGCACGTCGTAGCTGGGAACCACGCGCGTGCTGAGACGAACCGCTTGCGTAGAATCGTCCGGCACGGTTTCGACATGGACGCTGATGCCGTGTCCGACTGCGAACCCGACATGCCGCCGGTAGAGCATGGCTACCATCTGCTCTTCATCCCAGGTTCTGCGCAGTTGCACGGAGGGGCGTTGCTGGAAGACAGGCGTACCCTCGGGTGCCTCGACCACCAGTTCTGGTTGAAAAACCCAGGCCTCGTCGCGCCGCCGCTCGGGTTCGCGCTGCTCATTGACCAGGAACAGTGTTACCGTCCAGAAGTCACCTGTGCGGCGCATACGCCCGCGCACCACAACATCGGGCTGTTCGCCAGGCTCGGGGCTCCAGGTAGCAATGGGACCCTCCTTCAGGGGAAAGATATGCGCTTTTCCTTCAACTGGCTGTCGCTTCCACACCAGTTTAGAAGCGCCTTTGGGCGTCTTGAGCACCTCGCTGGGGACGCGCCGGTAGTAGCCCCAGCTCGCCGTAACGCGCAAACCGGTCGCGCTGCCGGTAACGCAGAAACTCAGGCCAATCGAGGAGGGGTAGAGCGTAGCCGATTGCAGCGTTGTATCATCGCTCAAGCCGTCTTCGCCGCTACTTTCTTCAGGAATCGCCAGTTCTTCCAGTTCTTCCGGAATGATCTGCTGATCACGGGGCGCGAGCGTGCCAACCAGGTAGCGATCACGCACACTGGTTTCATCCAGTTCTTCCCCGGGGCCGCCAGCGGGACCGAGCAGTTCCAGCAACACCAGCCGTTCAAGCTCATCGCGTAGCTGTGCCGGGGAGAGCGGCTTGAGCACGACGGGGACGCCTGCTGTCCCCGTTTGCGCCTGCGCAGGAACTGCCTGCTCGTGTGCCCACTCTGCTATCTGCTTAGCTTCGTGGTTGACGGCCTCCTGGCCTTCGCCGGGGACGCTCAACTCGTGGTATTCTGGCAGCGCCTGTCCGCCAGAAAATACCTGGCTCATCGCCTCAGCTAAAGCATCAGGAACGCTAGCCAGTCCGAGTATGTCGCTATGTTCAACCAGGTCAAGCCCTGCCAGCAAGACGCGCAGTTGAGCGTCGGTCGCTGCCAGCACGTGGCTCCAGTCGAGCGTGACTATGCCCATCTGCAGTTGGCGGTTGATGGCTTCCAGTTCTACCTGGCCCGGAAGCGTAGGCGGCAAAATGACAACATCCACAGCACGTTCTCCTTTTTCCGGTTATGTTCCAAGATTCCAGTATTTCCCATCAAATCCCTGCAACAACGGCGACCTGGCCTGGACGGGTACCGTGACCAGCAGGGCACGCATGGCGCGAGTCATGCCTACGAACATGGTGCGGCGATGGCGTGCAAGCTCCTCTTCCCTTTTGTTTTCAGAACCGATGCTGGCATAACGGCTGCCAGCGAAACCCGCCAGCGCTACGATGGGAAATTCTAGACCTTTAGCGGAGTTGAGCGTCAGCACCTTTACGCCCGGCCAGGAGAGGTTTAAATCCCTGCTCTCCATGAATAACGCTTCTATACCGCTTGCCTTGAGGTTTGACGCAATCGCTCTGCCGCACTCATTGGTCGGACACAGCACGGCGCAAGAACCGAGACTGAAACGCAGTTCTCGCGTCGCGCCGCGCAAAAAACGTATGAGCAGTTGTACTTCCTCCTCCCTGCTATGAACTTCGCGTATCACAGGCAAGGGGCCATTATGCACGTACTTGTATTCAACCGGCTCATCGTCAAGGATGCCTGTGGACAGGTATGATTGCGCGGCTTCGCCTATTTCGCGCGTCGAGCGATAGTTGGCGCGCAGAACGCTGGTGCGTCCCTGGAACTTTAAACTTTCATGGACATCGCTCCAATTAAATCCGCTGCCATAAATGGACTGGTTGGCATCGGCAGTAATGAAGAAGCGGCTCGGTGTTTTGCAGAGATTGAGCAGCAGGCGCAGCAACGCGGGGTCGAGGTCCTGCGCTTCATCTACGATGACTGCATCATAACTCTGATATTCAGGATCAGCGACGACAAGCGCCTCCGCGCGTACACGCGCCTGCTCCCAGGTCTCTATTGCCGATTTCTTGAGTTGCTGCACGTATGTCTTATAGACATACCAGATGGCTTTTTTCTGGAGTTCATTCAGGCGCACCTTGCGACCAGGACGGCGCGCAGTAAGGTAGTCTTCAAATGTCGCAACCTGGCGTGCGATCAAGACCTGGTGAATCTCTTCCTGCACATAGGCATGCCCGAGGCGTTCTATTGCCTGTACCTGCGCCTGTTGTTGCAGCAGGTTCCCTTCAAACGTTGTACGCCTCACCGCCAGGGAGAACAGTTTCTGGAGTAGCTCCCGATTCTGCTCATTGAGCGTTTTCTTAGGATCGCCCGCGCGTTTCAGAATATCCGACATCTTCTTATCGGCGGTCTGCACCTCAACGAAGCTTGCATCTTCTCTCAGGAGCTGCTGTAACAGTTGCTCAGAAGAGTGAATGAGCGCGTTCGTATAGGTAGTGAACAGGATGCGAGGAGCAGAGACACCTTGCTGGCGGAGCCGTTCGATCAGTGAGCGCACTCGATAGAGCGCTACAGTACTTTTTCCCGTTCCTGGCCCGCCCTTGACCTGTGTAGGCCCGGTTGCCTTGATCGCCCAGCTTACGAAACGTTCCTGTTCCGGTGAGAGTTTGAGCAGAAAACCGAGCAGTTCTCCCTGTTTATAGCGCATCAGGTCGTCCAGGTCTTCGAAAAGAAAAACAGACTGCTGCTTCGCCTCAGCGATCGAAGATGGGAAGATGCACTCGAGAAGCTGTTCCATATGCTCCCCTGGCACATCAGAACAATTGAGCAGCGCCTCTTCAGTCTGAATAGCGAGCAGGCGGTAGTGATACTCGGTGGGAATATGCAGGTTATCCAGTAGCTCCTGCGTAATTGGCTCTGGCAAAGCTCTGCTGTCCGTCTCTGCTGGTGCCAGCAAGTCAGGTTGCTTCACCTCGCCTGGTTCTTCGGTGATCTCGATGTCGGGAGTATAGCCGCCTAAATTGGTGGCCTCCATCTTACCGTCATACGTGTCATCATCGCGGCGGTCCAACAGGAGCAGGCTTACATACGGGTCTCGATAGGTATAGATGACGCGGTAATCACCGCAGCGCAGGCGATACAGATCTTCGCCCATATGCTTGAGTTTCTTCTTCGCCTTCCCATCTGGCGATGGGTCCTGCTCAAGCATTTTGAGCTTGGTGAGTACCTGGTGTTCTTCCTTCACGGGCAACCCACGCAGCGCAGCCAGGAATGCTGGTGTGGGTGTCCAAAGCCATTCCCCTCGCATATACTTAAATCCCCCAATCTAGCAACGACTACTCAGTAAACAAAGCCTCTTGCATACTTCCAGTCGACCGCTCTTGCTTTGTATAATTGCTCTTCCCCTTCCCTTTCTTCCCTCCCTTCTCATGCACCCCCATCGCCACCTCCTCCGCATACCGTTCGTGATTCAGCCTCAACAGTCTGCCCAACACCTCCCGCCGCGCCTCCTCGCTAATCGTATATCTCAATCCCTGCTTCGTCTCATGAAATCCATATCCCAGCTCCAGATCATCCCAGCAATACGCCCGCGCCACCGCCTCATCCATCTCTTTGTGCAACTCGCGCAATTTCACGATATCCTCTGCCGTTTCCTCTCGTTCCTCTTCCTTACCTTCAGCGAAGACTTCAGGAAACTCCAGCGGCCAGTGGAGCGGGCGGCGGCCATTGAGCAGTGCGTCTACCTCTTTGCGCAATTGGTCGAAGGCAGCACGGCTTTCAGCTTTGCCTAGCGCGGTGAAGCGCTGCTGGCGGCCCTCCTGGTAGGCGCTGATCAGCACGGTGTATTCTACGTGGAGGGTATCTTGCAGCAATGCCTGTCGTTTGGGGTCGCAGAGCGCCGTGGCGATCAGCAGGTCAGCTCCCAGCTTGACCAGTTCCATCGCTTCCTCGGCTTCGGCCAGCAGCCGCGCTTTGGCTTCGATGTCGCGTACGTCGTGTTCCGGCAGGGCGCGGATCTGGCGGCGCAGTTTGAGGGCGGTATCCAGTGCGTCCTTGATCAGCGGCTCAATCCACACGGTCTGCCGCGCCTGTTCGTGCGAGCGGCCGGCATCCATCGACCAGCCGGTGAGCTGCTGGAGATTGACGCCCAGCAGCGAGTCGCCACAGCGCAGGGCGTGGTCGAGGAAGGTGAAGGGCTGGTTCTTGCTGAGCGTGATGAGCCAGAGCGAGAGCTTCGCCATTTCCACCGCGAGCGGGTTCTTGTCCACGCCATAGAGGCAGCGCTCGCAGACCAGCCGCCGCGCGAAGGCCAGCCGCTCTTCCGCCTCGTTCGCCAGCAGCGTTTCGCTGACCTCGCCTCGCGAGGCCTGGCCCTCTGGCGCAGTTTGCAGCGTGGCCGGTTTGTTTGGCAGGCTCTGCGCCACGTTTTCCCACGCCTCGACCAGCTTTTCCGAGAGGTAACGGCAGGCCTGCACCAGGAACGCGCCCGAGCCCATCGCCATGTCGCAGACCTTGAGGTTGAGGATCTCGGTAGCGCTGCGCAGTTGCCACTCTTCCTGCGGCTTGCCCTCTGCCGGGCCGGTGTAGACCAGCGGGTCGAGTGTGTGCTTGACGATAGGCTCGGTGAGGCTGCGCGGCGTGTAGTGCGTGCCCGTGCTGCGGCGGTCACTGCCCTGCGTGACGTAGACGGAACCGGTGGTGATGACGACGGGTCTGCCGAAGGTGTCCGTGCGCAGCAAACCAGCGAAGAGCAAGACACGCTCAAATAATGCTGGGTTGTTATCACAGGCTGCCATCAGGTCCGCGCGGCTGAAGCGTCTGGGCATGGGCGAGACCGTCAGGGCATTCTTGATGGCGTTGAGCGTTCGACCCGTTTGCTCTTCCAGGAATGCAGAGAGGGTTTGCTCGCTTTTCGTGGCCAGTTCCTCTAACGTATCCAGCGCTACTTCGCTTTCGTTGGCTATCGATCCGAACAGACCCAATACAGGTGTCGGTGCTCGACGGGCAGTGTGGTCGAGCAGGCCCTCATAGACGTGGCCGATCTGCTCGATATCCAGGGCGCGAAACGAGAGGCGTCTCCGTTCGGTTGGGCCTCCACCTGGCACTTTCACCTGCAAGAATTGCAAGGCTTCCAGCAGGTGCAGCACAGTTCGGTTGTTGATCGCTAAGGATTCAGCAGGTGTATCTTGCCAGGAAGTCCCTGGAGGGCGCCCCTCTAAGAAGGGATAGCGGTCGGGGTCGAAAAGATGGCCTCCATAGGCCGGAAGGCGCATATCTTGATGCTCGACGCCACCGTAGACGACGCGGAAGATGGCGAGCAGGCGGCTCCAGGCATCGTGCCGCCGCTCCAACACTTCCTCACCGGACAGATCAGCCTGCTCTCTTAGTAGAGCCTGGAGGGTGGAGACGGCGTAATTGCGGTCATAGAGCAGTTCGCCGAGCAGCAAGAGGCCGCGTTCCTCGGCTGACAGCAGGAAGACCAACCGCATCATCACCGTCAGGGCCGCTTCATAGAGGTCTGCTTCTGATACATTATCCAGCAGTCTGCGGTTCCTATCCTTGTCGATACGGTCAAGCGACTGCACCAGCATTTCGACCGCCCGGCGTACCTGGTAGCCCAGCTGGTCGGTAACTTCCTGCTGGTTGCTGGCACTTTTGGTGAGCATAGCTTCAAGGGTCTCGTCATCTGGCACGCCAAAGAAGCGTCGCACGCCCAGCAGGCTGCGAAAGGCTCGCAGCGTGATTGGTTCCTCAAGCCAGAGGGCGGCGTACCAGGAGGCAAAGCCCGTCGTCTCGTTGGGCGGCGCATCGACCAGCATCCAGCGCTCGCCGTTGGTTACCAGCCCCAGTCTCACTCCTGTACGGCGCAAGAGTTCCATCATGCGCGTGGCGGGCGAGGCTTTCCAATGCAAACCAGCTATGGACTTGTCCAGGTCCTGGCCCGCCGGATACAGCTTGATAAGCAGGTGCGGATGGCAATCATCAGACGAGATGAGAGCCATGTCTGGCAGCAGCGTTTCACCATGTTCCGGTATAGATGCTCGCAGCCCAGGTGGCAAAGCCTGACCCTCTGCGAGCATCTCTCGCAGCATCTCCAGCACGTTGGCCAGCACGAAGCGCAGCCACTCGAGGTGAATAGCCGGTTCGGGGCGCACTCCCGCCTGGTTATCGGCCCATTCATCATAGGCCATGCGCAGTGTACGTCGCTGTTCCGCCTCCTGTTCGTCCTTTTCCAGACCCTGGGGAAAGACATCCAGCAGCACCGGCATACTGAGAAATGGGCCGGAGACCTCGATAAGTGACAGCCACTCGGCGTGTTGACGGGCAATGGACATGATACAGGGTCCTTTTCTAGCGTGCCATGCGTTCCGGCACAAGATAGGTCACGGCGACCGGGAAGAGGCGCGGCTGCGGGTCGGCAAAACGCCTGCGGATATTTGCTCGTTCCTGCTCAATTTCGGCGTCGATCTGTTCTGCGCGTTCAGCCAGGGCAGACATATTGCGCTCAAATTGTTCCTGCTCTGCCGTGCTAAAGCCGGCCAGTTGCAACTGCACGATCTCAGGTTGGCGCAATTCATCCAGGATCGTGCTACGCAGTTCGGTCAGGATGGTGGTGATGTCGTTCATCTCTTTCTCCGCCCGTTCTGCCAGGAATTTTTGCAGGCCGCTGGTGCGCTCACGCATGCGTGCCTCCAGGGCTTGCAGCAGGGCCTCGCTGTGCGTTGGCCAGATCTCTCGCAGGCGCTGCTGCATCTGTGGCGAGACCGCATCGGGTCGGGCCGCCTCCAGCGCCTGCTGCACCTGTCCCACGTTCATGCGGGCGAAGCGTCCCTGCCGCAGGTAGCCGCCCGCCGCAATCAGTTCTTCGTGCAGGCGTTGATTATCGCCGCCCAGCAGCAGCAGCCTACCGTGCGCGATGACGGCGGGCGTGTCCTGCACCATGTTGGGCACTACTCTCGCCGTCACGCGATAGAGTTTGCGCTGGCTATCGGGCGACCAGACCTCTGCACGCAGCAGGCGCAGCGACATGGCGACCAGCCGGTGGTTGAGGTGAGCCAGAACGACATCGTCTCGTCCACTGGCGGCATCGTTGTCAAACACGATGGGCCGGTCAAGGTGCGTGAAGGGGTGTTCCAGACCTTCTTTGCATGCCGCCCAGCTTCCGCGCAGTGCGGGAACAGTGAACACTTCAATGTTCGGCTTCTCGCCGTTGGGGTCGTGTAAGATCATGCGCGAGAGGGGCGGCTGCCCTGCCAACTCCAGGGCGGTCTCAACGACTGCCCGCACGTGCTCCGGCGTCAGGTGTAGCTCGACCCGGCTCTCCTGCAACTGGTCGTGCAGCTTGTCTATCTGCTCTTTTAGCCTGCGCTCGAACTTCAACAGGCTGCGCAGTGGCGCGGCCTGTTCCTCGGCGGTACGCGTCTCCAGTCGCCGCCTGCGCCCAAGCATGGCGTCCTCCACCTGTTCAGCGATCACAGGGCCGACCTTGCCCAGGTCCTCACGAATGGACTCGACCTTGCGCACGGCTCGCATTAAGAATTCCAGGTCATCATCCAACTCCCCAACATTCAGCTCTTCCCCAAGCGGGGCATCGCGGAATTTGCTGCTGACAAAGTGGTAGATGTTGACCTCGGAGGCACGCTGACCGTGACGGTCAATACGCCCGTTGCGCTGCTCCAGGCGATTGGGATTCCAGGGGATCTCGTAGTGAATGAGGCGGCTGCAATGGTTTTGCAGGTCGATCCCCTCGGAGGCGGCATCCGTTGCCAGCAGGATGCGCACCTGCGATTCGCGAGGGTCGGCCTGGAAAGCAGCTTTGATCCGTTCGCGATCGTCGGTTTTCATGCCCCCGTACAGAGTAAGCAGGCGTTCCGGTTCGGCCAAGCCCTCGCGTTCCAGCAGGTCATGCAGCCACTTCTGGGTGGCGCGATACTCGGTGAAGATGATCACGCGCTGCATCGACCACGCGCCACCTGGCTTGATCGTGCGGTGCAGCCACTTCATGAGTTCGGCTGCTTTGTTATCGGGACGGGTGCGAGCCATCGCGGCCCACTCGCGCATCTGTGCGAGCAGCCGCTTTTCTTCGGCAGACGGCTCGCGGAAGAGCGGCGCGGCAGCCTCCAGGGCAACGACGTTGGCCTCTTCCAGTTCATCGTCGTTGTCGGTCTCTTCCTCGGCCTGCTCCACCTGGCGGCGCAGGATGCCGATGTTGGCCTTGAAGGCCGAGGTACTGCGTCTTCGAGCGTTGGCCAGCGAGTGCTCGTGCTGCTTTAGCGTGGTAGCAAAGGCCTCCGGCGATGAGAAGAGGCGTTTCTTGAGCAGCTTCAGCACAAACTCTGTGGCGTACTTCTCCACCTCGTCGGAGGTTTTCGTCAGGCGCGAGTGCGTGTAAGCCTGCAAGAGGCGGTGCGCTTCACGCTCCTCCGCACTGTAATGCACTTCGATGGGTTCCAGCACGCGCCTGGGAAAACGCGGCGTGCCATCCCAGCGCGGCGGCAATTCAGATTTGAGGCGGCGGATCATCACCGCGTGCAATTGTTCGCGGTTGATCTTGACCCCCCTGGCGAAACGCTGGTTGTCCAGCAGTTCCAGCAGCGCGGTAAAGCTCTCGGAGTAGCCGTTATGAGGCGTCGCCGAGAGAAATAGCTTGTGCTCGAAGTGCGGAGTGAGGCGGCGCAAGGCAAGGGTGCGCTGCGAGTCCGTGGCGTACTGTCCCTTCCCGGATGGAGCGACGTTATGGGCCTCGTCCACAATGAGCAGGTCGAACTTGCGCGGGTAGGTCGGCTCGCCACTTGGCGGCAGCACTTCGCTGAAGAGGCGCAGCGGACGCTCGCGCTTGAGGAAGTCAATCGAGGTGATGAGGCGGGGAAAGTGCGTCCAGGGGTTGACGTGCAGCCCCCGCTGGCGACGCAGATCTTTCAAAAGCGTGCTATCGACGATGCGAAATTCCAGGCCGAACTTGTCGCGCATCTGGTCGCGCCACTGCACCTGCAGCGCGGCAGGGCAGACAATCAGTATCTTGCGCGCGCGATGACGTATGATAAGCTCCTGGCAGACAAGGCCTGCCTCAATGGTCTTACCCAGGCCGACATCGTCGGCGATCAACAGGTTGGCGCGAGGCATCTGGATGGCCCGCACGACCGGGTCAAGCTGATAATCTTCCATCTCGACGCCGCTGCGAAAGGGGGCTTGCAGGGACTTGATGTCAGCGCTTGAGACGGCTCCCCAGCGTACCGCGTTGAGAAAGGTATCCAGCCTTTCGGGAGCGTCGAAGCCAATGGGAACAGGGAGCGCATTCCTTTCGGTGACTTTGACGCCCGGCTCCACCTCCCAGATGACCTGCAGTTCCTCGCCGAGATCGTCATCCTCTACCGAGGCGAGCGAGACCAGGTGCTGGCTCTGGTGATGGTTGTGCGATTGAGACACAGTAATCAGGCTACCGGATTTAAACAGATCGGGTGGTAGCACACTTTGAGCAACATCCACTACGACATAACGGCGTTGCCGGACATCCACCAGTTGTCCTGGCTCAGGGACAGGCAGGACATGGCTCATAATAAGAGGTCTCCTCACTAGCACAATAGGCTGGGCAATGGAACAGCCCCCATTATACAGCTTATGCAGTGGTTGTGCTATAGCGATGGGTAATTCTGGTATAAAGTAAAAATCTATCTATGATGCTATGCATCTCTGCCGGTGCATACGCCCATACACTGTGTTAACTTGGATCGTATTTCATTTCACGATGGGCACATCGCAGCAGCCACTCCGCCGATGCCAGCAAGCATCGGCGGCTTGATCTGTGGAGTAGTATTGGGAGTGCACCACCAAAGAGAGAGGTGCGCTGATTTAACAGAGATATTGCAGCGCGTTAACAATAGATTTGTTATGCAGGTATATAATGTACATTGGCGTTACTAATTGATGAAGTTACGACAATGAAGTTACGATCAAGGAGGACCTGTCATGGCAAACTATCTCTTACTCTACAGCGGCGGCAGCATGCCAGAGAGTGAAGCGGAACAAGCAGCAGTCATGCAAGCGTGGACGAGCTGGTTCGGTGAGCTCGGCAGCGCGCTCGTAGATGGCGGCAATCCCACCACCGGTCAGGCCAAAACCATCGCGAGCGATGGCACAGTCAGTGATGGCTCGGCGTTGGGCATGGCCAGTGGCTACTCGATCATCCAGGCTGACTCGCTCGACGAAGCAGTCGCGAAGGCCGAGGGGTGCCCAGTTTTGCAGGGCGGCGCACAGATTGTCGTCCTGGAAACCTTCAATGTGATGTAAGCGCGAACACCGTCGAAGGGATGGGAATCATCCCGCCCTGGTGCCACCCACGAATCGATCCAGCACCAGGGCGGGATGATGAATGTTCAACAGGACCTTGTCTCTACGGATGTGTACCCGGCTCGTTGTTCATCGTGTGATTTTATGCATATCCTGGTTCTCCCGCGCCTCGCTGATTGAGATGACCGACCCTCTGACAAAAAGGAGATACTCTCCCTAACGAAATGTGCCTATCAGTAATTTGTTCCAACAATATCCATTATTGTAACTTCCAACGTATTACTAGTATGGAGTGTTGATACTGCCGGGCTTTTTGAGGATGCTCTATCGATTTTGTGTAATGCTCTGCAACGAGCAAGCCAAAAAGCAAAAAAATACGGCGCAAATGCGCCACAGTTGCACGCTATTCGATGCTCTATCGATTTTTGTGTAATGCTGTGCAATGAGACGGCGTTCAACCCAGTCCAGACCTGGCTTTCGGGCTTTGCTGCTCTGTGCCGTTCCACAACAGTTGGTATGGCCTCGCAAACTGCCTTGTACCTGCACGTTCTCACGTGTATATCAGCTCCGTAATTGTGGCAGATCAAGCGGAAAGTTCGTTATAAAGATATGTTTTGAACTGTGATCTATCACATTGAAATACCTTGACGTAACGTTATAATAAGAAGAAAGTACTGATAACCTCTTGGATTATATGAAAGTTCGTGGTAAAATCTGTACACTATGCTTTGGCATCTATGTAAGAAGCACCTTTTTTCTTATCTCTTGATTGTTATCTGCCCTCTTTCCTGCAATTTATCGCAGGCACAGAAGAAGGATTCTCCGGCTGAAGGTTCGGTTTGAGCCTGTAAGAGGTATCTCTTGCGGTGTTCTGGAAGCGAACATCCTGTTCGCCATGCCAATCAAAGTACGAGAGAATGGTACTCGTTCCGTAGAGTGGAAATAAAGAAGCTATAAACGACGGATGTGAGATCACAGAGTAACCACAGAAGGGTATCTCTTGTAGGTAAAGAAGCCTGGGGCTAGTAACCAACCCAATACAATGATCTGCACTGCGCGTCTTGGTCCTGGATGAGGTGAAGACATGGACGGCAAGGATAGTCGTGGCCTTTCATCAGGGAATGATCGGCAACGGCAACATAAGCTTTTAAAGCTCGGAAAGAAATGCGCAAAGTATCTAGTAACACATAAACAATCTCTACTCGCAGTTATCCTGCTCACCGGCCTGGTTGCACTCCTTTTTGGTGTTTTCAGCCAGTTGCAAGTGCCCTCCACTAACGCACCGCCGAGTGGAACGACGGCCGTTGACTACAGTACCTTAGTAACGCAGGTCAAAGCAGGAAATGTAGTGGCGGTTACTATCCGGGGCAATGAGGTGAATGGGTTGCTTGCGCAACCCTTACAACAGGTTCAAGCGGGAACGTCAGCCAAGGTAACCATCACCCCCAGTCAACGCGCAGCGGATCTTGCTGCCTTGAGTCGTTTCGTTGGCGCGGGGTCTGTCTGGGCAAACTTGCCACCCGCGTCCGCCATCGATCCATCTCGACTCATTTACACGCGTATTCCTGCTGGTGGTGATGCAGCTCTCACATCGGTGCTCTTGAGCAACGATGTCATCGTGAATACACTTCCTGTTCAGCAAACACCTGCATGGTTATCGCTCCTCTGGAGGTTTGCACCTTTTGTGCTCCTGGTATTGATCTTTGCCTTGATCCTGACTCCGCGCAACGGTGGACGATCGACCCGTGCGCTTGATGAGCGCATTTCCCAAATCGGAAAAAGCCGCGTTCGCCGTTTCGAGCGTGCGAAAGAGGGATCAGCGCCGAGCCGCGCACCCGAAAAATCAGCTAATGCCACCAGGCCTGTTACCTCTCCCACAGCTACTGCTCGTAAACCTTTGGAGCCGGTAGTAACCTTTGCCGATGTAGCAGGCATCGACGAAGTGCGTGCAGAGCTTGAAGAAATTGTGCAGTTCTTGCGCAATCCAGATCGCTATGATCGCCTGGGAGCGCGCATTCCACGTGGCGCCCTACTCGTTGGACCTCCTGGAACCGGTAAGACACTCCTGGCTAAAGCCGTTGCAGGCGAAGCGGGCGTGCCTTTCTTTAGCATGAGCGCTTCGGAATTCGTAGAAATGTTTGTGGGAGTTGGCGCCAGTCGCGTGCGCGATCTCTTTAACCAGGCTCGACAGTCTGCCCCGTGTGTCATCTTCCTGGATGAAATCGATGCCGTGGGACGCAAACGCGCCGCGCGCATCGCAGGCAACGACGAACGCGACCAGACGCTCAACCAGTTGCTCGTAGAACTCGATGGGTTCAATACGCGCCGTGCGGTGGTCGTAATGGCGGCCACTAACAGGGCTGACATCCTGGACAAGGCCCTGCTGCGCCCTGGTCGCTTTGACCGTCACATTACTGTCTCGCTGCCCGACCGCGTAGGCCGCCAGGCCATCTTAGCTGTGCATACCCGGCGTACCCCTTTACATGAAGATGTCAGCCTTGAACGCCTGGCTCGCCTCACTACTGGTATGAGTGGGGCAGACCTCGCCAATCTCGCCAATGAGGCTGCGCTGGGTGCAGCCCGCCGGGATCTTGAGCATGTGACCCATGAGTGCTTCGAAGAAGCGCTTGTTCGCGTTCAACTAGGTGCCCTGCGACCGATAGTCATGAGCGAAGCTGAGAAACGCATTATAGCCCACCACGAAGGGGGACATGCGCTTGTCGCATACCACTTGCCCCAGGCCGATACAGTCAACCGTGTCACAATCCTGCCGCGTGGGCAGAGCCTGGGCGTTACCCAGTTCATCGCCGAGGAGGACCGTTACAACTACAGCCGCGAAACACTGATGGCCCGGATCACTGTCGGCTTAGGTGGTCGCGCTGCCGAAGAATTAACCTTTGGCCCGGAACGTGTTACAACAGGTGCAGAAAACGACCTGCAGGTGGTCACAGACCTGGCGCGGCGCATGGTAACGCGCTGGGGAATGAGTGAACAGGTCGGTGTGGTCTTCGCCGATTATCAAGCAGAATCCGCAGGCGCTGGCTTGAACATGCGGCGTATCGAGCAAGATGAGGTACCTGCAAACGCCCATTCGCTTATCGCTGATTCCAGCGGTCGTTTGAGAATCAATGGCGGTGACCTGCCTGTCCGCCAGCACTCATTTGCGATGCCTACCCCTGGCGCAAATCGTGCCAGTAGTGCCACGATGGCAACAATCATCGACAACGAGGTACAACGCATCCTTACCGAAGGGTACCAGATGGCGCGTACCCTCTTGAGCGAACACAATGATCAACTTGCTTTGCTTGCGGATGCGCTCCTGACCCATGAACAGCTCGACCGCAAGCAGTTTGAGGCGTTGTTGCAAGAATGAATCACGCTGAATGCACCTGATTCACTAACTTTGGATATCAGCCAATTCTGACATGACACCAGCGAGGGACATCACTTGCCGGTGTCATGTATTCCTCAACACTCTAATTCGAAAGGTGCATATCCCATGATCCCTCACGACGACTTCACTCCCTACGGTTATCTCGACAACCCGTATCACTCCTGGAAACTCAACCCCAGCGGCGTCTTGCGTTCCCTGGCCCCCCTCGGTATGGGCTGGCACGTGCCCAATCTGGGGAGCTACGTATTGAATCAGTTCCAGTATACTGCCCATCTCATGATTGGGCTCAACATCAACGATCTGGTGCTCATTACTCCCGAAGATTTCCGCCGTCATAAATGCACAATCAACAGCCAGCTCCATACGAAAACTCGATTCGAATATACCTGCCATGTGCCACAGTATGAGCTAACGCTCGCCGCACGCTATTTCCTGGTGCAAGAACACGAGCTTGGCTGCGTCCTGACGCTGTCAACGACCTTTCCCGCACCCATTCCGATCACCTGTTATCTCATGCACCTGCATACGCATAATCCGCACACGAGCCGTCTGTGGGAACATGGGCTCTATGCGCTACAGGATCGCGCACAAGGCTATGGCATACTGGGTCTTGCCAGTGAGGGTGATGTCTTTGTGCACGGGGCACGTGCTATGAGTGGCAATATGCTTGCATGGGAAGACATGGGGTTTGCTGTGACACTGGACGACATTTCGGCATGGGCACACGGCGTGCGCATTCCCCGACCAGAGATCACACAGCGCCAACCTGATACCGGCTGGCAGCTACGCTCCCTGGCCCTACCATGTAAGCTCATGCTCGGTGGAACAGCGCCAGCTAGCAGTTCTCTGCAAGTGGTGCTGGCACGCGGTGTTTCGCAAGATCAAGCGCTGCAGCGCTGGCACCAGGGGATCGAGGCGATAACGCAGGTCGAAAGCAGCCATGGTGCGGACGATGAGGCGTTCTGGCAACAAGCCCCCCAGCTTTCGGGAGATTGGCCTGAACACTGGAGGCGCGGCCTGGTGTACGACTTCGAAACGCTACGGATGGTCATGCGTCCCCCTGCGGGTCTCATCGATCATACTTTTGATGGTATGCAAATCCAGGCTCCCCGCACAGTCCTGGCCGAGGCAGCTATGGATACACTCTTCCTCAGTTATGCAGACCCCGCATTAGCGGCAGAAGTCATTTTGGGCCACTTCGAATCTGCTCCACATCCACAGCAGCCCTGTATGCGCGAAGATGGCAGCTACAACATGGTTGCCGACGATGGACAAATCTGCGGTACCGCGCCTGAGTGGGGCTTTCCTCTTTGGTGCTGCGACCAGATATTTCGTCGTACCGGCGATCTGCACTGGCTGCGCCGTCTCTACCCAAGAGCCTCAGCCTACCTGCGCTGGTGGCTGGACCATCGCCGGGATGCCGAAGGCTGGTTGACCTATGCCTGTTCCTGGGAAAGTGGTCAGGATGTCTCCAGCCGCTTTGGGCCACAGCAGACAGGCGGCACAATTATTCAGCATGTGCGCCCCGTGGACCTGCAAGCCAGTATGGCCCAGGGTGCGGAGATACTCACTCGCTGGGCGAACGTCCTCGACCCGGCTGTGAAAGAAGAGCAGCCGGAAGTACGCGTGCTGGCGGATTATGCATCCGAGGCCGCTTTCTGGCAGAGCATTGCCAATGAGTTTACCGTGAAAACCCAGTTAATGTGGCAGGGTGGCTGGTTCCGCGATTATGACTCTACGACCAACGAGTGGTCAACCCAGCAAGACGCGATGCACCTCGCCCCTGTGTTTTGCGGCGTAGGCGACCGGGGACAGCTTGAGCAACTGCGCCCGTTCCTGGCGCAGCCTCCCATGCATAGTTCAGGCTGGGCTCCGCTCTCCTGGCCTCCCGTCGTCATGACGCTGGTAGGAGCAGCCGCAGCAGCACAGATGCCTCTGGATGCTGCCGAGCTGGCGTATCGCTTTATCGATGCCTCCTACCGCAGTACGGACAGCAGGGAGTTGGATGAGCATGAAGGGGTCCCGGGTGTCACGCGCGAGTATCGCCGGACGGTTACAGCGGGCAAATGGGGAGCCATCGACTATGTCAATGCAGGGATCGAAGGGTACGGCTGGGGCGCCTTGAGCATCCACCTGCTCATGCGCTACCTGTTGGGGCTTCGCGAGGAAGAGGCTGATAAGATCAGCATTGCTCCTGCGCTGCCTCAAGCTCTGCGGCGTAAAGGGGCCACCTATCGCGTCGAACCCGTCCCGTGGGGGAACTATGTGGTGGGGATCGAATGCACGGTACGGGATGATAAAAGCTATACCATGCAGATGCGCTGCGCGAGGCGAGCGATGGAGCAAGCTACCAAAGCTGTTGAGCGTGAAGCGCTATCACAGCCTGGAACAGTGCACAGATGTGAATGGGAGGGAACGTGGGGAGAGAAGCGCACACTTCTGCTCCCCCAGCTCATGGTCACCTCATAATTATCATTCAATGAATTACCCGATCCAGCACCATGATGGCGAAGATCGCCGCCAGGTACATGTTCGAGTACCAGAAAAGCGTGCGCGCCCACTTCTTGGATTGATCGCGCCACAGGCGAATGGCGAGGTAGACCAGCCCACCGCCCAGGATCACAGCTCCTGCCAGGTAGAAGTAGCCCATGGTGCCCATCGCGAAGAGCACGAGGGTGAGTGCCAGCAAGAGTAGCGAGTAGAGCAGGATTTGCCGCCGTGTCTCCGCCTCACCCTTGACCACCGGCAGCATGGGTATGCCCGCCTTCTCGTAGTCTTTCTGGATCAGCAGCGAGAGTGCCCAGAAGTGCGGAGGCGTCCAGAAGAAGATGATGGCGAAGAGCCAGATAGCCGGCAGACTCAGGCTGTTCGTGACGGCTGCCCAGCCAACCAGCACCGGCACGGCTCCAGCAGCGCCGCCGATCACGATATTCTGCACCGTAGACCGCTTCAGCCACAACGTGTAAACGAAGACGTAGAAGAGAATAGCGGAACAAGCCAGCACGGCGCTGAGCAGGTTGACAAAGAGTGCGAGGACAATGAACGAGGCTACACCCAGGAAGATGCCAAATACCAGCGCCTGCCGGGGTTCCACGCGCCCGGAGGGCAGCGAACGGCGCTGCGTGCGCCCCATTATCTGGTCGATGTCGCGGTCGATATAGCAGTTGATGCAGTTCGCGCTGCCTGCCGCCATCGCGCCGCCCAGCAGCGTCGGGATGACAAGGGCAAGCGGGGGCAAACCCTGTTTGGCAATCGCCATCGCCGCCGCCGTCACGCCGAGCAGCAGCACCGTCACGTGCGGCTTCATCAGATCTATGTAATTGGCGATAGTCTGCCGCACCACGCCGAGCTCTTTTTTCGCCTCGGCCAACTCACCCGCCGCCCGCTCCATCTTCTCAATCTCTCCCTCGATAAATCGGGGAGCTACCGGGGCGGCGCGCAGCTGATTGGTTGCGAGCGCGGCCAGGAGTACCAGCGTACCCCAGACGGCGGTCGCGAGAGCGAGATGTAACCCCGCTACAAACGCCGGTTCTTTGAGCAGCACAATCAAGCCGCCGACAATGGCCTGGCACACGAAGAGAACGCCGCCCACCAGCCCAACAATCGCCTGCGCCCGGGCGACTCGCCAGCGGCGTAGAGCTGAAATCACCGTCCAGAGCATGACAAGGCCGACGAAAACGGCGAAAACGCGGTGCAGGATATTGATATCCGCGAGGTGATTGCTCACGGCCCACGAGGCGGGCGTGCAGAGCGGCCAGCCCAGACAGGCCAGCCCGGCCTGGCTGCCGGTCACATACGAACCAAACAGCATCAGGATGTAGACGAGCAGCGCGTTAGAGATCGCCAACTGCGCGAATTTGCGCGTTTTCGCGGGATGCTCGGGCGAGGGCAAGCCCGCGCGTAGGGGCGATGGCTTGCCGCTCAGCACGGCAATCGTGATCACGATGGCGAAGATTGCCAGCGCCGTGGCCAGGTGCGCCGTAATGATCTGCGGCGGCAGCTTCCAGAGAACCGTCAGCCCTCCCAGCACAATCTGGATCGCCAACAGTACCGGGGCAGCAATCGCCATCGTGAGCAGCGCACGATCTTTGCGCGCCCAGGCGATAATCCCGATCACAAGCAGCACGACCAGGACGCTGACAGCTGCGGCAGTGAAGCGATGGAACTGCTCCAGAAACACATGATATGTTCCAGAGTAATAGGCCTGGCCATAGCAAAGCGGCCAATCCGGGCAGCTCACGCCGGAGTCGGTGGCGAGAACAGTGCCACCGAGCGCGATCAGAAAATAGGTAACGACAGTCGCTGTCCATGCTACGCGCTGTATGAACTTCATAAAAGAACTCCTGACTACTGCCTATGGATTGGCAAATGTCAAACAAATAAATACTACCGGAGACCGACGAACACACAGATATCACTGCGGTTGTGGTAGCCACTGCCGCATTCCTGTCACCAGGCCGAGTTCTTCGCCGCTGAGATCGGATGGATTATTTGAGTCAAGCGTCTCGAAATAAAGGCGTTCGCGCCCCTGGGTGTCGATGATGAACGTGATTGGATCATGCACCGCTTGCCCGTCTGAGGTAACCTGATCATATACATTGTACAGGTGGTAGACGGACTTGAGTTGTTGTGCTGTACCTGTGAGGAATAGCCACTGGTGCAGCAACCCGTGGTTGATGGACCAGGCTTGCACAGCAGCGATGCTGGTTGCAGCTGGATTGGCATTGACGGCGACCAGCTCGACCCGGCCGGCAGCAGAGGCTCCCAGTCGAGCTTTGGCATCATACATAATCTGGGCCGTCAGCGGGCACAGGGTTTTACAGCGCGCGTCGATGAAAGCCAGAACGACCTCGTGACCGCGCAGGGAAGACAGGGTGACTGAGTGACCGAACTGGTCTGTGAGGGTGAAGTCAGGTGCAGGATTGCCTGTCATGGGAAAGCCGCCAATTGCATAGTTAGCCGGGTTCGTCGATGGCGTGGTTGTCTGGTTGCGAGACATTGTGAAAAGCCTGATTCCCCAGGCAGTCCCGGCAATGATTACGAGTGTTGAAGTAGCAATAAGGGCAGCGAGAGCCAGTTTATGCATACCATCCGGGTGCCGCATGGTCATTTCCTTTCACCAGATTTTGCTTGCATGCGTTCACGTCACGCTCCCTGTTTTTCGCCAATGTTTACCTCTCCCTGATCGTCCGACTGCGAGACAAGCCACCGGTGTACAAGGCTGGCGAGAGCGGTCCCGAACGGGAGGTCACCAAATGTCCACATGATGCCTGCTCCCAATTGCTGATCCTGCAAGGCAGAGAACCCCCCTGGCGCAGTGGCCAGGTGGACATAAGGAGCATAGAGCGGCGCCTGGGCAAATCCGAGCAGCGCTGCCAGGACAACGTTTTGCACTATTGCGATTCCCACGCACACTATTTGCCCAATGTAGCCCGCGCGAGGGCGGAGCGGTGGCGATGGTATCACCTGCGTCCAGAAAAGGACACTCACTGCTAGAAAGGTCAGGTGCTCACACCAGTCGTGGATGGCCTCGTTTGTCAGCGCAAGATCGTAGAGGGTGGGCCAGTGCCACACCCAGATCCCGGCGATCAGGAGCACGCACGAGATGGCGGGCTGCCGCAGCCAGTGCCCCAGCCAGGAGAAGGCACGACCGGCTTTCAGTTTTGCCGGTCCCTTAACGAGCCTGCGCGCCCAGCCCGGTAATCCCAGCCACAACGGTAACAGCGGAGCTGCAGCCACCAACAGCGGGGCGATAACGACCAGCAAGAACAGGTGTTGGATCATGTGAACCCAGAAGAGCCGGCCGGAGAGTATGTCGATGGGGGCAGAATCTCCGAGAAGGATAAAAAAGATAGCGCCCAGGAAGTAGGCACCGCGCCAGAGCCAGCTGTTCCACTGATATCCACCGGAACCGGTCAACACAGACGCAGTCGTGGCACTGGCGGTCTTCCTCTGCTCCGCTTTGACGAGTACGCGCCATCCACGGAAGTACAGGATCTCGGCAGCAAGACATCCGAGAAGCACAATGGGTGGGATTGGCCACCCATTTGCATCAACCCAGATACTCATGACGGTACCTCCACCTACCAGCAGCTTGCCTTACGTAAGAAGCAAACCGAAGAGCCACAAGAGCAGGCTGGCGATCACCGTGTAGTACCACCAGTAGCCGACCACCTCGGGAATGAACTCATGCCCGGCCAGCCTGCCGCGCAGGATGCGCCCGCCGAGCAGCAAGCCTATAATCGCGGCCAGCAGGAGGTGGATTGCTGCAAACCAGACCACCAGCAATTGCACGCTCTCGTAGGCATGGATAGGGACGCCGTATCTCAGGGCCGCGCCGATCCAGGTTTCGCCCACACCTGCGGCAAGCATAAGCACTACGGCCAGCAGGAAAAAAAGCGTTTGGCCTGTCCCCCCGGGCCTGCGCGCTCTGCGTTCCCACCAGAAGTAGGAGAGTCCGCTCAGCACCAGGCCGATGGTGATCAGGAGTCCCGGCACGAAGGGGGGAGCAAAGTCGCCAGCAATCTTGTACTGGCCCTCCGTATTGAGGGCGCTCAAGTAACCGCCCCCGGCCAGGATAGCGAGGACAGCCAGCGCATCCGACACCATGAGCAGCAGGACGCCTGCTCGCGCTCGCGCCACCTTGATGTGCGGCTCCAGTTCGTGCGTGTGCTCTAAGGATGTATCCATCGTACTCTTCCTCTCGTGCTCTTATTCCTCTACTTGCGGTTGTATGGGTGCTTCTATGACAGCACTGGCAATATCCGCTACCGCTGTTGCCGGTCCGGGCAAAGGCGACCCGTAGTCGTAGGGCAAGGAGGTCACCACGGGCAGTTGTTCAAAATTCTCCAGTGGGACCGGGGTTGGCACCGTCCACTCAAGCGTTTTGGCGCCCCACTCGTTGGCAACGGCGCGCTCGCCGCGCACGAGCGTGTATATTACGTTGTATATGAACGTAAACACCGATGCAGCGATCAGAATGGCAAACAGGCTGGCGATCAGATTGGGGGTGGCAAACGGGGGAGCAATGTTCGCCGACCAGCGGGGTTCACCCTGCAGGCCCGCGTACAACAGCGCCGTGAATGTCCCCAGGAAACCGATTTCAAACAGCCAGAAATGGAGCTGGCCCAGCAGGGGGTCGAGGCGTTTCCCTACCATCTTGGGGAACCAGTAGTAGAGGCCGGCGAAAAACCCGAGGACCATGCTTCCAGGGAGGACGAAATGGAAGTGTGCTACGACAAACATGCCGCCGTGCAAAATTTCATCGGTAGGCAGATCGGCCAGGTAGATTCCGGTGATTCCTCCGATGACGAAGTTTACCAGCATGCCTGCCACAAACAGCATTGGGACCGTGACCCAGATTCTGCCACGCCAGAGCGTCCCTATAAGTACCAGGAAGAAGATGCCGGTGGGAATCGAGATTAATTCTGTATCGAGCATGTAGGGGGCGACCAGAGCGTTCTCTGACCCGCTCAGGTAGAGATGATGCCCCCAGACGATCACGCTCAGGACACTGATGCCGACCAGGCCGCTCACCAGCAGTCGATAGCCAAACACCGGCTTGCGGGCAAACACCGCGGTTACCTCGGCCGCTACTGCCATGGCCGGTATTGACATCACGTACACCTCGGGGTGCCCCATAAACCAGAACAGGTGCTCGTACAGCCAGTTGCTCCCGCCGGAGGCGGCAAGAAAGAAGGAGGTATTGAAGACCCGGTCCATCAAGACCATGATTTGGGACACCATGAACGACGGGAACGCGGTCAAACTCAGGATGACCGAGAGCACAATGCCCCAGACGAAGACCGGAAGCCGTCCCCAGGTCATACCCCTCGTGCGCATTACAATCACGGTCGTCAAGATATTCATGGCCGCTAGCGTTGTTGAGATGGCAAAGACCAGGATAGTGAAACAGTACGCGTCCATGCCCGGCGTTAACCCCTGGACTGCCAGAGGCGCGTAACCGGTCCATCCTGTCTGGAATCCGCCAAGGAACAGCGTGGAAAAGAAGATAGGAATGGCGGCGAACAGCAGCCAGTAGCTCAGCGCGTTGAGCCGGGGGAACGCCATGTCACGCGCCCCGATCATGATGGGAAGGATGAAATTGCCGAAAGGACCGCTGACCATGATGATGGTGGTGGCAATCATGAGGATGCCGTGCATGCCCACAATGGTGTTGTACGTGCTGGGGTTGAAGAAGATTGCCCCGGGCCTTGACTGCTCCAGGCGGATCATGAAGGCGCCCATCGCGCCAAAGAAAAAGAGGACAAACACGGTGGCCAGGTATTGCATGCCGACCACCTTGTGGTCAGTGGTGAAGCGGAAGTAGCGCCACAGGCCCTGACCTTTGCCTGCCAGCTGGAGTTCTTCGTCGGGTGTGGGCTCGCGGCGAGCAAAAGCCCATTTGAAAATCCCGTTGAAGGCGCCAATACCTATAAAGAAGAGGAGCACCCAGGCCGTATAGACAGCCGCGGCCACAGCGTCGTCGTTGGGGACACTGTCGGGGCTGAACGCTGTTGTAATCCTGTTCACCAGCACGCCGGCGACGGCCGCGCCCGCCACCCCGAGTATGATCCCGGAAATCACGCTCGGGAAAAGGCTGTTGATAAGATTCGGGCGCCGGGATGTGGCTACGGTTGTACTGCTAGTTGTACTGCTCATACATGTCCTCCTTGGCTTATTATCCAGGAATTGAACGCATCAGCACTGACCACATTCACCGCTTCCCACATATCGGAATGAAAGAGCCCGCAGATTTCCACGCATTGCACTACGTACGAGCCAATCTGCGTGGGGGTTATGACTGCTGTGGTGGTCACATACCCCGGGTTCGCATCGACGCGTACCCCAAAGGCGCGGATGGAAAAGCCGTGCAGCACATCTTTCGAGGAGACATAGAACTCTACCGGACGATTCACCGGCACCTCAATGACCTGAGCTCCAGCGCTGGACGCGCCATACTGTGGATAGTTAAAGGTCCATTGCCATTGCTGCGCAGTCACCTGGACGGTCAGGGTGTTAGAGGTTGAGGCCGCGGAGGTCTCCTGGTAAAAGGCAATCAGGCCCCAGATGAGCAGGAACAGGCACAGCAGGGAAGTGATGCCTAACCACCCGACTTGCAGCGATGGCCTGGGCTGTAAAGGCACACCATCCTCCGTGGGCCTCCCTTGAACTCTGAAGACGACCAGACTGTAGCCAAGAAAGACAAAGACGAACAGGGCTACCGGCACGGCCAGAACGGTAAGCACGAGAAATGTGAAGTTATCGGAGCTGTCAAGAGAACTTGCAGCCTGCGGAAGGATAAACTGGGCCACGGCCAGCCAGATCGCGATTACAATCACAGAGAGCACCGCCCAGATGATGAGGACGCGGCGTAGATGGCGCGGTTCTGCTGGTGAAGCACTACCAGCGTTTCCCCCGATGTTGGCTTCAGACATGTTGCCCTCCTTAATAATTCGTTACGGCTATCGTTCCAGCCATGAATCCGGTGGTGGACATCGGCCCACTAAAACCATAGGGAGATTCGCGATCGTTGCCACAAGGGACATAGCAGTGCCAGATGTAGGTATGGCCGGCTGGTCCCGTGCGGAACTGGAACTCGATGACGTTGGGCGCTGGGTATTGATATTGATTACCGTCAAGGCCGGTAACATTCGTGTTGCTGGGGGCATTGTCCGGGACCCCAAGGAGCGGGACGCTGACGAATATCGGGTTTGTCTCGTCGGGTTGTGATTGAATGGTAAACGTGTGGGCAGCATCATCCCCGTTGATCTGGCTCATGGGCTTATTGTTGTACATCGCGACGCCTCCAACGGTTCCCTGCACTTGCTGGAAGAAACCGTTGTACAGGCCCGATGCACTATCGTATTGCTTGATGACAACAGTGATAAGACTGTTCGGGGGCAGTTCCCAGTTGGTGCTTTGGCAGTAGGTTACCCACCCAATTTCCGGGTTGGGCGCGTCGGGGTGGCATACCTGGCTGTCGGGGAACGTAGAGATGTTGAGTGTTGCACTGTTCGGGCCCGTTTTGTCCGCTGGCAACACAGTGGGTTCGTAGCCTAGCCCCCCTATGGAGCGTAGGCCCAGGAAGATTCCGGCGACGACGCCGAAGCCTAAAATAATTGAAGCTGCGATACCAATGATAAAGCCTGATGAATGCTGTTTCAATGCAGTCCTCCTTGTCTGTGATTTTGACGCAAAAACTAGAAGGTGTGGTCTCCTTCTGCCGGTTATTGACCGTGACTACATGCATTGCACCAGTTGGATGTCTTGCTCATCAAATACCATACTGTAGACATCCACTGTATTCAGAACCTTCTCGATCTCCTAAACTCTTCACCTCTTTCTGTAGCAAGGAAAGATCAGGGGTGCCAGGAGAGCTCTTCCCCCAACTCATGCTTTGATGCCATAAGTATACCATAAAAAAGCCATCTTTAGAATACCTGTAGCCTTGATTGTCAATGTTCTTTGATCTTGTCAGAGGTTAAGTATGTGATCCACTACGGGAGATGATTATATTGATCACCTAAGGCATGGTTCAAACGGTCAAGGACTCTTCTTCACAATTGAACCTTGCCTAAGAACAGAAATGGGGATTATTGCTGAAGCGTGTCGAATTGGGTCAACTCACGGCGGCTCAAGCCGCCGTGGTGCTCAGCGTATCAGAAGGAAGGGATTACCGCTTTGTTCATCTGATGGCTCATTGTCTCTAAGTTCATAGCACGCTCCAGGATGAGTTGGTGTACATCTCTCCTGCTTACTATGCTGTGTTTTTGCGCTCGGCAGCAATCCGTTCTGCCTCAGCTTTTATTTTTGCCCGCTGCTCTTCTGAGAGCCGTTGCCGGGCAAGCTCACGGCTGATGACTTCTAAAAATGCTGCTGTTTGTAACCCTTGTTGATGAGCGAGTTCCTGGAGCGTAAGAAAGGCTTCGTGGGACAACAGCCACGCGCGTTTATCTTTATATACATTTGTTTTCATGGATGCACTCACTTCCTAAAGACCATAGGGATGCCTGCAATCTACCATAAATATATACGGTACCAGGTTACACTCGGTTCTTTCGGAGGTAGGGGCACATTAAGTAGTGGAGAGACTGGAATTCGAGCTCAAATTGTGGAGTAGTTTTGTGCTTAACCACCAGGTTGTGCGGTCTTACAAGAGAGGGAACTGCTTTATTTCGGTACCGCCAACAGAATGACAAGTATGGCCACGTGCAAGAGGGCAAAAAGGAGCAGCAGCCACACGAACCAGGCAAATTCCCGCTGGAATTCCCGCTGTTCGCGCATATGATAAGTTTTAGGCGAACGTTCGGCGGCCACAAGACCCATAGCAATGCGCAGGCGCGCTGGCGAACGTATGGAGGAGCGGCGCATTTCCGCGAGCAGCGCCTCGTGGCAAGGTTTGCAGAGTACCCATTCGTATTGCGGTTCTGGCGCTTCAACAGGCTCTTTGTGCGCAATGGGGTGAAACCAGATAAAGCTCGTACAGATAGAACAGCGTACGGGTTTGTACCAGCGCCCTCTCTGTCCTGTTTCTCGCCTGGTGGCGACCGTTCCATCATTTCCTGGCATCATCATTTCGGTCGCTCGCTGTCCTTTCCGGGCGCACTGCCGGGTTTCAGCAGGAAGCAGATTTCTTCTTTGTTCGCGTTACACGCCGCTATCCAACACAAGTATTGTACCATATAGAGAGCATTTCCTCACTCAAAGGCAAGGTTTGGGGCCACTCCCCAGCTGACGTGCCTCGCCCTTTCTGGTCCTAGTATAAGCAGAAAGCGTCATGAAAGCGTTATGAGCCTCGTTATGGGCAGTGGCTCCAAACTCTGATTTCCCATCCACTGTCTTGCGCGCAGGAAGAAACGTAGCCTTGTTCTTGATGTCCTAACCTGAGTATACTGTGGAAGTATTCCACTCTACCAGGCAGGTCATCCAAGGATATCTTGAAGGGAAAACGTGATTGTGATTTCGTTCGCACGCAAATATTACTATCACTTCTTATTTCTGCTTATGCTGTTATTGCTCGTGGGAATGTTCTCTCCGTCAGCCTATGCAGATGGGGGAGCTCCTCAACTCGCCTATGTGGCAGGAGCTGCACAAGGCATCAGCATCATTGATATCGCACAACGGCGTGTAACCGGGACGATTGCTGTAGCCGGGAGTCCGCGCACCGTCTTGCTGAGTCCGGATGGGTATGCGCTGTATGTCACGCAGCCAACGCTTGGACGGGTTGCGGTAATCGCTGCGAAAACAGGGAAGACTCTCTGCACGGCCAGCCTTCCTGGTCAACCGTCCCTGCTGGCGCTCAGCCTGGATGCAACAGTCCTGTACGCGGCAGGCCAGGGAGATACCAGCGTGCGTGCGCTTGATCCCGTGACGTGTGCAGTCCAACGGACCTTCGAGACTCATCAACCCGTCTATGGACTGGCGGTGGCGGCGTCGACGGCCGCTAATGCCACTCCCTCAACTCCCAATCAGCTCTGGATCACCGGAACCACTTCGCTCACGGTCTTCGAAGTGGACGGACACCTGCTTGGCTCTGTGCCTATTGCCGGTGGACCGCAAAATATCTCCATCCCTGGCGGTTTTACCGCTTATGTTACCACCCGCCACGGTACCGTCGTTGCTGTTGACCTGAATACACGGAGGGTTGTGGGGACGTTGCTCAGCGGGGGACAATTTGGCTCAATGGATTATGATGCGAACACCGGCGAGATCTATGTGCCTGATCGTCAGCACAACCAGCTGGATGTCCTTACTCCTGTCACGGCGGGTACAGGTGTGGCACCGCAGGAACCGGCGCGGACGTTCCATCTGAGCAGTTCCCCGCAATCGGTCGCCATCACCAGCGATGGGCAGCTTGGCTTTGTGGCGCTCTCCAACGGCCAAGTGCTGATGCTCGACGTCCCCGCACGAAGCATCGTTACCAGTATCGCGGTCGGTGGAACTCCACACTTCATCATCACCGGCCTCTACCCACCTGTAAATAGTTCTACATCTACGCCCCAGCAAACGGCAACTCCGCCATCGCCAGTAATGCCCATCAGCAGCCTCTTTCTCATTACCTCGATGGCGCTAGCAGTATTACTCTTGCTGGGTACGCTCTGGCTCTTTTGGAGATACTACCGGAAGCGGCTTGCTGGTCAACGTTCTGCCCGCAAGCGCCTCTAGCATCTTTTTCTGGATGAAGTAGCTCTGTGCTATACTATAAACGGTTCTTTATTGCTCGGTGCAACTGAAAACAGGGTACTCCTGGAAGTGGATCGCCACATGTCTGAACTTGCTGAAAATGCACCTGTTCAAGAGCCGGTACGTAAGAATAAGCGCAGGCGCAGAATCCTCATATTTTGTGTGGTGAGCCTGGTAAATGTGGGATTACTCGCGCTGCTCTTGACCCAATTGCTGACACCGGCACAGCATGCTGTGCCGGATCCTCTTGTCGGCCATCCCGCGCCGGATTTTTCGCTGGCAATGCTGCGCCTTGGTAGTGGGAAGAGTTCGCTTTCGCTCTCGAATTTTAAGGGCAAACCGGTTGTCTTGAATTTCTGGGCTTCATGGTGCGCGCCGTGTAAGGAGGAAGTGCCGCTTCTGGAAAGTACCTGGAAGCAGGTGCAGGGAAAAGATGTCGTCTTCCTGGGAGTTGACTTTCAGGACTCAAACAGTGCTGGCATAAGCTTTTTACAGGCAAACAGCATCACCTACCCGATTGTATTGGATGCGGATGGGTCGGTTGCCTTTAAATACGACGTAATATCTTTGCCACAAACCATTTTCATCAATCAGCATGGGACGGTTGTGAGCAGAGTGCCGCGCGAGCTTACCCCCCAGGTATTATCGAGTAACCTGCAACTGATTATGTAGGCCTGCTGTCACGTGGGCCGGCACCAGGCCTCAAAGATCAAGCGCCTGACGCGGCCTTGCTCTTTCAGTTCCCACGCGAACCTTCCTTTGCCTTGTTTACAGCGCTACAGGATGATCATTTTCCGCAAGTGGAAGAGTAAACCAGAACGTCGATCCCGCCCCTTTCGTGCTCTCGACGCCGACTTCGCCCTGATGTTGCTCAATAATGGCCCGGCAGATATATAACCCCAGACCCAATCCCATACTAAATCCTCGCTGTTTCGTGATCCCTGGCACCCGGAAATACTGTTCCCAGACCCGCTCCTGTTCTGAGGGTGTAAGTCCAGGTCCTTCATCGTGCACTGAGACACGCGCCATCTTTCCCTCTTTCTCCAGTCGGACTTCGACAGGGCGATCCTCTGGTGAGTACTTCAGGGCATTGGTCAGGTAGTTGCTGACGACCTGCTCGATACGCTCTGCGTCAGCGACGACTGGAATCATCTCTTCCTCTGCCAATGCTATACGAATGGTGCGTGTGGGAGCGGCACTGCGCTGGTCTTCGACCGCCTCGCGAACGATGGCTGCCAGGTCGCATGGCGCCAGCCGCAACTCAAGCTGATCTGCCTGGATGCGCGAGAGATTGAGCAGGTCGCTGACCATCCGGTTCTGTACATTGACCTGCCTTTCTGCGCGCTCGAGCATAGTATGGATCTCTGCCAGGGTGATTCGCAGGGTGCCTTCATCTACTGCCGCCCCACGCAGGCATTTCGTCAGTTGCATCCTGGCCAACTGGATATTCCCCTTGATAGTCGTCAGCGGCGTCCTCAGTTCGTGGCTGGCAATCCCCAGGAACTCATCCGTTCGCTCTTGGGCGCGATGCTCCAGGTGGCGACGTTCTGTGACATCCCGCATGACCATGACAGCACCGCCAATCTGCCCGCGTTGATCGCGCACGGGCGCTCCACTCACATTGAGTTGCACTTCGCGCCCATCCCGGGCGCGAAGGATGACGTCCATAGCCGTCGCACCGGTGAGCACCTCCCCTTTTAGGACGCGTAGCAACGGCCATTGTTCTACAGAGAGGAACTGGCTTTGCTCGTCGCGTACTTCATAGGGAGAAGAACGCTCCAGGGCTACATGTAGGGAGTAATCAGGCTGACTGTCGAGTCCCAGGAAATCGCATGCAGCTCTGTTCATTTGCAGCAAATGCCCTTTGTCGTCAAAGACAATCACTCCATCAGTCATGGTCTCGAAAACTGCCTCAAGTTGGGCTAGTTGGCGCTCCGAGTCACGCAAACGCTGCTCCAGCTCATCATCGCGCGCCTGTGACGTCATAGGAGGCGCAGGCGTTGCATCCTCCTGAGCCTGGGTACTTGCGCATATATCGACTGCCAGGGGAAGGATCACAGAGAAAGTACTCCCGCTTCCAGGGCTGGTTTGGACCTCGATGTCTCCTCCGTGCCGCTCGACGATTTTGCGCGTGATATACAGCCCTAAACCTAATCCGACACTCGACCCTGTTTGTCTCTCACTGTCTGGAACCTTGTAGAAACGCGCGAAAATATGAGGCAGCTCGTCGGCTCGGATTCCGATGCCCTGATCCTGGACTGCAATGATGCACTTGTCTCCCGCACGTTTCAGCGTAACGATAATTGGTGCCCCCTGTGTCGAGTATTTGCCTGCATTAGACAGCAGGTCGAGAAGAACCTGGCTGATACGGTCCACATCAACCTCTACCAGCAGTGGCTCAGGAGGAGCAATCAAGGTGACGGCTAGATTTGTGCCTGCGACGTACTCATCCAGGATGTGCTGGCAGAGCGTGGTGAGATCACACGGCCTGGTATGTAACACGAACATACCGCGGTCCAACAGGGAGGTGTTCAGTAAATCATTCACCAGGATTTCCATGCGATGGATCGAACGCTCCGTGTTCGCCAATGCTATCTGTAGGCTTTCCTCAGCGTGTTTGTTCCGTCTCTGAAGTAGCTGGATCATGCCTTTCAAGCTGGTCAGGGGTGTCTTCAGTTCGTGGGAAGCCAGGCCGAGAAACGCGTCTTTGGCCGCGTTGGCTTCCACCAGCTCGCGCGTTCGTTCCTCCACCAGGGCCTCGAGCGATTGGGCATGACGTTCCAGTGCCTGTTGTTGCTCACGTACCTGGCGACGCAAACCATACGCCTGTATGGCTCGCTGCAAGGCAGCTACGAAGTAGTCACGGTCAAGCGGCTTTTGAATGAAATCGTAGGCTCCCCTGCGCAGCGCCTGGATCGTCAGGTCGTGTTCTCCGTGTCCGGTAATGAGCAACGTTGGCGTCTCCGGGCGCAGTTCTTTGATCCTGGTGAGTAATGCTAACCCGTCTATGCCCGGCATCTTGATATCACTTATGATGGCGTCATAATCATATTGCCGGATACGCTCGAGGGCCTCTACCGCCGAGACACAGACCTGCACCTGGATGGTAGGCATACGCAGGGCCAGTGCTTCAGGGAGTGCTTGCAACAGCGCGTCGTCGTCGTCAACCAGTAGGATACATGGCTGTGGCATGATCATTCTCCCTTCCTCTTCCTTCATGATGGATCAGTGGGAATTGGATCACGAAGAGCGCCCCGTCGTCTGGGCGATTGTGGACCGTGATGGTTCCCTGGTGGTCCTTAATGATGCCGTAGGTGATGGAGAGGCCCAGGCCAGTCCCCGCGCCCACCTCCTTAGTGGTGAAGAATGGATCAAAGATACGTTTTTCGAACCCTGGCGGTATCCCTGGACCCGTATCTCCCACCTGCAATTCCACGACCTCTTCTTTCACCTCACAACTGATGGTGACTACTTTCCGCGTGGCGCTTGCCAGGGCATCGCGTGCATTGGTGAGCAGGTTGATGAAGACCTGTTCTAGTTGGATAGCATTACCCATGACGATCACCTCGTCCACCGGGAAGTGCATCTGCACCTCGATCTGCCGCAGGCGCAGTTGTTCCTGCGTCAGGGAAAGAGCACGCTGCACGACACTCTGGATGGAAACCAGCTCGTAACTTACAGATGTAGAGCGTCCAAAGGTGCGCAGGTGGGAAATAATTTCGGTCGCCTTGCGGACTTGCTGCATGGCGCTATGTAGTTCGTGCAAGATCCGCTCGTGGTTGGCCTCTTCCAACCCCAGCTCGATCAGATCAATCGCGTTGCCAATAAAGAGACCAATGTTGTTAAGCGGGTTGTTCAGTTCGTGCGCCACGCCGGTGGTCAGCTCTCCCAGCGTAGCGAGCTTGCCCGCCTGCACCAACTGCTCCTGCTTTTCGCGCAGTTCTTGTTCGCGTCGCCGCACCTCCTCTGTTGTCTCCTTCAAGTCGCTCATGATGTGAATCATGGCTTTGCGGCTATGTTCCAGGCGCAGATTCGACCGGTGCGAATCTTGCAGGAGATGCATCAGCGCACGGCGCGAATTATCCAGGCGCTCAGTTTGCC
>Ga0207646_10001002_pt1 | contig 36270 bp, 36 predicted proteins | sample KBSK5502metaG_FD_184343 | JGI IMG/M metagenome (GOLD analysis project Ga0207646, IMG submission 184343) | Corn, switchgrass and miscanthus rhizosphere microbial communities from Kellogg Biological Station, Michigan, USA - KBS K5-50-2 metaG... | ecosystem: Host-associated > Plants > Roots >... | reverse complement strand
CACGCTCGCCTTTCCACACCGGGGCTCGCTGATCACGCTCGCCTTTCCACACCGGGGCTCGCTGATCACGCTCGCCTTTCCACACCGGGGCTCGCTGATTACGCTCGCCTTTCCACACCCGGGCTCGCGGCCTGCCCTCCCGGAGAGCGCGAGGAAATGCGCGGAGCTCTACCGGCGCCGCTTGAGGTCTTTCAGGATCTCTCTTGACGCGTTGCGGCCGTTGATGCCGCTGATTCCTCCGCCGGGATGCGTCCCTGAGCCGCACAGGTAGAGGCCTTTGATCGGCGTCCGGTAGTCGGCGTAGCCGGCCACCGGTCGCCAGGAGAAGAGCTGGTCGAGCGTCAGGTCGCCGTGCATGATGTTGCCCCCAACCAGGCCGTACTCCTGCTCCATGTCGTAGGGTCCGAGCACCTGCCGGTGCTCGATGGCGGTTTTCAGGTTCGGCGCGAACCGTGCGTAGCCGTCGACCATACGGTCGGCATACGCCTCCAGCTCGTCGCGATGGGGAGCCTGCGACCAGCTGGCAGGGACGTACTGGGTAAAGCAGCTCATCAGGTGCTTGCCTTTAGGCGCGAGCGAGTCGTCGACCATTGTGGGTAGCACTCCGTCTGAATATGGCTCGCTCGATGGCCTGCCGTACTTTGCGTCGTCGAAGGCGCGTTCCAGGTACTCCATCGAATCGCACAGCTGGATGAACGAGCGCGTCGCGGTCGCCGCGTCCCCTTCGGCGAGCCCCTCGAAGCGCGGGAGCTCGCTCAGTGCCAGATTCACCTTGACCGTGCCGGAACGGGTCTTGTAGCGGTCGATGGCGCGAACGAACTCGGGCGGTAGCTGCTTGGCGTCGACCAGTTCGCAGAACGTGATCTTTGGGTGGGCGTTCGACACTACGACGCGGGCGCGCAGCTCCGTTCCATCGGTGAGTGCGACGCCGACCGCTCGGCCGCCGTCGACCAGGATACGTCTAACCCGCGCTCCGGTCCGGATCTCGGCGTCGTGCTCGATCGCATCATCCGCAATCGCCTGGGAAACCGCGCCGGTGCCGCCGCGGACGAAGGCCCATTCGGCCATCTGGCCGTCGACCTCGCCGATGTAGTGGTGGAGCAGGACGTAGGCCGTTCCGGGGGTGTAGGGCCCGCCGTAGGTGCCGATCGCGCCGGAGACGCAGCGAGCCGCCTTCACCTGACGCGACTCGAACCACTCGTCGAGCAACTCGGCAACGGACAGCGTCATCACCTTGACGAAGTCGCCGGTGCCCTGGACGTCGAGGCCCTTGAGCTTCCAGGCGAAGCGGGCCAGCTCGAGCAGGTCGCTCGGTGACTTCGCGCCCACGGCCGGCGGGGTCATCATCAGCAGCGGCCGGACCAGGCGAGCGATCTTCGCCAGGTAGGCGCTGAACTCGGGCCAGGCCTCGGCGTCTTTTTTCGAGAACTTGCCGATCTCGGCCGCGGCCTGCGCCCGGTCCTTCGTCAGCAGCAGGTGGGAGCCGTCTGGAAACGGGACGTAATAGTCCGCGGCCATCGGGTAGAGCGTCAGGCCGTGCCGGTAAAGCTCGAGCTCCGCAATCACCTCCGGCGGCATCAGGGACAGGACGTACGAGAGCGTGGACACCGTGTAGCCCGGCCACGGGTGCTCGCTGACGGCGGCACCGCCGAGGACCTCCCGGCGCTCCAGAACCAGACTTTTCAGCCCGGCCCGGCCGAGGTAGGCCGCGGTCGCCAGGCCGTTGTGACCGCCACCAACGATGATGGCGTCGTATTCAGGCGGCATCCCGCCGGAGTATAGCCGCGGTCGAATTGGCCACCCGTCCCTTGACAACGGTTCATAGGAGGTTCAAATTTCGGCTAAGGCTCTGCCAAAGGGTCAAACACGCAAAGGAGGGTGCGCATTGGCTGTCATTCCGGCGTCTTCTGAAGTCCTCGCGGAGAAACGCAAGCTTCGTAAGTCGCTGTTTCGTTGGGACCTCGTCTTCTTCACCGTCGCTGCGATCGTCGCCCTCGACACGCTGGGCGCGGTCTCGTCCCAGGGCGCGCAGGCCGTCTTCTGGTTGGTCGTGTCCGGCATCACGTTCCTCATTCCGTACGGTCTCCTGACCGCAGAACTTGGTACGACCTTCCCGGTTGAGGGAGCGGTCTACGAGTGGGTCCGCCTCGCCTTCGGACACCTGGCCGGGGCTGTCACCGCCGTCATGTACTGGATCAGCAACCCGGTATGGCTTGGCGGAACGCTGGCGGTCACGGCGATCGCTGCGCTCGACACGTTCTGGGCCAAGCCGTTCGGGGGCATCGCGGCCACCGGATGGCTGGAGTTCGTCGTCGGCGCCGTCTTCATCTGGATTGCTGTCGTCTGGAACATCCTGTCGCTTCGCCAGATGAAATGGGTACCAAACCTTGGCGCCATCGTTCGCCTCGCGTTGATCGCCGTCTTCGGCATACTCGTCATTGCCTCCGGTGTCAGCAAAGGCTTCGCCGGGACGCTGAGCGGGTGGCAGCCGACGTCCTCGGTCTTCATCGGGGTCATCGGTGTGCTGGTCTTCAGCTGGATCGGGTTCGAGCTGTCCACGAACGCCGCCGAGGAGATGGAGAATCCGCAGGCTGACATCCCTCGCATGGTGACGTTCTCCGGAATCCTGAGCGTGCTCGGCTACCTCGTGCCGATCGTGGGGATCCTGCTCGTCGTCAGCCCCAAGAACCTGGTGAACGTGACGGGCTTCGTCGCCGCCTATCAGACCGTCGTCGCGAACGTGCTGGGAACGACGGCGGCCAACATCCTCAACGGCATCGTCGGGCTCGCGATCGTATTCTCGCTGCTGACAAGCGGCACCGTCTGGCTGATGGGCGCGGACCGCATGATGGCAATCGGAGCCCTGGCCGGATCGGGCCCGCGGCGGCTGGGCCGCTTTTCCGCGCGATTCGGCACGCCTGTTCCGGTCAACGTCCTCTCCGGCATCCTGGCGACGATCTTCCTGCTGGCGAACGTCATCGTCAACCACGTGTTCGCCAACGGAAACCTCGCGGCTCTGTTCGGCGTGGTTTTGACCCTCGCGATCTCCACCACGACCTTCTCGTACCTGTTCGCGTTCCCGGCGCTCGTCGTCCTCCGCTACAAGTATCCGAACGCGAACCGGCCGTATACGGTGCCCGGAGGCATGGTTGGCGCCTGGATCGTCATGCTGCTGACTTTCCTCTACGTGCTGGCGGCGACCGTCTTCTCGCTGTGGCCCGGTCTGTTCACCTCGAGCGTCACCGGTCCGTCTTCCGGCCTCGACCGGGCGCCGTTCGAAATCAGCGTGTTGGTGACCATGGTGATCATCATCGCGATCGGTGTCTGGTTCTATCTCATCGGACGCGGGCACGCCAACAACGAGGGCTGGCCGGCCGAAGGTGTGCGTGTCGGACAACCGGAGGTCGCCGGCGTCCGTCGGACGTAAACTCATCGTGTGTCGATAGCGCAAGACCCGGTAAGCGCGGGCGAAGATCTCGCCCGCGCTTTCACGTTACCGGCCAGCGCCTATCTCGACGAGGCGGTCTATGAGAAGGAGCGCGACCGGATCTTCGGCCGCACCTGGCAACTGGTGGCCCGGGCGGATGAGCTCGCCCGGGTGGGCGACCTGAAGCCCACCACGATCCTGGACGAGCCGATCCTGATCACGCACAGCCTCGACGGCAAGCTGCGCGGCTTCTACAACGTCTGCCGCCACCGCGCCGCGCAGGTGGTGCTCGCCAAAGGCAACCGCCGCAGCCTCCAGTGCCCCTACCACGGCTGGACCTACGGTCTCGACGGCCGGCTGCAGGTCGCCCGCGAGATGGACGGCACGGAGAACTTCAGCACGGCTGATTTCGGGCTGGTGCCGATCCGGGTGGAGCGCTGGGGACCGTTCGTGTTCGCCAACCTTGACAACGGTGCGCCCCCCTTGACCGAGATCCTGGGCCGGATCCCCGAGGAGGTCCGGGGGGCCGGCTACGACGTCGAGCGAATGCAGCTCGTGGAGCGCCGCGACTACGTCATCGACTGCAACTGGAAGGTCTACGTCGACAACTACCTCGAGGGGTACCACCTGCCGATCGCGCACCCGGGCCTGTTCAAGGAGGTCGACTACGACGCTTACCGGGTCGAGACTTTCCCGTATTACTCCAAGCAGCACGCCCCGATCCGCGAACTCAAGCCTGGCGAGGAGATTGGTCGCGACCGCCGCTACATGCGGAAACCGGGGTCCGAGGACAACGCGCTTTACTACTGGGTCTTCCCGAACACGATGTTCAACATCTACCAGGACAACATGAGCTCGAACCTGATCATCCCGCTCGGCGTCGGCAAGACGCTTACGGTCTTCGAATGGTTCTTTGCCCAGCCGGGAACTGGCCCGGGTTGGGAGTCGATGCAGCAGACCATCGCCTTCTCCGACGAGATCCAGCAAGAGGATATCGCGATCTGCCAGCACGTCCAGCGTGGGCTCAAGTCACGCTCCTACGACCGGGGGCGCTTCAACGCCAGGCGCGAGAACGGCGTTTATCACTTTCAGCGGCTGGTCTTACAGTTCCTCTCGTAAACCAGCCGGCCACCGAAGGTCGTGGCATGTTCGCCGCGGCCGAAGGCTGGACCTCGAAGGGGGAGCCTGGCCTCGGCTGCTTCCGCGTGAGGCCCGCTCGAAGGGCCCGCTATTGACGCGCCCCTGACTGCCTGCTACCTTTGGTCGAAACCTGAGGGAGAGGAGGGATTCGCCGATGCCCGACGACGTTCTTACGCGTCCGCCACAGACCACGCCCGAACCGGCCGCCGGCCAGGAGGCGGCCGACAGCCGCGACCTCGCGGGGTTTGGATACAAGCAAGAGCTCAAACGGATTCTCGGGTTTTACTCGAGCTTTGCCGTCGCCTTCTCGTACATCTCGCCGAGCACCGGCATCTTCACGCTGTATGCGCTCGGCCTTGGCACAGGGGGTCCGTTTTTCTTCTGGAGCTGGCCGATCGTGGCGCTGGGTCAATTCATCATCGCCCTCAACTTTGCGGAGGTCAGCTCGCACTTCCCGGTCGCCGGCTCGGTGTACCAGTGGACGAAGTACCTGTCGAACCGGGGCTACTCGTGGATCACCGGCTGGGTGTATCTCTTTGCCGGCGTCCTCACGATCACCGCCGTCGACGTGACCATCCCCATCGTGTTGATCCCGCTGCTCAACAACCTTGGCTTGAATATCCCAAACAACGCGCAGGCCCAGGTCACCATCGCGGCCCTGGTGCTGATCAGCACGACCGTCCTCAACATCTACGGCGTCAGGTTGGTGGCGATCGTCAACAACACCGGCGTGGTGTTTGAGATCCTCGGCATGGTGGTGTTCGCGATCGTCCTCCTGATCTTTACCCACCACCAGTCGGCCGGCGTTGTCTTCAACACCAACGCGCTCGGCTCCGGCTTTGGAAACCAGGCCGGCACCTTCCTGGCGGCGATGTTCATGTCGCTCTTCGTCATCTATGGGTTCGATACGGCGAGTACCCTCGCCGAAGAGACGAAGAACCCACGGCGTGAGGCTCCCAGAGCCGTGCTCGCCGCGGTCATCGGCGCCTTCATCATCGGCGCGATCTTCCTTTACTCCACGATCGTCGCCATCCCCGGCGATGTCAACAAGTACGTCGCCGATACGGCGAATGCCAAAGTCGTGCCGCCGGTGAGCATCATCCAGTCGGACCTGCCGAGTTGGGCGTCGAATCTGTACCTGCTGGTGGTGTTCCTGGCCATCTACGTTTGCTGCCTGGCCATCCAGACCTCGACGATTCGGCTGGCCTTTGGAATGGCCCGCGACCGGAAGCTCCCGCTCGCCCGGCTGTACAACTGGGTAAGTCCAACCCTTCACACCCCGGTCTTGACGTGCGTCATCGTCGGTGCCCTCTCGGCCATCCCGTTCCTGTACTACGCCGGCGCCGGCATCGTCGCGATCGCCGCGACCGGGATGATCTACTTCTCCTACCTGCTCGGTAACATCGCGATCCTGATCGCGCGCACCAAGGGGTGGCCTACAGAACGCGCCCCGTTCAAGCTGGGTGATTGGGGCATGATCGTCAATGTCCTTGGCCTGGTCTGGGGCGGCAGCATGCTGATCAACTTCCTCTGGCCGCGGCCGGCCAGCAACCCGAGCTTGGGCAGCCTGCCGAACATCCCGAACCTGGGCGCCCTTGGCAACGTCCCGATTTTCGAGGCGACCATCCTCGTGATCGTCGTCGTGGGCGCGGTCTACTACCTCGTTGCGCAGCGAGGTAAGACGGACCAGGTGGTGCGAGCGGCCTAGAAGGACCTGCGGACATAGGGGGCGGCGGGCCGGCCCGCCGCCCATCCTTCTTATAATGACCACCACATGGCGGTCAAAATTCGCGTGCCAGGCGCCTTACGCCAGCTCACCCGCGGCGCGGCCATCGTCGAGGTCGATGCGGGCGATGTGTCGCAGGCGCTCGATGAGCTGAACCAGAAGTACCCGGGCTTTCGCGAGCGGCTCTACGACGACAAGGGCGAGCTCCGCCAGTTCATCAATATCTACCGGAACGACGAAGACATTCGCTTCGGCTCCGGGCTCCGGACACCGCTGAAGGACAGCGACGATCTCTCCATCGTCCCGGCGGTCGCGGGAGGCTGACCTCCCCGTGGCGCGGACGACGGTGCGCCTGACGTTCCGCGGCGACACCCTGAATGATCCGATCATCTACCAGCTTGGCCAGGACTTCAAAGTCGTGACCAACATCCGTCGTGCCGACGTGACCGAGGACAGCGGTTGGGTCGAGGTCGACCTCGACGGCGAGCCGGCCGAGGTGGATCGAGCGCTCGACTACTGCCGCAGTCGGGGCATCGCGGTAGAGCGGCTGGAGCCTCAATGAGAGTCGCGGTCGCCATGAGTGGCGGTGTCGACTCGTCGGTCGCCGCCGCTCTGATGCGCGACGAGGGCCACGAGGTCTTCGGCCTCACCCTCCAGCTCTGGCCCAAGGAGATGGCCGTGAGGGATTTCGACAGGCACCATGGCTGCTGCTCGCTGGATGCCGTCGAGGACGCCCGGCGCGTCGCCAACCGGCTGCGCATCCCGTACTACGTGCTGAACTTCGAGGACGATTTCCGGGCGGCCGTGATCGATCCCTTCACGCAGGCTTACCTCGGAGGGCGCACACCGAACCCGTGTATCCGGTGCAACGAGACGATCAAGTTCGGGCTCCTACTCAAGAAGGCCCTGGCGCTCGGCGCTGAGCTGCTGGCGACCGGACACTACGCCCGGATAGGTGAGGGGCCTGCCGGCTACACGCTGCGCAAGGCCGTCGACGAGCGCAAGGACCAGTCGTACGTGCTCTATCAGCTCGGCCAGGAAGAGCTCGGCGTGCTGCGTTTCCCGATCGGCGAATGGTCCAAGGCCCAGGTGCGGAAGAAGGCGTCGGCGCTTGGCCTGGTCACCGCGCTGAAGCCGGAGAGCCAGGAGATCTGTTTCGTGGCGGACGGCAATTACCGGACCCTGCTGAAGGAACGCTTCGGCGAGCGGGTGCGACCGGGCGCCATCGTCGACGACAGCGGTTCGGTCGTCGGTGAACACGATGGGATCGCGCTGTACACCATCGGCCAGCGTTCGGGCCTGCGGTTGCAAGCTGACGGGCCGGCCTCCGCACCGAGGTACGTCAGCGCCATCGACGCCGCGACGAACACGGTCCGGGTCGGCGGTCCGCAACGGCTGTTGCGGTCGAGCTGCCGGGTGGAGGACGTGCGCTATATCGCCGGTCGCGTGCCGGCGGCCGTGTTTCGAGCAAGCGTCAAGATTCGCTCCCACGCGCCCTTTGCCGGCGCGCGGGTGACGCCGCTGGGCGAGCAGGCGCGCATCGACTTCGACGCGCCGCAGCGGGCGCTCGCGCCCGGCCAGGCCGCCGTCTTCTACGACGGCGACCGCGTGATCGGCGGCGGGCCGATCGTCGCGGGCGACATGTGAGGCTGCTCGACGCTGCATCCCAACACCCGCTGCTGCCGACCTTCGCCCTGATCGGCCTCGTGTACCTGACCTGCCTCGGCGGTGTCCTCAGCGCACAACTGGCCTGGCGGGGCCGCATCGCCTACTGGCTGGTGGTCGTGGGCGCCTTCTCCTTCCTGGTGGGGGCGTTTTGGGGACGCGGCTACCTGTCTGGCGGCGCCACCTTCACCTTCCTGAGCGGCGGAGTCGTGCTCGCGGTGTTCGGCGTGGCGCTCGACTTGATTTTCGGTCCGCCGGGCAGCCAGGCCGGTGCCGCATAGGATAGGGCCGTGGCTGGCGAGCATGCCGACAAGTACATGGTGGCGCCGATCACGCGTCGCCAGGACTATTCGCCGACGCTCTGGTCGGTCTGGATGAAACCGCCGGAGCCCCTGGTGTTCAAGGCGGGCCAATACGTCGCATTTGGGCTCGACAACGACAGCAAGGTGCTGGAGCGAGCCTTCTCGATCGTGTCCAGTCCCTACGAACCCGAGCTCGAGTTCTTCATCGAGAAAGTCCCCGACGGCGCACTCTCGCCACAGCTCTATGAGCTGCAGGTCGGCGACTCCGTCTTCATGCGCAAGAAAGCCAAGGGGATCTTCAACGTCGACCTCAAATCCGGGCACCCTCAGCATTTCCTCATCTCGACCGTCACCGGCATCGCCCCCTACATCAGCATGGTCCGCACCCTGGTCCGTGACCTGAAGGAAGGGCGCTTAGCCCAGCCATTCCGCTTCGTCGTGTTGCAGGGTGTGTCGCGCTCTGACGAGTTCGGCTATGACCGCGAGCTGTTGGCATTGGCGGACCAATACCCCTGGCTCACCTACATTCAGACCATCAGCCGGCCATGGGAGGACCCGGACTGGAAGGGGGAACGGGGCAGGGTGGACGATCTCATCCGAAAGTACGAAGACAAGCTCGAGCTCACCCCCGAGACGACGACCGCCTACCTGTGCGGCAACGCCGGTATGATCGTGAACGCGCGCGGGATCCTGCGGCGATGTGGGTTCGAGCAGTCCTCCATCAAGGAGGAGACGTATTGGCCGCCTGGTGAGGGCGACGTTGAATACTGAGCCCGCCAGTTAGAATCTGACGCCGTGCCCCTGATCGGCGCCCTGCCGCAGCCCATCACCTCGGCGCCGGTCGTTTTGTTCATCTATCTCGTGCTCATCCTGATGGTTGGGAGCGCGCTGGCCAGCGTGCTGCTTCGGAATACGCTCTACGCGATCGGGGCGTTCTCAGCGAGCATGGCGCTGGTCGCCCTTCTGTACCTGACGATCGCGCCCTTCCTGCTCTTTGCGTTTCAGCTGCTGGTTTTTACGACCGTCAGCGCCGGACTCTTGCTCGGGCTGCTCCGGGAGACGACCCGACTCAAGTCGTCAAGCCTGGGACCGCTCAGCCGTGAATGGATCATCGGCGCGGCGGTGTCGGCCGCGGTGCTCGCCCTGCTCGAGGTCATCATCGGTGCCACCTATTGGCCGGTGCGGATCTGTTGCGGCCTCCCCCCGGACTTTTGGGCGACGGTAACTGGCGCGTATGTCGTCGGCCTGGCGGTGGTTGCCGCTTTGGTGGCCTCGGCCGCGCTGGGCGCGGGGCTGATGCTCTCGACGCCGCGAGGAGGGCAGCCGCGCCGAGTCGAGCCGCACGGCCCGGAGCGACGCCCTCGTGGCGGCGGCCGGCAGCCTTGAGTGCGGGACTCGTCCTCATCCTGGTTGCCTCGGCGGCATTGTTCGCGGTGGGGGCGTTCGCACTTGTCGTCAGGCGCAGCGCGGTCGTCATGCTGCTTGGGACGCAGTTCATGTTCATGGCCGGCGGCATCGCGTTCGTCGCGTTCGCACGCTTCGGCCTTGGCGCGCTGCACGCGACGGCTGGCGCGGCGGTGGCGCTGTTCGCGGGCGCGACGGCAGTGGCCGAGCTCGCGATCGGCCTCGCGATGGCGGCGCTGATCTACCGCGAGCAACGCAATTTCGGCGTTGACGCGGAGCGCGGGTAAACAGGCGGACCGTGACGCTCACCCTGCTCGCCGCGGCGCCCAAGGGGCCGCTCGACACCTGGAGTCCCACCCTGTTCGCCCTTTTCGCCCTGCTGCTGCCGCTGATCGCGCTCCTGGTCGTCCTCGCTTTCACCATCGACTCGCGCCGGGTGAGCGCGGCGATCTCGGTCACCTTCACGCTGGCGGCCGTCGTTTGCACGCTCCTCGTGGTCGCGATCGAGGTCATCCACCCGCTCCACCTCGAACGGCCGGCAACCTTTCTCCAGTTCTTCACCGGGCAATCCGGCAGCGCCGGCGAGTTCACCTTGCAATGGGGCGTGCTGGCGGATCCGCTGGCGGCGGTGGTGTCGTTCACCGTGGCCCTGGTCAGCTTGCTCGTCCAGGTCTATGCGCTCGGCTTCATGCGCCGGGAGGACGGCGTGGTCCGCTTCTACTGCGCCCTCCTCTTCGCCACCTTCGCGATGCTGGGGGTGACGCTATCGACCAACTACTTCGAGATGCTGATTTTCTTCGGGCTGGTCACCCTGTCGACCTACCTGATGATCGGACACTGGTGGCAGCGAGAAGAGGCAGCCGCGGCGGCGACGCGTGCCTTCATCATCTCGGCCCTGGGCGACATCGCCCTCCTGGCCGGTGTCGCCTACATCTACTTCCGTTTCAACGAGCTGAACTTTCAGACACTTGCCGGGCAGTACACGGGTGGCAAGGTCAGCGCCAACGGGCTCTTCATCATGGCGATCCTCGTCTTCATCGCGGCGGCGGCGAAATCGGCGCAGTTCCCGCTCCACGTGTGGCTGCCGGGAAGCGCCCAGGCGCCGGCGCCGGCGGCCGCCCTGATCCATTCGGCCGGGAGCGCCGTCTGCGGCGTCTATCTCATCGCCCGCGCCTACGGGTTGTTCCATGCCAGCCCCCGGGGCCTGGCGCTCCTCGCCATCGCGGGCGGCCTGACGGCCGTGGTCGGCGTGCTCTGGGCGCTCTTCCAGGACAACCTGAAACGCGCGATTGCGTACACCACGATGAGCGAGCTCGGCCTGATGGTGCTGGCGCTTGGCATCGGCGCCTACGGCGCCGGCGTCTTCGAGCTCTTCACCCATGCCTGGCCCAAGGCGTTGCTCTTCCTCGCCGCGGGCGTGATCATCCGCGAGCTCCGCACCGAACGGCTGGCGGAGATGGGCGGGTTGTGGCGACGGATGCGCTTCACCGGATGGTTGATGCTGATCGCGGTGGCTGCCGTGGCGGGCATTCCCCCCTTCAGCACCTTTTGGAGCAAGGACACGATGCTGTCCAAGGCGCTCGCGCTGAACAGCCCGCTTGCGATCGCGGTGATCACGGCGGTGACCTTTCTTGGCGCCATGGCGCTGGTTCGGATCTTCGCCCTCGTGTTCACCGGTGAGACCGCCCGCCGGCGCCGGTTCGAGCCCGAGCGGATCCGCGACGCGGGCGGCCGCACCGTGCTGGCCATGGCTATCCTCGCGATCCTTTCCGTGGTCGCCGGGATCCGCTGGAGCGGCGGGCGAACCGATCCGATCGCCTTCGTCGCCTTCCCCGGCATTCCGCTGGCCAACTCGCACTTCGTGGCCGCCGGGGTGATTGCCGCGGCCGCCGTGCTGGGCGCGCTGATCGCCTGGGCGGTGTATGCGCGGCGCGTGCCCGTGCCCGCTGCGTTCCAACCCGTTCGCCGCGCGATGGGGGAGGGGCTCTTCATCGATCGGGCCTACCGACTGGGCGCCGTCGCGGTCCTGCTTCCCCTGAGCCGCAGCGCGGAATGGGTCGAGACGCGCGTCATCGATGCGGCCCTGGATCTGATCTCCGACAGCGTCGCCTTCGCCGGGCAGCCGCGGCGCTGGCCGGCCGAGGTGCGAATCGGTCAACTCGTAATCGGCCTCTTCGCCGGGCTGGTCGTGCTGGGCACGCTCGCGATCGTGCTCGCCGGCGGGATCATCGGGAAGGCCGGATGACACTGCTCGAGGCGATCCCCACGACCGCGCCGACGCCGGTCCAGCTGCCGACGCTGCTGCTCAGCGGCATGATCTGGGTCCCCGCGCTCGCCGCCATCGGCTTGCTGTTTTTCCCGGCTCGCACCGATGCGCAGCGGGAGCGGATCCGATCGTTCACCATCGGCGCGACGGCGCTCGTCCTCGCGCTCGGCGTCGCCATGTGGTACGGCTTCCGCGACCAGAGCGGTACCTACGCCTACGAAGAAACGCGGGGCTGGCTGCCGGGCGCGGGTTCCAGCTACCACCTCGGCGTCGACGGTGTCAGCATGCCGCTGCTGCTGCTCAGCGCCCTCCTCTTCTTCGTCGCCATCCTCTCGTCGAGCCGTGTGCGCGAGCAGATCAAGGAGTACTTCATCCTGCTGCTCCTGCTCGAGACCGGCGTCAACGGCGTCTTCGCCTCGCTCGACTATCTGCTCTTCTTTCTGTTCTGGCAGCTGCAGGCGGTCCCCATGTTCCTGCTGATCGCCCGCTTTGGCGGCCCGCGCCGGCTGTACGCGGCCTGGAAGTTCCTGGCGGTAGAGCTGGCGGGCAGCGCCGTGCTGCTGCTGGCGATCCTCATCCTCTATTTCAAGGCCCCCGTTCGGACCTTCGACATCTCGACCCTCCACGATCTGACGCTGCCGGCCGCCACCGCGACGCTGATCGCCTGGCTGTTCTTCATCGCCTTCGCCGTGAGGCTGCCGGCCTTCCCCTTCCACACCTGGTTCATCGATGCCCAGGCCGAGGCCTCGGCGCCGGTCGCCCTGGTCCTCGGCGGCGTGCTCGTGAAGCTCGGCGCCTACGGGATCATCCGCGTCGATCTCGGCGAATTCCAGGACGCGTTCCACAAGATCGTTGGCGCCATCGTCGTGATCGCGATCGTCACCGTGCTCTGGAGCGCGATCGCGGCGCTGGCGCAGGACAATCTGCGACGCCTGGTTGGCTACGTGGTGGTGAGTCACATGGGGCTCGTGCTGCTCGCGGCCGCCTCGGCCGCGCCGGTTGCCATCAACGGCGCCGTGCTGCTGATGGTGGCGGACGGGCTGACCGCGGCGCTGTTGGTGCTGCTGGCGGCGGCCATCACGGAGCGCGCGGCCACCAGCTCCATCCGGACCATGGGCGGGATGGCCACGCGGATGGGGCGAGGGGCGGTACTCTGGACCGTCGCCGCGCTCGCCGCCATCGGCTTCCCGGGGCTGGCAGGCTTTACCGGTCAATTCATGATCGTGGTCGGGGCCTATCCGAGCCATCGCATCGCCACGCTCCTGACGCTGCTGGGCCTGCTGGTGGTAGCCGGAGCGATGATCCTCACGGTGCAACGGATCTTCTTCGGTGCGATGCCGGAGCGCCACGGCCGGATCCGCGACCTGGGGACGCTCGAGCTGGCCAACGCAGTCGGACTGCTGTCACTGATCGTCTTGCTTGGCGTGCTGCCCGCGGTCCTGATGGACAGCATCAACTTTTCGGTGCTCAGCCTTCTGTCGCGAGGCGGCGGATGAGAACGCTGGGGAACCTGCTCGCGTTCTCGCCCGAGCTGTGGCTGCTGGCCGGCGCCATCGTCGTCTTCCTGCTGGCGGGGTTTCGGCCCGGCGGTTCGACGACGACGGTCGCGCTGGTCACGCTGGTTGCGGCCTTCCTGGCGCTGGCGACGCAATTCAAGCAGACGATCACGATCCTGGACGGCGCCTTCCTGCTCGACGGGTTCGCGATCTTTACTGACGTTGTGCTGCTGGGCGCCGCGGCCCTCTGCCTGCTGGCCAGCCGAGCCGACATCCTCCCCGGCGAGTCGCCGGCCGCCGCGGAGCCGGGCTTCTTCCTGCTGGCGACGCTGGGCGCGATGCTGGCCGCTTCCGCCGAGGAGATGGTCAGCCTCTTCCTCGCCCTCGAGTTGCTCGCCATCAACCTCTACGTGTTGACCGGGCTGGCTCGTCGTGGAGTTGGCGGCATCAGCGCAGGCCTTGGCTACCTGGTGGCCGGCGCCGCCAGTTCGGCGATCCTGCTCTACGGCCTGGCGTTGGTCTTCGGCCTGACCGGCGAGACGCGCCTGGCTGCGGCCGGCCAGGCGGTGGCGACCCTCGAATCAAACCAGCCGGCCCTGCTGCTCGCGCTGTGCCTCGTGCTGGCGGGGTTGGCGCTGCGGATGGGTCTGCTGCCGGTGCGGTGGTGGACACGCGGCTTCGAGACCGGCGTTTCGCCGCGGGTCATCGTCTTCGTCGTCTCCGTCGGGGTGGTGGCCGCGTTCGCCGTCTTTGGCCGGCTCGCGGCATCGACCTTCGCCGGCAGCCGGATCCCATACGCGGCCGTGATTGCCGCGGTGGCGGCGCTGGCGATGACCGCCGGCAACCTGCTGGCCCTGACACAAACCAGCGTGCGCCGCCTGCTCGTCTACTCCAGCATTGGGCAGGCCGGCTACGCGCTGGCCGCCTTCACCGATCTCAAGCGTGCCGGCATCGGCGCCCTGCTGGTGTTCCTCACGGCGCTGGCGCTCACCAACATCTGTGCCTTCGCGGCGGTCATCGCCTACGCCCGCTCGGTGCACACCGATACCGTCAGCGACCTCGCCGCCATGTCGCGCTCGGCACCGGGGCTGGCAGTCGCGCTCGGGTTGGCGGTGATCTCGCTGGTCGGATTGCCGCCGGTTGCGGGATTCTTCGGCAAGCTGCTCGTCCTCCAGGCCGCGGTCGATGGCGGCTACGCCTGGCTGGCGGTGGTCGGCGCGCTCAATATCATGCTGGCGGCTCTGGGGTACATCCGCGTCCTGCGGATCGCGTTTATCGATCCCCCGGTGTTCGAGGTGATACCGGTACGTCTCGACCGGGGTATCCGGACGGCGGTGGTGCTGGCGTCGGCCGGGGTCGTCTTCATGGGCCTCTTTCTGGGTCCGCTCTATTCGGCGGCCAGCTACGGAAAGAGCGCGCTTCTTCACTGAGCGTTCTGAAGAGCGTCAGTAACCTATCGGCCCATGCCTTCGTTTACCCGTCGCTCCATGGGTGATTCTCCAGTCCGGCGCCGTCGACGGGCGGCGCGGCGCTACACCCGGCCGAGCACCGAGGTCGCTCGAGCGCCCCGTCGGGGCGGGCCGGCCCCGCAGTGGATTCGGCGGATCCTGTTGCTCACCGCGGTGGGCCTGCTGACCGTCCTGGTCGGCACGGGGACCCTCCTCTATACGTATGCCGGCGAACTACCCAGCCTCGACCACCTGAGTGCGCAGAACCTGCCGCAGACCACCCGGATCTACGCCCGCGATGGCGTCACCTTGCTGGAGCAGCGCTACCAGCAGCGCCGCACCGTCGTGCCCCTGAACGAGATCGCCTGGGACCTGCGGCACGCCACGATCTCGATCGAGGACAAGGACTTTTACAACCACGGTGCGGTCAACCCGGTGCGGATGATCGCCGCGGGCGTATACGATCTCGTCCACCAGCGGGCGGCGCAAGGGGGCAGTACCATCACCCAGCAGCTGGTCAAGAACTACCTGCTGGGCGACAGCGCGAGCACTCGCAGTCTCGACCGGAAAGCCAAAGAGCTGGTGCTCTCCATCGAGCTGGAGCGCCAGTACACCAAGGACCAGATTCTCGAGATGTACCTCAACACGATCTTCTACGGCAACCAGTCATTCGGGGTGGAGGCCGCCTCGCAGACTTACTTTTTGATCTCGGCGCGGAAACTCGACCTGGCGGAAGCCAGCTTCCTGGCGGGCCTGCCCCAGCGCCCGAGTTATCTCAATCCATTTCTGAGTGAGGGTTACGCCCGCGCCCGCGGCCGCCAGCGTGACGTCCTCGACGCGATGGTGCGGGACGGATACTTCACAACCGCGGTCGCCGACAAGGCCTATGCGGAGGACCTGCGACCGGTGCTGACGGCCGCCCACCACGCGTCGGCCGGGCAACGGGCCTCGCTGGCGCCGCATTTCGTCGATTACGTCTGGAACGAGCTGGAGCAGCGCTACGATCCCGGCTACCTGCTTCGAGCCGGGTTGAAGATCCTGACCACCCTCGATCCGAGGGCGCAGGCGCTCGCCCAGCAGGCGGTACACGATGGCGTAGCACGGTACGCGTCCAGCTATCGCGTCGACAACGGCGCCATGCTGGTGATGAACCCGCACACCGGCGAAGTGCTGGCCATGGTCGGCAGTGCCGATTACTCGAATGCGGACATCGGTGGGCAGGTGAACTACACCGTGGTCCCACGCCAACCCGGGTCATCGTTCAAGCCCTACACCTACGTGACGGCGCTGATGAATGGATGGACAGCGGCGTCGCCGCTGGACGACAGCCACGGTGCCCATGCATTCCCCGGTTACCCGGTGCATGACTGGGATGGCAAGGAGCTCGGCACCGTCACGCTCCGGCAGTCGCTGCAGCAATCGCGGAACATCTCGTCCGTGCACCTGTTCAAAGACGTCGGGGTTGCGAAGGTCTTGACCACAGCGACCGGTCTCGGCATCTCGACGAAGCTTGATCCCAGCCTCCCGACGACGCTGGGCGCGAGTGAGGTCCGGATGATCGACCACCTCTCGGCCTACAGTGCCTTCGCCAACGGCGGCCACAAGGTTGCGCCGATGGACGTGTTGGAGGTCCGCGACGCGGCGGGCAATCTCCTGGAGTCCAACACGCCACAGCCCGACGCTGGCCAGCGCGTGCTGCCGGCGCCCGTCACCTACGTGCTAACCGACATCCTCAAGGGCGCCGTCCATCCATCGATGGGCTTCCCGGTTGCCGCCAAGTCGGGCACCACGACCGATTTCAAGGACGCCTGGTACGTCGGCTATACGCCGGACCTAGCGGTCGCGTCCTGGATGGGCCGCACGGTGACGCAGCCAACGCCGCACAACGAGTCGATGAGCACCCGCCGATACGGCGGGCTCTGGGGCGAGATCGGGCCGGCATCCTCGTGGCGCCAGTTCCTGAAGGCGTTCTACGGCAGCAAGAAGCCTACCGACTGGGTCCGGCCCGCTGAGGTCGCAACCATGACGCTCTGCAAGTTGACAGGAGAGCCGGCACCGGCCGATGTCTCGCCCGACCTGGCCATCAAGGACCTCATGGTCAGCCCCGATCCGGCCGCGCCACCGGCCGCTTGCTCATCCCCGGTGGCAAGCGGTGGCCTGCCCGCCGGCACGCCGCCCGGTGGCGCACCGGGCCTTGTTGGCGAGGTGCCCTCGCGTAGCCCGCTACCGGGAGCGTCCCTGCCGCCAGTCGTCCCCTGAGCCCACGACCTGACGGTCCTTGACGCGTCGGGAGAAACCGACTTTACTGAAATCGTGGTCCGCCGGCCGACACAGACATCGGGCCCCGGGGACGAGCCGGATCTCCCGCCAAATATCTTCGTCATCGGCCTTCTCCATGCGCTCGAGGAAGGCGGTTACAGTCGCCCAGCCTGGGCTGCCTTCTGGCGCGCCTCGTGGGTCCGATCCATGCAGATCTTCCATCTGAACGACGAACTGCGGGGGTCGTGGCTGCGCTTCACGGCCGTGGTCGGCGCCGCGATCGTGATCGCCGCGGTCGTTGCCCTCCGCTTCGCCGGAGTCACCGAGGCGACCCTGTTCCTGGTCAGCAGCCTGCTCTGGTGGGGCATCCTGAGCTTCGATCTGGCGCTCCATCTCGGACTCATGGTCAATCTCGAATCGGGCGAGCTCCAGCGGTCGCTCGGATGGCCGAACCGATTGACCGAGTTGCGGGCGCTGGCGGCGGTGTGGGTGGCCTGGGGCGCGCACTGGGCGAGCGGTGGCACCTATCTCCCGCTGGTGCTTGTGTTCGGCCTGGCGGCGGTGACCGATCTGATGGACGGCTGGCTGGCGCGCCGCGGCCACGCTTCGACGCGCTGGGGCCGTCTCTATGATCCGATCATCGACGGTGTCTTCTTCAGCGTGGCGGCGATCTCACTGGCGGTGATCGGCATCGTCCCCCAGTGGCTTGCCGCGCTGGTGACACTCCGGTACGCCTTCCCGATCGTCGGCGGCATCACCTTCCTGCTGATTCGGCGGCGGACGCTGCGCGTGCGCCATACGCCCTGGGGTCGCGCCTCTTCGGCGGGGATCGCGCTCACCGTGTTCGCCGCCGCGGCGGCCGCCTCGCTCGGCCTGCCGTTCCATATCATCGCGCCGGCGTTTTACGCTCTGGTCGGCCTCACGGCGCTGGGCGCCTTCATCACCATCCTGATCAAGGGCATCGAGCAGATCTAAAGCCCCCAGGATTTGAAACCGCTTCCCCAACGGGGAGGGCAACCGTTGAGCTCCGACGCCGATGCCTACACTTCATCTATGGCTGGATCGATCCTCGTGCTCATCCTGATCGCCCTGGGGATTGGTCTGTTGCTGTGGTGGGGGACGCGCTTGCCGCCGACCCGACCGCGTCCGGGCAGCCGGCACCGGGGGGAGACGCTGATGGACGTGCACAGGCGGCTGCAACGACGGCGGCGCTCGAAGTAGCGCGAGTTCAGCCCGCGCTGGAATTCCGGTCCTGTGACGATATACACGCGACCATGCGAATGGAGGCCCGAGCCGGTGGATGAAGCCGCGCTCGAGCGACAGCTCGCCGGCCAAATGCTCGACCAGCGTCTGGCGACGATGAAGGCACACGATGAGGCCTTCGACCGGCAGGAATTCCTCGAGCGCTCAGGGGATCGTCGTGGGAATGGCCGCCGCCTGCCGGAAGGGCAGCCTCGACGACCAGGCGGGGGAAATCTTCGAGGGTCGCTTCGCCGCCTGGAAGGCGGGATTCATCGACACGCCGTACGCGCACGAGCTGGCCGGTGAAAACCTGACGGTCAACGGACTGACGATTGCCGGCGTGGGGCTCGGCCTCATGCTGAATGCCATCATCAATGAGATCAACCCAGACAACGCTACCTACGACGCCATCACCGTGCGGGTCGATGCCCAATCCGATGCCGAAGCGTCTTTTACCGAATACTGGATCTTCATCCGGCGGGTCGCGGACGGCGCGACTGCCGCGCCGCAAACCGGGCAATGCCCAAACTGCGGTGCGCCGCTGTCCCTGAACGCGATGGGCACATGCCTCTACTGCGGCGCCGACCTGGCTCTCCACGCGGACTCGAGCTGGGCGCTGGCCGAGATTACGAATGTCCAGCTGCCGCTCGGCTGACGCCGAGCGCCTGCCAACATGCTGGTCGATCCCAGCCGTCCGTCAACGACTAACGAGCTGGCGTCCGCAGGGTGAGCCGCAGGAGTGGATCACGTCGGCGACCGGGTGACCGGCCTCTAGAATGGTCCCGGTGCGACTTCGGCAGCTCGCCGCCATTGGGGTGGTCCTTGTCTGTGCCGCCTGTGCGACCGCGCCATCGGGTGGCGGAGCCGCCAGCCTCAAGGTCGGTGCGATCTTCCCCCTGAGCGGCCCGCAGGCCCCCCTCGCGAAGCAGGAGTATGCCGGCGCGCAGATCGCTCGTGACCTGGTCAACGCCGATGGCGGCGTGGACGGGGTGCCGATCACGCTGATTACCAGGGATCTGACTTCGGAGTCCGATGCGGCCGCCCGAGTCCAGGATCTGAAGGCACAGGGCGTCCAGAGCATCCTCGGCGCGTACTCGAGCAGTCTTTCGATGCCGGTGAGCGCGGCCGCCGAGGGGGCCGGCCTGCTCTACTGGGAGGCCGGCGCCGTGGCCGACCAGCTGACCGGTCGCGGCTATCCCCTGGTCTTCAGGGTGGGAGCGAGCGGCTCGAATCTCGGCACCATGTCGAGCCATTTCGCGGCCGAGGTCCTCGCGCCGCGCCTCAACCGGCCGCCCTGGGGCTTGCGGATGGCGATCGTCCACAACCTGGACGACTATCCATCGTCGGTGGCCGCCGCGGTCAGCCGGCAGGCGGAGCGGGAGGGCATCCAGGTGGTAGCCAACGTGGTCTACGACGCTCACGCGCCCGACTGGAGCTCGGTGCTCAACCAGGTCCGCACCGCGCAGCCGAACATCCTGGTGCTGTCCTCCTACATCGCGGACGGCGTCGACTTCCGGCGTGCCATGCTCAAGAGTGGCCTCCACGTCGACGCCTTGATCGGCTCGACGATGGCCCAGTGCGTACCGGACTTCGGCGCGATGCTGGGCGCCGACGCGATCGGCGTGTTCGCCTCCGACCGGCCGCCCCACGGTTTCAACCCCAGCGCGCTGAACCCCACCGGGCGCGCCGTCTATGACCGATTTGCGGCCGCCTACCGCCGCGAGTTCGGGAGCGAGCCGACGGAGGAAGCGCTCGCGGGATTCGGCGCGGCCTGGGCGCTGTTCCACTACGTGATGCCGCGGTCGCACGACCTGAACGCCGCGGGGATGGCCGCCGCGGCCCGAAGCCTCGACCTTCCCGATGGGACGCTGGCCAACGGGGCCGGCATCAAGTTCGCCACGACCGCAGAGGCGATGGGCCAGAACACGCGCGCTGCCAGCGTCATCTGGCAGTGGCAGGGCGTCCGCCACAGCGTCACCGTCTACCCGCCGGTCTTCGCAACCGGGTCGGCAGCCTTTATCCCGCTGCCCCGGTGATCCAGGTCGGACTCGCCGTGCCGCGGCGGGCCGCGCGGCTCGCCGGATTGGTGCTGGGCGCCGCCCTCATCCGGGCGCTGCTGCTGCCTCTGGGCGACTTCACCAGCACCCTGGTCTTCGGCGGCTGCCTGCTGGCGATCTGCTGGTTCGAGCGGGGGCCGTCGGCGCCGGAATCACGATGGGGAAGAGGGCGCGCGGTGGTGGTCGGTCTCATGGTTGGCGCCATCCTGCTCGCGCCGGTGATCACCGGACGGCTCAGCGGGCGACCCCTGGACGCGTTTTGGAGCTGGGCGGCAATCGCGGCGGTGATCGCGACCCTCGAAGAGACCGCGATCCGGGGCGCGCTCTACCGGCGGTGGACGGAAGAAGCCGGACCGGTGGCCGCCATCCTGGCTGGCGCGGCCGTCTTCGCGCTGATCCACCTGCCGCGCTACGGACTCGGCGCCATGCCGCTCGACGCCGCCGTCGGCCTCGCGCTCGGCGGTCTGCGCGCGCTGACCGGACGGGTGCTGCCCTGCGCCGTTGCGCATACCATCGCCGACTGGGGCGCCTGGTTCTGGGCCTGACGCGCGCCCGCGGCGTTGGGATGGGTGCGCTCGCACTTGGCCTGATCGCCGCCGCCCTGTTGCATGGCCGGACCGTCGCACCGCCGGTGTTCGATGGAATCATCGTGCCCCCGGAGCCGTACCGATGGGAGTCGCCGCCGCCCAACCTCAAGGCTGGGAACAAGCCGCCGCTGCCCGGCGATGCGACCTTCCCCGTGGTGAACGGCCAGGTCGCCGGTGGCGGCGTGCAGACCGGTGACGCCCAGGTGATCATGTTTTTCGGTCTGGGCGCGTTCAAAGCGCCCCCCGGGGCGCAAAGCGTGAAGTGCACGATCGAGCCGGACGCAAACCCGCCGCCAGCGCCGTCTGGCGTCGACATCCGAGGCAACGTCTATCGAGTGAATTGCATCGCGCAGCCCGGCGGCGGCACGGTTACGGTCGCCTCCACCTATCACCTGACGATGCGCTTTCCCCCGGGCGCCTTCAAGGAGATCGAGTACGACGACGGGAGCGCGTGGCGTGCGCTGACGACCCTGCGCGCGCCAGGCGGCGATCCGTATGCCAGTGTCAACGCGCCGGGCTTCGGCGAATTCGCGGCCACGGCGCCGGTTGGTGCGCCCGGCGAAAGCCTCTTCAGCGCGCTCGGCCGCTACGTCGAGTTCTACGGCATCCTGGCGTTCGTCATCCTCTTCGGTGTGATCGCGATCGTCCAGGAGGTCCGCCGCCGGCGCCATCGCGCCCCCGCACGGCCCGGGCGCAGACGTTGAGCCCGGCGTTCGGTATCGTGGTCCCGATGACCCTTTATCCGCTGCACGCCTTCGGGGCCCGCTACGACCTGCCGGCGCCGCTCTACCTTTTCCTGATCGGGGCAGGCGCGGTGGTCTTCATCTCCTTCTTGCTGGTCTTGCAGCGGCCGGTGGCCCGGCAGCAACGGGTGGGCGACGACGTGCCGCCGGTTCCAAAGGTGCCGAGCTGGCCCGGCTGGCTGATCTTCGCGGTGGCCGTCGTCATGATGCTCGGCGGCCTTTTCGGTACTCAGAGCACGCCCGACAACGTCGTTGTCACGGCGTTCTGGTTGGTCTTCTGGATCGCCGTGCCGATCAGCGTGGCCATCGTGGGCAACTACTGGCCGTACATCAGTCCGCTGAATGTCGTGGCCCGCCTGGTTGGCCCGCGCGCCCGGCTCGACTGGCCGGCGTGGTGGGGCTACTGGCCGGCGACCATCCTCTTCTTCTTGTTCGCGTGCGGCGAGCTCGTCTTCAACGGCGTCACCACGACGCCGGTCGGAGCAGCGCAGGTGATACTGGCCTACGGGATTCTGAACGCCGTGATGGCATACCTGTTTGGTGCGGAGACCTGGCTCCGCCGGGGCGAGGTTTTTTCGGTGCTGTTCGCCACCTGGGGCCGGCTGGGCTATTTTCGGTTTGGGGCTCCGGGACGGCGTGGCTTCTTTGGGGGGCTCACTCGCCCCTTCGAGGCATCGGTCAGCCGGCTGACCTTCGTGCTCATGCTGCTGGTCTCGGTCAGCTTCGACGGCCTGCTGGCGACGCCGGCCTGGAAGAACGCTGCCAGCCAGTTGCCGGAGTCGCTCAGGCCGGGCGCGCCCGGTTACACGGTGCTCCTTCTCATCGTCTTTTTGGCGATGGTCGGCGTCATCTGGGCGCTCTTCGCCGGGTTCGCGGCGGCAGTGCGCGCTGTGGGCCACCTCGACGAGCCGCTGATCAACGTGATTGCCGGTCTCATCCCGTCGTTGGTGCCGATCGCGTTCGGTTACTTGCTCGCCCACAACTTCGATTACCTGGCAATCAACGGCCAGCTGCTGATCCACCAGGCCTCAGACCCATTTGGGATGGGCCTGAACATCTTCGGGACGGTGAACTACGAACCGAACCGCAACCTGATTCCGACCGCCTTCGTCTGGTACTTCGAGATCGTTCTGATCATTGGCGTGCATATCGCCGCGGTCGTGCTCGCGCATGGATACCTCGGCAGGACCGCGCGGACCGAAATCCAGGGCCGGCGGGCGGAGTGGCCGTGGATCGCGGCCATGGTCGGCTACACCATGTCGAGCCTCTGGCTGCTCGCCCAACCGATCGTCCGGGAGGGCGTCAAAGGCTGATCCCGTGGCGCCATTGCATGCGAGCCTCAGCCTCTGGACGTGGTCGTGGGATCCCACGGTTCTTTTGGGCACGCTCGCGCTCGCCGGCGGCTATGGCTGGCTGATCCGCGCCGGCGGACGGACGGCCGCCTGGTCGCCGCTCGCCCGGGCCTATTTCGCCGGTGGCCTGCTGGTGCTCTTCCTCGCGCTGGAGTCTCCGATCGACGTCGGCGGGGACCATTACCTGTTCAGCCTTCACATGCTGCAGCACCTCTTGCTCGCCATGATCGTGCCGCCGCTGCTCCTGCTCGGCCTGCCGGAACGATGGCGGGCCTTCGACCGCTTCCACGTCTCGCCGCTGGCCGCGAGCGTGATCTTCAATGTGGTGCTGGCCGTCTGGCACCTGCCATTTCTCTACGAGGCCACGCTGCGCAATCAGTCGGTGCACGTCGTGGAGCACCTGAGCTTCCTGGCCGCTGGCGTCCTCTTCTGGTGGCCGATTCTGGTCCCCGCCGGCCGGCGCCACGCCCTGAGCGTGATCGGGAAGATCGCCTATCTCGGCTTTGCCGGCGTGCCGCCGACCATACTCGGGCTGGCCTTCATCCTCTCGCCAACGGTGATCTATCCCTTCTATGCGGCCGCGCCGCGAGTGACGCCGCTCTCGCCGCTCGACGACCAGCTGGTCGCCGGGCTGGTGATGTTTGGGCTCGGCAACCTGATCTACTTCGCGGCCATTTGGATCGTCTTCTTCGGCCTCGACGACAAGCGCGCCACGGCAGGCGACCGACCGCCGGTCGAGATCGAATCCCCTGCGACAATGAGGCGATGAGTCCTCGCCCATCGGCGACCGAGGCGCTTCACACATCCGGCTACCGGCTGACGATGCAGCGCCAGCTCGTCTGGGACACCCTGCGTCAGAGCAAGAAGCACCTGAGCGCCGAGGACATCCTCAGTCAGATCCGCCGGCAGTATCCGCGATTCAACCTGGCCACGGTCTATCGCTCGCTCGAGGTACTGGAGGAGCTTGGTCTCGTCAAGGAGACGCGCATCCGAGACCGTGCCTACTACGAGCTGGCCGAGGAAGGCACCGACCATTACCACCTGGTCTGCGACCAATGCGGCTCGACGCTACATATCGAGGGCGACCACATGGTGCCGGTGCTGCATCACATCACGGACGAGCATGAATTCATGGTGAGCAACGCCGACCTCGTGGTGCACGGGCGCTGCGCCCGCTGCCAGTCAAAGGCTGCCCGAACTCGGTGAGCATGCGGATGGCAAGATAGCCCGGATGGCGCAACCCGAGCCGACCCCCACCGGTCAGCCAAAAGTCCTGCACGACGTCGACGCCGCCAAAGGCGGAATCGGCCGGTCGCTTCGCGACATCATCCTCGGCGGCCAGGATGGGCTGGTCAACGTGCTCGGCCTGGTGCTGGGGGTCGCCGCGGCCACAGCGCAGCTGCGAATCATCCTGGCAGCGGCGTTGGCCGCCACCTTTTCGGAGTCGATCGCGATGGCAGGCGTGATGTATACCTCGGCGCTGGCGGAGCGGGATTACTACCTGGCCATGCTGGCCAAAGAGCAGCGAGAAGTCGATGAGCTCCCAGAAGTCGAAACCGAGGAAGTCCGCGAGATCTTCCGCGACAAGGGCCTGCACGGGGAGGTGCTGGACGGAGTGGTGAGGGAGATCACCAGCGACAAGAAGGTGTGGGTGGACGTGATGATGCGTGATGAGCTCCACCTCTTCCCGGTCAGCGGTGAGGGCGCCATGCGCCGGGCCGTCGTCACCGGGGTCGCAACCCTGATCGGCTCGCTGATCCCGCTGATCCCGTTCCTCCTCGTGCCGATTTTTGGCATCTCCGTGACGGCTGCTACCATCATGGCGGTACCGCTCTGCGCCGCGGTGCTCTTCGGCGTCGGCGCCTATAAAGCGCTCACCCTGGTAGGCGATTGGCGGATCAGCGGCCTCCAGATGCTGGTGATCGGAATGGTGTCAGCGGCGGCCGGCTACGGCATCGGCCGCCTCTTGCACGTCAGCGGCGCCTAACGCCAGCCGGCCGGGCCGGATCGGCGGGTTCCAGGTTCTCACTGAATAACGCCACGGCCATCCAGGCGACGGCGAGGAATCCGAAGATTTGAGGAACGAGCGCCACGACCTGCGAAACCGAGAAGATGAAGACTGGAAGCATAAGGACGCCGGCGACGGCCATCACGTAGCCGGCGCTGCGGGGAAGCACCGCAGCCCGCGCGGTCGCCAGGCCGAAGAGAATCAGGCCGACAAAGGTGGCGAGCCCCTCGACCAGGTAGAACCAGCCGTACAGCGGCGGGCCATCGCCGGTGCTGAGCAGATGGCAACCCAGCGTGCAGCTCGCCTTGTCGTAGACCCAGGGGAGGAGGAAGGTCTGCACCGTGGCCACGAAGAAGCCGATCCCGAGAAAGCCGACGAAGAGCAGGCCAAAACCGACGAGGCCGAGCAGCCCGGTCGCGCTGGACTGCGCACCGTAGATGGCCGGCAACCCGAGCAAGATCGCTGCCGCGCCGACCACGAGCAGCAGGTGGACGAGAACCCAGATGGTGCGATCCGCGGTGCCCACACTTCCGGCCGGAACAACGGCGATGCCGCCGACGCTCAGGACGATGCCGAGCAGCAGGACACCGGCGGCGATCCGCATCGGGGGATCAGGTGATAGGGCGGTCATTTAATGGTTCTGGGCAGCGGCTGGGGGCAGACTGGCACTGCGACGGCCGGGCGACGACATCGTGACGGATTCGCTATTGCGAACGGTTCGCAATAAGATATACTCGGTGCTCGGATGGCGACGGCACGGGCGGCGCTTCGAAGCTGGCGAACGACCTCGATGACCTCCGTTCCCGTCCGACTGACGGGCCTGGTGGGCGGCGTCGCCCTGCTCCATATGGCGGGATGGGGGATCATGCTGCTCCTGGTCGCGCCCCACTACCCGATCATGCTGGGCCTGGGCGGCCTGGCCTACGCCTTCGGCCTCCGCCATGCCTTTGACGCGGACCACATCTCCGCCATCGACAACACCACCCGCAAGCTGCTGCAGGAAGGCAAGAAACCGCTTGGTGTGGGTTTCTTCTTCTCGCTCGGCCACTCGACCGTCGTTTTTTTGATCGCGCTGGCGCTCGGGATCGCCACCCAGTTCGTGGTGCGCAACATCGTCAACGCCAACGGCCAGCTGAAGAACCTGGGCGGGCTGATCGGAACCGGCGTCTCCGGGGTGTTCCTGCTGCTGATCGGGATCTTGAACCTGATCATCCTGCTCGAGATCATTCGGCTGTTCCGCCGGATGAAGGCGGGAGCGTACGACCGGCATTCGCTCGAGCACGAACTCGTGGCCGGCGGTCTACTGACCCGAGTCTTCGGCCGGCTGTTCAAGCTGATCACGCACAGCTGGCAGATGTACCTTGTCGGTTTCCTGTTCGGGCTCGGTTTCGACACGGCGTCCGAGATCTCGTTCCTGGCCATCTCCGCCGGCGCCGCGGCCCAACACATCCCGCTCTATGCCTTGATCTCGTTACCACTGATCTTTGCCGCGGGCATGTCGCTCATGGACACGGCCGATGGCGCCTTCTTGTCGCACGCGTATTCATGGGCGTTCTCGAACCCCGTGCGCAAGGTCTTCTATAACCTGACGATCACGGCGCTCTCCGTCTTCGTGGCGCTCTTCGTCGGCCTGTTCGAGCTGAGCCAACTTCTCGTCCAGCAGCTGGACCTTCGGGGTGGCGCCTGGGACGCGATCCGCCAAATGGACCTCGGCGTGATGGGCTTTGTCATCGTGGGTGCCTTCATCGTCACCTGGGCGGGCGCCCTTCTGATCTACCAGAGCCAGCACATCGAGGAACGCTGGTCGCGGGCGCTCAAGAATTAGTCGGTTCGTCTCGCGTTAGGCTGGCGTGGTGATCATTCAGGCCGTCCTGAACGCGCTGGCGACCGCCTTCGACATGTTGTGGGAGGTGTTCTGGCCGCTCGCGCTCGGCTTTATCCTGTCGGCGATCGTCCAGACCCTCGTCTCCCGCCGCGCGGTCGGACGAGCGCTCGGCTCGGACTCACCGCGCAGCCTTGCCCTGGCCACGCTGTTCGGGGCTGCCTCCTCCTCGTGTTCCTACGCCGCCGTCGCCATCGCTCGCTCGTTGTTCCGCAAAGGGGCGAGCTTTCCGGCGGCCATCGTGTTCGAGTTCGCCTCTACGAACCTGGTCTTCGAGCTCGGTTTAATCCTGCTGATTCTCCTCGGCTGGTCGTTCGTCGGTGCCGAATTCGCGGGAGGCCTCCTGATGATCGTGATCCTGGCGCTGCTCTTTCGCTGGACACTCAGGCCGGCAATGGTCGATGCCGCGCGGGAACACGCCGAGCAGGGCCGGCGGGGACGGATGGAAGGGCACGCTGCGATGGACATGTCGATCACCGAAGGGCCGTTTCTCAAGCGACTGTTCTCCGGCCGGGGGCTGACCGCGATCAGTCAAAACTTCTGGGGAGACGTGACGTCAGTCTGGACCGACATTGGCCTGGGGCTCCTGATCGCCGGCGCGCTCGCGGCCTGGGTGCCGACGTCGTTCTGGCAGAGCTTTTTCCTGACCAGCCACCCGGTGCTCTCCCAGGTCTGGGGCCCGCTGATCGGGCCGGTGATCTCGCTGCTCAGCTTCGTGTGTTCCGTCGGCAACGTGCCGCTGGCGGCCGTGCTGTGGAACGGCGGCATCAGTTTTGGAGGCGTGATCGCCTTTGTCTTCGCCGACCTCATGATCATTCCAATCCTCGACATCTACCGCAAGTACTACGGCGGGCGGATGGCGCTGTATCTACTGATCGTGTCATACGCGGCGATGGCGCTGGCGGGCCTCGCGATCGGTCTGCTCTTCCAGGGGCTCGGGATCGTTCCCGTCCATCATCCCGTGACGTCCCTGGTCGCCGCGCCAACGCTTAATTACACGAGCGTGTTGAACGTGATCTTCCTGCTGATCGTGGCGGTGCTGGGCTGGCGGTTTCTACGTACCGGCGGCCTCGAGATGATGCGGATGATGGAAATGCCCGCGCACGACCACACGGCGCATGCCAGCGGAGACGTCACGCCGGGGGATGAGGCGTCGCATCACGGGCATCACTGAGCTCGAGCGCCCGGGCGAGGACGCGGTCCATCGCTGAGTGGGCGGCCAGAACCGCGCCCGCGGCCTTCAGCCGCTGACGCAGGGCGGTCTCCAGGTGCCCGGTGACGGCGATGACAACCGGCGCCGGCTTGCGATGCGTGAGCTGAACGACCAGATCCACCTGCTGATCGGGCCGCAGCGTGGCCTGCAGGACGACGATCTGTTCGGGGGTCCAGGCCCGGGATCGGACGTCGGCTGCGCTGAGGCCTTCGATCGGCACGCCCAACCGGCCGGCCGCCGCGCGGACGCGCTGGGTGAAGAAAAGGTCGTCCTCGACCACATACAGACGCCGCCCCACGATCGCAGGATATCCGGTTGATCGGGAAACCTGCCCTTTTGGCTAGCGCCAAAAGGCACTTGGCGCTTGCTATAATCGCGCCCGGGGAAGATGGGTCGAGGGCTAAGCGGATCGCTCCGGCGAAGACTCTGAGATCCAAAGACAAAACAAAGGAGATTCGCCGTGAGCTTCAGCGACAAGACTTTGACGTGCCGTGATTGTGGCCTCAACTTTATCTTCACCGTCGGCGAGCAGCAGTTCTACGCCGCCAAGGGATTCCAGCACGAGCCGTCCCGCTGTCCGGACTGCCGGTCGATCAATCGCAATGTGCGTGGCACCGGGCGCGCCAAGGAACTCCATGAAGTGATCTGCGCCGAATGCGGCAAGCCCGCCCAGGTGCCGTTCACGCCCACCATGGGCCGCCCCGTTTACTGCAGCGACTGCTTCGACAAGGTTCGCGCGACGAGGCGGTAACGATCGGCCGCCGGGATGTAACGGCGGACGTAAGGTTCCAAGCGCAGCATTCGAATCGAGGAGCGCGCCGGCAGACGTGTGCTGCGCAAAAAGGAGCTGAGCAAATGGGAAACGGAACCAATCCCGCCTTCCGCTTGCTCGATGATGTGGATGAGCACGCCGGGGCGCGGGTGCGCCGCGTTGGCGGCCTCACCCTGTGGGCGGAGACGCTCGCCTTCCATACCAGCGCGGCCCGTGAATTTATCGATGTAACCGACCAGGTCGCGGCCGTGGTCGAGCGCTCCCGGGTCTCGCAAGGCTGGGTCTCCGTCTTCTCGAAGCACACAACGGCTGCCGTCGTCCTCAATGAGAACGAGCCGCTCCTGCTGCAGGACATGGGCGCCATGCTCGACCGGCTCTCGACGGCGACCGGCATCTACCAGCACAACGATCTCAGCCGCCGAACGGGGGAGATGGACCCCAACGAATGCGCCAACGGCCACGCCCACTGCCAGCACTTGCTCATTGGCGGCAGCGAGAACATCCCGGTCGCCGATGGACGGTTGGATGTTGGCCGCTGGCAGCGAATCTTCTTGCTCGAGCTCGACCGGCCGCGCGACCGCCGGCTGGTCGTCCAGGTCTTCGGCGCCTGACGCGGTAACCTAGGATTCTGGAGCGGCGAGCCCCAGAAGGAGGTTGTCCATGCACGAGAAGTTCACCTGGTACAAGCAATCCGCCTACAAGTGGAAGGGCGAGGGGATGACCGTGTACATCGACCCCTGGGGCCTGAGAAAGGGCCAGGAGGAGCCCGCGGACGTGATCTTCATCACCCATGCCCACAGCGACCACTTCGAGCCCGACGACATCGACAAGGTCCGCAAGAGCACGACGCAGTTCGTCGCTCCGCGCGACGTGGCCGAGAAGCTCGAGGGCAACGTCAAGGCGATCAGGCCCGGCGACTCGTTTGACGTGGCCGGCATCAAGGTCGACGCCGTGCCTGCGTACAACACCGCGCCGCATCGGCTTCAATTCCACCCAAAAAGCAACAACTGGGTCGGATACATCCTCAGCCTGGACGGGCGTCGCTACTGGTTCTCCGGTGACACCGACCCGAATCCCGACATCGAACAGATAAAGACCGACGTCGCACTGGTCTGCATCGGTGGCGACCCCTATGTCATGAACGCCTCCGAGGCGGCGGGGTTGGTGAAGAAAATCAAGCCCCAGGTGGCGATCCCAAACCACTACGGATTCGTCGTGGGGGTGGCGTCGGACGAGGACACGTTCGCCAGGGAAGCGGCCCCCATCAACGTCCAGATCCTCAAGCCCGTCAACGCCTTCGAACGGACCGGAGCCGCCACTCACTAACTGTCGTTCCCAAAGAGGTTGTTTACAGGCACGGTGCGAGGGAGCACCGGCAGTCGGCGGGAAGGCACGCCCTCGGGCGCGACGCAGACAGGCCGGATCGCCGTGCCGGCCACGAGCTTTAACAAGTCCGGGTTTTGAACAAGCGCGGCTCCAAGGCGTTTACGCCGGCTGGCCAAGAACCGATTTGGCCTGAGCCAGACCGGCCTGTCGAGCACGCTCGAGGGGTGTGCCGACCTCAGCCGACGGCCCGAGCTCACCCGGTCTGTGTCAACAAGGTCCGTGGGAACCACGACTAACCAATCGCCTGTCGCGGGCGCGCGCCGCGACTGACGGTCAGGCCGGGCGCTGGGAACTTTCCTGGCCCGTCGGCGTCTGAGTACTGACGCTTAGGGGCCCCGCTCCCCCGTGAAAAAGCGGGGAAAAGGGCCCCGCCCCGGCGTAAAAAGGGGGGGAGAAGGGGCCCCGCCCCGGCGTGAAAAGGCGGGGAGAAAGGAACAGGAGGTTCCCATGATCAACAAGCTCGTTCCCGCGGCGGCGGCGACCCTGGCGCTATTTCTGACGCAGGCGCTCCCGGCGGCCGCCTGCGGCGGCCTGATCGCGCCCAACGGGGCGATCCGGCTGGACCGGGCGACCACGCTGGTCGCGTGGCACGACGGCGTCGAGCGCTACATGACCAGCTTCAGCTACAACGGCACGGCCTCCAGCTTCGGCTGGATCGTGCCTCTTCCGGCCGTCCCGGATAAAGTCGAAGAGGGAGGAGGTTGGACGCTCCAGCGGCTCTTCCGCGAGACACACCCGCAGCCCCCGATCCTCGCCCTGGATTTCGCGGCGGGCCGTGCCCAGTCCGCTTCCGTTGAGGTGCTGGAGCAGGTCCAGGTCCGCGCCCTCGACATCACCGTCCTGCGCGGCAGCGGCCAGGGGGTGCTCGACTGGGCGAGCGAGAACGGCTTTGCCGTCGACGCCGAGACCCACGCGCACGTGCTCCAGTACGCGAAGGGCAGCCCGGTGTTCATGGCGGCGAAATACAACGCGGGGCGCGCTCAGCAGCAGCGCCTGATCTTCGGCGACGGCGCGCCGGTCCTGATCACCATGAAGATCCCGCATCCGTGGATCCCGTTCGAAGTGCTGGCGGCCGGCCAGCAAGTGCAGGCGGACCTGTATCTCCTGTCGGACAAGCCGGTCAACACCAGCGAATGGCGGGCGCTGATCGGTGCCTCGGGCGTCGGCACGGCCGTGCAGGGCGCGGAGGGCTTCACGCTCCAGTTCCAGGAAAAGATGACCGACAGTCTCTATCACGACCTGTCGACGGACAAGAACATGGGCTGGGTGCGCCGGGACAGCTGGCTGACCTACCTGAGCCTGAACGCCCCCGACAGCAAGGTGACCTACGACATGAGCGTCACGCCGATGGGTGTCGTCAAGGTCGCTCCCTTCGGCACCAAGCCAATGGCGATCGTCGACGGGAATGCGATGAAGATGCGGGCGGACGACGTGCCGACTGCCCCGATGGGAACGGCGATGACGCTGCTGGTTCTTGGGCTGGTGATCGGCGCGGCACTCTGGATTTTCAGGCCTCGCGAAGCGTGACGAACCCCCCTCCCGGACCCTCCCCCACCAGGGGGGAGGGAACGAGGGGGCCTGGGCCGGCGGGTTTATTTAAATATTGCTGCGCGACTGGCCGCCGTCGACGGTCCAGCAGGCGCCGGTCACCAGGCTGGCCTGGTCGGAGGCAAGGAAAGTCACGACCGCGGCGACTTCCTCAGGCTTCCCGAAGCGGCTGAGCGGCAACTCGGACTTGACGAAGGCGGCGATGCCCTCCGGGTCGACTTGCTGTCGCCGTTCCCAGCTGCTGCCTGCGAACATCAGCGAGCCGGGCGCCACGCTGTTGACGAGGATGTTGTCCCTGGCCAGCTCACGGGAGAGGGACTTCGCAAGACTGATCTCGGCCGCCTTCGCCAGGTTGTAGCCGGGGCGACCGCCGCTCTCCCGGCCATAAACGGACGCGATGAAAACAATCCGGCCGTGTCCGCGCCGGCGCATCAAGGGGACGGCCGCGCGGGCCGCGCGCAGGCCGGCGAGCGCGTTGAGCTCGAAGACCTGCTGGAAATCGCGGTCCGGGGCCTCCAGGCCGGCGCCCCCTCCGCCACCGGCGTTGTGGACCAGGATGTCCAGTCCGCCGAAGTGCTCCGCTGCGGCGCTGATAAAGACTTCCACCTCGCCGGGCGCCGCTACGTCCGCCGTCTGCGCGAACACGCCCGAACCAAGCGTTCGCGCAGCCTCCTCGAGCCGTTGCGGGTCTCGAGCGCAGATCGCAACCTGGCAGCCTTCGGCAAGCAGGGCGCCGGCAATCGCGTAGCCGAGCCCGCGGCTGCCTCCCGTGACGGCGGCAACCCGGCCGGTAAGACCGAGATTCAACGCTTAGTGGACTTGCTGAGCTTCGGCGATCGCCGGGACCGCGGCAGCCGGGGCGCCGCGGCTCACCAGGGCCTTCTCGGTCTTCGGATCGAAGAGGTGCAGGTGGTTGGTATCGACGGCGACCTGGACGCTCTGTCCCGGCTCGATGTCGCTGCTGCGCGGGTCCATCCGGGAGGTCAGCGTCTTGCCGCCGATGTTGAGGTAGACAAAAATCTCGCTGCCCATGCTCTCGACGACCTCGACTTTGGTGTTGACCTTGGGCAGGCCGTCGCGACCCGGGAAGCGAACGTCTTTCAGGTCCTCGGGCCGCACGCCCATGATGACCTCCTGGCCTCGCGCCGCGCCGGCTTGGGAAAGGACGCGGTCTTCGACCGGAATCTGGAACCCCTCGCCGGTCAGGATCGCCTGGCCGTCGCCGCCGACTTTGACGCTGAGGAAGTTCATCGCCGGGCTGCCGATGAAGCCGGCTACGAACAGGTTGATCGGGTGCTCGTAGAGCGTCTGCGGCGTGTCGAACTGCTGGACGATGCCGTTGTTCAGTACGACGATTCGGTCACCCATCGTCATCGCCTCGACCTGGTCGTGGGTCACATAAATAAAGGTGGTCTGAAGTCGCTGGTGCAGCTTGAGGATCTGCACGCGGGTTTGCACCCGAAGCTTGGCATCCAGGTTCGAGAGCGGCTCGTCCATCAGGAAGACCTGGGGCTGGCGGACAATGGCCCGGCCGAGGGCCACCCGCTGACGCTGGCCGCCGGAGAGCGCCTTGGGCTTGCGGTCGAGGAACTGCTCCAACCCGAGGATCTGGGCCGCATCGCGAACTCGCTTGTCGATCTCGGTTTTGGGCGTCTTACGCAACTTGAGGCCGAAGGAGAGATTGTCATAGACCGTCATATGCGGATAAAGCGCGTAGGACTGGAAGACCATGGCGATGTCGCGGTCCTTGGGGGCGACGTCGTTGACCACCCGCTCGCCAATCTTCACCGTGCCATCGCTGATCTCCTCCAGCCCCGCCAGCATTCGCAGGGCCGTCGACTTGCCCGATCCGGACGGGCCGACCAGGACCACGAACTCCTTATCCTTGATCTCGGCGGTCATGTCGGTAATGACGGTGTTCCCCGGGTACCGCTTGTAGACGTGCTCAAAATTCACACTGGCCATATCAGTTCGAGTGTAAGGGGGAACTGAGGGGTGGTCAAGGTCGCGGCCTCGCGGGATGCTTCGAACATCCGTTTGGGAAGAGGTGGCGGGTCGGGAGCGAGGAAACCTGGACGCCGACGTTGTAAGACTGGCATTATTTGATTGGGAAGGGTCGATTCATCGACGACGCAGCTCCCGGGCGAGCGCGCCCAGCCTGCCCAGGGGATGTTGATCACACATGGCGACCGAACCCGAGTCTCTTCTTCGACCCCAAAAGTCCCCAAGCAACAGCCATACGCGCGGGCTGGTTTTTGATTTCGACGGGACCCTCGTTGACAGCTACCCCCTGATCGAGGAAGCGTTCGCCCACGTGATGCGCAGGCATCGGCTGGACGATGCCGCCCGCGACCTGTTTCGGAAGAGTCGCGGGTTGCCACTGCCGGAGCAGATGCAGCTGGTCGCGCCGCACATGTGGGAGGACCTGGTTGACACTTACCGGTCGGTCGACGCCACGCTGGGCCATGCCCGGGTGTTCCGCGGGATCCCCACATTGGTGCGCAAGCTGCGCCAGGCCGGGGCGCCGATGGGCGTCGTCTCTTGCAAACGTCGGGCGCTCGTTGAAGCCGAGCTCGAGGCGGCCGGGCTGCGAGCCTTCTTCGATGTCGTCATCGGCTACGAAGACGTGACGCCGCCCAAGCCGGACCCAGCTCCGTTGCTGGCGGCCATTGGGCGTTTGGGGTTGTCGCGGAGCGGTGCGATTTACGTCGGCGACAGCATGGTCGACCTGAAGACCGGTCGGGCGGCGCGGGTCCGCACGGTGCTCGCCGCCTGGGGATTGACGCCGGAGCTGCGCGCGGCGTTCGGCCGGCAGCGGCTATGGGCGACCCGTCCCTCCGAGATGCTCGCCCTTGTCCTGGCGGCGCCAAACGGCAACGGGCACAAGCGCGTCGCTTAGCGGCCGGCGCCGGCGGCTGGTGATCGCCGCCGGATTTCTCGGCCTGGGCCTCGTCTTCGGGTTCGTGTCGCTGGCGCTCGGTCCCCTGGGCTTGATCGAGGCATTGATCGTGCTGGGCCTGATCCTCCTGCAGGTCCGGCGGTTACCCGAGCGAACCGGTGCGTACCTGGTGGGGATGAGCGTCCTCCCGGTCGTCGTTCTATTGTCGATCGTCTCGCGGATGCCGGCGTGTCCGGCCTCCGGCGTGCCCACTACCGCGCCGCAGTGCTATGCGCCGATCACGGCGCCCGCCATTGCGGGGTATGCCGTCCTCGGTCTGATCGGGGCGGTTCTGTTGGGCGTCGCCCTGCGGCGGTTGTATCGGCCGCCGGCACCGCCCGCCTGACCGTTTCCTGGTCGCCGACCGTCGGCAGTTGTATCGGCCGCCGGCACCGTCCGCCTGACCGTTCCTGGTCGCGGACTGGCGGGCAGTTGACGATGCGGCAACTGTTGTGGTCTTTGGGTGATTGACAGACAGCTGTCGTAACTATGGCGCAGGCTTAAAGCATGGCCGTGTCAGGCGATCGACAGGGGAGTCCGCTTCGGCAGCTGAAACCGCTGATTGGACGGCTCCCGGCCTGGATCCGCGACGTCGATGCCACCGAGCTCGGGGAGGAATTGGTCGAGATCCGCGAGTCGATCGACCAGCTGGAGGCCGTGTTTGCCGGCGGGCTGCGACGCTTCGACCGGTCCGGCGAGTACAAGGCCGACGGCGCCGTGTCGCTGGTCGACTGGCTGCGCTGGAAGGCGAAGCTCTCCGGCGGCGCCGCGATGGAGCGGGTCACGATCGCGCGCCAGCTGGAGCAGCTGCCGCAGACCCGGCAGGCCTTCGCCAGCGGCGACGTCGGCTACCAGCACGTGGCGCTGCTGGCGCGCACCGCCGAGAAGGTCGGCGCGGCGGCGGTGCAGGGCGAGGAGACGAGCCTGCTGAAGGCCGCCGAGACCATGGACCCGGGCCGCTTTGCCGGGGTGGCCCGGGAGTTCGAGTATCGCGTCGATCACGCGGCGGCGCTCGCCGAGGCGAACCGCGCCTATGCCCGCCGCTATTTTCACCTCAGCGAGGTGAAGGACGGGCTGGTCCACCTGGACGGCCTGCTCGACGCCGAGGGCGGTGCGACCCTCAAGACGGCACTCGGCGCGCTGATGCCGCCGCCCCGGAAGGACGACGACCGGACGCCGGGGCAGCGCCGCGCCGACGCGCTGGTGGAGCTCGCCCGCCGGCCGCTCGATGGCAGCCAGCTGGGCCGGGCCGGCGGCCAGCGGCCCCACCTGGTCATCACCGCCAGCGCCGAGACGCTGGCCGGGCTGCCGGGCGCGCCGCCCGCGCAGCTGGAAGGCGTCGGACCGATTCCCATCGAGACGGCGCAGCGGCATGCCTGCGACCCATCGGTCAGCTGGCTGCTGGGGCA
>Ga0207646_10001001_pt1 | contig 36304 bp, 31 predicted proteins | sample KBSK5502metaG_FD_184343 | JGI IMG/M metagenome (GOLD analysis project Ga0207646, IMG submission 184343) | Corn, switchgrass and miscanthus rhizosphere microbial communities from Kellogg Biological Station, Michigan, USA - KBS K5-50-2 metaG... | ecosystem: Host-associated > Plants > Roots >... | reverse complement strand
CGTGCGCGTCCACACTTTCTCGGCGAGTCCGAGACCCTCGAGCACCTGGAGGCGGCGCAGCTCCTGTTTCCTGAAGGCGCGCGCGGCCGCGGCTTTCGGGACTGGGCCATCGATTGTGACAAGACCGCGGGCGCCGCCGTGTCGGAGCAAAGCGCGATCGAGATCGGTGAATCTCAACCGCTCCACCGAACGTCCGCGCGATTCGACGATCTCGCGCTCTGAGCGATACCCGAGGACTTGCGTCGCGAGGTCCTGGCTCCGTCGTCGGATGCCGTCTTTGAGGTAGTCGGGATGGATCTGGAGCGCCTGGCCGCGAGCGTCCCGGCCGCGAACCAGAAGATGCACGTGCGGGTTGTCGGTATTGTGGTGGTCGATCGCGACCCACTCCAGCCGCGTACCAAGATCACGTTCCATGTGCGATACGAGAGCCCGGATGTGCGCCTTGAGGTCGAGGCGGTCTGCATGCTCCGGTGACACGATGAATTTCCACAGCCGTGCATCGCCTAACCGCTGCCAGCCGCGAAGCGTCTGGGAGAGATTGATCCCTTCCTTTTCGGCGCTAAAACCGCGCCCCTTGCCACCCTCGCGCTGAGCTCCCTCGCGAGCGAGATATGTGCCGTGCGCCGCCCAGGAAGCACTCCGTCCGTTTCGCGAGTACGACGCCTTCACGGTGCTGCGCTGCCAGCGGATGTCGACGCCGGTCAGAAACGCTCGGCCGCGTCCGCGGCGGCCCGAGACCGAGTGAGTGCCCCATCGAATCCGGCGCGTCCTGCGAGGCAGGGCGGCATGCCGGCGCCGATGACGTGACGACAGCCGCGCCGAGAGCTCCAGATGATCGCTGCTGACTGCCGTCATCGCCGCCATCCCGGCGAATCAAGCGTCCACATCGGGCGAGCAATCGCCCGCACCTGCGACATCGAAAACGGCCCGAGGTATCGGCTATCCCAGCTGTTCGGGACTCGTGTGCTCACGAGCCACAGCTCGTCGGCGCCCACCACGTGCCGGCCCCACGCTGCGTGCGCCAGCGGTCGCCCGTTGCTATCGACGGACGCGGACTCACTCTCGGGCAGAGATGTTCCGTTGACAGCGACGCCATGCGGGCTGAGATCCACGACGTCGCCGGAGACGGCGACGACGGGCTTGAGAATCGGCTCGGCTCCGCCCGGACACGGCCCCGGTCCTAGGTAGCCGCGGGCAAGTCCAACTGCAGCGGCGTCGGTGGTGACACATGCCGCGACCCACATTCCGCGTAGCGGGGTGCCGACGTTGCCGCGATATAGTCCACGGGGCGCGCTGGCGGAGAGATTGATATGGAGGCCGAGGCTCATCAGCACGCCGGCCATCGCGACCGCAAACGCCAGGCTGACGAACGCGCGACGGGACGGCAGCCAGCCCAGCTTGCTCGGCGCGGCGCCTGAGGGAAAGCGAAGCACTACGGAAACGGCGTACTTCACGACTCTGCCTTGAGCGGCGAGTAGTTGTGCCGTGTACGAAGTGAAGCTTTATCTTGCCTTACCATCCCCTTCTTCCTTTCCCGTCCCCACCCTCTGACTACGCCGCTAACTCGTCACTGGCGGCGAACCGGGCCCCTGATCGGTCCGCCGCCGCCACACCTGGAAGTCCCGATCCGTCTCCACGAACTGCTGGAGCATCTGGAGGACTAATGGCCAGAGCTCGATCGCCTGCTTTGTCGTCTCGCGGTAGTAGGTCGTGTACGCCGTCAGTGCCGTGTGGAGCTCGCCAGGAACCCGGCCCTTCATCACAACCGCGGGATAGGCACGGACCGGCTTCAGCTTCATGGCCAGGCCGTGTCGTCGTACGGACCGGGGAACACGATGTCCTGGGTGACCATGACGTTGAAGGCGTAGCCGGGCCGGATCTCGAGCGTCGGGGAAACGTTCATTCCACGACGGATCAGCTCCGAAGAGGTCTGTCCCAATTGCTGACCCACGGCGGCCCCGAGCACGTTGCCAGCTGTCGGTCCGCTGAAGCCTTGGCCGAAGTCCGGAATCTGGCTGAGCTGAAGGCCCGCGCTGATGACCGACAGCAGCAGGGCACTGCCGAACACGCGGACCAGGTGATGGTTGACCTCATCCCGAAAGCCGGCAGCACCAAGTGCGTCGGTTCCTGGCATTCCGTCCTTGAGACTCAGGCTCGTCCCGTTCGGGAAGATCACGCGCTTCCACGTGATCAGGACACGCTCTTGCCCGTAGACCGTTTGATGCCCATAAAGGCCAACCAACCGAGCGCCTTGCGGGATGAGGAGATGCTGACCCGTCTCGGTGTCGAAAACGGGCTCGCGAACCTGCGCAATGAGCTGACCGGGAAGGTCAGAGTTCACGCCGGTCAGGAGCACGCCTGGAATGACCGTCCCGGCCTTCACTTCGTACGGGCTCACCGGCCTGCGGACGGTTGCCGTCAGCACGTCCGTGCGCTCCGCGGGTTGCCCGGTCACGGATACGGCCGCGGGAACCACGCCGGCCACGGTCGAGGCCAGCGCACGAGCTGCAGCTGGAACTATCGCAGTCGCGGAGTCCGAGCTCGGCTCAATGCGGCCCGGCACGCGATCGGGTCCGTTAGGTCGCGTCGTCGCAGAGCGTCCCTCGAACGCCGCGGCCCCAATCGGCGCCGACATGGCTGTTCGTAAGCCACGTTCGAGACGCTGGGCCTCGAGCTCTGCGTCCGTCATCACCTTCGCAGGCGCCGGCGTCGGAGCAGGAAGCGGCGACGCGGGAACGGGCTGGGGGGCCTGAGCGACGATGGCTGCGACGGCAGGCTCACGGTCAGGGATCTTGTCGAACCAGCGCTGGCCGGATGGTGGGACCAGCGCCGTCCGAGGCGCGTCGCCGTTCTCTGCGAGGCGCGCGCCTTGAGCCCGCAGTGCGACCGCGGCCGCGATGGCGACGATCACGAGGACGGCGCCGACGACATACAAGAGTCGGCGGTTCAGACGGACCACTCGCACGCGAGGCGGAGACAGTCGTGCGGGCCCGCGGAGGTCGGTGTCGTCTCGAGGCGGCGTCACTGGACGTCCGCCTTCCGGTGGATCGTCACGCGGTCTTGATGGCGGCCCACGCCGACGACAAGGACCGCGGTGTCGAAGAGACGGTCTACGACGTAATAGGGAAGCCTCACGCGATAGTTCACGAGCGCCGATTCCCCGCCACGGCTGTGCACCAACAGTGCGGGCGCCTCGCTCGCTTGAAGGGACGCCCGCATCTGGATGTACACGTGCTGGCCGTCGTCGAACACCCGCACCGGCCGCCACGGCAGGCCTTGGCCGCCAACGACTTCGTAGCCGAACGACAGACGGTCCACGGCGAGGCGCGGTCCGCGCGCCACGTCAGAGTCTGAACCGCGGCGGACGAGCGCGGCTCTCGCCCGGAACGTCCCATTCGCCTGCTCGACGAGGTCCTGAGGGTAATAGAACTTCACGCGCCGCACGTAACCGGGGTCGCCTTTCGTCTTCGAAACGAGCCCGAGATAGTACGTCCGGTGATTCGTCGTGATGATCGCGTTCGTCACGATTCCGTACTCGGTGGGCTTCACCATGACGTGGGGCGTGAGGGTCTCCCGAGCGCCGCTGAAAGCCGGATGCGCCAGCCAGCGCGTCGAGTCTCCGATGGAGACGTTCTGGATCTCCTCACCGGCTTCCAGCTCGACATCGCAGACGCGCAGCGGCTCACACACGACGATCGCTTCGGTAAGCCCGTAGGGGTACTGAATGAACTCGGTGGTCCGGATGATCGGAGCCGACTCGCCCGCCTTCCAGGCGCGCATCGCAGCCTGAACCTCCCGATCGTCTGGAGCGATCAGCTCTGCGACCGACGAAGGCGGCTGGGGCTCTGACTTCTCCTGCACCGGCGTCGCCTTCACGAGGTCCTCATCGATCGGCGGTTGCATCGCCGTCTGGGTGGCGCAGCCTGTGACGAGCGCGAGGGCGGCCCCAAGGGCCGCCCGAGCGCCGGCGCGTGCGACTTGGCTCACAGCTGCTTGGTCCATCGGATCTCCGTCACGTACAGTCCGAATGGGTTGAGCTGAATCGCCTCCGCCGTGGTCGGAGGCACTGTCTCCACCGCGAGCACTGCCTCCCACGTGCTCTTACTGAGGAGCGTCCCGTCGAGCCCGCGCTGCTCCTCCGTCCAGCGCACCTGCCACGAGCGTTCCGATACCTGCAGCAGGCTGACGACAGCTGGCAGCACGGTGTACGTCTTCGCAGTGTCGAAGGGGTTGTTCGCCCGGTAGTGGTCGTCGAGAAAGCCGCGTGCCGCGCCGCGGGCGTACGCGTAGACCTGATCGAGACTGCGCTTCATGGCGGCGCGGTCCGTCATCACTGCTCGAGCGCCTCGAACGAACGCGGCGAGCTGGTACCTGACGATGCGCTCGTCCGTGGGCCGGCCAGCGGCGTCGACAGGCTTTACGGCGACCGCGGCGCCGAGCGCGTCGACCTCGACCACGTAGGGCACCGTCTTGTGCTGCAGGCTGAGCGCGGCGAGGCCAGCGCCGAGCCCACCGACGAGCGCGAGCTCGGCGAATGCTGCGAGCTGCCACCAGCGACGCGCGCGGACCAAATCGAGATACCGATCGTTCCATTCGCGCCGGGCTTCGACGTACGGGTTCAAGTCTTTCGTCATGCGACTCACTGGAAACGCGTCGCATTCCAAATCCAGTGCCACACCATGAAGTGCGAGCTAACTTCGGATGGACTCAGTAAGTCACCCACCGGGCACCGCCCGGGCCGAGTGTCGACGCTGCGGCAACGCGCAACGCCGAGTTGCGAGTTGCAGCGTGCGTGGGCCGATCAGGAGCGTATCTGCGAGGTCGTGCCCGGCCGGGAGGCGATCCCGACCGGGCAGCCCAGCATATGGTCACGCCCCTAGATGAGACCGCGCTCGGCCATTGAAGCCCACGACGCAGTGCCGTTTCCGATGATGATGTGATCGTGAAGGTTCAGGTCGAGCAGTGCGGCGGCGTCCCGAAGCTGTCGCGTCAAGCGCAGATCTTCCCGTGATGGCGTCGGATCGCCGCTCGGATGGTTGTGAATCAAGATCACGCTGGTCGCCCCTTCCCGAAGCGCAGGACCGAGTACCTCTCGCGGATGCACCAGCGACGCTGACTGGGTTCCGACGGATACCTCCGTGTGAAGGAGGTAGTGATTCTGTGCGTTCAAGAAAATCGCCCAGAAATGTTCCTTGTCGTCGTCGTGCTCGCGGAGGAGGTCCCGCGCGAGCTCTGCGACGGTGGCCGGCGTGCTGAGGATCCGCGGAGACGGCGCACCGCATTCCCGCACGACGGTCCATGTGGCGAGCTTCAGCCGATAGCGGCGCGTCGTCATGACTCTCGAACCTCGCCCAGCGACTGCGGCTCGACGCGGCCAGTGGCTTCCTCTGAGCCTCCTCGGCCGCCGTTGCTCCGTCCCAGAAATACGATCCGATCGGCTCGCACCTCTGCGGTGATGTGCTTGTTGCCGCGCGCATCAGCCCACACGCGGGTTTGAAGCCGGCCTTCGACAAGAACGGTCTTGCCCTTGCGCAGGTGCTTCGCGGCCCGCTCCCCCAACGCCGACCACGCCACGACCTGGTGCCATTCGGTTTGCCGCTCTCGCTCACCGCTCCGCTTCGTCACCAGCTCGTGGGTCGCGACTGAAAGCCGAGTCACTTTCTGTTGATCGCCGAACGTCCTGACTTCCGGATCACCACCGAGGTTGCCGACGAGCACGACACGATTGACCATCACCGATCCTCCGACCGCGCGGCGTTGCGAAAGGGCACCACCGCTGCGCGCATTCTGGGCAACCACCGTGACTGGCGGCCCGCCGCCGCCGACCCGCCGCTCCGCGCCCAGCCCAGAGCAGCCCCATCAAACTTTTCTGGCTGGCCCTCTCACCCCTGCACGAGGGTCCAGCCAGAAAAGTCCGAGGTCGGAGTCGGTCGAGACGCGTGCTCAGCCGCGGGGCTGTTCCTACAAACCCGTGACAGGTGCGGCCGTATGCACCTGGCGCGGTGTTTGGCACCGCGGCTGTAGGTCGTTCTTTGGCGCAAGGCAGACTGAGCACTGCCGAACACGCTGAACGGCGGAGACCCCCTCACGGGGTGTGTTGCGCGGTAGCGAACGTGCTCTCGATGTCGGCAGGCTGGAAACCATGAAGGAAGTCCACCGCACGCTGTGCGTGTGCAGCAGCCGCGAAGATCGCGCGCTTGTCTTCCCGCAGCAGCTGCAGCCAGTGGGCGATATAGGAGGCATGGTCCTCGCGCGGCTGGGCAGTGATCTGGAGCTGAGCGCACAAGAAAGCGGCGCCAATCTCGGCGACCAATTCCTCACGCGCGTACCCGGTGTCACCAAACCGCTTCGCGCCAAAATCGCACGCAAGCCGCTGAGGATGTGATGTCCAATGCGTAAGCTCGTGCGCCTTCGTCGCGGCGTAGCTTTCCGGATCGCGGAAGGTCTCGGGCCAAGGTAGCTGAATGACGTCGGGCCCGGGAGCGTAGTACGCCGCGTCGCCGCCGTGACGGACGACGGCCGCCGTCGCGGCGAAAAAGCGCTCGGCTGCTTCGATAAGCTGAAACTTGTCCGGACGCCGTTCGGGGTTCGCGTAATACTGCGCCGACAGGCCGTCGATCTGCGCGACGTTGAACACCGTATAGGCCTTGAGGAATGGGATCTCACGTTCGACGTCGTTACCGTTCACGTCCGTCTCGACTCGCGTGAATCGATCGGCGTACACGACCATGGAGCCGTGCTCGCCCTTCCGGACGGAAACGCCAAGGGCAAGGGCCTGCTTGAAGGTCATCCACACCGGGGAGCTGTAGCCTTTGCCGAGGGCTTCGCCCCAGAGGATCAGGACATTGACGCCTCGGTACGGGATGCCGTTGTGCCGCACCGGAAGGCCGATGTCGTAAGTATTCGCAGCGTCCCAAGGCTTCGTCCATGGACGGACGCCGGCTTCGAGGTCAGCGATGACACGCTCGGTGACTCGCGTGTAGAGGTCTGCTCGCGGCGTGGCGGTGGAGGTTTTCATCGTCTGTCTCCTTTCGTTTGCGGTCACTTCGCGGAGACAGCGAGCCGTTCACGCCGCTCGTTCACTCGAAGGGGAAACGGCCACACGGGAGCCCTGCGGAGCCTGTCTAGGTTTTAGGCGAAGCAGGGCGAATGGAGCGGGCCAGCCGTTGAACGCGCGGCGTGCGTCGTTAGGCGAGCAGCGACAGTGACCCAACGAAAGGAGAAGATGAAACTGGAACGCGAGACCGTGAGCGGACGTCGGGAAAGATCACCGAGCAATCCAGTGGAACGGTCTCCCCACGGATCAGGGCCTCGGAGGCTTCAGGTTCGGCGTCGGAGAGATCAAGGGTTGCCAGCTTGAGTGGGCGGAAGAAGAGCAAATTGTTGTTTCGCGACGGATCGATCAAACGGTCGATCCACTCCTTCCGGGCGCGATCAACCAGTGCGCGCCGTGCGGCCGAAATCGACGGAGTGGCGGGCGCTTCGGAGGGCTCAGGCGTTTTCGTCAAGTCCAGCAACCCTCGAACGTTAGGTGGCGCCGCAGTTCGGAGGCCTCGGCGCTATGGGCGACCAGGAGTCCCTGCGCCAGGAAACTCGTCCCCGCGTGAGGAGGAAGATAACCCAAAAGTACCCAGAATAGTCCCAGCAGCCGCGGATCGTTAAAGAGAGGGGCGACGGAGCATCGGGGACGCTGAAACAGACGTTTCGAATGCGCGCTTGAGGCCGTATATCCGTACGGCGGGCCTGCGCCGCTACCGTATCTCTACACCGATCACCCCATATGCAAATTGCGCGTTCGCGTCCCGCCGAGGGCCGCGTTGTGCGTGGCTCACCGATACGGCGACCAAACGAACTGGCGCCAATAGCTCTCGGCGACCTCCACCCAGGTGCGCAACCCCGCGCGAGAGTGTAAGAACTGTCGTGCGGCCACGAGGAGCCAGCTCTGCACCGCCTGACTGTCCCGACAACCATCACAGTGCCCCGAGGTACAGCAGAACTGCAGCGTACGCAGGTCAGCGCCGTAGACGTTGAACAGCGGCAGCGTGGGACTGCCGTTAGCGCGGCGCCTCGCATGCACTGCATGGTCCCAGCTGATACTCGGACACACGTCGTAGCCGAACCGTCCGAAAGAAGTCTGCCCGGTAAGTAGTGCACCAATGTAGTACGGGTGAGCCACAACGGTATCTGGATACCTGTCCGCAACTCGAAGCAACTCGTCAAGGAGCCGTTGGTCGGTTGAATGCGGCACCGTACCGTCCGTCCGGTAAGCGGTATAGAGGTTGAACGTCACGACGTTGCCGTTGTCGCGGATACGACGCACCGTCTCATCGATGTGTTCGCTTGCGCTCGGAGCGACAGCGTAGTTAAAGATCGCCCGCCGATCATTTCGGTAGTTCCGAAGCACGGTATCGAAAAGGCCCGTGAACTGCCGGCCCGCAGGCGTCACGGCCCTCAGTCGATCGTCGAGCTGTCCGCCGCCGAAGAGCGTGATGCCAATGCTGACGCGCTCGAAGCCTGAACGCGGCAGCGAGCGTAAGCCGTTGGTCGAGATCGTGACGTATTCCATGCGATCGACGAACGCTGCCACGCGATCCGGGACAAGCGTGGGCTCGCCACCAATCAGAAGCGCGGCGTTGATATGCCGCGCGCGCTCGCGTTCGATGAACGCTTTGAGCTCGTCGAGTCGCGTCTCGTCCTTCGTTTCTTTGTCGAATTCGAAGGCGAAGAACCAGCATCCTCGGCAACGGAGGTTACAGGCATTCGTTATGTGGTACTCGGACGCGCGAATACTCCGCGAAAATGACCGCACGGCTCGGAATCGCTGGCGGAGCGCCTCATCGTCGCCGGCCAACGTCGCCGCCGCCTTCTCCACAGACTCGGGACGGCTGATCAAGTCTGTGGCACGGGACGCGGCTTCCGGGGCGGTCGCAGCGTTCAAGTTCCTTCTGCCTCAGTTAGACCTACGTGCCGACCCAATAGGTCGATTACGTCCTGGACCGTCTGGACGTCTGCGATGACTTCGTCGGGGAGGCGAACGTTGAACTCGCGCTCCAGCGCTAGCGCGAACTCCACTGCATCCACGGAATCCACGCCCAGATCGTCGGCGAGCTGGGCGGGCGGTGAAATGAGCTCAGGTGAGATTCCGAGCCGCTGTGTCAACACCGCTGTCACTCGTTGGGCGATCAGACTTTCGTCGCTCATGCTTACCTCTCCGCCCCGGGCCTTCAGTTACGCATCCAGCCGCCTGAAGACGAGGCTGGCGTTTACGCCGCCAAAGCCGAAGGAGTTTGAGACCGCTACCCCGATTCCCCGCGAGCGGGCCTCATTTGGAACGTAGTCGAGATCGCAGTCGGGATCTGGTGACCGGTAATTTATCGTCGGCGGCAGCACGGCATGTTCGAGCGCGAGTACGGTCACGAGCGCCTCAACTGCTCCGGCCGCGCCGAGCAGATGGCCGATCATCGACTTCGTCGAGCTGACGGCCAACTCGTACGAGTGACGACCAAATACCTCTTTGATCGCATTGGTCTCGTTGACGTCGTTCTGAGGCGTCGATGTGCCATGGGCGTTGATGTAGCCGACGTTCTGAGGACTTTCCTCTGCGTCGGCCAATGCGAGTTTCATCGTTCGCGCGTGGCCATCCGCCGAAGATGCTGTGGCATGGTAAGCATCCGCCGACGTGCCGTAGCCAGCGAGCTCGGCGTAGATGTGGCATCCACGACTGACGGCGTGCTCGAGCTCCTCGAGCACGAGGATACCGGCGCCCTCACCGAGCACGAAGCCGTCTCGATTCTTGTCGAATGGTCGGCTGGCTTCGATCGGAGCGCCATTGCGAGTGGAGAGGGCGCGGAGCGCGCCGAAGCAGGCAATAACAAACGGGCTGATTAGCGCCTCCGCGCCGCCAGCGATCATGATGTCGGCGTCGTTACGCTGGATGAATCGAGCCGCATCACCGATCGCCTGTGCGCCGGCCGCGCACGCGGTCGTCGCGCACGCGATCGGGCCGCGCGCGCCGGTGCGTATGGAAACCCAGCCGGCCGCCATGTTCGGCAGGAAACCAGGCATGGCGTACGGGTTCACACCTCGCATCCCCTCGCTAACAAGCCCGTCGTAGGTCTTGAATATAAGAGGCAGGCCTCCTAGAGCGGTGCCTATCGACACTCCCGTCCGAACGTCTCCGGAGGACGCCTGCAGCTTGGCATCGGCAAGAGCCTCCTGAGCCGCCGTGAGCGCGAAATGGATGAATGTGTCGGTCCTTACGACCTCGCGGCGCGGCAGATATGTCTCGGGATCAAATCCTTTGACCTCGGCCGCAATCTGCGTAGGCAATCCGGCTGGATCGAACTTCGTGATATGTCCGACACCGCTAACACCGGCAGTCAGGTGCGTCCAGAATGAATCCACGCCGATCCCTATTGGCGACACCACGCCGAGGCCTGTGACGACAACCCGTCTCATATGGCCTCCTGGTCGGTCCGCCGGTGCGCTATGACCGCGCGCCAGCGAAGACGCCCCTGCGCAACTCCAGGACACGGTTCTGCGCGACGAGACTCTGAACAAGTGGCGTGTAGAAGACACCGTCGCTGATCAACTCGACGCGCTCTGGCGTAACCCTGACCCATCCGAGCTCGACCATCGCGTCCCAAATTTCTCGGAACTCGTCGACGACATCGACGTCGGATATCGATGCGTATAGCGCGCGGTCTACGCCCATCGATATGAGCATCTGGAAGAGCATCGTAAGGCGGAAGTCGGCCTCGTCTACGTAGTGAAAGCCGCGTTCGATGGGAAAGCGGCCGGCGTCCAGCGCTTCGAAGTAATCGGCGACGCGGGCGTGATTTATGTAAGTCCATCCCCTGTCAGCGCGACCGCCGAAGAAGTGCGAGATTCCGGCAAAGCCCCAGCCCCATGTCTGTGATCGAGTCGCCGAGGGGTCCGGTCCTGTCCCAAGCCGGTGCCGCCATTCGTCTTCATAGAGGAGCTCAGACCGGGGGCGGCCGACTCTTTCCCAGTCGTAGGTCGTTACTTGCCGGTAGCCGTTCTCACAAAGAAAATCGCGGCCCGTACGATACATCTCGAGAGTCTCGGCAACCGCTGGCAGTTCATGACGACGGTTCAGAGCGAAATCCGTCCGGCCGCCGACGTTGAGCTCGTAGTGGGTTAGATGGTCGACACCAGCGTCTACGATGGCTCTAAGGTCACGGAGCATGCGAGTAGTCGTCTGCCGCGGCCAGCCAAAGATAAGGTCGACACTCACGGCGAGGCCGAGGCGATGACACCACGCGATTGCGTCGAAGACTTGAGCTGCCTTCTGCTTGCGGCCGCTCATCGCGATCATGTCATCCTCGAGCTGCTGCACCCCGATGCTGATTCGCGTACAGCCCGCCGTGCGCATCGCATCGAGTTTCTCGAACGTGAAGAGCTGCGGGATACCCTCGAGGGTGACTTCGGTGTCGCCACCCTGAACCGTAAATAAATTCCGGACGCCAAGAAGCAATCGCGCGTACTGATCTGCACGGTACAAGTTCGAAGTGCCGCCCCCGAAGTACACGCTAGTAAGCGGACTGCCCTCCAGAAACGGCCTGTATAGCTCGCCTTCGCGTTCGAGGTAGCCGAGATAACGGTCAAGTTGCGGCCGGCCCTCGTAAATCTCGCTCGGGAAGAGACAGAACCCGCAGCGGTCCGGGTTCGTGGGAAGGCAATACGGCGTTGCGACATACAGGTTGAGGCGCTTCGGCGCTTGGTCGAGATCCGAAGCCCTTGCGCGCAAGACAGCCGGCACCGGGATATCGGTGTGCCGCCACAAGACGGGCGATGGATGGCCATGGAGGACGCGATTGCTGTGTCGCCGTTCGCGATGGGCGCCGATGTACGCCCGTGCGGAGAGCCTATGTGGGCCGCTGGCCATAAGCGGAGCCGCGGCCGTGGTCATCTCGAGGTTTCTCCGATCACCGGATCCTCACGCGTTAGAACGCCCCGTGTCGACCTTTGCCCCGAGCGAACGAAGCGGCACCCGCCGCCGTCTCACCGGACTCGACGACGGCCCGGCCACGCCGAAGCTCGTTTCGCATCGCTTCTTCGTACGTGAGCGACCATTGCTCGTACGCTGAGAGGCGATCTGACCGCAGACAACGCTGCGGGAACTGCGCCAGCTCGTGGGCCAGGCGGACAGCAGACTGCAGCGCCTGCCCGTGCGGAACAAGCCGATTCGCGATGCCCATCCGAAGAGCCTCCTCACCATGCACGCCCCGGCCGGTGAGAATTAGGTCCATGGCGTTGCTGTGGCCGATGAGCCGCGGGAGCCGGACGGTACCGAGATCCAGCAGCGGCACTCCGAATCGACGACAGAAGACTCCGAAGACGGCATCCTCTGCGGCGACGCGCATGTCGCACCACAGGGCGAGCTCGAAGCCCCCGGCAACCGCGTATCCCTCGACCGCCGCGATTACCGGCTTCCCAAGCAGCATGCGAGTCGGCCCGAGAGGTCCCGGCCCGTCTTCGACAAGTCGCCGACGCTGCCCCGACGCAATGGCCTTGAGATCCGCTCCCGCGCAGAACGTTCCGTCTGCGCCGGTGAGCACTGCCACGCTCGCTCTGTCGTCATTCTCGAATTCTTCGAACGCGCCAAGAAGCACCTCGGATGTTGCAATGTCTATGGCATTGCGTACCTGAGGCCGATTGATGGTGACGACGAAGACATCCCGGTCACGCTCGATCAAGACACTTTTCATGCTGACCCCGTTTGGGCTCCGTGGCCCTGCCACTGTTGCACCTTGCGGTGCAGCGTTCCCCGATCCACGCCGAGCCTCTTCGCTGCGGCGGTCATGTTGCCGCCGGTCGTTTCCAGTACGCGAAGGATATGCCGACGCTCGAGCTCGGCGAGCGACAGATATCGATCATCGGTCATCGCAGTCGGCGGCTTCCTGAAGTGTAGGTTCTCGGGAAGGTCATCCACGTCGATCGTGGTTCTCGGCGACAGAATCAACAGCCGCTCGACGGTATTGGCAAGCTCTCTCACATTCCCCGGCCAGGCATAGCTTTGAAGCACGCGCATCGCCTGCGGCGTGACTTTCTTCTCTCCCAGCCCGCGCCGCTGATGAAGCGCCAAGACGTGGGTCACAAAGCGGGGGATATCTTCGGGTCTCTCGCGTAGCGGCGGCATCGTGATTCGGATGACATCGACCCGGTGCAGCAAGTCCTCACGAAGGCGCCCGCTTGCTACGAGCGCATCCACGTCACGGTTCGTCGCGACGATGACGCGGACGTCCACTGTGATGGAGCGGACACCACCGACGCGTCGCAGCTCGCCGTGGTCAAGAACTTTCAGCAGCTTCGACTGCATCTCCGGTGACATGTCAGCGAACTCGTCAAGGAACAGGGTGCCGCCATCCGCGAGCTCGAAAAGACCGGGCTTGTCCGTGACCGCGCCCGTAAAGGCACCCCGCTCATGTCCAAAGAGCTCGCTTTCAAGAAGCTCGTGGGCCATCGCACCGCAGTGGACGTCAAGGAATGCCTTACTCCGCCGTCGGCCGAGCTCGTGGATTCGCCGTGCGAGCACGCCCTTTCCCGTGCCCGATTCGCCGAGGATTACGACGCGTGAATCTCCAGCAGCCGCCTTCTCGGCAAGCTGCAGCAGGGCTCGGATGGCAGGACTCTCGCCGACGAACTCGGATGTGGTTGCCGGCGCGAGCATCCGGCGCAGCGCGGCGTTCTCGCGTCGAAGTCCGCCGTGCTCGACGGCTCGGAGAAGAGTCTCTTCGATCAGGGCCGGCTCCATCGGTTTGCGCAAGTAGTGAAAGGCGCCGAGCTTCATGGCCTCGACGCAGTCGTCGTAGTCAGGTTGACCTGTGAGGACGACGACCTCGCAGGGCAAACCCGTCTCGGCAAGCCTCCGAAGCACTGCGAGACCGCTCATCCCCGTCATGCGAAGGTCCAGAAGCATGACGTCGAACGCCTTTTGTGCGATTCGGTCGAGCGCTGATTGGGCACTGGCAACCGCTTCAACAAGATGGCCGCAGCTCCTGAGTCGGTTCTCCATCACGAACCGGAACGTTTCGTCGTCATCGACGACGAGCACGCGCATGCCGCCGTTCTGGGTGGTTCGAGGGCGGGGACTCATCTCGGCACCGGCAATTCGAATCGCACCGTAGTTCCCTTTCCGAGACCCGGGCTGTCAGCCCGGATGCTGCCACCGTGCTGCTCGATGAACGATTGACAGATCGCGAGTCCGAGGCCGACTCCGTGTCCAACGTCTTTGGTCGTGAAGAACGGATCGAAAACGCGGGGCAGGTGTTCAGGCGCCAGGCCGCGTCCGGTATCCGATACGCTGACGACGGCCCGCGACACTCCAATATCCGTCCGTTCGAGTCCAGCGTGGACGGAGATCTCCCCCGCCTGGTCGGCCGCGTCTATGGCGTTATTCAGCAGGTTAAGTACGACCTGGCGGAGCATGATCGCGTCGGCACGGACAAGGACTGGTGTGTCGTCAGTGACCACCGTAAGTCTGCATTTGCACACTGCGGCAGCAGGCGTGACGATTGCGACGGCGTCGGCCACGATATTGCGCAAATCGACAGTGTCGAACGTCGGTCTCCGTTCGCGGATGTGGTCCAACAGCCGATCCACGATATCGGCGGCTCGCTTGGCTTCAGAATGAGCGCGCCGGAGATAGTCGGGAAAGTCGACAAATTCTGGGTGCTCCTGCAAAGTGCCTCGCGATCGCTCCGCAAGCTCGGACGTGAGGGCGACCACGTTCTGTAATGGATTGCGAAGCTCATGAGCGAGAGCTGACGTCAGCCGGCCCATCGCCACCAATTTCTCGTGCCGCAGGAGTTGGACATTCGACAGCTGCAGCTCGTCGTATGCGCGAGCGTTGGCAATACCGAGGGCGGCTTGATCGGCCAGCGCCTGGACGAGTTCCACATCGGTGTCTGTGAATGCTCGACCTGTGTCCCCGCTTACTCCAAGAAGGCCGAGTAGTGTTCCGCTGATGCGAATGGGTGTCACGAGCACGGCACGACCGTCAATTGGCTCGGGAGGGTGGGTGCCATTCGGCGAAGCAAGCCGCGGATCATTGGCAAGGTCAGGAGTCCAGAATGCCTGGAGATTAGTCTCGACATGCTGGAGTATCCGCCCGAGCCGGGCGTCCTTGGGCTGCCGGAAAACTCGCGACTGTCGCCCGTCGGCAAAGATCACGGCGCCGTGCGAGGCCCAGATCGTAACTGCCTTGCCGCGTACGAGCCCGAGCACGCTACGCGCGAGCTGCTCACATACGGCAGACACGGTGAGGCTCTGAGCGAGGGATCCTGCGAGCCGCGAGAGCTCGGACGCCCCCTCTTCGCGGCGGGCATGCTCCACGGCTCGCTGTGCGCGAGCCAGGAGAGGTGCGGCCGCGACCGCAAGCTGCTCTGCAGCTCGGATCTCGTCCGCGGAGTAATCGCGAAGCGTATTCTTCAGGCGCCCGACGGTTACCGCACCAATAACATCGCGACGCTCAATGAGCGGGAAGGACATCGTCGTGAGCGTCGGCAGCTTCGCGACTGCCTCCGCCATGATGGGCGGTACGACGATAGATCCCGAGCCATAGTCTTGCGCGACGAACGGCTTCCGTAAGACGACCGCCCTACCCGCACAACCGCATCCAGGAGGCAGCACCTGGCCGCGACGCACCGCGGGGATGATCTCGCCCGGAATGACTTCACCGTCCTGGGCTAATGAGTGAAGAGCTCCCGACGCGGCGTCGAGGCGAAACACGATGCCGATCCCGCTACGAAGAACTGATCGAACATCGGCTGCAATCTGACGGGCAACCTGATCGAGGCAACGATCGGCACATTCGCGGCTGGCGACGAGTTCCGCCCACATCTGCTGCCAGCGCTGGGTCACCTCGAGGATACGCTGGGCGTCTCGCACGGGCCGCGCGACGCGCTCAGCAGCGCGCCGAGCTGCATCAATCGTCTTCTCGCTCCAAGCGACTCGCCTGCGCGAGGCCGCATACACGACGCCCTCGGCCCGTGCCTCTCCCCGAAGACCAACCGAGCACAGGGGGACGACCATCAGGTGCTTCGCGCCTTCCGCACTCAGAAAGGTCGACTCTTCGGGACTAAGCGCACGTGTCCCGCTCCGGCCCAGTTCCCCGTGCCACGGCTCGCCGCTCAGCAGCGCCGCACCTCCGACCCCGACCGTCGGCTCGATCTGGAGGCCTAGCGCGGCAGAGGATCGAGCGCCCTCACTGCTGCGTATAATCGCCGTCTGCTCTCGCGATTCCCTGACGGCAAGCCACACGACCTCGACGCCTGGGAATCGCAGAAACGCCCGAGCGGCCATCCGGAATGCACGCGGCGAAGCCGTAGGCGGGTGGACAGCCTCGACTTTGCTTCGCTGAGTCGCCGTGGCGGTTGCCATGAGCATCCTCGCTGCGCTGAGCCGCTTCAGCGCGGAACTTCTCGGGTGCCCATGACATGCTTCGTGAGGCTATAGGCTCCGGCGGTCCACAGCTCGGAGCCGACGGCACACCGAGCGCTTCAAATCGTCACTATAGGTGGATCACAGTCCGGCATTTTGGGCAACTCGGGTGCCAAGCGTCTTTTCGTCTACTCTTGGGAACACAGTGAGCTGTAATTCCGCAGCAGCAAAGGTCGGCCACGTGCCCGGATCAAACCGAACCAATAGCGCCTTCCAGCGAGCGCCGATGTAAAACGCCACGGCGCCGGTGCAATATGCAGCGATTCCTGGGCACTGTGTTTGTCGCTCGCCTGATATCTAGCGGTTCGGCACGCTATTTGCCTGGCGCATCGCCTGACCGGTCTTATGACGCTACCTATTCTCGGGATCGATCATGGCTGAGTTGTCCGCCGGCCTTCGTGTCACCGGCGCAGGCCCGACGCTCTCATATGAGATCGTCGAGCCGGCAGCTGACCCATCAAAGCAAAGTCCGGTGACGCTTCTCTGTCTTCACGGCAATAGCAGTCACCGTGGTGTGTGGCGTCTCGTCGCACGGCAGCTCACCGACTTTCGGTGCGTACTGCTGGACTTCCGTGGCCATGGCGACAGTGACCACGTTTCGCCACCCGCGTATAACCCCGAGGATCACGCCCGAGATCTAGAGCATGTCGTCCCTTCGGTCGTTGAGACCCCATATGCGATCCTTGCCCACTCTGCAGGTGCGCTCGCAGCAGCGCGTTTTATCCCGACGTCACCGCCGGAAGTTTCACTGCCAGTTGCGTTCGTGTGGGTCGATCTCGATCCGTTCGTCCCCCGCTGGCAGGTCGAATACTTCCATCAAGGCGTTGGTTCTGTCACTCGAACATTCCCGACCATCGATGACGCGAGTCGGGGGTTTCGCAGAATCTATCCCAACATTCCCGACGATCGATTGCGTTCATTCGTTGTCGAGGGCTTACGCAAGAGCGATGGTGGATGGCGTATGAAATTAGATCCAGCGACCTACGCTACTTGGGAACCTGGAGACCTCCGGCCACTTCTGGCGAAGGTTGCGACGCCGACGCTTGTCCTGCGCGGCGCCGACAGTATCGTATCCACTGCCGAAGGAGCTGCCGCGCTCGCCGACGGCCTACCCGATCGGGAGTTGCGCGAGATGAAGGGCGCCAGCCACATGCTCGTGCTCGAGCATCCGGAGGAGGCTGCGCAAACCATCCGAGCGTTCCTCCGAGCTCACCTGCCATAGTACTCGCGATTCCTCCCGTAGGACGGCGCAGCTATCGCAGCTGACGACGCGCCTCTTCATCGCGAGCGTGCAGGCGACTGATGCTCGTGACCACGGCGGCAACTTCCTCGTCAGCGAGCGGCGGCCGGCATCGGATGCGGTTCCAGCAAAGGAGCAGCTCCATCACCACCGCCGCGTCGACACTGTGCCTGAGTAGGTGGCCGGCCAAAGACGCGATCGTGTTGTTGCGTTCGCCCGCCGGGACACCCTCGGAAATGAGCCGTCGCCAGTGAGCGATCGGGTAACCGCGTCGCGTCGGTTCGTCAATTGCGTATCGTCGTAGCCAGTCAGGAAGCGGCGCGATCCCTATGTTGTCGGGGGCACGGCCGTCTGCCCACACGTACCGCAAACCCGACGCATGCAGCGAGGGTGGCGCCACTACGTATCCTCCGTCTGCGCGGATATCGACACCCGGCGCCAGCCCGACCTTGTTGCGGACGAGTCCTCCAGGATGCGCGAAGTAGAGATGGCAGCCGCCACCACCGGTCCGGCATTCCAACGTGGTCGGAATCGGGTCGTGCTCGCGCTCGAGCTGCTCCAGGGCCAAATCGCCGCCATGTCTCACATCAACATCGAGGACGACCAAGCCCGAGACCGTACCCGTCACGATACCGATGCCGGCATCGGGCCATGTGCGAAACCAGCCGCGTATCTCCGCCTCGCCTGGGCGTCGGTCTTGAAACTCCTCCCACTGAACGAGCGGTCGCTTGTCACCGGACCTGATCGGGATGATTGACCAGCCTCGTCTCATGTAGTCGTGGACTGCCTCGCTCACCGAAGCGATCACGGTACTCTCTCCACTACGTCTGCTTGCGAGTTCAGTCGCCGCGATGTTCCAGTCCGTCCTGACACACGCCAACGCCGACCGGCGACAACGGAGCCGCCGCCCACCACCGATCGACTACCAAGCCACCCAACCACAGCGAATCAAGCAAACTCTTTGGAGCCCCCTCTCACTCGGGACAGGAGGGGGCGACAGAGAACCCGATCCGGAAGCGCGTAGCGCGACCGCTGCATGCCGTTCGGCCAGCGCGGCCGTTCAAGCACCATGACAGGCGCGGCTCTGCGGGCCTGGCGCGGTGCTTGTGGTCGCGTGGCCGTTCTGTTTCTCGCCTGTTAGACAGTGACATTGGTTCGGAACTTGTCCGGCAAATCGGCGCGGCGCGCGATCCTGCAGCAACCCGCTGCGTTACGCCTCGGTGATGACCCACGCAAAGGACGACGCGGCGGAATCCCGCATATCGGCGCTGGCCTGACTTTCTAGAGAGTTTTGAAGAGATTCAGTCGCGCGATACGACTCTGGCACGTCTCTGGCTCCAAGCGCCCGATGCATGGCTCAGGCCGCGATTGACGCATGGCTCGTGCCCCCGCATAATCCGCCGCGGCAAAAGCGTGCGGCGGAGAGAAGGAGCAGAGCTATGCGTCTGTCCGCCTTGTTCGAGGAGTTCACCCAATATCTGAAAGTCGAAAGGGGGGCGAGCCATCGGAGCATCGATACGTACCGGCGCTACTTCGGCTACTTCCAGAACTTTGCGAAGGATCAGGTGGGAGGCTCAGTCCTGATCGCGCACTTCACCTCGGAGCTGTGCCGAAGCTACCAGTACTTCATGGCATCGAAGGAGCTTCAGCCTGGCAGCATCAGAATCCGCCTCGCGGTGCTCGGTAGCTTCGCGAAGTGGGCGGTCAAGCACAGTCGACTCGAGAAGAACCCTATGGAGGTGATCACGCTTCCCGCGAAGCGAAGCAGGATCCCCAGTGTCCCGAAGTGGGAGGCCGTCGAGCAGTTCCTCGCACGATGCTCGCGTCATCGGGACAAGGCCATGCTCGCCCTGATGGTTTACGGCGGTCTCCGCCGTGCCGAGGTCGTGCGACTCAACGTCGGCGACTACCAGCCGCAATTCGGGCTGCGTCGCGTGCTGGGCAAGGGGGGACACGAGACCACCGTGCCGCTGCCCGACGTCGCGCGCGCGATCGTGACCGAGTATCTCGTGAAGGAGCGACCGGGAGCGGCGGCGAGCGAGCCGCTGTTCCTGGTGCAGTACAAGTGGTACGGCGGTGAGAAGAAGAGCCGACGCATGTCGGGTCAACGCGTCTGGAAGATCATCAAAGATCTTGGCAAGCGCGTCGGAGTGGACACGATCCACCCGCACGCGTTCCGTCATGCGTGCGGCGTCGAATTGCTCAAGCGTTCCGGCGGAAACCTCCGTGCGGTGCAGGAGCATCTGCGTCACGCCGACATCCAGACGACGACGATCTACACGCGCTTGGCGCCGCAGGATCTGCAGAAAGTCGTGAACCTGTTCGACGAGAAGAACGGAGGTGCAACGCACTAGGGGTTTCCATCCCGTCCTACCCGGGACGGAAATCTTTCGCGGAAAACTTCAACGAAATCGAAATGGTGGCCCCAACGGGATTCGAACCCGTGTTTCAGCCTTGAGAGGGCCGTGTCCTGGGCCTCTAGACGATGGGGCCGCCCAAACGCGCGATGAATGGCTGGGGGAGGAGGGCTCGAACCCCCATTACCGGGGCCAGAACCCGGCGTCCTACCATTAGACGATCCCCCAGGGTCATCGCAACGACGCACGATTAGACCACGCGACCCTCGGGCGGTCAACGCGCGCGGTCAGCGCACGGCGATCTTGAGCGCGCGGCTGGCGCGAAACTTCGGCACGCGGGCGCCGGGGATCGTGATGACCGATCCGTTGCGCGGATGGCGGCCGTGACGCGTGGCGCGTCGGGCCACCACGAACGTGCCGAAGCCGGAGATCGTGACGGGCCGTCCCTGGCGCAGCGACTCGCGCACGCCGCTGACGAACGCGGCGAACGCGCGATCGGCGGAGGCGCGCGAGCCACCGGCCGTCTTGGCCAGAATCGTCACGAGCTCGGCCTTGGTCACGGGTGGGCCGCCGTCATGAGCCGCCACACCGCGTCCTCGAACACGAGCGGGGAGAACGGCTTCTCGACCACCGGCACCTCGGCGCCATCGATGAACGCGCGCGCCTCGTCGCCCGCCGTGTCACCGGTGATGAAGATGAAGCGGTGGCGCAGCGCGGGATCGTGCACGAGGGCGCGCTCGTAGAACTCCTGACCATCGCCGTCGGGCATCCTGATATCAGACACGATCAGGTCGTAGCGCTGCCGCCGTACGCTCTCGAGACCGTCGCGGCCGCCGGGCGCCACGTCCACCCGCCAGCCGCGCTCGCCGAGCAGCGTCACGACCAGATCGAGCACGCTCGGCTCGTCCTCGACGACGAGCGCGGTCTTGCCGACGCCGTCGAACACGCGCCGCTCGCGTGGCGCCGCGATGGCCGGCGTGGCTTCGGTCACCGGCAGCTCCAGCGTGAAGGTCGTCTCGCCCGGCCGACTGTCGACGGTGAGACGGCCGCCGTGCTCCTGCACGATGCCGTAGGACACGGAGAGGCCGAGGCCCGTGCCCATGCCGACGATCTTCGTCGTGTAGAAGGGCTCGAAGACGCGCGGCAGCGACTCGGGCGGGATGCCGGGGCCGTCGTCGACGACCTGCGCGAGGATCGCGCGGCCGTCGGGGCGCAGCCGCGCGCGCAGCACGATCCGGCCGGCGGCCTTGGCGTCGTGAATCGCCTGCTCGGCGTTGAGCAACAGGTTGAGGAACACCTGCTCGAGCTGCTGGGCGTCGCCGTTGATGACCGGCAGCGCGTCGGGGAACTCGCGCTCCACTGTGATCCCCGACAGCATCAGATGGTTCATCCGCAGCGCCAGGGTCTGCTCCATCACGTGGCGCACGTCGACCGCCGCGCGCTCGGGCGGCCGCTGGCGCGCGAAGTAGAGCAGGTTGCGCACGATCTTCGCCATGCGATCGCCCTGCGCCACCATCAGCTCGAGCGGCCGCTTGAGCGTCGCCGGCACGTCGCGCGCGAGCAACAGCTGGCCGTAGCCGATGATGACGCTCAGCGGATTGTTGAGCTCGTGGGCGACGCCCGACACGAGCTGGCCGAGCGCGGACATCTTCGCCGCCTGCACCAGCTGCGCCTGCGTCTCGCGCAGGCGCGCCAGGCTTTCCTGCGCGGCGGCATAGAGTCGCGCGTTCTCCAGCGCCAGCGCCGTCTGGTCGGCGAACGCCTGCAGCGCCTGCAGCTCGTCGGCGGAGAACTCGCGGCCACGGCGATCGCCGAGCGCAAGCGCGCCCACGATGCTGTCGCGCGTGAGCAGCGGCACCCCGACGACGGCGCCGATGTCGTGACGCACGACCCGCTCGCGGAGCTCGGCCGACAGACGTACGCGCGGTTCTCGCAGGACGTCGGGCGTCACCACGATCTTGCGCTCGGCGATCGCCCACCCCGGCACGCCCTCGCCCGCCCTGAAGTCCACTCCGCGGACGACGTCGGCGCCGGCGCCGTACGCCGCCAGCTGGCCCACTCCGCCCGTCTCGCCGTCGTAGCGGTATACCGCGGCCGCCCGCGTCCCGAGCAGCTCGACGAGACCACGCGTGACGAGCTCGGCGATCCGCTCGACCTCGAGCGTGCCGGTCAGCTCGCGAGCCACGCGCGCGAGCGTCTCCGCCACGTCCCGGCGGCGCTGGGCCTCGCGGTAGAGCTGGGCGTTGCGCACGGCGACGCTCGCCTGGCCCAGGAACATGTCGATCACGTCGGCGGCGTCGTCACCGACGCGAATGGGCGCCGAGTTCAGGAAGGCCAGGATCGCGAGCAGCTCGTCGCCGGCAAGCACGGGATACGCGGCGTAGGACGTCAGTCCCCAGCGCGCCAGCCACTCGCCGTCCATGATGCGGTGATCGGTCGTGATGTCGTCGATCACGAGCCGATCGCGATGGCGCGCCACCCACCCGGTCGCGCCGAGATCATACGGCGCCGACTGCCGGGGCGCGTCACCGGCGATCTCGGGCTCGCTGCTGCTCGCCAGCGTGAGCGTGCGCGCCGCGTCGTCGGCCAGCCAGAACGCGACGAATCGGACTTTGATGAGCGTGGCCGCGGACTCGCAAATGCTGCGCAGCAGCTGATCGAGGTCCAGCGCGCTCGACAGCCGCTGGTTGACGGCGGCGAGCGCGCGGATCCGCTCCGCCTGGACACGCTCGGTCTGATAGAGCGCGGCGTTGCGCAGCGCGATGCCCGCCTGCGCGGCCAGCAGCCGCAGCGCCTCCTGCTCTTCGGCGTCGGGCAAACCGTCGGGCAGGACGTAGTCGAGCACGCCGACGAACGTGTCGCCGACCGCGATCGGCACGCCGTAGTACGTGCCCTTCGGTCGCTTGTGCCACCACGCGCGCCCCAGGGTACGCGGATGCGTCATCGGTTGCGGCACGAGGACCGGCGTCTGAGCCTCGAAGACGACGCCGGGCAGGCCCGCGTTGGCCGGCCGCTCGACCGGCAGGCCTTCCCACTCCGCGGCGCCGGACACCGCCTCCGCGCGCAGCACGCCGCGCGTCGCATCGTAGAGGTGCACCGCGCCGAGCGCGCCGGGGCGCATGCCGGCCACCGCCTGCGTGATCCGACGCATGACGTCGGCGGAGTCGAGCGAGCCGGTGATCGACTGGCTCACGGCCACCAGGTCACGCAACCGCCCCGCGCGATGCACGGCCTCGCCGTACATCCGCGCGTGCTGCATCGCGATGGCCGCCCGCGCCGCGAACGACGTCACGAGCGCGCGATTCTCGTCTCTCGACAGGCTCTCGTCGCGCGAGCGCACGACGAGAACGCCGAGCAGATCGTCGTTGCCGGCAAGAATGGGCACCGACATCATCCGGACGATCCCCGTCTCGCGCGCCCACTCGCCGGAGAGCGCGCGCGGATCACCGGTGACGTCGCCGACGTAGATCGTCGTCTTCGTCTCCGCCACGCGGCCCACCACGCCCTCGCCGAACGGCACCGAGCGCGGCATGCGCACTTCGGACAGGCCCGGCTCGATGCTGGACGCCGACAGGCGCATCACGCGCTCGGCGGGATCGGCCGTCCACAGCTGGACGATCGGCGCGTCGAGCAGCCGCGCGGTGGCCTGGGCGATGCGCCGCAGCACGTCGTCGACCACGAGGGATTCGGTCACCAGCTGTTCGAGATCGGTCAGCTCGCGCAGGCGCTCGGCCCGGCGCGTGGCGTCGGCATAGACGCGCGCGTTGTCCATGGCGAGCGCGGCGTGCTCGGCCAGCAGCTGCAGCGTCGCCGTGTCCTCGTCGCCGAACGTGCGCACCGTCCAGTAACGGACGACGAGCGCGCCGTGCACGCGGCCCTTGCTGCGCAGCGGCGCGGCGCCGACCGCGCGAAAACCCTCGCGCTCGATCTGCGCGCGACGCTCGGGAACGAGCCACGTGTCGGGGTCGTGCAAGACGTCGGGCGTCGTCACCGTCACCCCTTTGAGGATCGCGCGGCTCATCGGTCCGCCGCCGACGGGAATCGACTTCGCGTCCGCGTACGGCTCGGACAGGCGTCCCGCGGCGCGCAGCACGGTCAGCTCGTTGGCGTGGCCGTCCCACGACACGACGAGGGCCGCGTCGGCGCCCATGATCTCCAGCGCGCGCTGCACGATCGTGTCCAGCGTTTCGTTGAGGTCGAGCGACGACGTCAGCGACTGGCCGATCGACTCCAGCGCGCGCACGAACGTCGCGCGACGCCGGAGCGACGTGACGACGGTGTGCAAGCCGATGACGCCGCCGATGGCGCCCTGGCCGTCGCGCCACGGGACGTAGCGCGCGGCGATCCAGCCCTCACGCGTCCGTGAAGGGCACTCGTAACGAACGTCGCCGGTGATGGACGTCTCGCCGCCGAGCGCGCGTGCGAGGTGCGAGGCCACGTCCGTATCCCGCAGGAAGGCCAACATCTCGGCGGCGGGCCGACCCAGCGCCGCCTGGCGCGTCGTCCCTGTAAGTTCTTCCATGACGGCGTTCCATGCCACCACGGTGAGCGACCGATCGGTGACGACGGCCGCGTCTTCGAGGCCCTCGATGAGACTCGCGCCGAGCGGATCCAAGCTCGAGCAGTATAGCAATCCTGCTCGGACGACGGACCACCCGGCTGCTGGCATCCCGCTTGCTCAGTATGGCCCCCACAAGGATTCCTATGAGCCTCAGGGGTATTCGCATCCTCGTTATCGAAGACGCCCAGGACATCCGCGAGGTTTTCACGCTCCTCCTGCGGGCCGAGGGTGCGGACGTGGAGTCTGCAGCCAACGGGAGGGAGGCGACCGAGCTGGTCGCGCAGCAGCCATTCGACGTGGTGCTGAGCGATCTCGGGTTGCCGGACATCCCGGGCGACGTGCTGATTCGCGAGCTTCGGTCGCGATCGGGACTCACCACACGCGTGCTCGTCGTCACCGGCTACGGGGAGCCCTTCCTCTCGCGCGCCCGCCAGGCCGGCGCCGATGTCGTCTTTACAAAGCCCGTGGAGTGGTCGCGCATCCTGGAGTACCTCGAGCGTCCGGATCTGGCCGCCTCCGCATAAGTCTGCGCCGGCGCCTGGCAAATCGCCTCGGTACGATGTGCCATAATCCCGGGCGATGCGCCTCGACCCGTCCACCCTCGTGCTGGCAGCCCTGGCCCTCGCCTTTGCCGTGATCGCGTACTTCAAGGACCCGTCGCTGCCCCTCATCGGCGCGCGCAATGGGTTGACGATGCTGGGCTTCGTGCTGCCCCGGCTGATCCCGGCGTTACTCCTCGCCGGTCTCTTCCAGGTCGTCGTGCCGCAAGAGATCGTCTCCCGCTACTTCGGCCGCGAGGCCGGCATGAAGGGTCTCATCATGGCGATGCTCGCTGGCGTCATCACACCCGGTGGGCCGATGGTCAGCGTGCCATTTCTCGTCGCGCTGGCGCACTCGGGCGCCGCCCTGCCCGCGCTGGTGACGTACATGACCGCGTGGTCCCTGTTCGGGCTGCAGCGCATCATCGCGTGGGAGGCGCCGCTGATGGGATGGCGGTTCGTGTGGGTGCGCATCATCCCGAGCCTCGCCTTCCCCGTCGTCGCCGGCTGGTTGGTCGCGACCTTCCACCACGAGTAGGGCAGTGCCCTTCAGCGATCTGCGCGAGTTCGTCGCGCACCTCGAGCGTCGCGGCCGCCTGCGCCGCGTGACCGCGCCCGTCTCGCGCGATCTGGAGATCACCGAGATCGTCGATCGGGTCTCGAAGTCCGGTGGTGAGGCCAACGTTGCGCTGCTCTTCGAGCGCGTCGAGGGCTTCGACGTTCCGGTGCTCGCCAACGCCTTCGGCAGCGCTGATCGCATGGCCATGGCGCTGGGCGCCGACCGACTCGACGACCTCGGCGCCCGCATCGCGAAGCTCCTCGATCTGAAGATGCCGGGCTCGTTCCTCGACAAGCTGCGCAAGCTCGGCACCCTGCTCGACGTCGCCAGGGCCGCGCCGCGGCGGGTGAGCGACGCGCCGTGTCAGGAGATCGTCGAGACGACGAACCCGTCGCTGGCGGGGCTGCCGATCCTCACGTGCTGGCCGCACGACGGCGGGCGCTACATCACGCTGCCCGCGGTCTTCACGCGTGATCCCGTCAGCGGCGCGCGCAACGTCGGGATGTATCGTCTTCAAATGTTCGACGACCGCACTCTCGGTATGCATTGGCAGACACACAAGGGGGGCGCCGAGCACGAGCACCGCGCGACCTCCCGCATGCCGGTGGCCATCGCGCTGGGCGGCGACCCGGCGATGATCTATGCCGCATCGGCGCCCCTGCCGCCGGGCATCGACGAGGTGGTCTTCGCCGGCTGGCTCCGCGGCGCGGGTGTCGAGCTCGTGGCCTGTCGGACGATCGATCTCGAGGTTCCGGCGCAGGCCGAGATCGTGCTCGAGGGGTACGTCGATCCCACGGAGCGGCGCCTGGAAGGGCCCTTCGGCGATCACACGGGCTACTACTCGCTGGCGCGCGAGTATCCCGTCTTTCACCTCACCGCGCTCACGCGGCGCGCGCGCCCGATCTATCCCACGACGATCGTCGGCCGCCCACCGCAGGAAGACTACTGGCTCGGCAAGGCCACCGAACGCATCTTCCTGCCGATCATGAAGCTCATGCTGCCGGAGATCGTGGACGTGAACATGCCGGCCGAAGGCGTGTTTCACAACATGGTCATCGTGTCGATCCGCAAGCGTTACCCCGGGCAGGCGCGCAAGGTCATGCAGGCGTTGTGGGGCATGGGCCTCATGATGCTCGCGAAGACCATCGTGGTCGTGAGCGAGCACGTGAACGTTCACGATCTCTCGGAGGTCGCCTGGCGCGCGACCGGCAACATCGATCCGCGCCGCGACCTCGTCATTCTCGAGGGACCGATGGACGATCTGGATCACGCCGCGCTCCGGCATCGCTACGGCGGCAAGCTCGGCGTGGACGCCACTGAGAAGGGACCACTCGACGACGTCGTTCAGGCCTGGCCCGAAGAAATCCGCATGAGCGACGAGGTGCGCAACCTGGTCACGCGCCGCTGGAGCGACTACGGCTTCTGAGGCGCCGCGCGTGAAGGCGCGCCACCTGCTCGACGCCATCAAGTTCGAGCACACGGTCTTTGCGCTGCCCTTCGCCTACATCGCCATGGTGCTGGCCGCCGGCGGCTGGCCGGGCTGGCGCACGATCGGCTGGGTCACGGCGGCCATGGTCGGTGCGCGCACCTGTGCGATGGCGACCAACCGCGTCGTGGACCGCTCGATCGACGCGGCCAACCCCCGGACGGCGGCCCGCCACCTGCCGCGCGGCCTTCTGCGTGTCGGCGAGCTTCGGGCGCTCGCGCTCGCCGGCGCCGCGCTCATGCTCATCGCGGCCTGGCGGCTGAATCCGCTCTGTCTGGTACTGGCGCCGCTCGCCCTCGTGTTCCTCGTCGGCTACAACTACACCAAGCGCTTCACATGGACGTCGCACTGGATCCTCGGCTTCACGGACGGCATCGCGGCCGCGGGCGGCTGGATCGCCGTGCGCGGCACCTTCGAGCCGCCGGCGTTCGTGCTGTGGTTCGCGCTCACCGTGTGGATCGCGGGCTTCGACCTCATCTACGCGTGCCAGGACGTCGACTTCGACCGCGCGCAGGGCCTCTACTCCGTGCCCGCACGCTTCGGCATCACGACGGCGCTGCGCATCGCCCGGGTCTGTCACGCGCTCACCGCGGCGGCGTTCGCCCTGCTCGGCGTGATGCAGGCCCTGGGACCGCTCTACTGGATCGGCTGGCTGGCCGTGGTTGCGCTGCTCGTCTACGAGCACTCGCTGGTCAGCCCGACCGATCTCTCTCGTCTCGACGTCGCGTTCTTCAACGTGAACGGCTACATCGCGGTGATCATCCTGGTGTCGGTCGTCGGCGGGCTCTGGTGGTAGCGATGGTCGCGCGCGTGTGAGCGATCCGAGCGCGGCGCGCATCCGCGAGATGTTCACGCGCATCGCGCGGCGTTACGACGTCATGAACTCGCTGATGACCGCCGGCCGCCACCACGCCTGGCGACGACTGGCCGCCGCCACCGTGGTCGTCGCGCCGCCCGGGCCGATTCTCGACCTCGCGACGGGCACCGCCGATCTGGCGCTGGCCGTGCGCGCCGTGCGGCCAGCGTCCGTCGTGGTCGGCGCCGACTTCTCGGAGGCCATGCTGCGAGAGGCGCGCGCCAAGCTCGCCCGGCGCCGCGAGCGGCGCGTGCCGCTGTTGGCGGCCGACGCGCTCGCGCTGCCGTTCCGCGATCGCACGTTCGCCGCAGTGATCTCGGCGTTTCTCGTCCGCAATCTGGTCGACCTCGCGCGCGGACTCGCGGAGATGCGCCGCGTCGTCATGCCCGGCGGTCTCGTCGTCACGCTCGACATCACGCGACCGCGCGTGCCCGGATGGGATCGCGTCTTCGGCTTTTACTTTCAGCGGATCGTTCCCGCCATCGGCGCGCTCGTGGCCGGCGACCGCGCGGCGTACACCTACCTGCCGGAGTCCGTCGAGCGCTTCGCCAGCCCGCCCGGGCTCGCGGACGCGATGCGACGCGCGGGTCTGCACGACGTGCACTATCGGCGCGTCGGGCTCGGCACCATCGCGGTGCACGTCGGCGTCGCGTAGGCGTATCGGCGCGCCGACGTTGACACCGTCGAAGCGGTGCGCGCACACTCCGGCATGGCCGACATCAATCATTACGATCTCCTCGTCGTTCTGGGGTTCATCGCCGGCGGCCTGCTCGTGGGGTTCGGGGTACTCGGCAAGTTCGCCCGCGACATCCATCGGCAGAACAACGAGACGCAGCGTATGACGCGTGCGGTCGCCGCGCTGGTCGTGCAAGAGACCGGCAAGCTGCGCCGGTAAATGGTTGGCCTGCTCGTCGTGTTCATTGCGAGCCTGCTCGCCCTGTTGGGATTCTTTCTCTACGTGTCCCGCGACATGCGTCGCGGTCTGCGCGAGATGGAGCGGCGTACACGCGAAGTTGAGGCGCTCCTCGACCCGGGCACACGCCGGCAGGCCTGAAACGCGCCGAGGGTGATAGGCTGACGGGCACATGTCCGTCGGCGAAGCGCTGTCGCAATTCCCGCGCGAGCGTACCTGGCTGCTGCCGGCGCTCCAGACCGCGCAGCACGAGGAAGGCTGGCTGTCCCCTGAGACGCTGGCGATCGTCGCCGCGCACCTCCGCGTGCCGAAGAGCGAGGTCTGGGGCGTGGCCAGTCACTATCCCGAGCTGCGCCTGGCCAAGCCAGGCCGGCGGATCGTCCGGGTGTGCACGGGCGTCGCGTGCGTGGCCCGCGGCGCCTCGGACCTGCTCGAGCAGTGTGAGCGGCGACTCGGGATCCGGGCGGGCGAGGCGACGCCCGATGGCGCGGTGACGCTCGAGGCGATGGACTGCGCGTTCGCGTGCTCGGTGGCGCCGGTGATCGAGGCTGATCAGACCTATCGCGGGCGTGTGACCGCCGCCAGGCTCGACGCGCTGCTCGACGGCGCGGAGGTCGCGGACGTTCAGGCTCCGCTCACCGGTCGCGGCGGACCGCCGGCGACGCACCCCACCATTGGTTCGCCCGGTGCGCGGTTCACGGCGCTGCGGCGCGAGGCCGAGCGTCGGCGTACCGGCGCGCGGCTCGCCGTCAGCGTCGGCACGTGCGGACTCTCGGTGGGCGCGGGCGAGACGCTCGAGGCGCTGCGCCTCGAAGTCCAGCGCCGCGGCCTGGCGTGGACGGTCGTCGCCGCGGGCTGCAATGGCATGTGCTGGGCGGCCCCGATCGTCGAGGTGCTGCGCGACGGCAAGCCGCCGATGACCGCGGCGCGCGTCACACGCGAGACCGCTCCGCGCCTGCTCAATGCGCTGTCCGTGAACCTCGGCGAGCGCGATTTCGCCGCGCCGCCCGACTGGATGGCGGCGCAGCGCCGACTGCTCACCGAGCGCTGCGGCCTCGCCGATCCGTACGACATCGCCGACGCCCTCCGCCACGGCACCTACGCCACGTTCGCCCACGTTCTCGAAGAGCAGCGGCCGGAGGCGGTGATCGACGAGGTGCGCGCCGCGGGACTGGCGGGACGCGGCGGCGCGTATTTCCAGACGGCCGTGAAGTGGGCGGCGTGTCGGGCCGCCGCCGGGGCGCCCAAATATCTCGTGGTCAACGGCGAGGAAGGCGAGCCGGGCATCTTCAAGGATCGTCACCTGATGGAAGGCGACCCGCATCGGCTGCTCGAGGCCGCGCTGATCGCCGCCTACGTCACCGGCGCCTCGCGCGCCATCCTTTATATACACGGCGAGGCCGGGCTCGCCGCCGAGCGCCTGGCCGCGGCGCTCGGCCAGGCGCGGCACTGGGGCCTGATCGGCGAGCGCATCCTGGGCTCCGACTTCTCGGTCGACTTCGAGATTCGTCGCGGCGCCGGCGGCTTCGTCCTCGGCGAGGAGACGGCGCTGCTGGAGTCGATCGAGGGCCGACGCGCGATGCCGCGCACGCGACCGCCGTTCCCGGTGGAGGCGGGGCTGTTCGGCAAGCCGACGGTCATCAACAACGTCGAGACGCTGTTCGCCATCGTGCCGATCGTGGCGCGCGGCGGCGCCGCGTTCGCCGCGCTCGGCGGTGGCTACGGCACCAAGCTGTTCGGGCTCTCCGGAAATCTCCGGCGCCCCGGTGTCGTCGAGATGGAGGTGGGCTGCACGCTGCGTGCGCTGATCGACCTCGGCGGGGGCGCCGACGGGGAATCGATCGAGGCGGTCGTGCTCGGCGGCCCGTCGGGCAGCGTCGTCCACCCGCGCCAGTTCGACGAGCCCCTGATCCCGCGTAGCGCCGTCAATCCGGGAACGGGCGGGGTCGTCGCGCTGGGACGCGCGGCGGCCGTGCGCGCCGCGGTGCGGACGCTGCTGGCGTTCAACGCGCGAGAGTCGTGCGGCAAGTGCACGCCGTGCCGCGAGGGAACCGCGCGAATGCTCGCGCTGCTCGACGAGCCCAAGGTCGATGCCGCGCGCGTGGCGGCGCTGGCCGAGACGGTGCAGCTCGCGTCGCTGTGCGGGCTCGGTCAGGCCGCGCCGCTCGCCGTTCGCTCGGGGCTGGCGGAATTCCCCCGGGAGTTCGGCGTATCATGACGCGCGCATGATCGTCACCGTCGACGGACGTCGCGTCGAGGTCTCCGGCGGCGCCACCGTGCTGGACGCCGTGAATCGCCTCGGCATCGCGCTGCCGCAGCTGTGCAAGGATCCCGACCGCGCGCCGCTCGGCGCGTGCCGCACGTGTCTCGTGCACGTCGAGGGGCAGCGCGGAACGCCGGCCGCGTGTCACCTGCCCTCCCGCGATGGCATGATCGTGGACACTCAGCATCCCGAGGTCGTGCGCGTGCGCTCGATGGTGCTCGCCCTCACGCTGTCGATGCTCACGCCCGGCGAGCAGCGGAATGGGTTCGGTCAGCTCGGTGACGCCGCCGTCCGCCATGGCCATCTCGGGGAGCTGTGGACGCCACTGCACAACTACGACGAGGACGCGAGCAAGTCCTTCTTCGTCCTCGACCGCGACGCCTGCATCCTCTGCGGCCGTTGCGCGGTGGCCTGCGACGACGTCCAGCAGATCGGCGCGATCGCGCTGCTCGGCCGCAATCACGCCACCAAGGTCGGCGTCTTCGGCGACGGCGCCATGGCCTCCTCGGTGTGCACGTCGTGCGGCCAGTGCGTGGCGACGTGTCCGACGGGCGCGCTGCGGCCGAAAGACACGCCGGGCAAGATCACGCGCAGCGTCGAGACGACGTGCCCGTACTGCGGCGTGGGCTGCGGTATCGAGGTGAAGGTCCGCGAGGACGGACGCCTGGCGCTCATGGCCGACGACGTCCCGCGCAATCGCTCGAGCCTCGGCATGCTCTGCGTGAAGGGACGCTTCGCCACCGGGTTCGTCCACTCGAAGGACCGGATCACCCGACCGATGCTTCGCAGCGACGGTCGCTGGCGACCGGTGTCATGGGACGAGGCGCTCGACGCCGCCGCCGAGGGGCTGGCGCGCAATCGCGGCCGCTTCGGCGCTCTGGCCAGCGCCAAAGCCACGAACGAGGACGGGTACCTCGTGCAGAAGTTCTGCCGCGTGGTGATGGGCACCAACGACGTCGACCACTGCACCCGGCTGTGCCATTCGCCCTCGGTGGAGGCGATGCTCGCCTCGATGGGCTCGGGCGCCACGTCGAACTCGTACGTGGACTACGAGGAAGCGGGCTGCATCATGGTCGTCGGCGCCGATGCCTCGGCCAATCATCCGGTCATCGCCGTGCGCTTCCGCCGCGCGGTCAGCCGCGGCGCGCGCCTGATCGTCGTCAACCCCAAGCGCGTCGAGCTGTGCGACCAGGCCGATCTCTGGATCGCGCAGCACCCGGGCACCGACGCCGCGCTGTTCAACGCGATGGCGCGCGTCATCATCGACGAAGGTCTCGCCGACGAGCGGTTCATCCGCGAGCGCACGGAGGGTTATCACGCCTGGCGTGGCGCCCTCGACACCTACACGCTGGACTACGCCGAGCGCGTCACCGGCGTGCCCGCGGGCGACATCGCACAGGCCGCGCGCTGGTACGCACGACCGCCGTTTGCGGGCTCCTGCCTCGTGTGGGGCATGGGCATCACCCAGCACGTCAACGGCATCCACAACGCTCACACGCTTCTGAACCTCTCCCTGGTCGCCGGCCAGATGGGCTTCGCGGGCAGCGGCATCTCGCCGCTGCGCGGGCAGAACAACGTACAGGGCTGCGGCGACGCCGGGTGCATTCCGACGAATCTGCCCGGTTACCAGATGTACGATCCCGCGACGCTCGATCGCTTCGAGGCCACGTGGGGCGTGCGGCCACCGGGCCGTGCCGGCCGTGTGGTCACCGACATGGTCGAGGGCTGCCTCACCGGCGACACGCGCGCCATGTACGTCGTCGGTGAGAACCCGCTGCTCTCCGAGCCCGACCTCCACCACGCGCAGAAGGCCATCGAGCAGCTCGACTTCCTCATCGTGCAGGACCTGTTCATGCACGAGACCGCCGAGCGCGCGCACGTCTTCCTGCCCGCCGCCGCCTTCGTCGAGAAGGAGGGCACGTTCACCAACTCCGAGCGGCGCGTTCAGCGCGTCCGCGCGGCCGTGCCGCCGCCCGGTGAGGCGCGCCCGGACTGGTGGATCACCCAGGAGCTGGCCAAGCGCGTGGCGCGGCGGGTCGGCGTCGACGTCGGCACCCAGTTCGACTACGCGGGCGCCGCGGAGATCTTCGACGAGATGGCGCGACTCACGCCGTTCCTCGCCGGCCTCTCGCACGCGCGCCTGGATCGCGAGGGTGGTCTGCAGTGGCCGTGCCCGACTCCCGAGCATCCCGGCACGCGCTTCCTCTATGGCGAGTCGTTCCCGCGCGGGCGCGGCCGCTTCATCCCCGCGCGACAGATCGAGACCGCCGCCGAGCTGCCGGACGCCGATTATCCCTTCCTGCTCAACACCGGCCGTCTGCTCTACCACTGGCACGGCGGCACGATCACACGTCGCGTGCAGGGGCTGATGGAGCTGGCGCCGCGGCTCGAGATCGCCATCCATCCGAGCGACGCGCGCCGGCTCGGCGTCGACGACGGCGCGCGGCTGCGGGTGGAAAGCCGACGCGGCGAGCTGACCGGCTACGCGCGCGTGACGGAAGCGGTGAAGGCGGGCGCGATCTTCGTGCCGTTCGTGAAGCTCGACGAATCGGCGGCGAACTTCCTCACGAACGCCGCCTTCGACCCGTCGTCGAAGATTCCCGAATACAAGGTCTGCGCCGTCAAGGTCGAACCGGCCTAGCGAGGATCTCCTCCAGCTCACGGCGGACGTTGTCACGCGCCATCCGCGCCGCCTCGGGATTCGGCCCCACCGTCGCGCCGCGGCGGCCGGCGCCGACGTTCGGCACGTGGATCGGCGGGCCCTGGCGCACGGAATCGAACCCGTGGTGCGCATCGGGGTACACGGTGATGCGCACGTCGGCATCCGACCGCCGCAGGGAAGCGGCGAGCGCCTCGCAGGGCGACGCTGGCGTCCAGTCGTCGATCGCGCCGATGTGGATGCGCAGGGGCGCGGCCAGCGGCGTGCCGGGATAGCGCCCCTCGCAGCGCGGATAGAACGCGACGAGCGCGCGAAAGCCCGGTCGCGCCGACGTCGCGTACCGGCTCGCGATCCATGGCGCGGCGGCCACCAGCACGGTGCCGGCGCCGTGCGAGAAACCCATGAGGACGACACGGCTGGGATCGATCGCCGGATGCGCGGCCAGCGTGCGAAGCGCGGCGAAGGCATCGCCGACGCGCTGATCTGACGTCACCGCGCCCGTCTCGCAGACCGATCGCACCCCGCGGGCCCCGAACGAATCCAGGACGAGGGCGGCGTAGCCCCAGCCACGCAGCGTCGCGGCCCACGCCTCATGGGTGCGGGAGACGCCGCTGCAGCCGTGCATCAGCACGACGGCGGGTGCGGGCGTCGAGGCGGCGGGCAGGCTGAGCGTGCCCGTGAGCGTCAGATCGCGGTCCACGGGCACGGCGATGCGTCCCGCGTCGGTGACGGAGAACGTCGGCGGCTCGACCGGCGCGGCGCAGCCCGCGAGCGCGACCGCCAGCGCCGCGCAGAGCGCTCTCACGAAGCCTGGCGCAGGAACCGATCGAGCGCCGCGCTGAACGGCTCCGGCGCGTCGAGCGTCAGGTGGTGATACGCGCCGGGAATCTCGACGAGCTCGGCATCGGGGATCGTCTCCAGCATGCGCGCCGCCATCTCCAGCGGCAGGACCGGCGAATGCTCGCCGCGCACCACGAGCGTGGGCGCGGTGACCCGCGGCAGAAGCGGCCAGCAGTCCACCGGCCGGCGGTCGGCGTAGCAGGCCGGATCGAACCGGAACCGAAAGCCGCCATCGGCGGGCGTCAGACCCGATCGCGCCATGTGCTCGAGCAGCGCCGGGTCGGCGATCGTATCGCGCGGGAGCAATCGGAACGCGGCCACCGCGGCTTCTTCGGAGGCGTGCACGCGGATCGGGCGCCGGCCGCGCTCGCGCATGCGCTGGACTCGATCAGGCGGCAGGTACGGACGCGAGTCGACGACGACGAGGCCCGCCGTGCGCTCGGGATGCCAGGCCGCGAAGGCCATCGCGTTGTGCCCACCCATCGAATGACCGACCAGCGTCATGCGCGCCCAGCCGAGGCGAGCCATCAGCGCGCGCAGATCCGCGGCGAAATCTTCGGTGGCGTAGGCGGGCGGCGTCGCCCACTGGCTGTCCCCGTGACCGCGCTGGTCGAGGGCGATCACGTGATAGCGATCGGCGAGCGCGGGAATCACGCGATCGAACCAGTGAGCGTGCGCCGCACCGCCATGAAGGAAACACACGGCCGGCGCACGTTCGGCGCCCGATTGCAAGAAGTGCAGACGGAGGCCATTTACGACCTCAAAACGGCGTTCCGACCTCTCACAAGCGAGCAGTTGACGGGTCATGCCTGGCGATATTACGGTAGTTGTCAGAGCGTAAAACGCGCTACGCAAAATTTTTCTTGGCGCGTCCCGATCGCTTCGCTATTGTCGGGAGCAACGAATGTTCGAAGTGCCCACCGGTCCCGCTACACGTCGTCCCTTCGCCGATGCCGGTTACACGGTGGGCCTGCTCGCGACCGCGATGCTGTGCGGCTATGGCTTCCTCGCACCGGACCGTCTGGGTCTGGTCCCCGTCTCCGTCTCCTCCACCCGAGTCGTGGGCGCCGTCGTGCCGCCGGTCCATGACCGGCCTGGCGTCCCGGCCATTCCCCCGATCGTCGACGCGCCAGCCACGCATGAGGGCATCAAAGTGGTGCCCGGCGCCACTGCGCCCACCGAGGTCGAAAAGGCAGTACGCACGGTCCGGCTCACCCCGGACGCGCGGCCGGAGCGGGTTCGGCCTGTGCCCGACACGCGGCCCGCGCCTCCGCCTTCGCCGGCCAAGCCGGAGCGCCCGCGCGGCACGTGGTCGGGCGCGGTCAGCGGCAAGGTGCTCGACCAGGACGGCCAGCCGCTCGTCGGCGTCTCGGTGGCGGCGGGCGGGATCGAGACCCGCGTCGGTGACGAGGGGACGTTCACGATCACGCCGCCCGCCGACGCGACCGTCATCGTCAAGCGCCCGGGTTACGCGAAGGTGATCCTCGAACCCGGGCCGACGAAGGGGCCGCTCGAGATCGTAATGCGGCCCCACGTCATCAAGGCCGCCTATCTCACCTATTTCGGC
>Ga0207646_10001000_pt1 | contig 36321 bp, 39 predicted proteins | sample KBSK5502metaG_FD_184343 | JGI IMG/M metagenome (GOLD analysis project Ga0207646, IMG submission 184343) | Corn, switchgrass and miscanthus rhizosphere microbial communities from Kellogg Biological Station, Michigan, USA - KBS K5-50-2 metaG... | ecosystem: Host-associated > Plants > Roots >... | reverse complement strand
CGTAGTGCATGTGAACCCTGTCTCCGTCGTAGCCGGGTCCGAGCTCGTAGAGCGTTGCGCCGATCCTCGCGTGGTCGGGCCGCCAGAAGATGCGGCGTCGCGAGTCGGTGTCCTCGACGTCCCAGGGGGCGTCGGCGAACAGGTTCTGGCGATTCCTGTCGTACCTCCGTTGCGCTAGCGGTTACGGCAAGCGACCCAGCTGCCGTCGGCAGCCGGGCACCCGCCCAAGAGGAAGAACCGCTACTACGCCGCCGGATTCACGCCGCGATCGTACTCACTGCGGGATTCTCCTGATTACATCGCCGAGCGCCGGGGAGATACTTGCTCCATGTCGCCCTATCCGGTGAGGCTTGAAGGCGAGCCGACCGAGCCGCTCTCTCGCTGGCTCTGGCTCGTCAAGTGGTTTCTCCTGATTCCGCATTTCATCTGCCTCATCTTCCTCTGGATCACGCTCGTCCTCGCCACGATCGCCGTCTTCTTCGTGCTGCTGTTCACCGGCCGCTACCCGCGCGGGCTCTTCGACTGGAACGTCGGGGTACTGCGCTGGACGTGGCGGGTGTCCTTCTACGGCTACAGCGCGCTCGGCACCGATCGCTATCCGCCGTTCGCGATGAGGGACGTGCCGGACTATCCGGCGCGGCTAGAGATCGATTACCCGGAGCAGCAGCGGCGCGGCCTGCCGCTCATCGGTTGGTGGCTCCTCGGACTTCCGCAATACGCCATCGCGGGACTGCTCTCGGGCGGCGGCCGCGCTCCCGGCCTCGTCGGCATCCTCGTCCTCGTCGTCGCCGTCCTGCTCCTGTTCAAGAACCGCTATCCGCGCGACGTCTTCGATGTGCTGATGGGCTTCAACCGCTGGGCGATCCGCGTCGGCGCCTACGCGTTGCTCATGACGCCGCACTACCCGCCGTTCCGGCTCGATCCCGGCGGAACGGAGACGTCCCGGCTCCAGTAGTGCGGACCGCGCCCGGCGGCTACTACCATGCGACACCGGTACCGCTTACCCACCAGGAGGAGCGTGTGACGATCACCGATCGGCCGGAAGACAGCCTTGCCGTCCACGGACTGCGCGTCGCTGGACGCGTGCTTCACAACCCCACGACGTCGCAGCTCTACACGGCCGCGCTCGACCGGGGCGAGGGCTTGCTCGCCGAGGACGGGCCGCTGGTGGTCGACACCGGCCGCTTCACCGGCCGCTCGCCGAAGGACAAGTTCGTCGTACACGAGCCCGGCTCCGAGGATCGGATCTGGTGGAGCGACACCAACGCCGAGATCTCGGAGGAGCACTTCGACGGGCTGCGCGCGAAGGTCGTCGCGCACCTCGAGACCCGGGACGTGTACGTGATCGATGCGTTCTGCGGCGCCGATCCGAAACACCGGCTCGCGGTGCGCGTCCTCACCACGCACCCGTACCACGCCCTCTTCGCGAAGACGATGTTCATCGAGCCCGCCGAGTCCGACCTCGCGGACTTCGAGCCGGACGTGCTCGTCCTCCACGAGCCGGAGGTCGAGGCCGACCCGGCGCAGGACGGCACGCGGACGGAGGTCTTCGTCTGCCTCCACCCGACGCGCGGCGAGATCCTGATCGGCGGCACGTTCTACGGCGGCGAGATCAAGAAGTCGGTCTTCACGGTGATGAACGATCGGCTGCCGCTCGAGGGCGTCATGCCGATGCACTGCTCGGCGAACGTCTCGCAGGACGGGAAGGACGTCGCGGTCTTCTTCGGTCTCTCCGGCACGGGCAAGACGACGCTCTCGGCCGAGCCTTCGCGGCTTTTGATCGGGGACGACGAGCACGGCTGGGGTGACGAGGGCGTCTTCAACTTCGAGGGCGGGTGTTATGCAAAGACGATCCGCCTCTCGGAAGCAGCCGAGCCCGAGATCTGGAAGGCCGTGCACAGCTTCGGCACCGTGCTCGAGAACGTCGTTATCGATGAGCGAGGCGTGCTCGACCTCGACGACGACTCCAAGACCGAGAACAACCGGGCGGCGTACAAGCTCGAGGAGATCGCGAACGCGCTGCCGGCGAAGCGCGCAGGGCATCCACGGTCGGTGATCTTCCTCGCCGCCGACGCGTTCGGGATCCTGCCACCGATCGCCCGTCTCAGCCGCGAGCAGGCGCTCTTCTTCTTCCTCTCCGGCTACACGTCGAAGCTCGCAGGGACGGAGCTAGGCGTGACCGAGCCGCAGCCCACCTTCTCGACGTGCTTCGGCGCGCCGTTCTGGCCGCAGCGGCCGACTGTCTACGCGAAGCTGCTCGGCGAGAAGCTCGACCGGCACGAAGCGACGGTCTGGCTGATCAACACCGGCTGGACCGGCGGCCCGTTCGGTGAGGGTCAGCGGATGCCGATCCAGGCCACGCGCGCGCTCCTCGGCGCGGTGCTCTCGGGCGAGCTCGGCGACGTCGAGTTCCGGGACGATCCGGTCTTCGGGTTCCAGGTTCCCGTGACCGCGCCGGGCGTCGACGAGTCACTGCTCGATCCGCGCTCGACGTGGGCCGATCCCGAGGCGTACGACCGGAAGGCGCGCGAGCTCGCGCAGATGTTCGCCGAGAACTTCGCGACGAAGCACGCGGACGCGCCGCCCGAGGTCCAGGCCGTCGCTCCGAAGCTCTAGCGGAGAGGCTGCCAGCTGGGGCTGCCGTTGCCCGCACACGCGCCACACGCGTGGGTGAGCACGTGGCGGTTCATGCCGTTCGCGTCGCTCACATAGATCTGCCAGCTCGAGGAGTCGCCTGCGCCGCTGTACAGGATCCTGCTGCCGTCCGGTGACCAGGCCGGGTCGAGTTCGTCGAGGTTCGGCGTGTTTGTGATCCGCATTCTGTTGCTGCCGTCTGCGTTCATGACCCAGAGGTCGAGCTCGAGCGTGTCGGGCCGAAAGCTGCTGAACAGGATCTTGGTGCCGTCCGGCGACCAGACCGGTTCGGAATCCGAAGCCTGCGGGTCGCTGCCGAGACTCGTCGGCGTTCCACCTGCGGCCGGGACGACGAAGATGCTGCTGGCGCGCGCGAAGGCGATCGTGCTTCCGTCCGGCGACCAGGAGGGACTCGAGTCGTCGCCGCTCGTGAGCTGCTTGCGGCCGCGGCCGTCGACTCCCATGACTCAGATCCCCTGCCCGGCGACTGCAAAGACGATCTGCTTCCCGTCGGGGGACCAGGCGGGCTGGAGTTCGAATACTCCCGGCGTCTTGGTGAGACGCCCCTTGTGAGTGCCGTCGGCGTGCATCGTCCACAGGTCGTACTGCCTGTAGTCGTGATGGAAGTGCTGGTAGGCGCGAACGAAGACGATTCGCTTGCCATCCGGCGAGTACGCCGGGTCGAGGCTGCTGAAGTAGCGGCTCGTCGTCAGCGTCTGCCGGCGAGCGCCGGTCGGGGTGATCGTGTAGATCTGGTTGTCGTCACCGATGCCTTCGTGGTCGCACGCGATCCGGCCCGTGCGGAGCTGCATTGCGCCCCTCGACTGCTGCGCCTCGAAGCCGCCGAGCGCCAGCAGCACCGCGAAGAGAAGCAGCCGTCGGAGCATGGCCAGATTGTGACGAGGCCCTCCAACGGCCTTCTAACGGTGCCTCGCCCGCGCGCGGCCCTCGCGTGCCCGCAGCCTCCACTTCCGCGCCTCCTCCTTTCGCAGCAGGATGTCGTGGCGCAGCGCGATTGCGCGCAGCTCGCGCTGGAGCTTGCGCCAGCTGTGGAGGCGCTCGCCCGGCAGCTCACCGGACTCGACCGCGGCGAGGACGGCGCACTCGGGCTCATGCGCGTGTGTGCAATCGCCGAAGCGGCAATCCGCGGCGAGCTCCTCGACGTCCGCGAAGGTCGCGTCCAGAGCGGCTGAGTCGACGTCCCAGAGCTGCAGCTCGCGCAGGCCCGGCGTGTCGATCACGAGGCCGCCGCCGGGCAGGACGAGAAGCTGCCGGTGCGTCGTCGTGTGACGACCCTCGTCGTCGTCGTCTCGCGTCTCGTTCGTCGCCATCGCCTCCTCGCCGAGCCAGCGGTTCACGAGCGTCGACTTGCCGACCCCGGAGGAGCCGAGCAGGACGGCCGTGGCGCCGGCTCCGATCCGCGCACGCAGCGCGTCGCAGCCCTGGCCGGTCACAGCCGAGACGAGATGTACCGGGACTCCGAGCGCGACGGCTTCCACCTCAGCGACGAGCGGCAAGGGGTCGTCGAGCCGGTCGGCCTTGGTGAGCACGATCTCGGGGGAGGCGCCGCTCTCCCAGAGCATGACGAGATAACGCTCGATGCGGCGCGGTTCGAGGTCGGGGCCGAGTGACGAGACGGCGAACGCGACGTCGATGTTCGCCGCGAGTGTTTGCGCGGTGGTGGTCAGGCCGGCTGCATTCCGAACGATGGCACTGCGGCGTGGTAGCACCGAGCGGACGAGGCCGTCCGAGAGTCCGACCCAGTCGCCGGCTCCGACGTCGAGGCCTTCGTGTATGAGCCGCCCGGGCAGGCGGGTGCGGACGGAGCCGGCCTCCGTCCAGACATCGAATGCGCCGCGATGAACGGCCGCGACGCGGCCCGGCACGAGGCCGGGCTCCAGGTTTTCGGCGAACTCGGGATTCCAGCCGAGTCCGCGCAGATCGAATCCAGGCAACGCAAAGCTCCTTCACACGAGATGGGACGCCACGCGTCCCTCCGCTGAGGAGCGCCGGCGCTAGGTCAGAAGGACCGAGGAGGCGGAAAACGCAATCGTCATTTGTTCGAACCTCCTCTTCGCCGGGGACGGACGCAGCGTACGGGGGCGGCGCGCGTGCGTCAACTCTTCGAGATGGACCGCGCGAAGCGCCGCTTCGGTGCGATCGAATTGGCGAAATGCGCGGCTGAGTGGTAGGAATCCCGCGCGATGCGCAGTGAAGACGTCCGGACTCTGCGGATTCCAACCAGTGGCTCAGAGCGCGGACCCGTTGCGCCGGCGCGGCAGACGGACGAGCTCGATCGCAGGATCATCGAAGCGCTGCAGGCGAACGGACGCGAATCCTTCCGCTCGATCGCGGCGCGCGTCGGAGTCTCGGAGGCAACCGTTCGCGCACGCTACGGACGGCTGACGGTGGAGGGGATTCTTCAGGTCGTCGCCGTCACCAATCCGCTAGGGCTCGGCTACGAGCAGGCTCTCGTCGGCATCAAGACCTCCGGCTCGCCAGAGCAGGCGGCCGACGCGATCGCTCGCTGGCCAGAGGCGGACTACGTGATTGCGACGGCAGGGCAGTTCGATCTCGTCGTCGAACTCGTTGCCGCCGACCGACGTCATCTGCTCGAGCTCACGAGCCGGCTGCGCGCGTTGCCGGACGTCGTCTCGACGGAGACCTTCGTGTACCTGGAGATGTGGAAGCAGCTCTACGACTGGGGAAGTGGCATGCCAAAGGAGGAGCCGACTAGATGAGCAGCACGCAGAGCGCGACGTCCGCAGACGATCTCCGCCGCATGGCGAACGACCACCTCTGGCTCCACTTCACGCGCATGGGCGGATACGACCCGCCGATCATCGTGCGCGGTGACGGCTGTTACCTCGAGGACGCCAACGGCAAGCGCTACCTCGACGCGCTCGCCGGGCTCTTCTGCGTCAACATCGGCTACGGCTTCGGCGAGGAGATGGGCCAGGCAGCGCTGGAGCAGATGCGCGAGCTCCCGTTCTATACGAACTGGTCGTACTCGCATCCACGCGCGATCGAGCTTGCGGCCGAGATCGCATCGCTCGCGCCCGGCGACCTCAACCGCGTCTTCTTCGTCAACGGCGGCTCGGAGGCGGTCGAGGCGGCCTGGAAGCTCGCGCGCCAGTACTACCAGGCGCGCGGCACCAAGCGCGTGCGCACGGACACCGGCGGGCTCGACGCCGAGATCCGCCACGACGAGCACCTTGCTTCGCCGCCCGGACGCCGCTTCAAGGCGATCGCGCGGGAAGTCGCCTACCACGGCACAACCTTCGGGGCTCTCTCGATCAACGGAATCTCGTCATTGCGCGTCCCCTTCGAGCCGCTCGTGCCGGAAGTGCGGCACGTGTCGAACACGAACCGCTTCCACCGGCCGTCAGACGAGACCGAGGAGCAGTTCACGGCGTTCCTGCTCGACGAGCTCGAGCGAACGATCATCTCGATGGGGCCGGAGACGGTCTGTCTCGTGCACATGGAGCCGATCCAGAACGCCGGCGGCTCGTTCATGCCGCCCGCCGGCTACTGGCGGGGCGTGCGGGAGATCTGCGACCGCTACGACATCCTTCTTTCGGCGGACGAGGTGATCACCGCCTTCGGACGCGTCGGCCACTGGTTCGCCTCGGAGCGCTTCGACATCCGGCCCGACATCGTCACGTGCGCGAAGGGCCTCTCCTCCTCGTACGCCGCGATCGGCGCTGTCGTCGCCACCGACCGCGTGATGGAGCCGTTCCTCGAGGACACGTCGATGTACTCGCACGGGATCACGTTCGGCGGCCACCCGGTCATGAGTGCGATCGCCCTCAAGAACATCGAGATCATGAAGCGAGAGCGGATCAACGAGCACGTGCTGGCCAACGAAGACGCCTTCAGGGCCACACTCGAGCAGCTGCTCGAGCTGCCGATCGTCGGCGACGTGCGTGGAGCCGGCTTCTTCTATGCGCTCGAGCTCGTCAAGGACAAGGAGACGCGCGAGACGTTCTCCGACGAAGAGTGCGAGACGCTGCTGCGCGGCTTCCTCTCGCCGCGCCTGTTCGAGAAGGGTCTCATCTGCCGGGCGGACGACCGCGGAGACCCGGTTGTGCAGATCTCTCCCCCTTTGGTCGCCAGTCAGTCAGAATTCGACGAGATGACCGGCATCCTCGGGGACGTGCTCGCAGAAGCTGGGAGGATGCTGCATTGACGGCTGAAGCTGCGGCACCGGCAGAGGCCGCTGCGGCGACCGAGTACGACATCCGCCTGATCGGCCTGACGAAGCGCTTCGACGAGGTCGTCGCCGTCGACGGAATCTCGCTCGACATCGACCGCGGCCACTTCTTCGCCCTCCTTGGGCCTTCGGGGTGCGGCAAGACGACGACGCTCCGGATGATCGGCGGCTTCGAGGAGCCGAGTGAAGGACGGATCGAGCTGGGCGGTGTCGACGTCGCGCCGCTGCCGCCGTACAAGCGCGACGTGAACACCGTGTTCCAGTCATACGCGCTCTTCCCCCATCTCTCGATCTTCGAGAACGTCGCCTTCGGGCTGCGACGTCGCGGGGTCAAGAAAGGCGAGCTGCGCACCCGGGTCGTCGAGGCGCTCGATCTCGTCGGCCTTGCCGGGCTCGAGCGGCGCAAGCCGCGGCAGCTCTCCGGCGGCCAGCAGCAGAGAATCGCGCTCGCCCGCGCGCTCGTGAACCGGCCGCGCGTGCTCCTCCTCGACGAGCCGTTGGGTGCGCTCGACCTGAAGCTGCGCAAGGAGATGCAGCTCGAGCTGAAGCGCATCCAGAACGAGGTCGGGATCACGTTCGTGCACGTCACGCACGACCAGGAAGAGGCCATGACCATGGCCGACCGGATCGTGATCATGAACAGCGGGCGCATCGAGCAGCTCGGCACGCCGAGCGAGCTCTACGAGGCGCCGCGGACGGCGTTCGTGGCCGGCTTCCTGGGCGTCTCGAATCTCCTCGACGGCGAGGTCCTTGGCGAAGGCACGGTCAAGCTGTCCGACGGCACGATCGTGCGGGTGCCGGCCGAAGCTCTCGGCCGGACCGGCATGATCCAGATCGGCGTTCGCCCGGAGAAGATCCGCATCGGAGCAGGGGAGGAGAACTCGCTCTCGGGCACCGTGACCGAGAGCGCGTACATCGGAGTTTCGACCCAGTACATCCTCGAAACGCCGGCCGGGCCGGTGACCGTTTACGTCCAGAACGACAGGCCCGGACCCCAGGTCGCGACAGGGGAGCGACTGACACTCAGCTGGAGCCCGGAGAGCACCTTCGTCGTCGACGCCTAGGAGGGCACGCAATGACCGATCCCATCAGCAGGAGGAGCTTCCTTCGCCGCGCGGCGGCAAGCGGAGGGCTCCTCACCGTTCCCGGACTGCTCGCCGCCTGCGGCGGCGGCGGTGGCGGCGGCACAGCCGCAGGCTCGACCGTCTCGAACAAGCTCGCCAAGACGCTCCACTTCTCCAACTGGACGCTCTACATCGACACGAACAAGAAGAACCACACGTTCCCGTCGCTCATCGCGTTCCAGAAGAAGACCGGCGTCCACGTCAACTACGTCGAGGACATCAACGACAACGCGTCCTTCTACCACAAGATCCAGCCGCTGCTGGCCCGCGGGGAGTCGACCGGGCGCGACATCGTCGTGTTGACGGACAACGACCGCTATCTCGGCCTGATGCTCGAGAAGGGCTATGCGGAGAAGCTCGACAAGAGCGCAATCCCGAACATGAAGAACCTCATCGACGTGCAGAAGCATCCGAGCTTCGATCCCCACCGCGACTACACGCTGCCGTGGCAGTCGGGCATGACGGGCATCGCCTACAACGACACGCTCACCGACCCGGTGCTGTCGGTCGACGAGCTGCTCGAGAATCCGAAACTGAAGGGCAAGATCACCGTTCTCAACGACATCGGCGATGCGATGACGCTCGTGATGCTCTCGAACGGCGACGACCCGGCGCACGTGACCGACAAGACATGGAATGCCGCCTTCGCCCGGGTCCAGAAAGCTGCAAACAACGGCCAGATCCGCCGCTTCACCGGCAACGACTATGCGCCGGACCTCGCGGCGGGCGATCTCTCCGCGGCGATGTCCTGGTCGGGCGACATCGCTCAGATCGGGAACGCGCACATCCACTGGAACGCGCCGAAGGACGGCGGCGCCATCTGGACCGACAACATGCTGATCCCCAAGGGCGGCGACGTCTATACGGCCTCCGTCTACATGAACTACGTGTACGACCCGAAGGTCCAGGGATTGATGGAGGCAGGCGACCCGAAGCGGAACATCACCGGCATCTACTACATCCCGCCGGTCAAGGGTGCGGGGGTGTGGGCCAAGAAGTTCAACCCGCCGATCGCGAGCAACCCGCTCATCTTCCCGCCGACCGAGACGCTCGACAGCATGCACATCTTCGACAACGCGGCGCTCAACAACGAGAAGTACCAGACGCAGTGGAACAACCTCATCTCGGGGTAGCGAACTGGGCATCTTTCACCGCCACAGAGGGCTGACGCCCTACCTGCTGCTCGCGCCGGGGCTGCTCTGGCTGGCGATCTTCTTCGTCGTCCCGCTCGGCTACCTCGCCTACCAGTCGTTGCAGTCGGGGAACATCGACTTCGGTTACGCCTTCACGTGGGCGTGGGGGAACTACTGGACTGCCATCCGCGACTACCGGCCGCAGTTCATCCGGTCGATCGAGTACGCCGGCATTGCGACCGTCATCGCACTCGTCGTGAGCTACCCGGTGGCGTACTGGATCGCGTTCCGCGGCGGCCGCTGGAAGAACCTGCTGCTGCTGGTCATCATCGCGCCGTTCTTCGTCACCTACCTGATCCGGACGCTCGCCTGGGAGACGATTCTGGCCGACCACGGATTCGTCGTGCACACGCTGCAGAACCTGCACCTCGTCAGCAGCGGCGGCAGGCTGCTCGCGACCGGGACGGCCGTGGTCGCCGGCATCACCTACAACTTCCTTCCCTTCATGGCGCTGCCGCTGTACGTCTCGCTCGAGCAGATCGACCCACGGCTGATCGAGGCAGCCGAGGACCTCTATGCCAACAAGATCCGCGCGTTCCTGCGGGTGACCTTCCCCCTCTCGCTCCCCGGCGTGGTCGCGGGGACGCTCCTCACGTTCATCCCCGCAGCCGGCGACTTCATCAACGCCCAGTTGCTGGGCGGCCCTCAGAACCACATGATCGGGAACGTGATCCAGTCCAAGTTCCTCGAGTTGAGCGATTACCCGGCGGCGGCCTCGATGTCCTTCATCCTGATGGGGGCGATCCTCGCCTTCGTCGCGATCTACGCCTTGGTCGTCGGTACCGAGCAGCTGACGGGGACCGCGCTGTGAGTGCCGTAGCCGCCGAGCGCGCGCCGGCGAAACGGAGCGTTGCCGCCTCGATCTGGAGGTTCGTGAGACGGCACGTTCTCACGGTCTACTCGCTCCTCTTCTTCATCTATCTGTTGCTGCCGATCGCGGTGGTCGTGCTCTTCTCGTTCAACAACCCCCCGGGGAAGTTCAACTACACCTGGTCGGGCTTCACGTGGAACAACTGGCGCTACTGGAACGGCCCTCCCGGGATCCAGAGCGCGATCTTCCTCTCGCTCCAGATCGCGTTGATCGCGAGCCTCGTCGCAACGGCTCTCGGTGCGATGATCGCGCTCGCGCTCGTCCGCTACAGGTTCCGGTTTCGCGCGGCAACGAACATCCTGATCTTCCTACCGCTCTCGACCCCGGAGATCGTCCTCGGTGCCTCGCTCCTGACGCTCTTCCTGAATTTCACGTTCGTCCCGTTCGGGCGCGTGACGATCCTCATCGCGCACGTGATGTTCTGCGTCAGCTTCGCGGTCGTCACGGTCAAGGCGCGGCTGATCGGCTTCGACCGCCACCTGGAAGAGGCTGCCATGGACCTCGGAGCGAACGAGTTGAAGACGTTCCAGAAAGTGACACTGCCGCTGATCATGCCCGCGGTCCTGGCGGCATTCCTCCTCTGCTTCGCGATCTCGGTCGACGACTTCGTCGTGACCTACTTCGTCGCGGGCTCTTCCGTGACGTTCCCGGTCTACGTCTGGGGTGCCGCGCGGGTCGGAGCCCCGGCGCAGGTCAATGTGATCGGCACGGCGATCTTCCTGATCGCAATCTCGGGAGCGCTCGCCAACGTGCTCATCCAGATGCGCCGCGAGAAGCACGCTTGACGTTGCCGTCCGTCGAGCCGCGATTGCCTTCGTGGTGGCTCGAGGACGCACTGGCGCGGGAGGGAGACCCGGAGCCGGCTCCGGCGCTCGCCGGCGACGCGACTGCTGACGTCGCGATCGTCGGCGGCGGCTACACCGGTCTCTGGACTGCGCTCGCGCTGCGTGAGCGTGCGCCCGACCTGGGCATCACGCTCGTCGACTCGGAGATCTGTGGACACGGCCCGAGCGGCCGTAACGGCGGCTTCGTCCACGGCTACTGGGCCTCGCTCCCCGGGATGCTTCCCGTGCTCGGCGACGAGCGGGCGCTCGAGCTCGCGCGCGCCGGGGAGCAGATCATCCCCGGGATCCGCGCCTGGGCCGAGGCGCGCGGCGAGGACGTCTGGCTGGTCGAGGCCGGGATGCTCGAGGCGTCGGCCGCGCCCGCACAGGACGGCTCCGTCGAGAAGGCCGCGGCTGCCGCCGCGCGTGTGGGCCGGTCAGACCAGATCGTCGCGCTGACGCCCGAGGAGGTGGCGCAGAGGGTTTCGTCGCCGGTCTTCCGAAGCGGCGTCTTCTACCCCGAGTGCGCGACTGTCCATCCGGGATTGCTGGTGCGCGCGCTGCGGCGGGCGGTGCTCGACGCCGGCATTCGGGTGCACGAGGGAACGCCGGTGACGGCCGTGCGTGCCGGATCGCCCAACGAGCTCGAGACTCCGGGCGGGATCCTCCGCGCAGCCGAGGTCGTGCTGGCGACGAACGCGGCGCTGACGGGCTGGAGTCCCGCCGCGCGCAACCTGACGAACTTCGGCTCGTACATCGTTCTGACCGAGCCCGCGCCCGAGGCGCTGGCGGAGATCGGCTGGACGGGCGGGGAGGCGATCGTCGACGGGCGAATGTTCCTCCACTACTTCCGCACGACGAATGACGGGCGCGTGCTCATGGGAAGCGGCAGCGGGCCGATCGGCTTCGGAGGGCGCATCGACGACCGCTTCTCGCTCGATCGACCGACAGCCGCACGGGCCGAGGCCGGTTTGCGCCGCCTCTTGCCCGGTCTCGACGGCGTTCGCGTCGAGCGCGCGTGGGGCGGACCGATCGACGTCTCGGCCGACCACCTGCCCTTCTTCCGGACGAACCCGGGCACGCGGATCCACTACGGCGCCGGCTACTCGGGCCACGGCGTCGGCCCCGCCTGGCTCGGCGGCCGGATCCTCGCGTCGCTCACGCTCGGCGCCGACGACGAGTGGACGCGCTCGCCACTCGCAGTCCGGGACGTGCCGCGCCTGCCGCCGGAGCCGTTCCGCCGGGTCGGAGGCGGTCTCGTCCGCTGGGCGATCATGGCCTGCGAGGCGGCCGAGGAGGATGGACGCCGCCCGCCGCTCGCCGCCAGAACGGCGGCCGCACTGCCCCGGATGCTCGGGATCGAGCTCGGAACCCGCTAGCGCGGGGTACGCTCGGAATTCAGGGGCAGCGCCGAGCAGGAGGAACAGACGATGACATCGGACGCCTCAGCCCCCGAGCTCCCCGAGGGCCACATCGCGACGGGCGACAAGGGTCTCAAGGCCGACGCGCTCGGCTTCATGTCCAACCTGGTCATCGGGGTCGCTTCGACGGCACCCGCCTACTCACTCGCAGCGACACTCGGCTTTATCGTCGTGATCAGCGGCGTCGGCGTGAAGGCCCCCGCGGTCCTGCTCGTCTCCTTCGTGCCGATCGTGCTCGTGTCGCTCGGCTACCGCTACCTCAACAAAGCCGACCCCGACGCAGGCACGACGTTCGCGTGGACGACGCGGGCCTTCGGCCCCTGGATCGGCTGGATGAACGGCTGGGCGATCTTCGTCGCCGACGTGATCGTGATGGCCTCTCTCTCGGTGATCGCGTCGACGTACACGTACCTGCTCTTCAACTGGAACCACGGAGCGAACTCGACGTTCTGGCTGATCGTCGGCTCCATCGTCTGGATAGCCCTCATGACGTGGATTTGCTACCGCGGGATCGAGCTCTCGGCTGAGACGCAGGTCTTCCTGCTCAGCGCCGAGATCCTGATCCTCACTGCTTTTACGGTCGTCGCGCTCGTCAAGGTCTACAACGGCAACGGCCTGCCCAGCTCCCTGCACGTGAGCGGCTCGTGGTTCAACCCGTTCGACATATCGTTCAACTCGCTCATTCTCGGGGTGCTGCTCGGGATCTTCATCTACTGGGGCTGGGATTCGGGTGTCTCAGTCAACGAGGAATCGCGAGACTCGGCAGAGGGGCCCGGCAAGGCGGCCGTGCTCTCGACGATCCTGCTCGTGCTGATCTACGTCAGCGTCTCGACGGCGGCTATCGCGTACGCCGGCCCGAAGTTCCTCGGCGCGAACCAGAACGATGTCCTCAAGCCACTTGGCAAGAGCGTCTTCGGCTCGCCGTGGTACAAGCTCCTGATCATCGCCGTCCTCACGTCGGCGTCGGCCTCGACGCAGACGACGATCCTGCCCACGGCGCGGACGACGCTGTCGATGGCGAAGTGGGGTGCGATTCCGGAGGTGTTCGGGAAGATCCATCCGCGCTACCTGACGCCTACCGTCTCGACGATCGGGATGGGCGTCCTCTCCGCGGTCTGGACGGCGCTACTCATCGGATTCGATCCGAGCCAGAATGTCCTCGGCGACTCGGTCACAGCGCTCGGTTTCGCGGTCTGCTTCTACTACGGCTTCACCGGCCTCGCCTGCGGCTGGTTCTTCAGGCGGGAGCTGTTCAAGAGTGTGCGCGGTTTCGTGCTCGCCGGGCTGATGCCCGTACTCGGCGGGGCGATGATGGCCTTCATCTTCGTCAAGGCGTGGATCGTCGAGAGCAATCCGAGTTACAACTACTCGCCCCCGCTCTTTGGCATCCAGGTGCCCATCGTGATCGGAATCGGCTCACTGCTGCTCGGCATCCCGCTCATGTTCTTTGCGTTCGTCAAGCTGCGCCCCTACTTCCGCCGCAAGACGGAGGTGGCCCCTCGGGGGCTCATTTGACGGTCGCGCGGCGTTAGGCTCGTCGGTGGTGGACATCGTCGTTTGCGACGTCGGACCGCGCGACGGTCTCCAGAACGAGCCGGAGGTGCTCCCGTCCGAGACGCGGGCGGAGCTGGTCAACCGGCTTGCAGCGGCCGGCGTGCCGCGAATCGAGGCCGTCAGCTTCGTCCGCGCCGAGCGCGTGCCGCAGATGGCCGGCGCGGAGGACGTGATCGAGCGCGTCGGCCGGCACGACCGCGTGGAACTCACGGGCCTGGTGCTCAACGAACGCGGCTGGGAACGCTTCGCCGCCGCCGGGCTGGACCGCGTCAACGTGACGTTCGCGGCGACGGAGTCGTTCAACCTCCGCAACGGGAACGCGACGCTCGCCGAGGCGATCGACCGTTTGGAGGCGATCCTCGGCGAGGCCGGCGAGACCCCTGCGACGGTCACGATCTCCTGCTCGTTCGGCTGCCCGTTCGAGGGGCGCGTCGATCCAGGGGTCGTGGCCGAGCTCGCGTCCCGGTTCACAGGGCGGGCGGAGGTCGTTCTCGCCGACACGATCGGCGTCGCAACGCCGTCTGCGGTGCGCGCGCTCGTCGAACGGGCGCGGGCGACCGGGTTCCACGGCCACAACACGCGCAACACCGGCTACGCGAACTGCCTCGCGGCTCTCGAGGCGGGCGGGCACCTGCTCGATGCTTCCGTCGGCGGGCTCGGCGGCTGTCCCTTCTCGCCTCGTGCAACCGGCAACGTGGCAACGGAGGACCTCGTCTATCTGCTGAAGGGCGAAGGAGTCGAGACCGGTATCGACCTCGATGCGCTCGTCGGCGTTGCGCGCTGGCTGGAGGAGGTGCTCGGCCGGACCCTTGAGGGCTACGTCTACCGTGCGGGAAGCTGGCCGCCGTGATGAAGCGCGTCCCCTGGGAGGTCAAAGGGGTGCTGGCATTGATCGTGCTCGACGGCGCCGCAGTGATCGCCACCTACTCGCGCTTCCCGACGACGCTGCTCTACAACGTCCACCACAGTGACACTGCCGCCGCCGGCTTCGGGCGGGAACTCGTGGCGCTCAACTTCCCGTTCGCGCTCGTCGGCATCGCCCTCGTAGGGCTCGCCTGGCCGCGACTCCAGGGACGGCTCCGGATCGCGGGAGTCTTCGCGATCGCGCTCTGCGCCGTCGTCTACTTCGCGGTCGACCAGTCGAACCTCGACGCCAAGCCGCTGAACGCGGTTCCCGCGCTGGGTCTCGCGCTCGCCATCGTTCTCGTGTTCGTCGTCGGCGTCCCGTCGATGCCGAAGAGCGTGCGCGGCGATCGCGTGCGGATCGGGCTCGCTGTGGTGCTCCTCTTCTTCTCCGCGCCGCTCATCGCGGCGGAGCTCGGCTTCTTCCTCAACGGAGTCCCCTTCTTCGGCTGGTTCTACGAAACCGCGAGGTTGACGACGCAGCCGGGCGTCCACGGGCTTCATCACGCCGTCCACCACGGCCAGCATCACGGCTGGCAGGCGACGATGCTGTCGCTGACCGCGCTCGCCTTCTCACGCCTTCCGCGCCCACGCGTGCTCGACGCATACCTCGCTCTGATGCTCGCGTACGGCATCGGGAACCTCGTCAACGACGACTGGCTCGAGCAGGTAGTCAAGCGCGGCTGGACGAACCACGAAGTGCCGAGCGTCCTCGTGCCGGCGCCGAACTGGGGCTGGGCGGCGGTGCTCGTCGGCGCCGCTCTCATCTGGTGGCTCTGGTTCCGTCAGCCGAGCCGGACGACGCCCGCGGCGGCGAGCCCGGCGATCTCGTCCTCCGCGTAGCCCAGCTCGCCGAGGACCTCGCCGGTATGCGCGCCTAGATCGGGCGGCGGAGCGCGGTGCCGGATTCGCTCGCCGTCGGCCGAGAGCGGCGCTGCGACTGTGACGAGGTCTCCGAGCGACTGCAGGATCCCGAGCGCCTCCGTCTGAGGATGGCGGGCCGCCTCGCCGACATCGTGCACCGGTGACGCAGGGACGCCTGCGGCCACGAGCCCGTCGAGCAGTTCCTCGGACGCCCATTGTCTCGTTCGCTCTTCGAGGTGCGCCACGAGCTCTGTCCGGTTCGCGACTCGATCGGGATTCGTGACGAAGCGCGGGTCTCCCGTGAGCTCCGGCACACCGAGCACGGCGCAGAAGCCCGCGAAGAGCTTGTCGTTGCCCGCGACGATCATCAGTTCGCCGTCGAGGGTGGGGAAGACCTGATACGGCGCGATCTGCGGGAAGGCGCTCCCGTCGCGGCCGGGAACGACTCCGGCGCCGAGATAGCCGACCAGCTGGGTCGAGAGCAGGGAGAGCGCTGTCTCGTAGAGGGAGAGCTCGAGCGTGCGTCCCGTGCCCGTGCGTTCCCGCTCGTAGAGCGCGGCGAGCACGCCCAGTGCCGCCCAGACGCCGGTTCCGAGATCGATCAGCGAGAGTCCGACGCGTACTGGCGGCCCTTCCGCCTCTCCTGTGACGCTCATGATTCCGGCAGCCGCCTGCAGGAGCGGGTCGTAGCCGGGCTGATCGCTCAGCGGACCGTGCGCCCCGAATGCGCCGATCGAGCAGTGGACGAGGCGCGGGTTCCGAGAGCGGAGCTCGGCCGCCCCCAGTCCGTGACGCCCCGCGGCTCCCGGCCGGAGGCTCTGCAGGAATACATCCGCGCGATCGGCGAGCTTCAACACGATCTCGCGGCCGCGATCGTCCCCGAGGTCGAGCGCGAGAGAGCGCTTGCCTGCGTTTGCTGACAGGAACATCGCACCTCCACCCTCAAGGAACGGAGGGCCCCAGGCACGCGCGTGGTCGCCGTCGAGGGGCTCGATCTTGACGACGTCCGCGCCGAGCGCGGCGAGCAGTTGCGTTGCCGTCGGTCCTGCAAGAGAGGAGGTGATGTCGACGACCCGACTGCCGTCGAGAGGGCGCAGCTCGGTCACGTCTGATATTCCCAGACCATGTGCGGGCCGCCTTCGAGCAGTTCCACCGTCCTGGTCGGTTGAGCGCCGAGCCGCTCCGCGACCCGCTGCGACCGGATGTTCCCCGACGCAATGAGCGAGATCAGATCCTCGCGGCCGAGCCATTCGCGAACGGCGGCGGCCGCCTCGGTCGCGTAGCCCTTGCCCCACTGCTCATAGGCCAGTGCCCAGGTCAGCTCGGGCAGCGCGTCGTGCGAGCTGGACCGGCTCCACCGGACGGGGTCGTAGAAGTTGACGCCGACCCTCCCGATCCGCTCACCGGCCTCCGTTTCGACGATGAGCTTGCCGGCCGGATAGGTCTTCCACCCGTCCAGCCAGAGCTGCACGACCTCCCGCGGCGCCTCGTCGAAACCGCCGAGGAACTCCATGACCCGCGGATCGCTCAGGAAGGCAGGCGGATCCTCGACATCGGCCGCCGTCGGCTTGCGCAGAAGGAGGCGTTCGGTCCGGATCACAGCGGCAACATGATCGAGCGCTCGAACTCGATCACCGTCTCGTCGCGCTGATTGAGGCCGCGCGTGCGGACGGTCACGATGCCGAGCCCCGACCGGGACTTCGACTCGCGCTTCTCCAGCACCTCCGTCTCGGCGCGGATCGTGTCGCCTGCGAAGACCGGAGCCGGCAGGCGAACCTCGCGCCAGCCGAGGTTGACGCCGCGCTCGGACACGTCCGCGACGGACAGTCCCGTGACGAGCGCGAGCGTGAACGTCGAGTCGACGAGCGGCCGCTCCCACTCGGTCGTCGCCGCATACTCGGCGTCGAAGTGGATCGGGTTCGTGTTCAGCGTGAGCAGCGTGAACCAGACGTTGTCGGCCTCCAGTACGGTGCGCCCGAAGCGGCTTCTGTAGACGGCCCCGACCTCGAGTTCCTCGTACGTGCGACTCACACCGGAGATCATCGCAGCGATGCACGAGCTCGCCCTCGAGCAGCGGCGCGAGCTCGGAGTGCGCGCGCCGTGGCACGTCGGTGACATCACGTGGGGACTGCGGGCGCACGAGGGGCGGGAGGACGAGTGGACGATCCGCATCTGGAAGGACGGCGACCGCACCGTCGCGTGGTCGTGGCTGAAGGGCGACCGCGGCCTGCTCGAGTACGACGTCCGTCGCGACCGGCTCGACCTGCTCGACGAGATGTTCGCCGCCCCCGGCGTGCGCACCTCGGTCGCTTTCGAGGACGACGACGAAGTGCGGGACGCGTTCCTCCGGAACGGCTTCACCGCGGACGACGACGCTAGCGTCACCCGGCATAGCTCGTTCCTCAACTTCCTCGCGCTTGAGCTGCCCGACGCGCCTGAGCTGCCCGAGCTGCCCGAGGGCTTCCGCTACCGGACGGTTGAGCCGGACGATCTGGCCGAGCGCGTCGCGATTCACCGCGAGGTCTGGGCGCCGTCGCGCGTCACCGAGTCGAGCTTCGCGAACGTCCAGGCCTCGTGGCCCTACCGCGCCTCGCTCGACTGCGTCGTGGAGGCTCCCGATGGCCGCTTCGCCGCCTACTGCCACCTCTGGCCGGACGACGCGAACGGCGTCGGTGAGTTCGAGCCGGTCGGGGTACGAGAGGAGTTCAGGCGGCGCGGCCTCGGCGCCGCGGTCTGTATCTTCGCGCTCCGCCGGTGGCACGAGGAGGGCGGCCGGCAGGCCATCGTCTACTGCGAGAACGACGCGGCGTGCGGACTGTACGAGTCGATCGGCTTCCGCCGTCACACGACGGTGGTCGGCTACTCGCGCTGACCCTTCTTGAAGAGGTTCTCGAACACGGACTCGAGCCGACCCTCGACCATGGCGTTGATGCGCTGCTCCATGCGCGCCGCCATGTCCTCCTGGCTCGACTCGGGTTTCTCGGTCTTCAGAGGTCTGTCTTCCAGCGAGCGCCCGTCGATCGTCAGCTCGTAGATGTGCTCGTGCTGCACGTCCTTCAGGTGCTGCTGCCCAAGGTCGTGGACGGCGACGCCTTCGGGAAGCTGGTTCCCGAGTAGTGCGCGCGTCGTCTCGGAGATGAGGATCTGGCCGCCGTGGCCCGCAGCCGAGATGCGTGCTGCGCGGACGACGTCGAGTCCGAGGTACCCCTCTTCGCCCAGGTGCGGCTCGCCGGTGTGCACGCCCATGCGGACGCGTACCTCCTTGTCCTCGGGCCACTCGTGATCGTCGAGAGCGCGCTGCGCGTCGACTGCTGCCGCCACCGCGTCGCGCGCCCGGGGGAACGAGAAGAAGAAGGCGTCTCCCTGCGTGTCGATCTCCGTCCCGCCACGCGCGCCGAACGTCTCGCGCACGAGACGGCGATGCTCGTCCGAGACGCGCCCGTAGGCCTCGTCGCCGAGTTCCTGCAGAAGCTGCGTCGAGCCCTCGATGTCGGTGAAGACGAATGTGACGGTGCCGCCGGGCAGAGTGCTCATCGGCGCCTACGCTACCCCGATGAACCGGCTCGCGCAGGAAACGAGCCCGTACCTCCTCCAGCACGCGGACAACCCGGTCGACTGGCAGCCGTGGGGCGAGGAAGCGCTCGGTCGCGCCCGCGCGGAGGGGAAGCCTCTGCTCGTTTCGATCGGCTACTCCGCCTGCCACTGGTGCCACGTGATGGAGCGCGAGTCCTTCGCGGACGAGGCGACCGCCGCCGTCATGAACGAGCTCTTCGTCAACGTCAAGGTCGACCGCGAGGAACGACCGGACGTCGACGCCGTCTACATGGACGCCGTCGTGGCGCTCACCCGCCAGGGCGGGTGGCCGCTCACGGTCTTCCTCACGCCCGACGGAGAGCCGTTCTTCGGCGGCACGTATTTCCCGCCCGAGCCGCGGCACGGACTGCCGTCGTTCCGCCAGGTGCTCCGAGCAGTCGCCGACGCGTACCGGGAGCGGCCGGAGGACGTCGCCGCGCAGGCCGAGGCGCTCGTCGGTGCGTTGCGTCGCTCGGCCGAGACCGAGCCGTCGCGCGACCCGCTCACCGAAGGGCTGCTCGCGGAGGCGGAGAGCGGTCTGCTCTCGCAGCTCGACCCCCGCTGGGGCGGCTTCGGCCACGCGCCGAAGTTCCCGCCCGCGTCGGTGCTCGAGTTCCTCTTACGACGTGGTGCGCTCGATCCGGTCCGGCTCACACTCGACGGGATGGCTGCGGGCGGGATGTACGACCTCGTCGGCGGCGGCTTTCACCGCTACTCCGTCGACGCGAAGTGGCTCGTCCCGCACTTCGAGAAGATGCTCTACGACAACGCGCTGCTCGTTCCCGCATACCTCCACGGGTGGCTGCTCACCGGAGAGGAGCGGTACCGCGTCGTGGCCGAGCAGACCCTCGACTACATGGTGCGCGAGCTGCGACTGCCGAGCGGCGGCTTCGCTTCCTCGCAGGACGCGGACACCGACGGCATGGAGGGGCTGACGTACACGTGGACGGCGGAGGAGGGCGCCCCACCCAAGCTGCTCGAGCCCTTCGAGCACGGTCGCTCGATCCTGCGCGGGGAGCTGGAGGAGGAGACGCGAGTGCGCTTGCTCGAGATCCGCGAGCGCCGGCTCCAGCCGGCGCTCGACGACAAGGTGATCGCCGCCTGGAACGGGCTCGCGCTCGCCGCGCTCGCGGAGGGTGCGCGCCGTCTCGCGCGTCCCGACCTCCTCGCCGCGGCCCGCGAGCTCGGCAAGCTCCTGTCAGCGGATCCGCTCTGGAGAACGCTTCGCGACGGCCGCGCGAAGTACCCCGCGTACCTCGAGGACTACGCGAACGTCTCGCACGGGCTCTACGAGCTGCACGTCGCGACCGGCGAGCTCCACTGGCTGCGGGAGGCGCGCCGCGTCGCGCTCGCGGCCGTCGAGTTGTTCGGAGATCCGGAGCGGGGCGGCTTCTTCCTCACGCCGGCCGACGGAGAGCAACTCGTGGCGCGGATGAAGACGTTCGACGACAACCCGACGCCGGCGGGCGGCTCGATGCTCGCCTACGTCCTCCTGCGGCTCGCGCGGATCTGGGGCGACGACGAGCTCGAGCGGACGGCGGTGGGAGCGCTGCGCCTCGTCCGCGACCTCCTTCCCCGGGCGCCGGCCGCGTTCGGCTGGGCACTCTGCGCGCTCGACCTGCACCTCTCGCCGCCGCGGGAACTGGCGATCGTGGGCGGGCCGGAGTCGGACGTCGCCCGCGCCGCCCTCGGCGGCTTCGACCCGAACGCAGTCGTCGCTTTCGGGCCTGCGGAAGACGTCCCGCTTCTCGAGGGCAAGATGCTCGTCGACGGGAAGCCGGCCGTCTACATCTGCGAGCGCTTCGCGTGCCGCGCGCCTGTCACGGACGCCGCCGAGCTCTCCTGAAACAGTGAGGGGGAGCCGGAGCTCCCCCTCGTGAATCAGCTTGCGGACTGCGCTAGTGGCCGCTGTTGAGGACCTTGCCGAAGGTCTTCCAGTCGCCGGCGCCGCCGCCCGCCCACTTCTCGAAGATCAGCTGCTCCATCGGGAAAGTGCGCTTGTTGGACGTCTTGACGACCATCCCCGGATAGATGAACGGATTGTTCTTCTCGTTCATGTGGCGCAGCGCGTGCATCAGGCCTGCCCGGGTCGGGTTCTTGCCCGCGTGCTTGAGTGCGTCCCAGAACGTCCACCCAACGGCCAGCCCGTAGACGAGGTTGTTGTCGCCTGTCGCGAACTGCCCGTCGAGGGTGCCCACGCCGTTCGGCGCGTACTTGTGGATGATCTTCTTCGCGAGCTTCATCCCCGGCAGGTTCGGTTGAGCCGACTGGCTTGCGACATAGGTGGTCGAGAGGACTCCGTTGACGTTCGCGCCGTTCTGCGCCGCGAGCCCCATGAAGAGGCGGTTCGCCGAGACGTTGCTGTTGATCGTCAGCGGGTTCCACCCCGGGATGTGCCCCTCGGTGGCGAGCGCCGTGATCGCCGCGGTCGGGGTTGCGAAGATGACGAACACGTTGGCGCCGCTGGCAGCGATCTTGCCGACGTGCGCCTGGATCACCGGCCCCGGGTCGGTGACGCTGTACGACTCGGCGTCGACGATGTCGCCCTTGTGCGCGCCGAGCCCGGTCTTCAGCCCGGCGAGGTAGTTCTTGCCGAAGGCGTCGTTCTGGTAGAGCACGCCGATCTTCGCGTTGTTCTTGTGCTTGAGGATGTACTTCGCGTAGAGCTTGGCCTCGCCCGGGTAGTCCGGCTGCCAGCCCATCGTCCACGGCTTGGTCCCGCCCTGGCAGGCGTGATGGACGCAGTTACCCCAGTACGCGTCGCCCGTGGCGAGCAGTACCTGCGGCACCTTGTGCTGGTTGAGGTAGCCCCAGGTCGACAGTCCCGGTGCGGTGCCGAGGCTGCCGACGATTGCGAAGACGTGGTCCTGCTCGACGAGCTTCTTCACGTCCGGCACGGTCTGGGCCGGGTTGTAGCCGTCGTCGAGGGCGATGTCGTTGATCTTCCGGCCGTGCACTCCGTGGTACTTCGCGTTGACGTACTTGTAGAACGCCAGCTCGGCCGCCGGGATGGTCTTGTAGAGCGAAGCCGGACCGGTGAACGGGAACGTGCCCCCGATCGTGATCTGCTTGCTCGTGACTCCGGGTGTGCTCGTACGTGAAGCCCCAGCCGTGCCCGCTACCGCGGCTGTGGCGAGAAGCCCGACGATCAGGATCGCGAGCTTCCTACGGTTCATAGCCATGGATGGCCCCTCCGATTTAGCTTGTGGCCATAGAGACGATTTCTGGAGCAGTTTGATTGAGATTGAACCGCGGTTCAAGCGCGAGCGCGAGTGGGGCGGCGAAGCCGCGCGAGCAGGCCGGCGAAGCCGTCGGGGAGCAGAAGCATGATGAGAATGACCGCGGCACCAAAGACGACGTCTCGGCCGTGCTGCGCCCCGATCAACGGAATGCTCGTCGAGACCTGAGGCAGGAGCCCGACGAACGCCGCGCCGATGAGGATTCCCCAGAGCGAGCCGAGCCCGGCCACGGCCGCACCGATGAGAATCTGCAGTGAGAGGAAGATGTCGAACTCGCTCGGCTGCGCGAAACCGTTCGCCGCGAGCACGAACAGCGAGCCGGCGACTCCGGCGTACGCGGCCGAGATCCCGAAGGCGAGCGTCTTGTAGACCGGCAGCTCGACTCCGGATGCCACGGCCGCGATCTCGCTGTCGCGTACTGCGCGGAAGGCACGTCCCGTGCGGCCGCGAAGGATCAGCCACGCCAGCACGAAGAGGACGGCCGAGCACGCCCAGGCGGCCGTGTAGACCCAGAGGTTGCTGACGGTCTGGGCGGACTGCACGCCGCCGCTGCCGCCGAGGAAGGTCGAGTACTGAAGCGGGATATACGGGAGGGAGACCGCGAGCGCAAAGGTCACGAGAGCGAGGTAGACGCCGGAGAGTCGGAGCGCCGGCAGGCCGACGAGCAGGCCGACGACGAAGCAGATCGCGAAGGCCATGAGCATCGTGACGACGAGGTTCGTGCCGTGGTCGCGCGACATTACGGCCGTCGTGTAGCCGCCGATCATCATGAACGCGCCGTGCCCGATCGAGATCTGGCCCGTGTAGCCGGTAAGGATGTTGAGACCGAGCACCGCGATGAAGAAGATCCCGACCTGGGCCGCGAGCGACACGTCGTAGTCGCTGAGGATGAACGGCAGGAGGCAGAGGACCGCCGCGACGACGAGGAGCGAGCCGAGCGCCGGGATCTGTCTCTTCACACCCGCCGCACCTCGCGGCGCCCGAAGAGCCCCGAGGGCTTGATCAAGAGGATCAGGAGGAGAACGGCGAAGGTGAAGGGAACCTGCATCTCCGAGCTGATCTCCGGCACGTAGCCGACGATGAGGGTCAACGTGACGCCGATCAGAAGGCCGCCGACCAGTGCTCCCGCGGGGCTCTCGAGGCCGCCGAGAACGGCGGCGGCGAAGGCATAGACGAGAATCGGCTGCATCATCGTGGACGAGAGGAATAGCTGTGAGGGCTCGGCCATTAGTCCTGCCACCGCTCCGAGTGTGGCGGCGAGTCCCCAGCCGATCGCCAGCATCGAGTCGACGCGGACGCCGACGAGCGCAGCGGCCGCGGGACGCAGCGCCGCGGCCCGCATTCCGAGGCCGAGCTTCGTGAAGCGGAACAGCGCCCACACGAGCACCGCCGAAGCGAAGACGACGGCGACCATCCCGACGTAGAGATGCGGAATGACGACGCCACCAACGTCGAACGAGCCGAAGCCGAACGGGGACTTCATTGATTTGAAATCGCCGCCCCAGATCCAGTTGACTATCCCGTCGATCAGGATGAAGAGTCCGACCGTCACGATCACGACGGCGATCGCCGAGCGGTGCTGCACCGGCCGGATCAGGGTGACCTGGAGGACCGTGCCGAGCACGAAGGCGATCGCGAGCGTTGCGGCGAAGGCTTCCCAGTACGAGAGCCCCCTCAGCCCCAGCGCATAGGCGATGTAGGTCGTGAACATCGCAAGCTCGCCCTGCGCGAAGTTGATGACGTGGGTCGCGCGATAGACGAGCACGAGCGCCAGGGCGAGGCTGCCGTAGACCGAGCCGAGCGCGATCCCTTCGACGGTCAACTGGGCGAAGTTCTTGCTCTGCAGGCAGCCGATGAGCAGGAAGATCGCGGCTCCGAGGAGGAAGAGCCAGACGGCAGCAGTGCTCGCGTCGAGCGCGCCGCCACGCCCGCGGAAGCCCGGGATCGCTGGCGTCTCGAGGCTCGACATCGCGCTAGTAACCGAGGTAGCTGCGGCGGACGGAGTCGTCGGCTCTCAGCTCGGCGCTCGAGCCGGAGAGAACGACGCGGCCGGCCTCGAGCACGTAGCCGGCTTCGGCGGCCTGCAGCGCGAGGAGCGCGTTCTGCTCGACGACGAGGACGGTCAGGCCTTCCTTCTCGTTCAGTTCGCGAACGATTCGGAACAGCTCCGCCACCAGGATGGGGGCTAGGCCGAGCGACGGCTCGTCGAGCAGCAGCAGCCGTGGTCTGAGCACGAACCCGCGGGCCAGCGCGAGCATCTGCTGCTCGCCGCCGCTCAGGGTTCCGGCCTGTTGTCGCCTTCGATCCGCGAGCCAGGGGAAGTACGAAAAGACGCGCTCGAGCTCGGGTTTGATCGAGCCGCGGCGCGTGTAGGCGCCGAGGCGGAGGTTCTCCGAGACTGTCAGCTCCGAGAACGTGCCGCGCCCCTCGGGGACGTGGGCGACGCCGAGGCGGGCGACGGCCGCCGGGCCGAGCCGGTTGAGCGGCCGTCCGGCGAACTTGATGCTCCCCGAGCGGCGCACGGTGCCCGACACCGCACGGAGCGTCGTTGTCTTTCCCGCGCCGTTCGGGCCGAGCACGGTGACGACCGAGCCTTCCTCGACGGCCAGCGAGATGCCGTGCAGGACGTGGACGGGGCCGTAGCGGGCCTCGACGTCCTCGAGCTCGAGCAGGGCGGTCAAGCCGCGATCTCACCGCCGAGGTACGCCTGGATCACCGCCGGGTCGCGCTGAACGTCGCCGGGCGCGCCGGCGGCGATCGTCCGCCCGAAGTCGAGGACGTGCACGTGCTCGCAGACCTCCATCACGAGCCGCATGTGGTGCTCGACGAGGAGGATCGTCAGCTCGCGCTCCTCGCGCAGGCGGCGGATGAGGCCGACGAACTCGTCCACTTCCTCGTGGTTGAGACCGCCGGCCGGCTCGTCGAGGAGCAGCAGCCGCGGCCGGCTCGCGAGAGCGCGCGCAAGCTCCACCCGCTTGAGCGTCCCGTACGGGAGACCGGACGCAACACGGTCGGCGTGCTCGGCGATCCCGACCTCGGCAAGCGTCTCGAGCGCGTGGCGCTGCTGCTCGCGTTCACGCTGCAGGCGCGTCGCGGGGTGTGAGCCGACGAGGACGTTCTCGAGCACGGTCATCCGCGGAAACAGCTCGAGGTTCTGGAACGTGCGGGCGATCCCGAGTCGGATCACGCGGCTCGGCCGGACGCGCCTCAGCGAGCGGCCGTCGAAGACGATGTCGCCGGAGTCGAGCCGGTAGAGGCGCGTGATGACGTTGAAGGCCGTTGTCTTCCCGGCGCCGTTGGGGCCGATCAGGCCAGCGATCGAGCCTTCGGCGACTTCCAGCGAGACGTCGTCGAGCGCGACGATCCCGCCGAAGCGCAGTCGGGCCTGGTCGAGCGCGAGGAGGGCCACTCAGTCCGCCGCCTGGAGCGAGCGCCCGCCGGCGGACTGCATCCCCGCGAGCATTCCGGGCGGAGAGGCGCCGTCGGGAAAGCGCGCGACCAGCTCGGCCAGAAGCGCGTCCGGTTCCCAGCCGTCCGGCGCATTGAAGAGCTCGTTTGCGCTCCAGCCGCGCAGCGCGTTGACCGCTCCGCCCCAGACGTGGAAGACCTGGCCGGTGATCGCCTGCGCTTCGTCGGCGCAGAGCGCGACGACGACGGCCGACACGTTCGCAGGATCGAGCGGGTCGAAGCCCTCGGGCGGCGCGTCCATCTGGAACGTCTCCTCGGTCATCCGCGTGCGCGCGTTCGGCGCGAGGCAGTTGACGGTGACTCCGTACCGCTGCAGTTCCTGCGCGACGATGATCGTAAAGCCTGCGATGCCCGCTTTCGCGGCACCGTAGTTCGCCTGGCCGACGTTGCCGAACACGCCCGACGGGCTCGACGTGTTGACGACGCGGCCGCGCACCTCTTCGCCCGCCTTCGAGCGCTCGCGCCAGTACGCGGCAGCGTGACGGGTGGGCGCGAAGTGGCCCTTCAGGTGGACGGAGACGACGGCGTCCCACTCGTCCTCGGTCATGTTCACGAGCATGCGGTCGCGGAGGATCCCGGCGTTATTGACGAGGATGTCGAGCCGGCCGAACTCGTCGAGCGCCTGTTGGACGAGCCGCTCTGCTCCGGCGAAGTCTGCGACGTTCTCGCCGTTCGTGCTCGCCTCGCCGCCCGCGAAGCGGATCTCCTCGACGACCTGCTCCGCCGGGCCGGAGTCGGAGCCTTCGCCTGCGACTCCCGCGCCGAGGTCGTTGACCACGACCTTGGCTCCGGCGCGCGCGAGGGCGAGTGCGTGCGAGCGGCCGATGCCACGTCCGGCCCCCGTGACGACTGCGACCTTGCCGCTCAGATCGGGCATCGTCGGGAGCTTATTCGCCTTCGTAGCGGTCGAGGTAGTGAGGGCTCGCGATCAGCAGCCGCTCGGCGACCTCGGCTTTCACCCGTGCCAGCGTGCCGGTGGGGACATCGCCGGCCCGAATCCGGGCTGCGAGCTCCCGTTGTTCGGCATCGTCCACCGGCGTCAGCTTCGACAGCTCCCGTCGCACGATCCCGAGCGCGTTCAACGCGACGAGCGTGCGGAAGCGGAGCCGGTGGTCGTCGAGCGTGGGGAGGATCTCGCTTGCGAGGAACTCCTCGATTGCCTCGGCGAGCTCGTCCGGCGTCGGCCGCTCGCTCACGTCACGCCCTGCCGCTCGAGTAGATGGCAGATCTCGTACTCGACCTCGGCGCCGAGGCGGCCGAGGATGGCGAGCTCGACGCTCCGGTCCTGGCCCGTCAGGTGCCGCTGGGCCTGCGTGAGGCAACCGATCGCCCAACCGACGTTGCCGGCGAGCTCCCAGTAGTCGAGCTCCACGGGGCGGACGTCGAACCCGGTCAGCTCGTTGTAGCGCTCGAGGTAGGGCTCGACGGCGCCAATCCCGCCGAGCCGGAGGTCGTCCGCGCCGAAGCGCCAGGCGCGAACGAACCCGAACGCGAGGTCGCGCGCGGGATCGTCCAGATGGGCGAACTCCCAGTCGAGGACGCCGACGAGGCCGCTCTCGTCGACGACCAGGTTGCCGACCCGGAAGTCGCCGTGTACGACCACGGGCTCCCGTTTTGGCGGCCGCTGCTCGCGCAACCACCAGAGCCCGAGCTCGATCGCCGGATGCGGCTCGCCGACCTCGTCAAGCTCGGCCACGAGGCGCTCGATCGTAGCGTCCTCGAGGAACGGGAGCCGCTCCGGCGCCAGCGCGTGGATCTTCGCGAGCTCCTCCGCCATCTGCACCGGAAGCAGCTCCGGCACCGGCCCGCGAACGATGCGGCGGCCGATCGTCTCGCCCGCGAGCCGCTCCATGACGAACGCCTCGCGTCCCTCCAGGTCCTCGATGTACGTGATCGGCCTCGGCACCTTGACGCCCGCCTCGTGAGCAGCTTGCAAGACCTCGAATTCATGCCGCAGCGAAAGCGTGTGCCGGTGAATCACGCCGCCTCCCGCACGCCGCACGAGCAGCGGCTCGCCGGCCGCGTCGACTGCCCACGCCTCCTTCGACGCGCCGCCGGGCAGGAGCACCGGCTCCGAGATCGGCCCGAGCACCGCCTGGAGCGCCTTGCGCATGTCTGCGATCATCGCCGCTGTGACCGACCGGCGCGAGCGCGTGCGTGCGTTCATGGAGGAGCACGTCTATCCGAATGAACGGGCACTGACGGCGGAGGACGACGCGGCCGACGCGCTCGTCCGTGATCTGCAGCAGAGGGCGAAGGACGCAGGGCTCTGGGCGCCTCACCTGCCGCCGGAGGCCGGCGGCTCGGGCAGCGGCTTCCTCGAGTACGCGGACCTCAACGAGGAGATCGGCCGGAGCTTCATCGCGCAGCTGGTCTTCGGCTGCCAGGCGCCGGACGCGGGCAACGGCGAGATCCTCCACCTCTACGGCACCGACGAGCAGAAGGAGCGCTTCCTCCGGCCGCTCGTCGCCGGCGACGTGCGCTCCTTCTTCGGCATGACCGAGCCGGAGGTGGCCGGCTCCGATCCGACGCTCCTGCGGGGGAAGGCCGAGCGTGACGGGGACGAGTGGGTGATCGACGCGCACAAGTGGTTCTCGTCGGGAGCCGACAGGGCCGCGTTCGGGGTCGTCATGGTCGTGACCGAGCCGGAGGCCGAGCCGCACCGGCGCGCCTCGATAATCCTCGTCCCGACCGACACTCCCGGCTACGAGCTCGTGCGGCGCATCCCGGTGATGGGCCACGAGGGCCGCGGCTGGGGCACGCACTGCGAGACGCGCTTCACCGGCGTGCGGGTGCCGCTCGCGAACACGCTGGGCGAGCCCGGCGACGGCTTCCGGATCGCGCAGAAGCGACTCGGACCGGGACGGATCCACCACGTGATGCGTTGGCTCGGTCAGATGCAGCGCGCCTTCGAGCTCATGTGTGCCCGGGCGCTCGAGCGGGAGACGTCCAGCGGTCCGCTCGCCGAGAAGCAGACGATTCAGAACTGGATCGCCGAGTCGGCCGCCGACATCCAGGCGTGCCGGCTGATGACCTTGCAGGCCGCACATCGCCTCGACGGGGGCGACGAGGCCCGCGTCGAGATCTCTCTGATCAAATTCTTCGCCGCGCGGGTGCTCGGCGAGGTGCTCGACCGGGCGCTGCAGGTGCACGGCGGGCTCGGACTCACCGACGACATGCCGCTGGCGCTCATGTGGCGGATGGCTCGCGGCGGCAGGGTCTACGACGGGCCTGACGAGGTGCACAAGGCTGTGGTCGCGCGGCGCATCCTGCGCTCGTTCGCGGAGGGGGACGGCTGGCGCTTCACGTAACGCTCGAGGGCCAGCGCGTGCGGCTGGAGCCGCTCGAGCCCCGGCACGAGGAGGCGCTGTGGGCGATCGCCCAGGATCCGCGAGTCTGGACGCTGATGCGCGTGCGTGGCCACGAGAGCCGCGAGGCGTTCCACGAGTGGTTCGAGTCGATCGAGGCCGGCTTCGCCCACTACTTCGACGACGCGCTTGTCGGCCACACGAGCTTCCTCAACGACCGTCCCACGGATCGCGTGGTGGAGATCGGCAACACGTGGCTACGGCCGGAGGCGTGGGGGACGGGCGCGAACACCGAGGCGAAATACCTCCTCATGCGGCACGCGTTCGAGGACGAGGGCTACCTCCGGGTCGAGTTCAAAACGGATGCGACGAACGAGCGTGCACGCGCGGCGCTTGCCGCGCTCCCGGCCGAGTTCGAGGGCGTCTTCCGGAAGCACATGCTGGTGCGCGGCGGCGAGCGGCGCGACTCGGCGTGGTACGCGGTCATCGACGACGAATGGCCGGCGGTGAAGGCGAGCCTCGAGCGGCGGCTGAGTTGGCGGGAGTGAGCGTCCAGGTCTGCGTCTGACCCCTCGGCGTACCTCGAACGAGGGATGCCGCACCCCGCGCGCCGACCGAGAAAAGGGGTTGTGAAGCCGCTTGCGCTCTTTGGGGTCATCGTCGTGGTCGGCCTGATCGCGCTCGGAGCGCTATTGCGTCTGACGAACAACTCGGCGAGCGCCACGCCGCCGATCGCGCCGGCGCTCTCCACGCAGGCGAAGTTCGTTCGCGCGGGCAACGGACTCTGCGCGCGTTATTACGATGAGCTCATGGCGACCTTCGAGGCCCGGGGGATACCGAGGACCGCGAAGGTGAAGGCGAGGTATATCCGACTCGAGATGCCGCTAATGGAGCGCGTGTATGCGGGACTTCGCGCGCTCGTACCGCCCGACCGCGAGGCAGGCACCTACCGGCGTCTGCTGCGGCTTATGCGGCGAGGGATGCACGACGCTCACGCGGCGCTTCATGCGTACGAGACGGGCCAACTCGGCCGCGTCGCACTTCTCGATCGGGAGGAGCGGGGGGTTCACCTCAACAGGCGCACCAACACGCTGTTCCGGAAGATCGGGCTCACCATCTGCGGGCTCAATGCTCATCAGATGATGGCGCGGTACGGATAGCCGCTCCGCAGGCTACGTGCTTTGATCGCTTCGCGCGATCTGCGTCGAGCCGCGAGCGGCGGCTCAGGCCTCCGCCGGCATCCGGTTGAGCTCTGCGACGAGGCGGTCGACCGTGTCGTGCATGCCGCCGCGGAACATCGGCCACCAGCCGGGCACGCCGTCGTCCGGAAGGTCGGCAGGGAGTTCGCAATGGAGCGTCATCTTGGTGCCGGAGGGCGTCTGCCTCAGGTGCAGCGTCACCTGCGGGCTCTGGTCGAGATCCTCGAGATCGAGGCGCGGCCAGCCGTCGGTTGCGCCCCAGGCGAAGGTCAGCCGTTCGTTCGGGACGATCTCACGGTAGACGCCTCCGGTGAAGTACGACGTCTCCTCGTCGATCACCATCATCTGCCGCCACGCGCCGCCGACTCGGAGGTCGAGCTCGATCGGCTCGTCGGGGATCGGCTGCTCCGGGTTGTAGAACCAGCCGAGCCGGGCTGGATCGGTCCAGGCGCCGAACACGGTCTCCGGCGGTGCGTCGAGCGTCCAGGTCAGCGTGAAGCTGCGGGGCGTGTGGTCGGCGGGCGTCATGATTCCTCCTGTCGTCGTTCCTGTGCGAGTTGCTCTGCGAGGCGTGCAACACGCGACTCGAAGAAGTCCCGGTAGGGCGCCATCCAGGCATCCGCCGCGGCGAGCGGGGCGGCGTCGAGCCGGCATGGGCGCCACTGCGCCGACCTTCCCTTGATGACGAGTCCTGCCCGCTCGAGCACCTTCAGGTGGCGCGAGATCGCCGGCAGGCTCATCGCATGTGGCTTTGCCAGCTCGCCGACGGTGGCCTCGCCCTTCGCCAGCGTGGCGAGGATGGCGCGACGCGTCGGGTCGGCGAGGGCGGAGAAGGTGAGGCTCAGCGGATCGGCGGTGGTGCTCGTCATTTAGCCGCTATGTTAATTAACTAATCGGCTAAGTGTCAAGTCGAGCCGGAATCGCTCCGCACGATCTGGGTGCAGCGGGCGCTCGCGATGAGCTGGTCGTCCTGGTAGAGCTCGGCGGCGCAGAAGACGACACGCCGGTTGCGCTGCACGACATGGCCCTCCGCCCGCAGCGTCCCGGGACGCGCCGAGCGGTGGAACTCGGTGCGTAGGTCGGCGGTGAGGAAGTCCTCGTTCTCGGCCATCAGTGTCCAGCAGGCTCCGCCCATCGCCGTGTCGAGCAGCGCCGCGACCATGCCGCCGTGGACGATCGGCCCACTAGGGGAGTGGAAGGAGTAGTCCGGCGTCGCGTCCCACTCGATCACGGCCTTCCCGTCGGCCTGCTCGATGCCGCGGTAGCGGAGCGTGTTCCAGACGTGAGGATCCGGCGGCGGAAACTCGCCCCACGGCTTGCGGGAGCGGGGGCTCATCGCGGCCCCGGCACTCCGGGAAAGCGGAACGGCTCCACGCGGTTCGGCTGTACGACCCACGCGCGTCCCGTCTCCTCGTCGTCGAGAACGCGGAGCGCCGCCTCGGCGACGAACCACGGCTCCATGAGCGGCACGTCGAGCGCGTCGCGGAGCTCCTCTTCGACGATGGGGGTGTCGGTGAAGCCCGGGCACAGCGCGTTCAGTCGGATGCCGCGTGCCGCCAGCCCCGGCGCGGCCGCGCGTACCCAGCCGACGACCGCGTGCTTCGTCGCGGTGTACGCGGGGTCGAACGGCATCGCGGTGAGCCCGGCCAGCGAGGCGGTGGCGACGATCGAGCCGCCGTTCGGCATCAACCGCTTGGCCAGCTCGCGTGTGCCGAACACGACGCCGTCGAGGTTGGCGCCGACGATTCGTCGGTACTCGGTCTCTGGAAGTTCGGCGACGTCGGGGTGACCGATTCCGATCCCCGCGTTGAGAAAGGCGGCATCGAACTCGCCGGTGACCCGATACCACGAGTCCGGATCCGACACATCGAATTCGGGCAGGTCGAGGACGGTGATGTCCGCGCCGCCGAGCGCCGCGGCGATCGCGGTCCCGATCCCACCGCGGCCGCCGGTGATCAGGGCTCTCACGGGATGAGCACGACCTTCCCGACGCTGCGGCGCGACTCGACCAGCTCGTGCGCCTGCTCGACGTCCGCCAGCGGGAACTCCGCGCCGACCACCGGGTGGATCCTGCGTCCGCTCCAGAGCTCGAGCAGCTCGCGCGCAGCCGCGGCGATGACGTCGGGGGCGTGGCGCATGAGACGGCCGATGTAGACGCCCTGCACGCCGACGTTCCGGCCCACGATCTGCGCCGGCTGCAGCTCGGGCCACATGCCGCCTGCGTAGCCGATCGCCACGAGCTGGCCGAGCGGGCGCAGTCGCCTGACGGCCGCCTCGAACAGCTCGCCGCCGACCGGGTCGAGGACGACGTCGACTCTCAGGTCGTCGGGGATCTCGTCGTAGACGTACGCCTCCTTGGCGCCGAGCTCGCGGCACAGTTCGAGCTTCTCGGGCGACCCCACGGCCGCGATGACCTCGGCATTGAGCGCGCGGGCGACCTGGATCGCGGCAGTACCGACGCCGCCTGCGGCGGCATGCACGAGCACCGTCCTCTCCTCCTCAAACCGCACTTGCCGCGTCAGCGGGACGTACGCGGTGACGAAGGTGAGCAGGAAGGCCGCGCCTTCGGCGAAGCTCGCGCTGTCCGGCAGCGGGACGAGCGACGCGCGAGGCACGGCGACGACCTCGGCGTATGCGCCGGGCGGCACCATCGCCATCACGCGCGTCCCGTCCTCCAGCTCGCCCGCGAGCTCCACGCCCAGCACCGCCGGGAATTCCGGCATCTGTGGATAGCGGCCGCGCCGCATGAGGACGTCGATGAAGTTGATCCCGACCGCGCCCACACGCACCAGAGCTTCGCCGTCTTGTGGAACGGGGTCGGGAACCTCGCGCAGCTCGAACGGCGCGTCGACTTCGCTGAGGACGGCTGCTCTCAACCGGTCTGCGCGGGCTCGCCGGCGAACTGCTCGCGCAGTGCCGTCTTGCGGAACTTGCCGACGCTCGTCTTCGGGATCTCGTCCACGAACTCGATCCGCTCGGGAATCCACCACTTCGCGCACTTCGGCGCGAGGAACTCCCGCAGCTCGTCGGCCGTCGCCGCGCCTCCCTCGCGCAGTACGACCGCCGCGAGTGGCCGCTCGCCCCACTTGTCGTCGGGAACCGCGATCACCGCCGCCTCGGCCACAGCGGGATGCCCCATGAGCGCGTTCTCGAGCTCCACCGACGAGATCCATTCGCCGCCCGACTTGATCACGTCCTTCGAGCGGTCCTTGATCTGGATGAAGCCGCGCGGGTGGATCGAGACGATGTCGCCCGTGCGGAACCAGCCGTCCTCGGTCCAGCGGTCGGTGGTCTCCGGCGCATCGAAGTAGCTCGCAGCGACCCAGGGGCCGCGCACCTCGAGCTCGCCCATCGCCTCGCCGTCCCACGGCACCTCCTCGTCGCCCGCGCGGACTCGGATCTCGACGAAGGGGAGCGGAAAGCCGACCATCGCCTGGAAATCCCAGCGCGTCTCGGGGTCGGCCTCGGCGAGGTCGTAGGGAAGCGCGACGGTGGAGGCGACGGGTGACGTCTCGGTCATCCCCCAGCCCTGGCAGATCTTCAGGCCGTGCCGGCTTTCGTAGGCGGCGATCATCGCGCGCGGCACCGCCGAGCCGCCGACCAGCATCGCCTTCATCGCGGAGAGATCCCAGCCACCGGGCTCGGCGTCGAGCCTTGCGAGGATCCCCATCCAGATCGTCGGCACGCCAGCGGCCCACGTCACGTGCTCGTGCTCCATGTTCTCGAGCAGGCTGTCGGGGTCGAGATGCGGGCCGGGGTAGACGAGCTTGGCTCCCTGCATGGTCGCGAGGTATGGGTAGCCCCAAGCGTTGGCGTGGAACATCGGCACGACCGGCATCACGGCGTCGTCGATACCCAGGCCCATTCCGAGCGGGTTGTTCGCGCCGACTCCAAGTGCGTGCAGGACTGAGGAGCGGTGCGAATAGACGACGCCGCGCGGCCGGCCGGTGGTGCCGCTCGTGTAACACATCGCAGCGGCTTCGTTCTCGTCGAGCCCTGGATCCTCCCACTCGTCGGGATCGGCGGTCGCCAGCAGCTCCTCGTACGAATCCTCGACCACCCAGACGTGCTCGATCTGTGTTCCCTCCCGGAACTGCTCGAGCAGCGGGAGGAGCGCCCGGTCGACGATCACCGCGCGGTCGCCGGCGTGATTCGCGATGTAGTTCAGATCCTTCGGGTGGAGGCGGAGGTTGAGCGTGTGGAGAACGAAGCCGCCGCACGGGACGCCGAAATACGCCTCGTGGTGTTGGTAGTGGTTCCAGCACAGCGTCGCCACGCGGTCGCCGCGCTCGAGGCCTGCCTTGCGCAGTGCGACGGCCAGTTGCCGGGCGCGGCGGAGCGTGTCGCGATGGTTCGTGCGATGGAAGCTCTTGTCTGGGAGCCGCGTGACGATCTCGCCGTCGCCGAAGAACGATTCCGCCCGGCGCATGAGGTGCGTGAGCGTGAGCGGGAAGTCCATCATCAGGCCTTCCATCGCGACCATTCTCCTACGCGAGGAGCCGGTCCGCGACTTCCAGCCGAAGTTCGGCCGGCCGCGCGCCGAAACCCTCGAGCCAGATGGCGCGCTTGTAGAAGCGATGCAGCGGGTGCTCCCACGTGAAGCCGATGCCGCCGTGCACCTGGATCGACCGCTCGCACGCTGCGACCGCGGCTTCGGTCGCGAACGCCTTGGCCGAGGCAGCGGCGAGCGGCGCGCGCTCATCCTCCTCGGCCACGCACCACGCCGCCCAGTAGACGAGCGAACGAGCGAGCTCGACGTCTGTGTACGTCTGCGCCAGTGGATGCGAGACGGCCTGGTACGTGCCGATCGGCTTGCCGAATTGCGTGCGCGTTTTCGCGTGCTCGACGCCGAGGTCGAGCGCGCGTTGCGCGACGCCGAGCGCCTCGGCCGCGGCGGCGGCACGGAAGCGCGGCGTTTCCTCCATGGGCCACAGCGGGCGCGTCGGGTCGACAGTCGCCGTGTCGCCGCTGCCCGTCAGCGAGGCAACGTGCGCGAGGTAGAAGCCCGGATAGCAGACGTATCCCAGCTCCTCGAGGAGCAGCGCCTCCTCGACGAAGCCGAGCCCTGCCTCCGCCACGTCGAGCCAGCCGAGCTCCTCGAGTTCACTCCAGCGCTCATCCTGGTTCTCCCAGTCGCGGTCGAGCGGGAAGCGGTCGGCGAGCCACGCGCGTGCGGCCTCCTTCAGCTCGACTTGCTCTTCGCTCAGCGTGAAGTCCATCAGCGCGACCTCGGGAGCCTGAGCACGCGCTCGGCGATGATGTTGCGCAAGACCTCCGACGTCCCGGCCTCGATGGTGTTGCCGCGGCTCCGGAGCTGCTGGTGGTTCCACCAGCCGTCGTCGAGGATGCCGTCCGGCCCGCGTAGCTCGCGCGCGAGCTTCGTGAGCCGCTGGTTCGCCTCCGACCAGCGCAGCTTCACGCCGGAGCCTTCGGGTCCGGGGACTCCGGTGCGCTCATACGCTCCGAGGGCGCGGTAGCTCGTGAATCGGAGCGCCTGCAGCTCGATCCACTCGCGCGCGAGCGCCTCGCGCGCGTGCGGCGCGGGATCCCGCTCCTCCGCTTCCTCGAGCAGGCGCCCGAACAGCGCGTCGAGCGCCGCCGTGAGCGCGAAACCGAGCGTCGCCCGCTCGTGCAGGAGGGTCGTCATCGCCACCTGCCAGCCGTCGCCCTCGTCGCCCAGGCGGTTCCCGACCGGAACTTCGACGTCGCTGAAGAAGATCTCGTTGAACTCCGCTTCGCCGGTGATCTGACGCAGCGGTCGCACCTCGACGCCGGGCGCGTGCATGTCGACGAGCAGGTACGTGAGATTCCGGTAGTGCGGTGCCTCCGGATCGCTCTGGGTGACGAGGATGCAGAAGTCGGCGATGTGCGCGAACGACGACCACACCTTCTGACCGTTGACGACGTAGACGTCCTCGCGGCGCTCGGCGCGG
>Ga0207646_10000999_pt1 | contig 36335 bp, 34 predicted proteins | sample KBSK5502metaG_FD_184343 | JGI IMG/M metagenome (GOLD analysis project Ga0207646, IMG submission 184343) | Corn, switchgrass and miscanthus rhizosphere microbial communities from Kellogg Biological Station, Michigan, USA - KBS K5-50-2 metaG... | ecosystem: Host-associated > Plants > Roots >... | reverse complement strand
ATGCAGCGCGGATCCATTACGTGGAGGAAGGGATCTGTGATCAATTGCTCCTTTCGAAGTCTGGCGGAGGGAGAGGGGTTACAACCCGCGCATACCCACGCTGTGTCTAGCCTAGGGCGCGCAGCCGCTGATGGCAGATGACGCCCAGCTGGTGGATCGCCTTCTCCAATTCTTTCTCCGCAGCCACGATCGCATTTGGATCCTTCTTCTCCTTGGTGCGTTCACCCACGCATCGGTAGTAGGCATCATCAACATCGCGCCAGGCTTGCACCGCCGGGTCCTCAGGGTCCTCGAGCGTGATGATGGCGGCAGCTTCCTCGCTCAGGGCGTTGACTTCCTGGGCAAGCGCCTTTGCGCGTGCGAACGGATCGTGGCGTAGGTAGGCTTCACTGGCATCTCCCGGCGTCGCGGCTGACACGGTGCCCTGCCACGGGTGTCCCTTCGGCCAGAGCATCTCCTCCTTGTTCAGATCCCACAGGCGCGCGGCTGCGCGGATCAGGAGCAGGTACGCGTCACGCAGCACCTCACGCCGTCGCTCGCGCCGTGACCGACCGGTTTGAAACGCGAAGACCACCAGCCCGACGAGGCCGGAACCCAAGAGCGTCAATGACTGCGATCGAAGCGTCTTCGTCGTCTCGCTGGCTGAGCTCGCCACGGGCAACAGCGCGTCGGCGACGAACGCGCCGAACAGGAGAAGGACGAAGAGCCACAGCCAGGGCAGGCGGCGCCAAAGATCGCGCAAAGCTTTGAGCAGCTCCGCGTCCCGGTCCTGTTAGCCTGCCGCCCCCTTTTTTGCGTTCTCCCATACGTCACTCGGGTAGCCGGCGAGGCCCAGCCAATAGCGGCAGTTGTCGTCGAACAGGTCCAGCACGGTGGAGAGCACGCTGGCGAACACAGGCACCTGCAGATCGGTCGGAAGGTAGCTGACTCCCGGATCGGCATGCGGTTGCGCCTCGCGCTGCCGCTGGAGAACCACCCACATCATCGAGTGTGTGTAGCCGGACAGATAACGATACGCCGTCGACCCGGCTTTCAGATAGAGGCCGAAGAGCTCGGTCAGCTTCTTCCGCGGCTCGCCGAACGCGCTGGGCGGCGAGGCGGGGTTCTTCCGGAGAGACGTGATGCCGTTCGCGACCGCCCGCTGTTCCAGGTGTGCGATTCGACCGGCGTAGTACTGCTTGGACGCGGCATCCGTGTCGACATTGCGCGTCTCTTCGATGTTGTGGAGCCGCTCGCTCAAGGCCCGGGCCAGGCGCTGGGTTTCGGTGAGCTGCCGATCAACCAGATGACGGCAGCGCACTTCAGCTTCGCCAGCCGCGCGAAGAAGGGTGTAGAGAGAGAAGCCGGGCAGTGGCCCTGTCTTGAGGACCATCAGGATCGTGCGGAGATGATCCTGGGCTGCGAACAGCAGGAGGAACGCTTCCTGGTACGGGTCCCGGAGGTCGGCCTGGTACGCACGGGCCATCTCTGAATTGGGCAAGGGCGAATCGACCGATGGCGCCACGAACTTCTCCCAGGCGTCCAGCAGCCGCTGCAGCCGACCTGCGACCTCGCTTAGTCGGGCTACCTCTTCCGCTGTCATCTGCATGCTGGTCGGCTGGGTCTTAACCGTCGAGCTCATTGGCTGGTTCCCTCCTCGAGATGGGGCTGTTAAGGCGAGCAGACCATTGTGCCAAAACGAGGCCCTGCCAGCCGGACCGCCGAAAGCGCGCCGCTACGCTGCCCCAGGACGCCTCGAAGGACTGCGCCAGGTGCTGCGTATACCCCGCGTCGAGGGTGCGGCGTTACTTCGGCTTGGGATCGATCCGCGTCGTGCGCGGCGGCGTCTGGGTCGCGCTGCGCGGTTCGGCCGGTGTCGGACGCGGCTTCAAGCCGGTACCTTGCCGCTGGGGGGCTGGCTTGACCAGCTTGGCGACCCCATGCTCCGCCCAGATCTTCGCCTGCGCCGCCGTGGTTTCGTAGAGGTCGCCAGGCTCCAGCGTGAGTTGCTCGCCGGCCATCCCCTGCAGCATCCGCACCGTCTCACGGTTCCCGCGGTCATCAGCACGATGTCCTACTGATGACCGCGATCGCGGTGCCGGGAGACCGACTTGAGGGCATACCGTTCGGCTTGGCCGCTCAGAGCGGGATCTTTCCGCCGTTCGCGGATGGCGCGCCGGTCATGCAAGTCCGTCTCCCGGCGGCGAGTTACAGGCGGCGCAGCTAAGGTGCGCGGTCTTCCTGAAGGTGACTCTCGTCGACATGCCGGACACGCCAATCATATGGGTGCTCCGCGAACTGCAGAGCTGGCTTGCTCGGGCCGTTTCTGACCTAGTGCCGTTCGCGCGTCCATAGCAGCAGTTCCTGACCACTCGTCCGGTAGGCTTCTGACGTGAGAGTCGTTGACCTGCTAGCCAGCCTGCCATTGGTACAGGATCGTCCAGCGCTTGGCCGAGTCAGTGGAGTCACCTACGTCTCTGCGGCCAACCCATCTTTCGTTGCCCCGGAACTTGAGGAGACGCTTCCGGCATTCGCTGCTGGCGCAACCTCGGTCATCCTGCTCTCGGCGCCAGCCGCGATCGGCAAGAGCACCCTCGCCGCGGAACTTGCATACCGAACTGGAGCAACACTTTGGAACCTGGCGAGCTTTCAGGTCGGTACTGGAACGTATCTGGGAACACTTGCCGATGCGTTCGGGATCGCAGCTCTGGGAGGTGTCGTCAACCGATTGAACGCCGGCGACTTTCTTGTCATCATGGACGCTCTAGACGAAGCCAACCTGCGCGCCGGCGAGCGCAATTTCGAAGCCTTCATCGAGGATTTGGTGAAGGTGTGCCGGGATCCGCGCAAGAGGCCAAGTCTGGTTCTGCTCGCCCGCGCTGAAACTGCCGATCTGGTGGCTTTGTACTTTGAGGTGAACAACGTACCCTTCGCCCGCTACCAAATCGACTTCTTCCGTCAAGGCGCTGCCGAGGAGTTCATCGACAAGCGGCTTGATGCTGAGTACGACCGGAAACTTAAGGCAAGGGCCCACAGGGTGTATCGAGCCCCCTACATTACAGCTCGTGGGCGGCTCTTTAGTCGCGTCTTCGCCTTGCTGGGAGTGAACGAGAAGGCGCCCTGGGGGGAGCCCCTGGTTCAGAGTTTCCTAGGGTATGCGCCGGTACTCGAAGCGATAGCAGCGTACATCTCCCTTTACGACAACTATGCTGAATTGAACAATGCTCTGGAATCACCCTCATTGGCAGCACCGGCAGAAAGTGCCAGCGGTCTGTGGAACTTCTTGGTCCAAATCGTCGAGAGTATCCTCACGCGGGAGCAGGGAAAGATTCAACCTCAGCTCAGAGATCGACTCGAGGCCAAGGCTAAGGCGATTGATTGGCGCGACTGGAGTTTGTTGTATGGAGCCGAGGAACAGTGCGCGCGCGTACTCGATTCGGTTCTAAGACTGGCTGAATCGCGATTACTCCCGAGAAATTTACCTAGCGCACTTCGCTCTGAGTACGAAGAATCGCTTCAGACGGCCGTCCGCGAGCACCCTTTTCGAGGACCCCAACTTAGCGGCTTTGCGAATGTAGTCTTTCGGGACTACCTCTACGCTAGGGGCCTGACATCTGGGACCGACCTCGAGCGAGAAGGCATTCGTGACCGGATGCTCCATTCTGAATACCTAACGACCCCCCTCTTGGCGAGATTTCTCCTGCTTTTCGCGGAGGACGGTGGAACCAGCCCGAGAATGGCCGCACTGAATTTCCCCTTTTTCTATGAGTCCATCCGATCGCAAACGAGAATTAACGGCGCGATCTACTTGTCGCTTGATCAGGACAGGGGCACTAGGGTCATCTCGGGCACTGTGGCGACCGGGCGCAAGGGCGAGTCGGACACAGAGTTTGAGCTGGTCCCCGACGGATCCCAAATACGGTTCTTGCGAGTACTCGCTAACGCAATCGTCAGCGTGTCGGAAGACGTTGTGTTGGGATGGGACACGGAGAGCTTTCTCCTTGGACCTGAGGTCGATCTTGAGTGTGGTGTGCTTAGAACCGCAGTCTCCGCGATTCGAGTCCAAACGGGCAAGGGTGGGCGCGGCGATGAAACGGGAGACGTGTTGATAACTGCCGACCGGATCGAGCACTCGGGTGTGCCTCCTCAATTGACAGTCGTGGGGCCAGGAACGCTCAGGGTAGCCGCTGCAGCCGTGCATCCCTGGTTCCAGTACGTCCGAACCGAGCCCGCCGCAGTCTCCCCCAATCCGCGGATTCTCGAACTCGCTCGGTTCTTCCATCGCATCCTGGTAAAGTTCCGTGGTACCGCCTCGTATGAGGGGCTCTGTAGAGGTAGACATACAATCGATGTTGGAGCTGTCGGTGGATCGCGAGATGCGCGCGAGCTTCTCAGGTTTCTACTTGATCGCGGGCTTATCGAAATCGATGGCGTCCTGTACTGTCTACGGCTTGATCGTATGAGCGAAATGGGAATCCATTGGGCCGATGTGCGCGGCCGGGTGTTGACTCCCGGTGTCGTCGCGCTCTTGACGGAGTTCGCGAAAGAACAACGGTAGAGTCGCCGCTCCGGACACCGGCGGTTCCCTGAGCATTCTTGCCGGTCGAGGCTACGTGTTGGCTGCAGCCTGAGGCTGTGGATCACCCGACCTCGGAGCGCGCGCGTTTAATAGTTCTGGCTGATGCCGAAGTCGTGGGCGAGCTTGCGTTGTGTCAGGCCCTGCTTTTCGCGCATTGCTTTAAGGCCGACGGCCCGCACCTCTACGCTCATGCCGTCTTGTTTCCCAGGAAGTTGGCTTTTATCTAGCCAAACGCCAGTAGGACTTCGCTGAACTCGCCGGCTTGGAGCTTGGCGAAATCCGCCTGTGGAACCTTCAGGTATCTCCAGGGGACAGCCGTTAAGAGTGTCGCGTTCTCGCACCAGATTTGGGCCGCTCGATCTTTATGAACAACGTCAGTGTCCTCACGGCCTTTGGTCTCCACGAGATAGTGAGTTCCGTCGGTAAGGCGAGCGACGAAGTCCGGTTCGTAGTACCGGAGGTTCGCGGCGTTATCCGTGTATTCGATCGAGAACGGTAGCCTCGAAGTCGGGGGCAGCTTAGCGAAGGCTTCGACGTCTTTGCTGCCCTCCAGGAACTCAGCAAAGTCGCGCTCGTAATCGTTGCCTGGCGCCACAAGATTGAAAACCGTCTTGATGGCGACGAAGGTCGGGCGCGAGAACGGAAACGGTTCGGTCTCCGACAGTTTCCTTCCCACTTCCTCAAGGGTGGGAGTCAACTCCTCGACGACGAGACGACGGAGGGCAGCCGCAAACGTCTTGATCGTGAGGTATCCAGCCACAGGCGTTGAGATGGCCTTCACCATGCTTGATATAGTTAGGTCGACCGGCTCCCCAAAGGCCTTGACCTCCAGAAACTCTCGTATCTTGGGTGCGAGGGCTGCGAACTGGCTAGGCAACTTCACGTCCTGGGCGATCCGCTTCGCGTAGTAGGAAATCACCTCCTCGGCCGTTCGAGGCTCCGGGACCGTGTACTCGCGTTCGACGATCCTCTCTAAGGTGATGATGTCCTTCCCCTCGTATCGGAAGCTCCGTGCCGCGTTGTCACCCGGTTTCCTCGGCAGGACCGGGCAATCGAAGCTCTGAACATCGAGGGAAGCAATCTCTTCCGCCAGCGTCTTTTTGCGCGCCAAGATCGGGCTCAGAACCGGAATAGTAATGTCACGAGCTAGCTTGGCTGGATCCGGAGCAATCGTATTGATGACCAGTCGCTCCTTTAGGTCAAAAAGTTCAAGGGCGATGTCTTCCTCGCGTTCGAGCTGGTCAACGAACTTGAGAAAGGGGGCGTTACCTATTACATCCACTCGTTCCGTGTACTGAGTGGCCATGCCGCCGAACATCAGCCGCAGTCCGCGTCCAATCGTTTGCTCGGGAAGGATGTTGGCCTTGGACGTGTACGGCCGCAAGCCGACGATGACCGTGACGTTCTGGACGTCCCATCCCTCGCGGAGCATCAGAACGCTCACGATTGCGTTCACCGAGCTCTCGCCCTCATCGACGCGGCGGGCCACCTCCCGGGCCTTATCCAGGTCCCGTTTGGAAATTTCGCCGGTATTGTCAGTGTGGATGATTAGAAGCTTGTCCCCAGCGAAGTCTTCCGGATAGGTAACCCGAAGATACTGGCCGACATCGTCTGCATCGGCGGTACTGTTCAGCATTACGAATAGGATCGGTTTTTTTCCAAGTGGCATTAGGAGCGCTCGATACTCCCGCCAGCGTTCTACGCCAGCCGTCACGTATGCTTGGTACTTCACGCTCGCAATATCGGAGGGCTGCTCCCCGATTCCGGTCGTTATACCCTTCATGGGCCGCTTGACGACGTTGTCGATGATTGCTTGCTTCAACGGGTAGTCGCAAACCGTCCAGGTGAAGAGGCCTCCTTTGGGGTAGCGTGGCGTGGCCGAGAAATCCAGCTGACCGGCTAGTCCTCCCGAAACCTCCGAATGTACGCGCCGGATCACCTGGTTCCACTCGCTATCTTCGTCGTGCGTGTGGTGGCCCTCATCATTTAGCACGACGCATGGACCACCACGTTTAGCGATTCGGCGGCCGAAATCATCCGGCTGCCAATTGTCGGGCGGTGGCTTTTGTCCCAGGACGGCGAGCATCTCTTCAGGCTCCTCGTCATTTGGGCTGGTGGGTCGCTCGTAAAACTGCTGAATATTCGTGAGGTATAGCGCGCCTTGCGAGCCGGCCCGCTCCGGCTCGCCGCGCATGTAACAATCTAGGTCCCAATAGACCTCCAACTCTGGCGGGACAATGGGGTCCCTCCGAAAGATGCGACCACCCTCAAAGTCGGCCTGCAGACGTTCGAAAACGATCAGATTGGGTGCCACCACCAAGAAGGCGCGGGCAAAGTCATCGCGCGCCTCGGCCACCGCGTTGAAATAGTGCCAGGCGATGGCCAGAGAAATTACCTTCGTCTTCCCGCTCCCCGTCGCCATCTTTACGCAGTAGCGTGGGAATAAGTCGTGTTGGAGCACGTGGATGCCCGGAATGTTTGGAGCGAACCGCTCCAGCAGGTCGCGATGACGTCGCGTCCTCGCCACTTCATAGACGTAGATGAGGGCCTCCATGGCCTCGCGCTGGGCTGGGTGGTACTGGAATCGGGCTCCGCTCGACAGCCGGTGATCCGTGCCGAACCAGTAGTTCAGGAGGATCAGGCTCGTACCACTTGCCCCCTTATAGCGGTCACTCCGCCACTCCCCTACCGCCCTGCGGATAGCCGGCACACAAGGGGCCGTCGTGACCCGTGCTTCAAGTAGACTCGGCTGCTCAACATCAGATCGTCGGCGTCGTGGCACGGCTTAAGGCACCAGCACCGTAAGCGTCTTTGTTGTGTCGTTGCCGAGAATGTCGATGACCTTCACCCCAACCTTGTAGCTTCCAGACGCTTGGTATTCATGACTGGCTGACCTTTGCAGGGTTGGCTCCTTGCGGGTGCGGTAGGCCTGCCACTCGTTGTGGAAGGCATCGCCCTTGTTGTCCCAGTCGACCGCCCAGTAGTCGATCCACTGCGACCAATCGCTAATCGTCCGCTGCACCTCGTCGGGTACGTCATCCGTCGGAATGACGAAATCGCTAAGGGTTAATGTCACCGTGCGGCCCGTTCGCCCCAAGTCGACCCCCAATGCTGCGAGCTCAAAAAACCGGACGTCCCCATGTTCGACGGCTCGCTTATCAAGAATCTCCCTGGGAATTCGCCAGAAATGGACATCGATACCGGCGCGATCAGCCGTTTGGCGCGCCACCTCGTTCATGTCGAACGCGAAGTCCCACCCAAGCACGTCGACGGCCTTGCTCGTTGGCGCTTCCGTACCCGTGCCGATAGCGCGGCGGAACTCGGCAGCGATCTGCTTGACGTCACCCACCGTAACGGGGGAATCCACCGTGCCAACGTGGACTAGTCGGCCCTGCTTCACGCCATGCAGCCACGCATAACCCTCTACTGGCTTCGCGTTATACACGGCGAGTATGAAACGCCGGTACGCGGTAGTCCGGGCCTGTGCCCCCGCACCAAATTCAGCTGCCTGCCATAGCTGGCGCTCGTACTTGCCGAGGTTTTGGACCGCGAAGGGGCGCACATCCGGAATCGATAGCAGCCGTTTGCGCGCCGTGTGGATGGCGAATCGGCTTAGGTCGCTGGCGACCCATCGTCTGCCAAGCTTCTCCGCAACGACCGCGGTCGTCCCCGATCCACACACGCAATCAAAAACCAGGTCGCCTTCGTTCGACGAAGCGCGGATTATCCGTTCCAGAAGAGCCTCTGGCTTCTGCGTCGGATAACCGAGTCGCTCAAACGCCTGCGAATTGATTGGGTAGACATCGGCCCACACGTCTTGAAGCGAGATGCCTTCGAGTTCATCGGCGTATTGCTTAAGCCGAGGAGTCCCCGCCGACGTGTAGTACAGACGATCCTCGGCGTGGAAGTTCATGAAGTTAACGCGCGAGTACGCCCAGTACCGTCCACCTGGTGGAAAGACCTCTCGATAGGTCCAGCCTTGCCGGGGTGTACGCCAGGCGCCCTCGATGTCGGCCTCCCAATCGGAGGACCCATCTGGGGCCTTGACCCTCCACCCAAACGACGTATCCCCGCCAGGCTTTGCCGCTGTGAGGTCAGCATCCTTGTAGCGGCGACCGTCGGGATCGATGTGCACGAACCGTCCCGCCACGTAGGCATCGTCGTATGCCGTGTGCACCGGGTTCCAGACCCAGGTATCGCTCTTGGTGTAGAAGAGGATGGTGTCGTGGATCTGGCCGTACTGTGCCCTGCCTTGCTTAGTGTCTGAGTGAGCGGTGCTGCGCTTCCAGATGATTTCGGTTCGGAAGTGCTCTCTCCCGAACACCTCATCGAGGACCAGCTTTACGTAGTGGGAAACCCCTGGCCCAACATGGATGTACACGCTTCCCGTCTCGGCAAGCATTTCGTGCAGGAAAAGAGCCATTTCGTAGAACCAGTGAAGGTAGCTGTCGAGGCCTGCTCCCCAGGTGTCGCGATAAGCCTTGACCTCAATGAGTGAGGGCTCCTTCACAAAATCTTGTCCATCCAGGCGCACGCGAAAGGAGAAGTCTTGTCCGGAAGCGAACGGGGGGTCGATGTAGATGAGGTTCACCTTTCCACCAAATTCAGGCAGCAACGCCGGCAGGACGTACTTCTTGTCCCCCCAGATCAGACGGTTACGCCATTCCGTCTCGCGGCCTTCCGTGAAAAGATCAAGGGTCCGAAGGCGGTCTTGGCTCGATTCGTTGACAGTCTCAACCGTTTGGAATGGGAGCGCGACGCGCAAGGGGGCAGCCTTCCGCCCATCTTTGTAAGACTTTCCTTCCCAGATCAGCTCTGGCATGTCCCCCTCCTCGGCCGCGGCGCGAAAGCAAGCTGGCAAAAATCGAACTCAGGTAGCACTTGTCATTCTGTGGGGTGTCTCGGGTTCCGGCAAAAATCCACCCTCGCAACCAGTAGCTGGCGAACCACGCCTGGTCCGAGGTCGGTCAACAGTTCGAGCCGCACCAGCTGAGGCTTCAGCCGGCGCCATCTTGGCCGGCCTAATGGCCAGTCGCACTTTTTCTTTGCGCCCGCCATTCGTGCGCTCCGCGAATCAGCTTCAGACTAGGATCTTTGCGCCTCATCGCGATAATGGCCTCCTTGTCTTTGTGGCCACCCCGCGACTTCGGGTTGGAGCCAGTTTCCACGATTCGAATTTCGCCTCCCAATTTTCTAAGTGCTGATTGCACAAATGTGCGGGGCATTCGGCGCGCCCGACATCCGGTTCGCAAAACCGACCCCCTGACCGGTACCTCCCCGCCGGCCGGCCCATCTGCGCAGAAGCCGCAAGGGTTGAGTTGGTTCGCGGATCGGCCTGCGGTTGCGCCGCGTCTGGATCGGGGACTTCGCGCGGCGGTCGTAGGCCCTTGGTTCTCGGCGCACCACGTTCGATGCTCCCGGCTTATCGTCGGCCGCGCTCTCGAAACCAAGGAAGTCGGTCCAAGTAATTCGTAACGCTGCGGTCCGCGCCATCTGGGTTGATAAGAACGCTTGCTTTCGAATGCCAGATGATACCCAGCAGATCAAGCATGCTGCTGGACGCGATTACGCTGGCCACGGGATTCCCGCCTTCGCGGTACGTCGACTTTAGGCGGTCGATGACCCTCGCAAAACCATTGTTGGCCGCGATTTCCCAGACGGACTCGCCCGCTATCCTCGCGACTTTGCTCATGTCGCCGGCAAACAAGATCACGTCCCATAGCCTGACTTCGTTGGGCTCAGCAAAGTGAGGCCATGTCGGGCTGGAATCGAACTTCTGCAAGGCGAGCCCCGCTGCCCATGCACCGACATTGACTGGCCGGACGCGAAAGCTTAACCGCGGTAGCCCGAAAGCACCAGCCAATGCGGCTTCTCCTGCAGTCAGCATTAGGAGGTCGAAATATCGATCTCTCTCAGCCTCGCTAATCCGACCCTGCACGATGTCGTTGAAGGCGCTGTCGATAAGTTCGCCGGCCGCGCGGAATCCGAAGAGTCCTGCCTCCTCCAAGAGTCTATATGGCAAAACTCTCCACTCCTTGCTGCTGGAATAGCGCTAGCAGCATCATCGGTAAAACAAAGCCCAGCCAATACTGAGCACTCCAAGGCCAAGCGACGATAGGGTGAGGTTGAAAACCAAGGCCCTGAACGCGACTGCGGCTCCCCCTTTGGGCGGCGCCGACACGACCATCCCAAAGAGCACCATACCCAAGATCACCGTCGCGACCAAAGACAGCGTTCCGACCTTTAATGCATCGGTAAGGTGTGACCCCCTATTGTCGAAGGCGCTGAGTAGCCCCAACACCACGCCAGCAGTTGTGACGATCAGGCCTACCAGCGGTCCCCAGGTTGACGCGATGTCAGGTTGGTCTCCCATGTTTCCGCGCAGCAGTCGCGCCCATAGAAGATCCAGTAGGAGGTAGAGCAGCGTGGCGGCAGCGAATGACAAGAGAGCCGCCTTGAGTGCCGGATCGGGAGATGTCGCCCACGGGTGAGTTAAAGCAAGGCCGCCAGCGAGCACCACTACGGCGATACGGACCCCAAAAAGCATATGGCCCCCTCATGAGGTGCCCTTATTGTGCAGCACCGGCGTCAGACTACGAGCGTCACGGTCGGCGGGAAGGGGGATCGCCGCCCTGGGGGGCGGGTTGATCTGCGCTTGAGATCTCCCTGTGCCGGTGCAGGCGCTCCCCGTGGAGGCGCTGTGCGTGCAGGCGCGCTCGCAGCCCCTAGCTCACCCGATGGTGGACACCTCGACGACGCGGATTCTCAGGTCCGCCCCCTTGCGCCAGCTTTCTCTGAGAGATGGCAGACGAGATCCGTGTCGCCCACGCGGCGACATCGTCATGTTCCCAGAGCCGGATTACACGCCAGCCCGCTCGCTGAAGGCGGCGCCCGGTGTCAATATCGCGACTATGGTTTCGTTCGATCTTCTCACGCCACCAGTTCGCATTCTCCTTGGGCCAGGAGCCGTGAATCGGGCAACCATGCCAGAAGCACCCGTCCACGAAGATAGCGACTTTCGCGGATTTGAAAACGATGTCGGCCCGCCGACGCAAGGCGGCGATGGGATAGGAGTCGATCCGAAAGCGTAGACCCAGCCGATAAAGAGCAGAGCGAAGTGCGAGTTCCGGGGGCGTGTCGCGTCGGGAGACCGCCTGCATGCGATGGCGCGTCGCTAAGCTAGAAGCTCGTGGTGGGCCTTCAGTAGTTCCAGCGCTGGCCACGTCGCTAGCCGAGGTCGAGGCTCGTCTGGATCTTGTCGGCGATGATGGCGGGCGACTGGTGCATGGTTATCTCGTTTGTGTCGACCCGAAGTCGAATGAGGCCGCCAGCCATGGCATCGAGGGCGACCAGCTTGCGTTTAAAGTCGTCGAATAGCATCTCCTCCTTCCAGCCCTCTTGCCACAGGGAGCGGAAGGCCACGACATCGCCGGCAGCCTCCTCCTGTTGTTTTCTCCAGATCTGCTCAAGGACCCGCCTGAAATCGAACCGCTCCACCGGGGTGGCGAGCTCGGCGACCCTCCTCTGCTTCTCCTCCGGCATCTCGATCTGGGCGAGGATAGGAAGTATCAAGTCGAGCGGGTAGTAGAACTTCTCGACAGCCCTGCTAAGGTCGATCAATGTCTGCACCGTGACGACCGAAACGCCACCGGATGCCCGGCACTCGTTGAGGATGGCGGCGTCGTTGCCGCCCCGTTCAAAGCCGGCGAACTCCCTGGCGACAACGAGAGCGTGCTCTGCCCTCTCCGCCGTGCGATGCGCGACCGCACCGGCGATTTCGGCGGCGTCGTTTGGGATGCGATTCTTCGAGCTCTTCGCCTCGACCGTGAACTTCACCTGGGTTTCGCCGGTGGGGCTGATAACGAGCACGTCCTTCTCGCCCGAGTCGCCGTGCCTCGTGGCCTGGAAGCCCATGAGGCCAAAAAGTGCCGCCAGCGCCCGCTCGAAGTCGGCCTTCCCGCGGTACGAAGCTCGCATGGCCTCGTCGTGGACCTCACCGGTTCCTAGGGCATATCGAACGGCTAGGGCGCGGAGGAGACCCTCTCGCCAACCAATGACTCGGGTTACCGTCTCCTCGTCGATACCTATGTCATAGAGGTATCCTTCGAGGAGCCGCTCAGAAACCGCCAGCAGATCGAGGGCCCGCAACCCCTCGCGAGCTTTCTTCCCGCCCCCCAGCCTATCGGTTACGGCCTTCACGAACGGATGGGCACTGTTGACTCGGAAGCCAACACCCGTCTCGTCTAGATCTGCAATCGGATCCTCATCGGCCAGCCCTGCTCGCGCGATGTGCGCTTCGGAAATGTTCAAGCCCTCGGATGCCCTGCCGCTCCTGACCAGCAAGGACGTGAAGGGGTCGCGGAAGTGCGTGCGGTCCCCCAAGGGAAGCAGCGACTCGGAGCGCTGCTCCTGCGCTGACTCCTCGTCGAAGCGTTCGAACCGCTGTCGGGCTGCCATGTATAGACCGTCTTGCAGCACCGCCAGTTCATCCATCCTCGGTGTACCGGTCCGAAGGCGTTCGTGGTCGGCCAAAAGGTCTTGGTCGAGGCCATCGGCGTAGATCACGAACTGAGAACGATAGAAGGTTCCGAAGGAGGGGTCGCGAAAAAGCAGCAGGGGATCGTTGAGGTTCACGAGCCGCTCGCGCACCTTCAGGAAGAACCCGTAACTGCGGCCATACTCGGCGGCGGCACCCGCAGCTAGCGAGACCGGGAACAAGCGAACATGCGAGCGGACGAGGCCGAGGTTGGGCAAGACGAGCGGCGGGCCAGCCTCATGCGCGGGGGGCGTCTTCACGACCTTGATCTCGCCGGCCACGGTGCGCTTCGATTTGGCGCGGCTCCAGGCCTGCATCACTACGTTCCGCAGCCTCCCGGTGCCCAGGTCCCAGTCCTCGATGGCGCCGGCGAGGGCTCGTGGACGAACCGGCTCATCGTTTACCCAGATCCGAAAGTCGGGCCGAAGTGGCATGCTGTTACCGAGTATCCAGCTCAACCGTCCGGTCAGCAGGTCGACTTGCTTCAGCGGATGGACGACGGCCAGCGTCCAGCTGGGGCGAGCCCACATCTGACTCAAGGCCTCGGCATTGGCACTAAACATCTCCTCCACCCAGCGTCGGGCTTCTTCTTCGGTGAGCTCGTAGATGGGAGTCACAAACTTGGCGGGCACTTTGGTGTTCTCGAGGTCGCTCTGGACCTGCTTGTAATCCACATCGACGAGGAGGTAACTCTCGTTGTACTTGCACAGATGGGCGATTCCATCGCCGATCTGGTAGCTGGCCAGCTTCCCGATCCCGAACTTGCCGATCATTAGGCGCGTTTCCAAGCCAGGCGCCGACATCAGCCGCTCTCCGTTGGCCCCTTTCGGGCTACGGGCGATCCACCAAAGTTTCTTCATCGCTTCTCGATCCATCGAGATCCCGTCATCCCAGACAAGGACGCGGTCTGCGACCTGAGGGCCGGGCAGGTAGACGAAGACATCGGTCGCCATGGCGTCGAAGGCGTTAGAGACGAGCTCCTCGATGGCCTTATTCGGCGAGCTATACAGGTGGCGCGAGAAGTGCTCGATGATCGCGTAGTCGATCTCAAGGACGACCTCGTCCACCACCCGCCCGAGGGTCTGGCCATTCTGCTCGATCGTGGCGGGGGCGGATCGGTCCTGCTTACTCAACCTCCGTCAGGTTACACTCGACTCCGATCCAGAGTTGGCCCGCGCGAAACGGCAAATGACCGCGTGGAGATTGACGGCCGACACGACGCCTCGGGCCTCGAGATCCCCGGCCCATGGGAGTGTAATTTCGCGATTGCGTCGGTGACGATAAGCGCGACGGCCCGGGCTAGCAAGGGCGGGACGGCGTTTCCGATTTGTGCCTGAATCGACATAACTCCGCCCTCGAAGTGGTAGTCGGCGGGGAAGGCCTGCAGTATGGCCGCCTCGCGCAGGGTTATTGCTCGGTTCTTCTCGGGGTGAAGGTACCGGCCACAGGCCGGCGTAGTGCACCGGGTGGTCAACGTTGGGGCGACATCGTCCCACTTCATACGCCCGTACACGTTTCCCGATCCATGCCCGTCTGTCTTGACTAGTTTCTTGTGGCACTTGAGCTGCAAGTCCGCCGGCAAGGTGTAGCGGCTTCCCCCGTCGGGCGGGATGGCCGCGATGCGGCGGGCGACCAACTCCGGATAGTTCGTTCGAGGCCTATGCAGGCGATCGTCGGCAGGAATCGCTTTGAGGGTGGCAAAAGCATCCCTGACGGTTTGGCGGCTGGCGAAAGGAGCAACCAGCGGGTGGTCGCTCGTGAGGAGGGGAACCGCCTCGTCGCGGACGCCACGAAGCGCGATCAGCACGAGGCGCCGGCGCCGTTGCGGCACGCCGAAGTCGGCGGCGTCGACGATGGCGTGGCGAACGCCATAGCCGAGCTTCCTGACCCGCCGTACGGTCGTCAGGAACCGGCGTTGCGCCGCAAGTAGGGGTACGTTCTCCATCACGACCGCCCTGGGTTTGAGAACCTCAACGAAATCCACGACTCTCTCGACCAGCTTGTTTCTCGGATCCCTGGATCTCCGATTCTTGGCGCTCAGGCTTGAGAACGTCTGGCAGGGCGCGCATGCCGTCAGAATCGTCAGGTCGCCCTTCCGCAAATTGAGTCGATTCAATAGCGTCGAGGGCACTAGTCGGAAAAGGTCGTCCGCGAGGACCTCTACCTCGGGGTTATTTGCCGAGTAAGTCTTCCGCGAAACCGGATCCGTATCGACTGCTGCCAAGACCCTCACTCCGGCGTCTTTGAATCCGGTCGTCACGCCTCCGGCACCCGAGAAGAGGTCGATGGCCGTCGGCTGATTGGCCGACTGGGCGGTCGCGCCTCGAGGTACGGACATCGCTGCGGATAATATGCCAGTGCCAGCCAGTCGCTTCCTTTAGGATCCGCATTCGCCCTGCCTGACTTGGGGCAGCCGTGCGGAGCTGATCTCATTTCTGCTTTGCGTAAAACGTTTACCCCCACATCTTGGGCGAGCCTTTGGGAGTCGCGCACCGGCGACTGGCCTGCCTCTGTCGTCGCGCTGGCATCGTAGGCCGCAATCAACGCCTTGAGCCAGCGCGCCGTCGATGGTGTCGAGGGTGTCAATGGTGGCGGTGATCATGTGTGTGGCTTCCTCCTGGTTCCATCACGGCCGCGACTCCGGCCAGTTGTCGTAGTCGAGCAGTCCGCCCAGCGTCAGGTCCACGCCGGCTACGCCGCCCGGCGTCACGGCCTCTGGATTGCTGTTGAGGCGTGAGCGGGCCGCTGGGCTCAACCCAAATTCCTGCGCCAGCTTGTGCACCATCTCGCGCTCGGACTTCGCGATCGCCAGCTGTACCTTGGCCACCCTGCGGCCGCTCGGCGTCATCCGGGTCAGCGCCACGACCAGGGCTTTCTCTGCGCGCTTCCAGCGGCTCACCGCCATGCAGTAGCTGGCGAACTGCGCCTGGTCGAGCTCGGTCAGCAATCCCAGTCGCACCAGCTCCGGTTCTAGCCGGCGCCATTCCTTGCGAGCGGCCTCATCAAGAAACGCCGGGCACGGCGGCGCTACCTTCGCCGGTCGAAGCCGCGCCCGCACCTTGTTCTGCAGACCGCCCTCGTGCGACCCGTGGAGCAGCTTCAGCGTCGTCGGTTTTCGTCGCATTGGTCATCGCCTCCCTGGTTTTTGTGGCCACCCATCGAATTGGAGGGTGGCCAGTTTTCGCCGCTTCAAATTTCGCGGTTCTGAATTTGAAAAACGAGTCGCCGGCATTCGGGGCGTTTGCGTGCGACTGCCCCACGCTCTGGCAGGTCTGACCCTTCACTTTTCCCACCGGCCTACCACCCTGATGCATCGCATCACTCGCCGCAGCGCTGAATCTCGATGGATAGCGAGTGGCGCGCCCGATTACGCTTCCCCTTATGGGCAAGCTGTTTAAGAAGGAACTCTCTGCGACCCTGAGCTTCAAAGGCTCGATCGAAGCGGTCGGTGACGCCTGGAGGCAGAACGCGGCTTTGACCGCGGTGCTCGCTGTCATTATCTTCGTTCCTGCCGTCCTGATCGAGGTGTTCGCCCACCTTATTCCGGCCTGGGCCACGATCGGCATCAGCTGGTTCGTTGGTCTGCTTGGCGGAGTCGTCGGCTTGCGCGCCATTACCCACGTCCGTGAGATCCGTTCCGGCTAGCCGAGTCCGGTGCGGCGCCTCTGTGGGACCGTCCGGCTTCCAAGCGTCGGCCTCTGTTGGCGTTGCACCGCAGGTGCGCGGCGCGCAAGTTGCGCAGGTGATGAGGTCGACCATCCTCGCGCGGCACGACGTGATCCACGCTGGCGCTCATCGGATGCGGCCAGTGAAGACTGCGATCGATCGGCTCGCCGCACAATGCGCATCGCCAACGATCCGGGCCAAGACGGTCTCGCGGATGCGGGCTGGCAGCCACGGATTGACCGGCGCCTTGCGCGGCTCGATGTCGACTGGCAGTAGCGCGGGCGCCTCATCCTCATCAGGTGGGCCAGCGATCACGACGCTTCGAAAGTTCTCCTCGTCGACAAGGCTTGCCGCCAAATGCTCTGTCAAGGCTCCTCCTTCAGAAGCTCGGTCCGCGTTGCATCGAATCCGACGACGTGAAGGCGCACAAGGAGGCGTTCGCTTCGCCAGCGACGGTCCTCCGGAAGCGCAAGGTTGAGCCTGCCTAACTCGTTGGCTTGGGCCGGGTCGTGGGCCGTTGGTTTTTCTTTACGTGCGTCGGCGGCAGCCGATGGCGATACATAAACCTCCTCCGATACCCCGTTTGCGATCAGTGGCCAGGGCTGGTTACGGGTTGGCGGTGCCTTGTGGTTACGGGTTGGCCCCTCAAATGCGGTTACGGGTTGGCGCTCTGCAGACCCGTGTTTAGAAGTGGTTACGGGTTGCGTGCGCTCGCGATAACGGGCCTCTGCTGTCTGCTCACACTGCGATAGCGCATCGAGGACCGCCGCCGCTGCATCATCATCCGCTGCGATTCCGTTGCCGTCCTTGCTGGCGAGCAGGAGGTCCACGATACCCAGGCGCCAAATGGCCGCCGTCCGCCCGCCGCTACGAATCCGGTGAACGATTCCGCGCTCGATAAGCAGGCCACTCGTCTCCTTGAGGCGGTTGACCGACCGCGCACCAGGCTTCAGCCCGAGCACGTCGAAGAACTGCTGGCGCGACACGGTGGCCAGCGGCTTCCAGTTTTTGCCACCGGCGAAGGTCCAGCGATAAATCTCGGAGACGAATTGCCATTCGCGCCGGCGCAAATTAAGACCTGACAGCCACTTCATCGCTTGGGCCTGAATTGCGGTCCGACCGCGGTCGTAGAGGGCGTCCTTGACCTGTCGGTTGAGCTCGGCGAGGTTCTGAACGGCGCGCGCCTGCTCGACGCTAAGATCTTCTCGGTCGCCTGCGGACAACAGGCACCTCCTCGGACGCCGCGCTGGGCTGCGCGGCGTCATCGTCTTTGCGGTCTGCTTTTGCGTTTGCGCGCAGCTGCGCGCGGCCGATAACTCGCGCCGCATCAGCCCACAGCCCGTCGAGGGCCGGGGCTTTCTTCATCGACGGGCCTTGACCTGTTTCCCGCTACCGTTGGCCAGCAGCTGGGCGCGCAGCGCCTTTACCTGCGCATGGTCCAACCGGAACTGCCCACCTGGCGTCCGCCAACACCGAAGGCGCCCGCTGACCGCCAGGCGCCGCACGGAGGTGGGCGATAAATCCAGCAGCGCAGCTGCGGCGCCTATACCAATTGCGACCACGCGCCAACCGTATCGGCTGCGCCAAAAGCGTACAATACCTGTTGGTATATGTCCAATATGTGGCCGCCTGCCGGCTGGGACACCGCAGAAGTGACGCGGTGGCGACCACATGAGGCCGATCTCCTAACCGTTCAGGCCCGCGTCGAAGTCGAGGGCGATCGCCTGCTGTGGGGCGACGCTTACCGGCAGAGCGCGCGGGCTGGGCCGCACCTGATCATCAACTTCGCGGCCCTGGCCGACAAGTCACCTGCGGCAATCGCCGCCTTTGCCCGGCGCTGGGGCGTGCTGCGAATCTGCGAGCACGCCGTAGGCGATCGGCGGCGGCTCATGCCCACCAGCCACAGCGGTCTGAGCTGTTCTCCGCTCGGACTAGCGGAGCACGCGCATCAGTGGTGGTACGCATACGACCCGCTAGACGCCTGGTACTTCTGGGCGCGCCAGGCGCGGGCAATCCTGAGCATCGCCGCCGCGCTGCAGCTGGAGGAACGCGGAAAGGCCGAGGACTGGCAGGCCATCTTTGGTCGCCCGCCGTGGTGGAAGCGTCGGGTGGACGTGGAGCGGCGGGTGCTGGCGTCAGTGCTGCAGGAATGGCAGCTGCTGGGCGATGTCCGCCTTCGTGTGGAATGGCCACGAACTGGCGCGACCATGCACCTCGCCGGCAGCGGGCTCCTCGGTGCGCTGGCCGTCCAGCTGCTGCTTCACGCATGGAAGCGCGGGCTGGCCGTGTGCCACTCGTGCGCCACCGTCTTCACACCGACCCGTAACCCACGTTCGGGACAGCGCCACTACTGCGATCGATGCCGCGCCAACGGCGAAGACAAGAAAGACGCGGTGAGGGCCTACTACCAGCGAAACCGCGACGAGCTCGTGAAGAAGAAGCGGGTCGACCGCGCCGAAGCGCGCCGGCCCAAAGGAAGGAGGAAACAATGACCACTGCATTGATCTACATCCGCCAGTCGCGCCATAAAGACGGCGAGCGCACGGCCAGCCCAGAGGTGCAATGGCAGGCATGCTGCGAGCTGCCCGCGGTGAAGGGCTGCAGCAACATCGAGCGATACCAGGACCTGGACGTGAGCGGCGGCAGGACCGCGGGGCGGAAGCAATACCTGCGCCTCCTACAGCGGGTCGAGGATGCCCAGCAGGGCGGTGACGTAACGGTGGTGGCCGCCTACGACCAGAGCCGCAGCTTCCGCAACACAGCGGACGCGCTGGCCTTCTACGCGCTGCTCGAGAAGCGACCGTGGATCACCGTCGAGTACGTGCATGGTCGCTTCGACCGCAGTCCCGCCGGCGAGTTCACCTACACGGCGATGGCAGCAGCCCATGCGATGGAGCGCCGCATGACGGCCGAGAAGATCCGCGCCGCTTATGCCTATCGATCGGCGCAGGGTGAGGCCGTTGGCCCGGTGCCCGCGGGCTACCGGCGCACCGGCAAGGCAGGTAGCGCGGTTGTGATCGACGAAGAAATGGCGCCGTTGGTGCGCCGCATCTTCGAGGAGTACTCCACCGGATCATCGAGCACACGCGCAATCGCGGAGCGGTTGAACGCAGAGGGCGCCATCCTGCCAGGGTCCAACGGCTGGTATGGCGACACGATCGCGCAAATGCTGGCAAATGTAGCCTACATCGGCAAGACCTACACCAAGAGCCGGCTCCGGCGCCAGGGCGCGCTCATCACCGGCCAGTGGCCAGCGCTCATCGACCTGGGGCTATGGGACGCGGTGCAGCGCCAGCTGCGCGCGAAGACGAGGCATCGTGGCGTGCGCGGAGCGGCCGTGGGTCGCGCCTACGTCTTCCGCGGGCTGCTGCGGTGCGGCGAATGCGGACGGCCGCTGCACATCAACAGCGATCGTCGGGCGCGCGTTTACTACCGTTGCCGGGGCGACGATGCGCCGCAGCGGTGCAGGGCGCCGGGGCTGCGTGAGGATGCCCTGCTGCCGTGGGCCTCGGACCTCTTCCGGCGACTGGATACCTACCGGCCCGATGGCTTCGCTGATGCAGTAGCTGGCCAGGCGAAGGCGGTCGCCCACAATCCCGACGCGGTCGCGCAGGTTGAGCTCACGTTGGACCGGCTGGGCAAGCGCTTCATGTGGGGCCACATCGAGGAGTCGGAGTACCTACGCGAGCGCGAGCGACTCGAGGGCGTGCGTGACGACTTGAAGGCGGCTGCCCATCCGCGCCAGACCATCAAGCTGGCCGGTCTGCTGGATGCTTGGAACACGGGCGATGCCAGCACCCGCCATGAGTTGCTGACGCTGCTCTTCGACGCGCTGCAGGTTGCGGGCGGTGAGGTGGTTGGCTTTACGCCGCGGCGCGACCGCGAGGCCGAGGTAACCGCACTGATGACGGCCGCCTACAGCAGTGGGTATGCGCGGAGGGAGAGGGATTCGAACCCCCGAAGGCTTGCACCTTAGTGGTTTTCAAGACCACCGCCATCGACCACTCGGCCATCCCTCCGGCGAGCACCAATAATACGGTCGAACTACGCGGCGCGGCGACGTCTCACCGTTGGGATGACGCCCGGCTGGCCAAGCCAGACCACACCAGGTAACAAGATGAGATCCGCCGCATGCTCACCCGGGGCCGGCGTGGCGGCAAGCTCCCCGAGGAGCTGAAGAATCTGGCGTCCACGCGACCACTGGAGCAGCCACCGTGACCATAAGTCCCGAGCGCTTGGCTCCATGCTGGCCTTGAATTGCATTTGGATCATCCCACGTCCGATGCCGTGCAACGCGTGCTCGTTGAAGAACTCCGACGGAACCAGGAACACTGGATCGGTGTATCGCATGGCCTCTACCTCAAATGAGCGAGGAAATACCAGAGACGCTTGTCGTTGACCAACGGCGCCTTGAGCCTGAAATCTATTTGCAGCAGGCGCGACCGCCCATGTGGTCGCAACCGCTTGGACGTTTTGAGTTGCACCGCCAGTGTCTCCAGAAAGTGGCGGCGGCCAACTGTCAGATCGAACCGGCGATGCCGATTCTTTCTAGTGCCGGACGCACTCCATCCAGAGTGACAGCGCGCCTTCGCCGGGGAATGCGGCGAGGATCTGCAGCACGCCCCGTCCTTGCTTCGCCGGGGGCACGGCCGGTACCCGCCAGCTAGTCCGGGCGAAGAAGTCGTCGGCATCCGTTGACGCGGCCCCAGCCCACCGATTCGAGCTGTTTGCCAAAGTAGGCCTCCAATTCCATCCACGCCAGCTCGGTCCTGGCCCGGGCCCCCGAAGACCACAGGCCTCCGCCACCACTAGGGCCTTCGGCTCGCTTCCTGACACCGGGCGGCGGCTTCAACACTGGAAGGGCGACGTCTGGTGCGGCATGCCCTGCCGCGTGGCGAGCATGTCGTCGACATGCGCCACGTTGTACCGGACCCGCAGGTGCCTCCACCTTCTTCTCGATCGAGGCGTGCAGATTGACAATTGCCGTTTGTCCCTCGTTGACGAGAATCGCCATGTCGCCGAAACCGCGCGATTCGAAACCACCGCGAGCCGGTCCCAGATGTTCGAGCCGCACCGAGCCGAGACGCGGCAGTTCGCCCTCGTTGCTCGAGAGATCGACGCCGAGCTCGCCCGGCCCGTCGAAAATGAGCTCGACGTCCGTCAGCTCGCCATCGCGCCGTCGCACCACGCTCCCAAGAAGCCGCAGGTTGGTCCGATCGACCAGCTCCGCGTGGACAGCACCGGGATAACCCAGCTGGACCAGGTCAACAGTGACCGGTCCGTCACCGAATGACGTCGAGACCGCCCATATACGTCCGCAATGCCCCAGGTACCCGGATGGTGCCGTCCTCCTGCTGGTAATTGTCGATGATGGCGGCCACCGTACGCGGCAGCGCCAAGCCCGAGCCGTTCAGCGTGTGGACGAACTGTGGCTTGCCACGTTTCTCCCGATACCGGATGTTGGCGCGCCGTGCCTGGAAGTCGCTGAAGTTTGAGCAGGATGACACCTCCAGGTAGCGGTCGTCACCCGGCGCGTAGGCCTCCAGGTCGTACTTCTTCCACTGGGCAAACCCCATGTCGCCGGTGCACATCAGCAGCACACGGTAGGGGATCTCGAGCAGCTGCAGGACAGACTCGGCGTCTGTCACCAGCGACTCGAGCTCGTCCATCGACGTTGCAGGCTCGACGAACTTAACCAACTCGACCTTGTTGAACTGATGCACGCGAATGTAGCCACGCGTATCCTTGCCGGCCGCGCCTGCCTCGCTGCGAAAGTTCGTCGACCACGCGACGTGCTTGATCGGCAAGTCTCTGGCGTCGAGCACTTCATCCCGGTAGAGATTCGTGACGGGCACCTCGGCGGTCGGGATCAGAAAGAAGTCGCGCTTCTCGACCCGAAACGCATCCTCCTCGAATTTCGGAAGTTGGCCGGTTCCGATCATCGAGGCGCGGTTGACTAGCTGCGGCGGCAGAATCTCGGTGTACGCGTGTTCGCGAATGTGTAGATCCATCATGAAATTCAGCAGAGCGCGCTCGAGGCGCGCCCCGGCGCCTTTCAAAAAGACGAACCGAGATCCCGTGACCTTGACGGCTCGCTCGAAATCGATGATCCCCAGCTTCTCCGCTACCTGGTAATGCGGTCTCAGCTTGAAGGTGGACGGCTTGCGCTCCTTGATGCCCCAGTCGCGGATGGTGACATTGGCGGCGGAGTCCTCGCCTTCCGGCACCGACGAATCCGGCGGGTTCGGGACTTCGAGTAGCAGGGCGTTGAGCCGGGCATCGATCGGCGTGATCTGCTGTTCGAGTGCCTTGATGTCGTCTCGCATCCGACGGAGCGCTTCGACCGCGGCCTCGTCACGGTTTTTCGCCATCGCCGCCGAGCGCCGGTTCTGCTCCGCCTTCAATTGCTCGAGTCGAGTCAGCGTCTCCCGGCGCTCGGAATCCAGCCGCAGGATCTCGTCGACGGGCGCCGACTCGCCCTTCTTTCGAGCTCCCTCCTTGACTAGGTCCGGATGCTCCCGAATGAAGCTAAGGCTCAGCATGTCGCGACCGTAACGGCGGGAACAGGATGACGTCGCGGATGGATGGCTGATCGGTCAGGATCGCGACCAGGCGGTCGATCCCAAGGCCCATCCCGCCGGTCGGTGGGAAGCCGTGTTCGAGCGCGGTCAGAAAGTCTTCATCCATCGGATGTGTCTCCTGGTCGCCGGCCGCCCGCGCCCGTGCCTGGTCTTCGAACCGCAGCCGCTGGTCATCAGGATCGTTGAGCTCCGAGAAAGCGTTGGCGATTTCCTCACGGGCGATGAACAGCTCAAAGCGATCGGTCAGCCGCGGGTCACCGGTGCGGCGGCGCGCCAATGGCGAGACTTCCACCGGGTGCCCGAGCACGAAGGTCGGTTGCACCAGCTCCGGCTGGACCAGCTCATCGAAGAGCTCGGCAATCAAGCCGCCCCAGCCGAGCCCAGGCTTGGGCTCGACGTTGTGCTTCTTGATCAGCGCCTGCAACTGCGGCACGTCGGAGCGCAAGACCTCCTCGTCGACCTTCTGGCTGACCGCCTCCACCATCTCGATCCGCTGGAACGGTCGCGTGAAGTGGATTTCGTCACCCTGGTAGCGGATGGTCGGCGTCCCCTTCACCCGTTCGACCAGGTGAATGACAAGCGATTCGGTCAGCTCCATCATCCCCTCGACGTCGGTGTAAGCCTGGTACAGCTCGAGCATCGTGTACTCCGGGCTATGCCATTGGTCCATGCCTTCGTTGCGAAAGATGCGACCGATCTCGTAGACGCGGTCGAAGCCCCCGATGATCAGTCGCTTGAGGAAGAGCTCCAGCGCGATGCGCAGGTAGAGATCCATGTCGAGCGCGTTGTGATGGGTGATGAATGGGCGGGCCGCCGCACCGCCCGCCATCGACTGGAGCACCGGTGTCTCGACCTCGATGAAGCCACGGGCCTTCAAGAAGGTCCGCGTCTCCTCCACAATCCGGCTTCGGGTCAGGAACACCTCCATCACGTTCGGGTTCGCGATCAGGTCGAGGTAGCGCTGGCGGTAGCGCAACTCCTTGTCCTTGAGCCCGTGATATTTCTCCGGTAGCGGCCGCAGGGCCTTCGCCAGCAGGACGAAGTCGTCAATCTCGCAGGTGATCTCCCCCCGCTTCGTCCGAAAGAGCACGCCGCGCACGCCGATGATGTCGCCGAGGTCGAGATCGGTGAAGCGACGGTAGCCGTTCTCGCCGAGCCTGTCGACCTTGGCCAGCAGCTGGATCCGACCGGCGAAATCCTGGAGGTGCGCGAAGGTCGCCTTGCCCATCACCCGGATCGCAACCAGGCGCCCCGCCAATGCCACCCGCTCGGTGCGCACCTCGGCGCCGCCCGCCTTCTCCGCCTGCTCGAATAGCGCAATCGCCTCAGTCGAACTGTGCGTCCGGTCGAAGCGGCTTTGATACGGCTCGATGCCCTGCGAGCGGAGCGTTTGCAGTTTCTGCCGGCGCTGCAGCTCCTGCTCGGTCCGCTCGGCTTCCATTGCGCGAAAGTCTAAATGGTCGTGCGGCGACGGCCTACAGAATGTCGAACGAGCGATCCTCCATCGCACGATCGGGCCGGAAGGGATTCGCGCGGGGGTTCAGCGCACCGGTGATCGCGTCGACGGCACGCCGGCTGCCGCCGATGCTGCCCATGATGCCGTGACCGCTGTAGCCGGTATTGACCGCGAGCCCGGGAATGACCGTTGGCCCAAGCAGTGGTCGCCGGTCCGGCGTGTAGGTGTACTGGCCCGCTTGCAGCCACCACTGCAGCCGCGAGGATGTCCAAACCTCCTTCCAGAACGGCACGATCCGGGCCAGGGCGTGATCGCTGCGCGGATCGAGCAGGCCAAAGGCAAACGCGGCCGAGGTTGGGACATCGTCCATGGGCGGCTCGGCTGGCGCGGAGGCGGTCCACAGCGCATGCGCTCCGTTCCCGGCAGGACGCCAGTGGGCACCCGTCTCGAAGTCGATCGTCATGGGCGCATCCTTCGGAACCTGCGGCAGGTCGGGAATAATCAGCTTGTGCCGGCGGACGGTCACGAGTGGTAAATCGAGGCCCGCTCCGGTGGCGATCGGTCCCGACAGCGGCCCGGCCGCAATGACTACCGTGTCGGCCTCGATCGGTCCGGCCGTCGTAATGACTCCACGGATTCGATCGCCGTTCCAGATGAAATCGGTCACAGTCACGCCCGTCTGAAACGTCGCGCCGCTCTGCCTCGCCAGTTCGAGTGCCAGTCGACGCGGCTCGAGCCAGCCATCGCCCTGGCGGAACCGGGCGTTGATGATGTCGCCGGCCAGGTAGGGGAAGCGTCGACGCGTCTCCGTTCCGTCGAGGAGTTCGACGTCCGTCAATCCCCACTGTCGCTGTGCGACCACCAGCTCGCCCTGCGTCCGGGCGCCGGTCGCCGTCCGCGTGACAAACAGGTAGCCCTGATGGTGAAGGCCGAGGTCGACGCGCTGCTGCAACTCGTCGAAGAACGCGATGCTCTCCCGGACCAGCTCCACCTCTTCCGCGTTGTCGAACTGCATGCGAAACGCGCCGGTGGCCACCGGCGTGGTGAGCGTGGCCAGCGCTGGACGCTTCTCCAGGACGACCGTCCGAAGACCAGCGAGCTCGGCGAAGTACGCCGTCGCGCAACCGATCACGCCCCCGCCGATGACGACGAGGTCGGCGGTTTGGGCCGCTAGCGGACCTCGACGATCAGCATTTTGGTCGAGCCGGCGGGGGTCAACACCGAGACATCGTCCCCGACGCGCTTGCCCAGCAGCGCCTTGCCGACCGGGGACTCGAGGGAGATCCGCCCTTTGCTCGGCTCCGCCTCGGCCGACCCGACGATAGTAAAAGCTTCGTCGCCATACTCGTCGTGGACCTTGACCGTGGAGCCGACCTCGACCACACCCTTGACGTGCTTGCCCTCGATGATGCTGGCGTTGCGGACCAGCTTCTCCAGCAGCAGGATGCGTCCTTCCACGAAGCCCTGCTCGTTCTTGGCGTCGTCGTACTCGGCGTTCTCGTTGATATCGCCGAACTCCTTCGCCTGCCGAATGCGTTCGGCGACCTCGGGCCGGCGCTTGTTGCGGAGCACCTCGAGCTCCGCCTGCAGGCGATTCAGACCCTCTTGCGTGAGATAGACGACCTTGTCGTTTTCCATAGCAGCCATCAAAAGCCGCCGTATTATACGGGATTCCCGGATGGTTCCCTGATGGCGAAGATCTATCGGCGGGGTAGGCCAAAACCTGCACGGTCAGCGGAGGCAAATTCTCTCGGACGCGCATGCCCGGAGAGAGTTCCTAGCCCGTCTGGCGACCCTTGGCCGGGTTCTTGACATAGTCGGTCAGTCCGAGGACGTTGCCCCAGGGATCGGCCAGCTCGACCGCCCAGCCGGTCAGAATCTCCATCGGCTGGCCGAGGATGCGGGCGCCTTTCTCACCGAGGGCCGCGGCCGCCGCCCGAGCATCCTTGACCTCCAGCCAGATCCGTGGCGTGTCACGCGGCGGTGACGGCTGGAGCGCCTGGACCCGGATCATCAATCCCGGCTCCTCGGGACCGAGCCGATATCCGACGACGCCAGCTTGTGGAACGGCGAACTTCACCGGCAGGCCCAGCGTTGTTTCGTAAAAGCCCCGCGCCTGCTCGAGATTGCCGACGGCCAGCATGATGTTGTCGATCCCGAGCACCTCGAGCTCGTCCATAGAATCAGGCGGCTTCGGAGGATGCCGGGTCGTCGTCGAGGTGGTCGTCGAGCAAGCGAGTCCCAGGATCGATCGTCAGGGCCTGGTCGAGCACCACCGCCACGTCCACCGGGCTTGAGATCGATTGAACTAGCGACCGGAGCCGGGCCGCCCCTCGAAAACCTTTGAGGCCCCAGGCAATGAACTTGCGAAGCATTCGCGACCCTCGCTCCGCACCGTAGTAGTCGAGCACGAGGTCGCAGTGCCGACGAACCAGTGCGATCTGCTCGATCCACGACAGCTCCGGGATGGTTTCCCCGGTCGTCAACCGGGTCACCGTCTGCCGGACTAGCCACAGGTTGCCCAGGATGCCCCGACCCAGCATCACCGCGTCGACGCCGCTCTGCGCCTGCCGCCGAGCCGCGTCGTCAGCCCTACGTAGATCGCCGCTGCCGGCGACCGGAATCGTGACTGAGGCCTTGACCTGGGCGATCGCCTCCCAGTCGGCTGCCGGGTCGTAGCGCTGCGCGCGGGTGCGGCCGTGGACGGCGAGTCCCTGGATCCCGGTCATTTCGAGCCGGGTCGCCATCTCCAAGTAGTTCCGCGTCGCGAAGTCCCAGCCCAGCCGGATCTTGACCGTGACCGGGATCGAGACCGCCCCGACGACCGCCTCAGAAACCCGGCACGCCCGGTCCGGCTCGCGAAGCAGGGATGAGCCGCCCGACGTCTTGACCACCTTGGGCACGGGGCAGCCCATGTTGATGTCGACGATGTCAGCGCCGGCCTCCTCGGCCAGCCGCGCCGCCTGCGCCATGACCACTGGATCGCCACCCATCAGCTGGACCGACACCGGCCGCTGGTCCCAGCTCAGGTCCATCAACCGCAGGGATTCCCGGTGGCCACGCACCAGCGCCTCGCTGCTGATCATCTCGGTGCAGGCCAGGCCGGCGCCGAACTCGCGGGCGATCTTGCGGAAGGGCGCGTCGGTCACGCCCGCCATCGGCGCGACATAGACGGGGGAGGTCAGAGGATGCGGACCAATTTTCACGGGGTTACCAGCCTATCAGCCTTTCGGCCGGAGCCGGAACTCGATCAACAGCGCGATCACGCCCAGCATCAGGATCACGCCCACGTTCTGAGCGTTGATGAAAATCGCGAACAGGGTGGCGGCCGCGATAAAGATGGCAGCGGGGTCGCGGATCGGAGATGGCCCGCCGGGACGCTCCGCTGGGGCCGACGGCGGCGGTTCAGACATTGAGGTCGTAAATCAGCCGAAGGCCCTCCAGCATCAGCCGCTGGTCAACCAGTTCAATCACTCGGGTTTCCGCCGCGATCAGTTCGGCGAAGCCGCCGGTCGCAATCACGCGCGGATTGGCGCCGAGCTCTTTCTTGATGCGCACCACCATGCCCTCAACCTGCGCGGTAAAGCCAAAGATAATGCCGGCCTGCATGCTTTCGGCTGTGGTTCGACCAATCACCGTCGCCGGTGCCTTCAGCTCCACCCGCTGCAGCCGGGCGGCCCGCTCGTAGAGCGCCTCGACCGAGATGCCCATGCCTGGGGCGATCGCGCCGCCGAGATAGTCGCCCTCTTTCGACACCACGTCGTAGGTGGTCCCCGTGCCGAAATCGATGATGATCAGCGGGCCGCCGTACTTCTTGAAGGCGGCCATCGCGGCGACGATCCGGTCGGCCCCTACCTCCTTGGGGTCGCGATAGTGAATCTTGAGCCCGGTCTTGATGCCGGGATTCACTATCATCGGGTCACGGCCGAAATAGCGCTGGATAGCCTGGACCAGGCTGCTGTTGAGGGGCGGCACGACGCTGGCCACGACCACCGCGTCGACCGATTTCGGGTCGAACCCCTCCTGCCGGATCAGCTGCACCATGGTAAGGCCGAGCTCGTCGGGCATGCTATCGCGCCGGGTAGCGAGCCGCCAGTCATGGCGGAGCTGATCGCCCTCGAAAAGCCCGAACGTCAGGTTCGTGTTCCCGAGATCGATCGCCAGCAACATCGTCGACAGTGTACCCGCGGTGGAAAGCGGTCTTTGGTTTCTACAATGACGTTATGGTCGGCGCTGAACGGCTCGCGGCCGCCGAAGAGATGCGAAGGCTCCGACCGTTCTGGCGGGACGGCCGCATTCTCCGGTGGCCGGCTCGGGAAAGCCGGCGCCGCCTGCTCCTGGCCGAGGTGGTGCAGGCATTCCCTCGGGGAAAGCGCCTCCCCGAGGGAGAAGTCGACGCCATCCTCCGGGCGGTCTGGGCGGACCACTGCCAGCTTCGGCGGGCGCTCGTCGACCACGAGCTCCTGAACCGCAAAGACGGCGTCTACTGGCGGGTGGGCTAGTAGACGTCTTCTTTACGCGTGTCTTCGTCGACGTCCGGCACGTCGACCTCGTCCTCGGCAGACTCCACGGTGTGCATCCCGTCCAGCTCTTCGGCAGGCTCCTCGCCGTCCTCCTCGGCCTCTTCCGTGTCGGCGCTGCGGTTGATGAGCGACTCCTTGGCGTAGGGCCGGAACTCGTCGCGCCCCTTCTTGATCGGAAACGACGGCCTGCCGAAGAACTTCGGATCCTGGTAGGTCTCGCGGACGATGATCTTGACGGCGCCTCCCTCGCAGGTGGCGACCGCGCCCGAATAGCGGTTGCCTCCCTCGAGGAACTTGATCAGCCGGCGGCCGAGCGCGTGCTCCAGGTGCCCGAGCGAGACGCCGCGAGCGGTCTCGACATTCATGGTGTCCTCCGCCACGATCAGCTTCACGGGGTCCCCGCCCGACACCTTGCTGCAGGGGTCGCCCTCGGTGTGGACGTGCAAGGCGGTGAGCGCCGTCTTCCCGGTCTCCTCGATGAAGGCGTCGACGTCGACTTTGGCCTTGGAGGTGGGGACCGGTTGGACCCCGCGGAGCGCCTGCAGTTTGGCCAGGTTCTTCTGGGCGATCGGGTTGACGGGGTTCATCTTCAAGGTCGACTTGTAGGCGTCCATGGCGTCGTCGAGCTGGCCGAGCTCCGTGTAGGCCTTGCCCAGCCGGTTGAGCGTGTCCTCATCCGGCCCGAACCGGTCCATGATGCCGCGGTTGACCTGGACGGCTTCGGCCCACTTGCTCTGCAGGGCCAGCTCGATCGCTTCGTCGACGTACTGGGCCCGTGGTTTGATGCGTTCTGCGAATTCAGCCAATCCGGGGTGCCCTCCTGAGTGCGTGCTATACCCTACGCGCGCCCGAAACCATTAGTCAAGCCTGCATCGCGGGTTGCTGGGCATCACAACGAGGGAGCCTCGAGATGCTTGTGGGAAGGCCGGCAGATTATTAAGTGGTATTAGAAGTCGGGCCCCCTCTGTTGCAGCCGATTGGGCAAGGTTGTATAAAGAGCTACGCCTTCGTGCGCTACGGGCTTACCGCGGTTACAAACCGGATTTGGAAGGAGGACTCGTATGAAATGGCCGAAGTTGCTTGCCGGGCTTGCCGTGGCAAGCATGGCGCTGGCGGCGTGCGGCACCTCGACCGCAGGGAACACCAACAAGGGGACGATCAAGATCGGCGTCGACTTTCCCGAGTCCGGCGCCGAGACCTCGAACGGCGTCCCGGCCCTGAACGGGGTGAAGTACGCCGTCTCCAAGACGGGCACCGTGGACGGCTTTACGCTGGAGGTGTTCAACCTCGATGACGCCGTTTCCGGCGTCCACGATCCCGCCAAAGGCGCCCAGAACATGTCGCAGTTCGTCGATGACACAAAGGTCCTCGGCGTGATCGGTCCGTTCAACTCCAGCGTGGCCAAGGCCGAGATCCCGGTCACGAATCGGGCGAGCCTGGTCCAAATCAGCCCGGCGAATACCAACCCCTGTCTCACGAAGCCCGTCTACATTCCCTCTGCTCTCAGCGGCGGTGCAGACGTTCAGTGCTCAGATGCAGCGGGCTACACTCCCTCGGGACTGCGCCCAACCGGGACCAACAACTACTTCCGGGTCGCCACGACCGATGACTACCAGGGTCCAGCCGTCGCGGATTATGCGCTGAACACCCTGAAGCTCATGAAGGTGGCCGTTGCCTCCGACAACGAGACGTATGGCAAGGGTATCGCCGATACGTTCTCGGCGCGCTTCAAGAACAAGGGCGGGACCGTCGTCTTCCGCCAGGACTTCCCCAATGCCTCCCACATCAGCGATTTCCGGTCGTTCCTGACGTCAGCGAAAAACCACGGTGCCGAGGCTATCTACGCCGGCGGAACCAACAGCAACAACCTGTGCGTGATGCGGCAACAGATGAGCACCATTTTCGCGACCACTGTGCCGTTCCTCGGCGGTGACGGTCTGGTCAACGGGGATTGCCTCAAGGACGCCGCCGGCGAGGCGGCGAATATCTACGCGAGCATCGCGACGGTTGACGCGTCGGGGAACCCCGCGGCAAAGTCGACCATCGACGGCTTCAAGGCCGCCTACCCGAACGCCAGTGACTTTGGCGCCTACACGATGCCGGCCTACGACGCCACCAAGATCCTGATCGCGGCGATCCACCTGGCGATCCAGGCGAACAGTGGCAACATGCCGACTCGTGCCCAGGTGCTCGCCCAGATGACGAAGGTCGATTACACCGGCGTCCTCGGGCACACCAGCTTCGACTCCAACGGCGACACGACGGCGAAGATCATCTCCGTCTACCAGTCCAAGGCGACGTCGGATGCCGGATCGACGGCGCCCCTTACCACCCAGGGCAACTACGGCTGGTACTACGTCTCGAAAGTCGACTTCACGAACGGGCTCTAGCGGGCGCAGAATGATCAGGAAGGGGCGACCTTCGCCCCTTCCTTTCGTTTCGGGAGGGGAAGCGAACTGGTTGCGAGCCTAAAGCGAACCCGGGCGACCCTGAGCGGCCCTCTTGGCACCTGGGTGTTCGTGGCAGCGGTGGTCCTCATCCTGTCGGTCCTTCTCGCCCCCAAGGCCGCCAGCAATTTCCCTTTCTTTCTGCAGATCCTGATCTACGGGGTCGCCAACGGCGCGATCTACGCCCTGATCGCCCTCGGCTACACCATGGTCTACGGAATCATCGAACTGATCAACTTCGCCCACGGGGACGTGTTTACGCTGGGCGCCTTCCTCTCCATGCCGCTGCTCGGCGTCTTTGGCCTCGCGGAAGGCCAATCCAGTGGGTTGGGCGTCTGGCTGCTGCTCCTCCTGATCGCGGTCATTGTCATGGGGGTCAATGGTGGAATCAACGTCGTGATCGAGCGGGTTGCCTACCGGCCGCTTCGCAGTGCGCCTCGGCTGGCCCCGCTCATCACCGCGGTTGGGGTGTCCTTCATCCTCGAAGGGATCATGTACGTCTGGCGCGGTGCCTCCAACGTCCACTATCCCGACATCCTCCCAGCCACCCGGATCCCTCTGATCGGCGCGGCCACCCTCGGGGTGAAGGACATCGTAGTGATCGTGACCGCCGTCATCCTTGTGGTGCTCCTGACGATGTTCATCAACGGATCGAAGCTGGGCAAGGCCATGCGGGCCACCGCCCAGGACCGCGAGGCGGCGCAGCTGATGGGGATCGACATCAACCGTACGATCTCGGCGACATTTTTCATCGGCGCCGTGCTGGCCGGAGCGGGTGGCATGATCTTCGGCCTCTATTTCAACAGCGTGCGCTTCGACCTGGGCTTCGAGGCCGGCCTGTTCGCGTTCACCGCCGCGGTCTTTGGCGGGATCGGCAACCTGCAGGGGGCGGCGCTGGGCGGCCTCTTCATCGGGCTGGTCCAGGCCTTTTCCAACTCCTACTTCGTGGCGGCGCTGTCCGATGTCTGGATCTTCGCCATCTTGATCCTTGTCCTGGTCTTCCGGCCAACGGGCCTCCTCGGCATGCAGGTGCCCGAAAAGTGAGCCGTCGCGTGCTCGCCGGCGACACCGCCATGCGTTGGGCGACCGGCTGGTTCAAAAGCCGAAACCGGACCATCTACACCTTGCTCATCGTCGGCGCCCTGCTTTTTCCCAGCGTGGCCGACGTGACGACGGGGGGAGAGGGCAACCACCTGATCGGCACCGCCGCGGACGCCGGAGTGTTCGTTCTGTTGGCCATCGGCCTCAACGTGGTGGTTGGATTTGCCGGCCTCCTCGACCTTGGGTACGCGGCGTTCTTTGCGATCGGCGCCTACACCTACGGGATGTTCGCGTCGGGCCAGCTCCTGGCCAGCCCGCTGCACCACGAGTTCCACATTCCCTTCTGGGTGCTGCTCCTCGTCGGGATGTTCGTGGCCGCCTCCTTTGGGATCATCCTGGGCGCCCCTACCCTGCGCCTTCGCGGCGACTATCTCGCCATCGTCACCCTGGGGTTTGGTGAGATCGTTCCCCGCATGGTCCAGTACCTGGGGGCGGGCTCGCCCATCGGAAACTGGACCGGTGGGGTCAATGGCATCGCCGCGATCGATCCGCCCAAACTGCCGTTTTTTCTCACCGGCCCCTGGGTCGGCGCGCCGATCGAGCTGATCAAGAATTTCGATTTCACCAATCAGGTGGCCTACCCGATGGATTTCTACCTGTTGATGCTGATCCTGATCGCCTTATGCGTCGTTCTCGCGACCAACCTGTACAACTCCCGCATCGGGCGAGCCTGGATGGCCGTGCGCGAGGACGAAGTCGCCGCGGCGGCCAGTGGGATCAACACCGTCGCCATCAAGCTGACGGCGTTCGCCATTGGGGCATCGTTTGCCGGTTTCGCCGGCTCCTACTATGGGGCGAAACTCTCGCTGGTCAGCTCCGACAACTTCGAGTTCATCGTCTCCGTCACCATCCTGATCATGGTCGTGCTTGGTGGGATGGGCAACATCCCGGGCGTCATCGTCGGGGCGCTGATGATCTACCTCGTGCAATTCTTTGTGCTCACCAACCTGCCGGACTGGGCCCAGGCGGTGGCGAGCACCGTCGGCCTCAGCGGACTCAACCAGAGCCACGGCGATTGGGTAGGCCTCCGCGATGAGGTGCAGCGCCTCAACTATCTGATCTTCGGCTTGATCCTGGTGGTCACCATGGTGCTCCGTCCACAGGGGCTCTTCCCCAGCCGGATCCGCGAGCAGGAGCTCGAGAAGGGCACTGAAGAACAAGCCGTCTTCGACCTCCGCGAGGACCAGTCGTGACCGCAGCCTCGGACGGCGTCATCCTTCGGCTGGATCGCGTGACGAAGCGGTTTGGCGGCCTGACGGCGGTCGACAGCGTGAGCTTTGACATCAACCGGGGAGAGATCTTCGCGCTGATCGGCCCCAACGGAGCCGGCAAGACCACGCTGTTCAACACGGTTACCGGGATGTACAAGCCGACGTCTGGGACGATTACGTTCGACGGACGCGAGATCACCGGGCTGAAGCCGTACCGGGTCGCCAGTCTCGGTATCGGACGGACCTTCCAGCAGATCCGGCTCTTCTCGTATATGTCGGCGCTCGACAACGTGAAGGTCGGCGAGCACCACACGATGCGAGCGAAGCTGTGGGATTCACTCTTCACGACGCCAAAGGCACGGCGCGAAGAGCGCGAGGTCAACGCGCGGGCGATGGACCTCCTCAAATTCGTCGACATTCAACATCAGGCCCACAACTACGCGCGCAACCTGCCGTACGGTCATCAACGGCGCCTCGAGATCGCTCGGGCGCTGGCCACGAATCCTCAGCTCCTCCTGCTCGACGAGCCGGCGGCAGGTGCCAACCCGCAGGAGAAGCGGCAGTTGATGGAGCTTGTGGAGAAGGTGCGCGGGCGCGGCATTACCATTCTGCTGATCGAGCACGACATGAAGGTCGTGATGGGCATCTCTGAGCGAATCCTCGTCCTCGACTATGGACAGAAGATCGCCGAGGGAAAGCCGCAGGAGGTGCGCACCGACCCGCGGGTCATCGAAGCCTATCTCGGCAAGAGCGCATAGGTCGTGCCCCTGCTCGAAGTCGACGCGGTCGACACCTACTACGGCCGAGTCCAGGCCCTACATGGCGTCTCGCTCACGATCGACGAAGGCGAGATCGTCACGCTGATCGGCAGCAACGGTGCTGGCAAGACGACCACGCTCCGGACCATCTCCGGACTGAACCGGCCCGCCCGAGGCAAGGTCCGGTTGAGGGGAACTGATATTTCCGGGCTTGCGCCCGACCGCGTGGTGGTGCGCGGCATTGGCCACGCCCCGGAGGGACGCCGGGTTTTCGGCCGTATGAGCGTTCGCGACAACCTGTTCCTGGGCGCGTACGTCCGCAAAGACGCCGCTGGTATCCGCAGCGATGAGGAGCGGGTGTTCGGCTTCTTTCCCCGGTTGGCGGAACGCCGGAACCAAATTGCCGGGACGCTGTCGGGCGGGGAGCAGCAGATGCTCGCCATCGGTCGAGCCCTGATGTCGCGGCCGAAGCTCCTCCTCCTGGACGAGCCCTCCCTCGGTCTCGCGCCGATCCTCGTCGACACCATCTTCCAGGTCATCCGGGAGATCAATAGCCAGGGCACGACCATCCTCCTAATCGAGCAGAACGCGGCGAAGGCCCTGCAGGTTGCCAATCGCGGCTACGTGCTCGAAACCGGGCGGATCGTCCAGGAGGGCACCTCCAAGGCCCTGCTGAAGAGCCCCGATGTCCAGCGAGCGTACCTGGGGATCTAACGGCGAACCGATCGGCAGGCGCCGCGCTGCTCCTGGCCCTGATCACCCTCTCGAGCTGCATCGGTCCGAGTAGCGGTAGCCACCACGTTCTCGGACTCGTCAAGCTAGGGGCCGATCTGCCGCTGAGCGGTGATGATGCGCAGGACGGCCTGCCGGTCGAGCACGCGATCGATCTCGCGATCGCACAGGCGGGATTGGTCTGCGGCGCGGCGTCGCATCGGGACGCGTGCGTGCAGCTCAAGGCGGCTCCTTATGACGACGTCAATAAGGGCATCCACGATCCGGCCACCGGGGCGACCAATGTCCGGCTCATGGCCGCCGATCCTGCCGTCATGGGCGTCATCGGCCCGCTCTACGGCAGCCTCGCGAAAAGCGAACTGCCTGTCGCGAATGCGGTTCATCTCGCCATGGTGAGCCCTGCCGTCACCGATGAGTGCCTGACACAAGAGCCGCCGGACGGGCGGTGCCACGGCCTTGCCGCCCGGCTGCGGCCGCGAGCCCCGAACAACTTCTTTCGGGTGGTAACGACGCAACCGGAGGAGGGCATGGCGGCCGCCGATCTGGCCTTCAGCCAGTTGGGGAAACGGCGCGCCTTCGTCGTCAATGACCAAACCGCGTTCGGTAACAGCATCGCCGGCGCCTTCAGCCAGCGATTTGCGGAGGACGGCGGCATCGTGGTGGATCCCTCGGACCTGGGCGCGTTCGATCCGAATCAGCCGCCGGACTTCGGCACGCGGATCGAGCGAGGGAGAGCGTTGGCGACCGATGTCATCTACTTCGCCGG
>Ga0207646_10000997_pt1 | contig 36362 bp, 28 predicted proteins | sample KBSK5502metaG_FD_184343 | JGI IMG/M metagenome (GOLD analysis project Ga0207646, IMG submission 184343) | Corn, switchgrass and miscanthus rhizosphere microbial communities from Kellogg Biological Station, Michigan, USA - KBS K5-50-2 metaG... | ecosystem: Host-associated > Plants > Roots >... | reverse complement strand
CCGGGTGGTCCAGGCGTCCTTGAAGCTGGTGCTGGAGCCGATCTTCGAGGCGGATTTCCTCCCGTGCTCCTACGGGTTCCGCCCCGGCCGTCGGGTCCATGACGCGGTGGCCGAGGTGCGGCACCTGGCGTCCCACTCGTATGAGTGGATCGTCGAGGGCGACATCCGGGCCTGCTTCGACGAGATTTCACACTGCGCCCTCCTCGAGAGGGTGCGGGCTCGCGTCGGGGATAAACGCGTCCTGGCGCTGGTGAAGGCGTTCCTGAAGGCGGGCATCCTCACCGAGGACGGCATGCTGAAAGACACCGACACCGGTACTCCGCAGGGTTCGATCTTGTCGCCGTTGCTCAGCAACGTCGCCCTGTCGGTCCTGGACGAGCATTTCGCCCGGAGACCGGGAGGCCCGGCGTCCACGCCCTGGGAACGGGCCAAGCGCCGCCGTCTGGGCATACCGAACTACCGTCTGGTGAGGTATGCCGACGACTGGACGCTTATGGTCGCGGGCACCAGGGACGACGCGATGGCCCTCCGCGAGGAGGCCGCGCAGGTGCTGGCCCGGACCGGGCTGCACCTGTCGGAGGAGAAGACCCTGATCACGCACATCGACGAGGGCCTGGATTTCCTGGGGTGGCGCATCCAGCGCCACCGCAAGCGGGGCACGAACCGGCCTACGTCTACACCTACCCGTCCAGGAAGGCGCTGCGCGCCGCCATGGCGAAGGTCAAAATGTGGTGCCGTCAGGTCAATACGAACCAGCCGCTGGACGTCCTGCTGGAGCGGATCAATCCGCTGCTGCAAGGGTGGACGGCGTTCTTCCGCCCCGGGGTGTCGAGCGGGACCTTCCAGTACCTGAGCGCCTACGTGTGGCGCCGGGTGGCTGGGTGGATCCGGCGCAAGCACCCCGGGATCTCGCGGAAGGAGTTCCGCCGCCGCTACTGCGGCGGCGGGTGGTGGCCCAGGGGCCGGGAACTGGCGTTGTTCAACGCCGGGCTGGTCACCACGACCCGGTATCGCTACCGGGGATCGGTGATCCCCTCGCCCTGGCCGCTGGGAGCGGCATGAGGACCAGGTAAGGACCCTGACCGGGGCTTGCGGAGAGCCCGTTGCGGGGACGACTCGCACGGCGGGTTCGGGAGACGGTCCGGGGAAACGGGCTGGCTGGAAGGCCAGTACCGCGCCCCGGGCCGACCTCACAGCTGTGCGCGCTGGCCGGAGCGCTGTTGGGGGACCTGGACGGCGTTTATGACCCCGCCGAGCACAACGACCGGATGCTGCTGGGGCTCAAGGGCACGATCAGCGAGGCTGAGCTGCACCTGATCAAGCAGCGGATGTGGTCGGGGCGGGTCGCCAAGGCCCGCCGCGGCGAGCTGGCGGTGCCGCTGCCGGTCGGGTTCACCCGCCGTCCCTCCGGCGAGGTGGTGCTGGATCCGGACGAGCAGGTGCGCAGCGTGACCGGCTTGGTTTTCGAGTTGTTCGAGCGGCTGGGCACGGTGGGCGCAGTGCTTGCGTTTCTGGCCGATAACCATATCCAGCTGGGGGTGCGGCTGCGCGAGGGGCCCGAGCGCGGCGAGCTGGCCTGGCGGCGCCCCAGCCGGGTCACCCTCACGAACATGCTGCACAACCCGGCCTACGCTGGCATCTACGCCTATGGCCGCAGCACACTGGATGCCAGGCGGCGCCAGCCGGGGCGGCCATTCACCGGCCGGGTCCGGGTTGGGCGGGATGACTGGCTGGTCTACCTGCCCGGGCTGTTGCCCGCCTATATCAGCGTCGAGCAGTACGAGCGGAACATGCGGCGACTGGAGGCCAACCGGTCCCGGGCCCAGAGCCTGGGCGCGGCGCGGGACGGCCCTGCCCTGCTGGCCGGGCTGGTGGTTTGCGGCCGGTGCGGCCGCAAGATGACGGTGCACTACCAGCGCGGCCGGGGCGGGAGACTGCAGCCGGTCTACGCGTGCGACCGCAACAAGTCCGATTACGCCGCCAGCCAGTGCCAGCAGCTGGCCGGTGGCTGTCTCGACGCCCACGTCAGCGGGCTGCTGCTGGCCGCGCTGGCACCCGCCGCGCTGGAGGTCTCGCTGGCCGCGGCCGGGCAGGTGGAGGCCCAGCGGGCGCAGGTGGACCGGATCTGGCGGCAGCGGCTGGAACGCGCTGAGTTCGCCGCCGGCCGGGCCCGCCGCCAATACCAGCTCGCTGAGCCGGAGAACCGGCTGGTCGCCCGGCAGCTGGAAAAGGACTGGGAGGCCGCGCTGGCCGAACGGCAGCGGCTGGCCGAAGAATACGACCGGTTCACCGCCACCCGCCCCCGCACGCTGACCGCCGCCGAACGCGACCAGATCCGGGCCCTGGCCGCTGACCTGCCCGCGGTCTGGAACGCTCCCACCACCACCGACGCCGGCCGCAAGCAGCTCATCCGCCACCTGATCGAGCAGGTCCGCGTCACCGTGCACGGGACCAGCGAGAAAGCCGACGTGGAAGTCACCTGGGCCGGCGGACACCGCACGAGCGCGCAGATCACCCGCCCGGTGGCCTGCCTGACCCAGCTCAGCTACTACCCCCAGCTGGCCGCCCGGGCCCGCGAACTCGCAGTCGGCGGATGCACCACCGCGCAGATCGCCCAGCGGCTCAACGCTGAAGGCTTCCGCCCGCCCAAGCGCATCCCCGCCTTCACCCCCAACGCGGTCACCGACTTGCTCCGGGCCCTGGGCATCCACCGCTCCCAGGTCCCGGCCCGCCGCAACCGCCCCGCCCTGGCCCAGCACGAATGGTGGCTACGCGACCTGGCCGACCACCTCGGCATGTCCGCGATCACCCTCGACGCCTGGGTCCGCCGCGGCTGGGCCACCGGCTACCTGCACCCGGCCATCAAGCGGACCGTAGTGCGGGCCGACCCCGCCGAGATCGAACGGCTGCGCGCCCTGCACCACATGCCCCGGGGCCAGCACAACCGCCGCCCCTGGCTGAAAAACCAAGCAGCACTCATGAACACCGGACAAGAAGGAGCCAGCAGCGATGCAGGCCAGCCACGGCTATGACAGCACTGTGGCTTGCTCCTCTCGACGGTGTTGCGGTCCTTGTAGCGCGCGGCGTCGAAGGCAGGCGGGCGGCCGCCGCGCCGCCCGCGGTTGCGGCGGTGCTGTTTCTGGTCTTCTTTGACCGGGATGACCGCACTCCCCAGGGCGCGGCCGGCCCATGGCATCCCCTCACGGGCCGGCCTCCCGGCTGGCGTTCGAGTTATCCACCGGGCAGGTTCACATGGCACGCATTCACATCGCCGTGGCCGACCGTGGTGGATACTCGGGTGGGATTCCTAAATAAAAATGGGACAGCGGAAGTCGGCTGCGGGGTTGCGCGTGACAGTCACCTCGCCAAGGCTCTGTGCGGTGAGCACTGCTTGAGCCGAGGTGAGAAGAAACGGCGTCGTTCCTGGAGTGAAGGTCACGTCGTTCACGGCCCACAGTCCACCCCGGTAGTCGGGTGAGCTTGGACCATCGCCGACGATTCCCAGCTGACCGGCCAGTCCGTTGGAGACCTTATAGAAGGGGTCTGTGCCTCCGTCGGGTACAGCGGCTGGTGGGACAACGGTCCTCACTACCTGGCCGTTGAAGAACAAATTGTCCTGAGTCGTTGAGGCTAACGCGGAGGTCGCTGAAGGAGAGGAAAATGCCACTCCGGCGATCAGTATTGCCGCAAGCCTGGTGCCCGCTTTCACTCGCATGTCTTATTTCTCCCTTCGTCAGTGACGAGCTCACCCAGAGTTTTGAAGATGCCGGCGGTACCGGCGAGGGCGCCGTGGTCAAGCGGACGAGTTGACTTACCAAGATGCCTACGTGGCGGCTTGGGTGATTCAGCCGGGCGCCGCCCCGCCAGGCGCCGCCCGGCTGGGCGGCGCCTGGCGGCGCGCTTGCCGGTTACCTGGGCTCGAACTGGGAACCTGGCAGGTTGGGGGGGCCAGGGGTTTTGGGTGCCTTGGCGGTGAAGCCGATCACCGCGCAGTTGATGGTGACCCCGGACGCGCCGTACAGCGTGGGCTGGCCGGTGGCCGGGTTGACCCCGGTCAAGAGGTCGGGCCGGCTGAAGGCCAGGTTCAGGACCGTGTTCTCCGTGGTCTGCCGCGTGTTGAGCCCTTCCTGGACGGCCTTGGGGGTCCAGAGGCCGAGCTGGGCGTCCCACAGCGGGCTGTAGGCGTCGGCGTGGCGCGGGTCGATCAGGGTCGGGAAGTCACCGAACACCTGCAGGAAGTCGCCGCCGAAGCGCAGCGCGTTGATGAACGCGGTGTTGGTCTGCACGGCGTCCTCGGACGCGAGGCCGTCCTTGATCAGGTGCACGAACCCCTGGGCGTTCGGGTTGTTGACCCCGGTCTGCCCGTTGATGAACCCGAACAGCCGCTCGCGGGCCGACCCGAGGAAGTCGTCGCAGCCGTTGCACGAGACGTCGTTCAGCGCCGGCACGAAGGTGGACCGCTCGAGCACCGCGGTCAGCGGCTGCCCGGCGTCTGTGGACAGGTACAGGATCGGCTGGCCGCCGTCGAAGCCCTTGACGAACAGCATGTCCGCCCATGACTCCGAGAACGACCCGGACGGCGAGTTCGCCGGGGACTTGCCGATGTGGATGCCCAGCACCCGGTCCTCGGTGTTGGTGTGGTGCACCACGTCGAACGGGCCGTTGCCGGTGGCCACGATCGGCGCGTTGTACACCGTGCTCGACCCGGCGATCCGGATGAACGGGCTGTACCCCGGGCCGGCTACCCCGCCGGGGGCGAATTTGGCCAGCGGGAACCCGTTCGGCCCGGGGACCGCGATCCGGGTGGGGGCGAAGTTCGGCGCGCCGGCGAAGCTGATTTGACCCGGCCCGAACGGGTTCTGCGCCGGCGACGGGTTGATCAGGTGGACGGTCTGCACGCACGCCGGGCAGGAGATGGCCATGTTGGCCAGCTTGGGCGCGAAGTTCACGCCCAGGTCCTCCGCGGCGCCCTGGTCGGAGGCGTCCTCCAGGATGAACCAGACCTTCTCCTGACGGGGAGTGCCGGCGTAGGCGATTCCGGGGTAGATCGGCAGCCGCACGAATTCCTTGCTGAGGTTGACCTCGATGGCGCTTGGCAGGGTCAGCTTGTCCTGGGGCAGGATGCCGCTGAGTTGGCCTAGCCCATGTGCCTCGCCCGGGATCTTGCCCGCCGAGGTGGCTGGCGAAGCGGAGGCGGCCGCCAGGGTGCCCGCCGTGGCCAGCACCGCCACCCCCGCCGCGAGCACGGCAATCGGCCCGCGTTTCCTTGCGAGCAAGGGTCTGAGGATACGACGATTCATGTTCTGGTCCTCCTGCACTCCTGAGATTTGCTTGGGCTTGCCTCTTTTCGAACAGCTCTTTACTCGCAGGGCTCGCTCATGAGTCCCGGCGGGTGCCGGGCCGGGCCCGAGACCCTGCCGCGCGGCTCTGCTCCGGCATTTCAGGACCCACACGGATAGATCCGTCGTAAAGGCTACGAATCCGGTAGGCCGATCGAATCCCGGAACGTCCTTAGTCCTGCCGGCACCCCAGGGGGCCCTTCCTGCGGAATGACTAAGGACTTTCATGGATGCGGCGCCCGGCGGGCTGGCCTACCGTCTTGCCCTGGGAGAAACCGGTGAGGACGGGATGCCGACGCCGGAGGTGGAGCAAGCAGCGATGAGGGACGATGACCTACGGCGCTACGTCGCCGCGGAGCTCTCGTGGGATCCGCAGGTGGACAGCGAGGGGGTCGAGGTATCGGCCGCCTGTGGAACGGTCACGCTGCGGGGGACCGCGGCCAGCCTCCGGCTCAAGCGGGCGGCGGGCAGGTCCGCGGCACGCGTCCGCGGAGTTACCCGGGTTGCCAATGACATACGGGTGCAAATCCCGGACCGGGACCGGCGAGACGACGAGGACCTGCGCGGCGACATACTGGAAGCGCTGATGCTGGACGTCTCGGTGCCGATGACCGTAGATGCGCGGGCCCGGGACGGCTTCGTCACCCTGACCGGCACGGCGGAGTGGCACTACCAACGGGAGGCGGCCGAGTCCCGCACCACGGATGTACCCGGTGTGGCCGGCATTGACAACGCCATCACCTTGACCCAGGCTCCCGATGCGCGTAACGCGCGGGACGCCATCAGCGGCGCGTTCCGGCGCGCTGCCGTGCTAGCGGCGCACGTGCTCTCGGTCGAAACCTTCTCCGACGGGCTGGTGATCTTGTCCGGCACGGTCAGCTGCTGGGCCGCGCACGATCACGCCGTCGCCGCTGCCTGGTCCGCGCCTGGTGTAACCCGGGTCGAGGACCGCATCAGCGTCGAGGGCAGGCCGTAGCCCGCGGTCAGTCCCGCTTGGTGGGTGTTGTCTTGTCGTTCCGGAGCGTGCGGGCGAGCTGGGCCCGGCTGCTGACGCCGAGCTTGCGGAAGATCTTGCGCAGGTGGTATTCGACGGTGCTGGCGCTGATGAACAGCTGGGCGGCGATCTCCCGGTTGGTAAGGTGCTCGGCGACCAGCCGGGCGATCTGCTCCTGCTGCGGGGTGAGCACCTCCGGAGCCCCGGTGCGGCGCGGGCGGGCCCACTCGCCGGTCGCGCGCAGCTCGGCCCGGGCCCGGCTCGCGAACGCCTCCATGCCGGTCGCGTCGAACATGGCGAAGGCGGCGCGAAGCTGGTCGCGGGCGTCGCGGCGGCGGCGCTGCCGGCGCAGCCACTCGCCGTACAGGAGATGGGCACGGGCGAGGTCGGGACGCCGCCGCGTGCGGCTGAGCCGGTCGATCGCTTCGCGGTAGTGTCCCTCGGCGGCTTCCGCCTCGCTTAGCAGCGCGCGTGACCGCGCCTCGATGCCCAGCCCGTCCTCGGTTCCCCCGGCCCGTGTCGTTTCCGTCAGCCGGTTGAGGGCGTCGCCGGCGGAGCGCGGGTTTCCGGCGTGCGCGGCGGCTTCGATCAGCTCGGGCAGCGCCCACAGGGAGAGATAGACGTGCTGGTGGTCGCTGGCCTGCCGGGCCACTGCCAGTGCTTCCTTGTAACGGCCGAGGCCGTTGTAAAGGACCGCGGCCACCCAGTCCGCGACCGTCACCGAGACTCCCTGACCCTCGGCTGTGGCCTGCTTGATGATGGACTGGATCAGCGGGACGGCCTCGGCTTCGCTTCCCTGGAACGCGGCCAGCATCGCGGCGGCGACTGGCGCGAAACGAGCCCCAGTCGCCTCGCAGACCGCACGGGCTTCCGCGATCAGCATGGCGGCGGCCGCAAAGTCACCGCTGCGCACGGTGTCCACAGCCATCCGGTTTAGCAGGAACGACAGCTGGTCAAGCGCGCCGACGTCACGGGCGAGCTGAACCTGCCTGACGGTCACGCGCCAGCCCTCGTCGTCCCAGAGAGCTTCGTCCGCCACGGTGGCGGCAAAACCCCACCGGAGTACCTCCTCCTCAGGGATGCTTGGGCGGCCAAGGGCGCTTGTGGCCTGCCGCAACACCGGCGCGGCGGCGGCGGGCCCGTCGGTGACCAGCAGCGCAAAACCGTCCAGCACCAGGTCGGCCAGACGCGGCGGGTGCGCCGGCGGCGGGAGGGCCCGGGCAGCACGGGAGACCTCGAGCAGGCCGCCAGTACACGCCAGATGCCCGGCGAAGAAGGCCGCCTGCCACGCATCGACGTAGGTCTCGCGGGCCAGGTCGAGGTTGAGCGGCTCGAGCCGCTTGGCCGCCTTCAGCAGCAGCGGGGGAGCGTCGCTGCCCAGGCTGGAGGCGAACGCGATCCTCCCGCGCAGCAGGTCCGCCCGGGCGGCCTGCAGCTCATCCAGCGGCCCGGCCTCGGCCGTGGCCAGGAGGTCGCGGGCCTTGCCGAACCCGCCGGCCTGCAGGCTGGCCTGTGCCGCGGCCAGCGTGCGCTCGGCGCGGCGTACCGGGTTGGGGGTTAGCACCGCCGCGCGTGCCAGGAACGCCGCGGCGGCGGCCAGGCCGCCGCGGGCCCGGGCCCGGCCGGCGGAGCGTTCCAGCTCGGCGGCGACGTGCTCGTCGGGTTCCGGCGCGGCCTCGGCCAGGTGCCAGGCCCGCCGGTCGGGGTCGGCGCCGGGGTCGGTGACCGCGGCCAGCGCGGCGTGCGCGCGGCGCCGCGCCTCCGGCGGGGCCGCGTAGTAGGCCGCAGAGCGGATCAGCGGATGCCGGAACCGCACCCGCGGCTGCCACAAGACCAGCCGCTGGGCATCGGCGGCCTCGCCCGCCTCCGGGCTGGCCCCGAGCTGCCCAGCCGCCGTGTAGACCAGCCCGGGGTCCCCGCCCGGGTCGGCCGCCGCCACCAGCAGCAGTAGCCGGGTGCCCGCGGGCAGGGCCCGCACCCGGGCCAGGTACAGCTCCTCCAGCCGCCCCCCGAACCGCAGCGGCCAGCTCAGCGGCGCCGCCCCCGACAGCTCCGCCGGGGTCAGCTCCCCGGCCAGCTCCACCAGCGCCAGCGGGTTCCCCCCCACCCCCGCCACCACCTGAGCGCTCACCCGCCCATCCACTCGGGCGTTCGCCGACGCGGCCAGCAGCTCGTTCGCCGCCTCCCCCGACAGCCCGCCGAGCGCGAGCTCCGGCAGCCCGGCCAGCGCGGCCGCATCTCCCTCCCCCTCCCGCACGGCGAACAACACCCCCACCCGGTCGGCGTACAGCCGCCGCGCGATGAACCCGGCCATCTCCACCGACACCTGATCCAGCCACTGCGCGTCATCCACCAGGCACAGCACCGGCCGCCCGGCCGCCGCGTCCGTCAGCAGCGTCAACGCCGCCAGCCCCACCAGGAACCGGTCCGGCACCGGCCCGGCCACCAGGCCGAACGCCGACTCCAGCGCCTGCCGCTGCGGCCCGGGCAGCCCGTCCAGCCCGCCCAGGAACGGCACCAGCAGCTGGTGCAGCCCGGCGAACCCCATCCCCATCTCCGCCTGCACCCCGGCCACCCGGGCCAGCTGCATGCCCCGCGCCTGCCCGGCCGCCCACTCCAGCAGCACTGTCTTGCCGATACCCGCATCCCCCCGCAGCACCAGCACCCCGCTCCGCCCGCCCCGTACCGCCGCCAGCACTCCCTCCAGCGCGGCGGTCTCCCTGGCCCGGCCAAGCAACTCGCTAATCGTTTAATCCTCTAATCCTCCTGCCGCGGCCGCAACAGGCCAGCCGGCCCGGCCCAACAGGGCGGCGCACGACCATCATCGCTCAGGCGCCGCCCGGGGAACCGCGGCCGTGGATCGAAGTAGAAGTTGATATAAGCGTCGTTCACGGCACCCGGTCCCATCGCCGTCAGGACGGCGCGGCGGCGTGCTCGCGCAGGTAGCGGACCAGGCCGATCACGTCGTCGGGCACGAGGCGGCCGATGGCGCCGCTTGAGTACACGCTCACGATCACCTTGCCCTGCGGGTCCAGCACGAACCCGGTGGACTGCAGGTAGAGCGGGTCTTCATTGACGAAAGCGCCGGTCAGTCCGGCGACCGCGCGGGCGTCGGCGTTGTGCCCCAACGGGAACGTGAGGCCGTACTTGGCGGTGAACCCCGCAGTGGTCTGCTCGTCGTCGACCCAGAGCGCCGCCACCCGGACGCCGGCCTGCACCAGGGACTCACCGGCCCGCTGGAACGCGCGCAACTGGGCGGTGCAGTACGGGCACCACGCCCCGCGGTTGAACAGCACGACCCCGAACGCGCCGGCCAGCGAGCCGGGAACCCCGATGGCCTGCCCGCCGGGGATCTTGAGGGACAGCTGGGGGAACGTGTCGCCCGGGTGCAGCAGGGGCATCGTCTGCCTCCATATGGATGTCGTCGCGTGAATCCGTCCGCACAGTTAGCGCGGCCCGCGGCCGCGGTCTTACCCCGTCGCCTCCAAGAAGGACAGCCTCGCTTGAGCGGGTGCGGCGATCTGGCCGGTGGTGTCACCGGTGACGAGGTCGGCGATCATTCTGGCTGGCTGGTCGGGGGAGGCCAGGAGACCCGCGTCGCGCATCGCCACGAACCGGTCGTGCAGTCCGGCGCCGATCTGGGCGCGCGGCTGGGCCAGGATCCAGGCTGGCATCGCGGTGTCCACCGGGCCGGGGCGCACGATGTTGACGGTGACGCCGGTTCCGGCCAGTTCGGCGGCCAGGCCGAGGGCGTGCGCCTCCACGGCGGCCTTGGACGCCGCATAGGCGTTCAGGCCAGGAATGGCGCCTGGAGCGGCGGCGATGGCGCTGGAAACGTTGACGATGCGGCCATAGCCTTGCTCGATCATCGCGTCCAGGACGGCGAGGGTCAGGCGAACCGGGCCGGTCAGGTTGACCGCGACGGCCCGGGCCCAGTCCTCCGGCCCGGCGGTCGCCGTGGGCCCGGCTGCGACGGAGATTCGGTTCCGCGGGATGCCTGGGCGACAGCCAAGCTCCAACGCTGCATTAGCGCCGCGGCAGGCACCGCTGTTACCGTCACGGCGGGATCCCCTGGATCGGGAAAGGCTGCCGTCAGCGAGGTAAGACGCCGGGCGGCCCCGCCCGCTAACAAACTCGGGGAGAGATACTCAATCCAAGGGAGCTCCGCCGTGAACCACTATCCGGCGGCGATCACCGCCGTCAACCATGTCGAGCCGGTGCCGCGCCGCATCCGCGCGTTCCTGGCCGGCGAGAAGGTACTCGACACCACCGGGGCGCTCTACGTGTGGGAGTGGCCGTACTACCCCCAGTACTACATCCCCATCGCGGACGTGCGTCGTGATCTGCTCATCCCGGAAGGCCACACCCAGCAAAGTAGGCGCGGCAGATCCGAGGCGCATACGCTGCAGGCCGGGCTGGTCCAGCGGCCCGGCGCGGCCCGGCTGCTCACCGATTCGCCGGTCCCGGGGCTGGCCGGCACGGTCCGATTCGAGTGGGCGGCGCTGGATGCCTGGTTCGAGGAAGACGAGCAGGTGTTTGTGCACCCCCGCAACCCCTACGTGCGGGTCGACGCCCTGCGCTCGACCCGCCCGGTGCGCATCGAGCTGGACGGGGCCGTCCTCGCCGAGTCGCCCGCACCGGTCATGGTGTTCGAGACCGGGCTGCCCACGAGGTACTACATCGACCCGACGGAGATCAACTTCGACCACCTGATCCCCAGCGACACCGTCACTAGCTGCCCGTACAAGGGCACCACTAGCCGGTACTGGTCGGTCCGCGCCGGCGACACGGTGCATCCCGATCTGGGGTGGGCCTACGACTTCCCGACCCGCCAGCTTCAGCCCATCGCCGGACTGGTGGCCTTCTACAACGAAAAGGTCGACCTGTTGCTGTGCGGCCAGCGACTCGAGCGGCCCAAGACGCACTTCTTCGCGCCGGCCGACAGCCCGGACACCCCATGAGCGCGCGCACCGGCACGAACGTGCGGCCTGGCGCCCTCTCGTGCGCGTGCACGGCCCGCCGCCCCCCCGCGAGCACTTCGCGCACAGGGCGCAGATCCTGGTACGGCCGCACCGGCGTCACCGGGCGGCCGATCGCGGAGCAGACGGGGCGAGCAAGTGATCGCCAAGCCGGCCGCCAACAGTGGCGCCGGACCGCACGACCGGTTCGTGGCTACCCGGGAGTTGGGTCTCATGGTCTTGCCATCCGTCCGGCCAGGATCATCGGGGGCCTTACCGTCGGCGATACCACCGGCCAAGTTGCCGGGCCGGCGACCTGGCCGCGGTTACGGCCGCGACGGGCGCTGGAGCTGGGCTGGCCGACGCCTCCCGCATCACGCCTCGGTGATGACGTTGACCAATGTCGCGGCGCTCGAACTCGCTGACTGGCGGCGCCGGGTGGCCGGGCTCTACGCTGCGGTGCGCGCTGACCACGACCCCGAGCGCGCGCACGCGCACGGCGGCGGTCTGTTCCTGCCGTTGCGTGACGGTACCGCCGGTGACACCAGCTACGGCGGAGGGCGCTACGCTCTCGACACCGCCAAGGGCGCGGACCTGGGCGGCACAGCCAGCACGCTGGTCATCGACCTGAACTTCCTCTATCACCCATCCTGCCGGTACAGCAGCCGATGGCAGTGCCCTCTCGCCCCGGCCGAAAACACCGCCGCCGCGCCGGTGCGGGCCGGCGAGCGGCTCAGCCACGCCCGACGCGTCTCGATGCCAGATCAGCGTAAAGCTTTGCCGCCCAGGCCCGTGCCCAGCCGGTCTGTTACTTGACGGCCAGGACGTCGACGGGCCGGATGTCTGGTTCGCTGGCCAGAAGATCGGCCGACACGTTGGCTAGCGCGGCCGGGATCTGCCCGTTGATGTGCGCGGTCCGGGCGTCGTCGGTGGCGAAGGTGTCGAAGATGCCGTAGCTGGTGTCGCTGATCTTGAACGCGTACCAGGTGACGGTGCCTGCCTCGGCGACGGCCAGCTCGCGGCCAGCCTTGAGGAATGCCGCCAGCTCCCCGCCCTTCTCGGGCTTGGCTTCGAGCAGCGCGAGTACGCCGAGCGTCACGGTCATGGGAACGGTGTCCTTTCCGCGGAAGTACCGTCGCAGGGCCGTTCGCCCCGCGTCTATCAGTTGGTGTCGCCAGCCGCCCGGTTCTTACCTCCGGGCGCCCGGCAGGCCAGTCAGGCGCTGTGTCTCGGGCATGCCAATGCACCTGTTCGCGCAGGCGGGCGCCACGCCAGGTTTGTGCTCCGGGCGCTGACCTCCCCGGCGCGCGGCGCTGGATACTGGCGGGTTTGGGTCACCGGAGGACGGAGGTATGCCGTACTTCCAAACGCTGTTACGGCTGGGACCGCACCCACCTCGACGGCAGGAACGGAGCCGCCATCTGGTGCGGCCACGGGGTCTTCGCCCACAACCTGGTCAAGATCGGTACCCTCGCCAGCTGTTCTGCGCCCGCAAACACCGCAGGATTTCCCGCAAGGTCATCCCGGCCCAGACGGCCAGACCATGTGGGTGACAGCCCCGCTGCCGGGTAGCGCGCACGACCCATTTTGCCCGCTTAAAGCGCTGGTCAGCGGAGGGCGCAGATCTCGCCGCTTCATCTGTGCACCGGCCAGGGTAAGACCCACCGGCATCGCGGACGCCAACCCGATGTGGGCGAAACGGGGGGCAACCGTGGGCTGTCCCCCGCGAGCTTGCAGCCCGGCCGTGACACGCCGATCGAGGAGGCGATCATGTCCAGGACTCCTTCTGTTCGTGCCCGGCCCGCTGCGGCGGCTGCGATGCCCCGCGCCGGCCGGGGGGAAACTGACCGGGCGCTGGCCGCGCTGTTCGCCGACCATGGGGGTGCCCTCCTGCGGTATGCGATGCACCTCACCGGGGGAGACGTGCATCGCGCCGAGGACGTGGTTCAGGAGACAATGCTTCGCGCATGTCAGCGGCCCGGATCGGTGGTCGGCCAGCCGGTCGGGGCTTGGCTGTTCACGGTCGCCCGGCACTGGGCCATCGACCAGCATCGTGCCCGGCGGGCGCGTCCGGCCGAAGTCGCTGGCATGGCGGAGCTCACGGTCAGGGCTGCGCCGGACCAGATCGACGCTGCGATCACCCGGTGGGACCTGGCCGCCGCGATGGCTGGGCTGCGTCCCCGTGACCGCTGTCTGCTGACTGCGCGTTACCTCCATGACGAGAGCATCACCAAGATCGCCACCGACCTGGGTGTTCCCGTTGGAACCGTCAAGTCGCGGCTGTCTGCCGCCCGTGATGCGCTGCGGCGGCGCCTTGGATCGGAAACTGCTTGCCCGTCGGGGAGGCCGGGATGGGCCGCATGATGAACCGTCGCGGTGTCAGCGCAGCACGCTGCGATGCCTTGTTCGTGTCGTCGCTGCAGCCGTCGCAGGAACCTGGCGCCCAGCAGGTCCGGCAGGCTGTGGCGGCGGCCGCCCGGCGGTTCGGTGAGCGGGGTTGCGCGGGGCGGGTGGCCCAAGAGTTCGGTGAGCACCCGGAAGCTGCGGCCGCGCGGATGCGATGGGCGCGCCAGTCCATCGCCCGGGCGTTCGCCCCGACGAGATCGCCCAGGTCCGGTGAGGGTCGGCCTTGCCCGCATGCCGCGGAACGGGCTGCGTGAGCCCGGTGCTTCGTGCCGGGGTGTGAGCCTGGGGCTGGCTCCCGAGCCAGCCGATCGAGGGTGGCAGACGACAGCGTGCCTGGCCGGGACGGGACCAGATCCTGAATGGTGCCGACCGTGAGGTTGAAGATCCCGCCCACGCGGGGATCTCAGAGGATCTTTGCGGCCGGGTGAAGCCCTGCGGCGCACAATGGCGGCGGTAGGGCCGGGGCGGGGGCCCCATCCGGCACACCGCCACGGTGCCGGTCCATGCCATAGACGAACGGCGATGCCCGGTCAGTGCGGCAATATTTTGCTGCCATGGCGCTGCCTTGAAGATCAAGAAGGCCTGACCGCCGCCGACGATCAGGCCTCTGAGCACCAACCGCGGCACAGCCCTCACCCCCGTCGCCGCCGAAATCGGCGACCTGACGCTCTGGGCCGGCCGGCTCGCCCACACCGACCCGGCCTGGACACCAGCCCGCACCCACGCCAGCCCGCCCCGCCTGTTGCGCGTCACTCCTCATGGAGACGCCGCGACAGTCCTTTTGAACAGGACCGGAACCGAAATTCCGTTACCGATGGCGACACCTCGGTGAACATCGTGGCTGCGGATCACCCTGGGAGAGCGGCAGCTATCAGGTAGGCGTGGCTGTCACTGGTGGTGAGCATCCGCTGGGTGCTGGTCCTGTGCGCTGACCGCCTCCCCGCTGGCCAGGAGCGGCTGGGGTTGGCATTTTCGGTGGGGATTGCTGCGTTCAGATCGGGCAATTCTGGCGCGTGGCTGGCTGGGCGTCTTGATCCCTGGATTACCCGATGTTGCCGAGACCGCTGGTGCCGCACCGCCCCAGGCCTTTCCCGGAGAGTTCACGACTGGCTGCCCCGGGTTCACCCGGGGGGAGTTCCCTCGCCGAAGGTGGCGATCGGGTATCTGGGCAGCTGCGCCAGCAGCGGCTGCCCGGGCCGCTGCGGCCGTGGCCTAACCAGTGCGGTGCCCCGCGGCAGTGCCTCCACTGGCAGGCTGCTCCTGTGGCGGGTCAGGAGGGGCCTTCATTCGTTATTGCTTTCCCGCAGATACCCGTCCGGCACGTTAGGTCATCCGCTTTCTGGCTGCTGCCGTCCGCTTGACAACCTGGCCGGGGCGGGCGTCGTTGTATGCGGTGTGAGGCGACGAAGGCAAAGCCGGGCGCTGGCCGGCGGGGATGATGCGGAGTTCTCGGCCTTCGCGGCGCGAGAGGGCGGGCAGCTGCTCGGCTTTGCTTTCTTGCTGGTCGGCAACCGGCATGATGCCGAGGATCTGGTCCAGCAGGCCCTGCTGCGTACGGCCGCCCGCTGGCCCGCACCCCGGCAGTCTCCGGCGGGATACAGCAGGACCGTCCTGCTCAACCTCGTCAGGGATCGGTGGCGGGCCCAGCAGCGCCAGCACGCGGAAACGCTCTCCCCGGACCTGACGGCCGTGCCGTCGGTGGTGGATGCCGCCGCTACGGTGCTCGACCGGCAGTTGCTGCTGCGTGCCTGCCGCCTGCTGCCGCTGCAGCAGCGAGCCGTGCTCGTGCTGCGGTTCTGGGAGGACCGGTCGGTGGAGGAGACAGCGGCGGTGCTGGGGTGCACGGCGGGCACGGTGAAGTCCCATACCCACCGTGCGCTGGCCCGGTTGCGCGATGCCCTGGCCGACCGGGGCAGCGCGGCACCGGGCGGTCCAGCACAGGAAGGAAGGAAAACAGCATGCTGACCGATGATGACCTGCGGCGGGAGCTCATCGCAGCGTTCCACGAGCAGGCTGACCCAATCACCCGGGCGGCCATCGAGCCGGCCGGACTGTTCGGGCAGGCGATCCGGCGCCGGCGCAGGCGCGCGGCGGCAGGGGCGGGGTCGGTGCTAGCGGCCGCGGCGGCGGTCGCGGCCGCCATCACGCTGGTCACCACGGCCGTGCGGTCGGCGCCAGGACCGGTCACCGTGGCCAGCCCGGCCGGCCTGCTGCTCGCGGCCAAGGTGGCCACGGCGCCGTCTGCCTCCACCGCGGCGCAAGGCATGCCCCCCTTCTATGTCGTGGCGGACCATAACCAGCCGGCCGCATACATCCGGGACTCGGCGACCGGGTGGCTCCGCAGCACGGTCCGGCTGCCAGCGGGGACCGACCCGAAGCTGACCCAGGTCACCGTGGCCGGTGATGACCGGACGTTTGTCCTGGCCCTCTTCTCGCACGCTCGCGGAACCCGCTTCTATGCGCTGCGGATCACCGCCAGCGGGCAATCAGCCGGGCTGACCCTGCTGGCCATCCGCCCGCTGCCGATCCGGGAAGCCGTGGACGCCGTCGCGCTCACCCCCGATGGCACCCGGCTGGCTGTGGCCATCCAAAGCGGCGGCCGGGACGGGAGGGTCGAGGTGATCACGCTGGCCACCGGCGCTGTCCGGACGTGGACCACCACGCGCGGCGGGCTGCCAGAAGCCCTGTCCTGGGACGCGGCCGGCCGGCGGCTGGCGTTCTTCTGGTCGAGCGCCACCTCAGCGGCCGGGCTGTGGCTCCTGGACACCAGCGCGCCGGGCACCGGGTTGCTGTCGGGCCGGCGGCTCCTGCCGCAGACGGTGGGCCCCGATGAGGTCCAGTCCGCGCTGATCAGCCCGGATGCGCGCACCATCATCGCTTCGGTGACCTATAACGGGACCGCACAAGTCAGCCAGGGCACGGTCGTTGGCGGGATCGTGGAAGTGTCCGCGCAGACGGGGCGGCCGCGGCGGACACTGCTCGCCGAACGCGCCGCCCACTCCAGCGACGTCGGGTGGCACATCACCAGCTGCCTGCTGCCCTCCCTCGATGCGACAGGCAACCACCTGCTCGCGAGCTGCGACCAGTTCGGCAGGCTCGATCGCGGCCGGTTCACCGCACTGCCCGGTGCCGCACCGCAAACAACGGTCGCCGCCGCCTGGTAACACCGCGCTCTCAGGCTCCCGGCGGGAGGTACTGCCCCCGCCGTAGCCCTCTGCGTCCTCACGGCGGCATGGCCGGGTGCCTACGACGATGACAAGCCGCAAGCTCGCAGATCACTCATTCGGGTACAACGAGCACGTCCATGCACGCCGCGAGGCCGCCGCGCCCGAATGGTGGCTACGCGTGCGGCCTCCATCGGAGGAGCTGGTCACGCGACGTAACGAAAGGACCATCTCAGGGCAGTTCTCCACCGTGCCTTCCGCAGGCCGATCTCGATCGGCCGAAGCCGTCACCACGAACATCGCCGCGTCAACGTGAACATCACCGGACAGTTTCGGCTAGGCCCTGTCCGATGTCCCATATCCATCTGGAGCGACGTCCGGTGCCCATAGCGAATGACGCGTAACACCGCCCCGCGCCGGCTTCACCGGCCGCGGCACCACGATCACCGCCGTCGTCACGGCCCTGCACCACACCAGCGATGCCCTCATCCGCATCGCCGCCCACGACCGCGAGAACGTCCGCGCGGCCGCCGCCACAGATCAGACCTACGTCCCGACCCGGCTGCTGCCCGAAGACGACGACGTGCCCTACCGCTACACGCCAGCTCCCCCAGCCAGGCTCGACGAACTACTGGCCACCTACGACGCCGCCACCGAAGCCGCGATGCGCGCGACTGCCGCCCTCGACCAGCTCGTCCTCACGCTGAGCCCGCAGCCCACCACCCTCATCACCCTGCGCGCCACCGCACCGCTCACCACCCCGCACCTCCCACACAGCACAATCGCCCTCCCAGCCCACCCCATCCAGCAACCGCCACCAGGACAGGTCGAGCAAGCACTCCGCAACCGCGGCATCAGCGAGCCCACGCTGCTGGCCCGCGCCGCCGACCTCGACGGCGCAACCAAAGTGCTGATCAGCTCGGCAGCGGCAATAACGCAGCGCCGGGCCAAGGCCACCCACACGGCTGAGCCCGCACCCAAAAACCCACCGGCCGAGCACCAGCACCCCGCCCGAGTGGCCGCAAAAGATGCACCACCAGCCACAACCAGCGGCCCCTCACCGCCGAGGCTGGTTCCCATCGGCCATCAGATAAGGCACAACACCGCGACCCGGCGCCGGCCGAGTCGACAGCCAAACTCCAACGGACAGCGGACCCACTGATCCCAGCCCACACCTACCAAGGCATACCGCCTCGCACTCGCACATGCCGAATAGCGGGTGTTCCCGAACGCATATTCATGCATTGCTTGACATATTCCATCGAGGCTTGATGGCCGCGGTGACCAACTGTGTCAATTCGTTATTAAGCAAGCCGATCGCCGACTATTGACTGCTCTTTGGGCGAGACGAGTCTCGGCGGTCGAGTGGCCAGAATTGCCCGTTCTGTGGTTCGCGTCGGGGTGGCCGCCAGGGCGCCGGTTTGCGATAGCCGCGCTGGGAGCCACGGCTCGGCGGAGACCCCCGGGGAGCTGCCCGGGACCATGGGACGGCCAACGCCCCCGGCGCTGGCGAAATAGCTAAATGCTTGTCTTGACCGAGATTCCCACTGCTGGAAGGGTGTTCATCGGGCAGGGGCGGGCTGCCCGAGTCTGGCGTCCGTTCGCGACAAGGGGTTGGTCATGAGACGCATGTGGTCATTGGCCGTACTAACCGGAGCGGGGGTGCTGGTCACAGGGCTGGCCGTGGCCCCCGGCGCGTTCGCGCAGACCGGGCCCGGCGGCGCTGCCGAGAGCCTGGTCAACGTGGGGAGCGTGGGCACTGCGTTCCCGCAGAACAAGCAGAACGAGCCCGCGGTGGCGGTGGATCCAAATAACCCGAATGTGGTGGCGGCGGGGTCGAACGATGAGATCGATCTCGCCCCGTGCGGCACTGACACCGCGACCGCGACCCGCCCATGTCCCTTTACCCCGGGGGTCGGGGTATCCGGGGTGTACTTCTCCTCCGACAGCGGTCACACCTGGATGCAACCCACGTACACCGGCTGGTCGGCGCGCACCGGCACGTCGGGTGTGGGCCCGATCGGCACGCTGCCCTTCTACTACGAGCACGGGCTGGTCTCCGACGGCGACCCGGGCCTGGCGTTCGGCCCGGTGCCCCGGAACGGCACGTTCTCCTGGGCGAACGGGTCCCGGCTGTATTACTCCAACCTGGTGCAGAACTTCCCGGGCACTTCGACGTTCCCCGGCTTTGAGGCGGTCGCGGTGTCCCGGACCGACAACGTGACCGCCGCCGCGGCCGGCGACAAGGGCGCGTGGCAGCCGCCGGTCATCGCATCGAAGCAGAACATGGCCCTGTTCTCGGACAAGTCGCAGATCTGGGCCGACGACGCGGCATCGAGCAAATTCTTCGGCAACGTCTACGTCTGCTACGCGGCCTTCCGCGGGGTGCCCGGCTTTTCCGAGCCGTTGTTCGTCGCCCGGTCCACCGACGGCGGGTCCACCTGGTCCAACACCCAGGTGACCTACGCCGCCGCGGCCGCCCCGGCCCGGTTCGGGAACACCGGCTGCACGATCCGCACCGACAGCCACGGCACCGTCTACATCTTCTACATGCAGTTCACCACCGGGCTGACCGCCTACCAGAACGTGGTGAAGTCCTTCGACGGCGGGGTCCACTGGACCCAGCCGCAGCGGCTGTTCGCGGTCAACGACATGTTCTACAAGTTCGACCCAGTCGAGGGCCGGTACGTCTTCGACGGCAACGCCGGCACCCGTGAGGACCTCGGCTCCACGCCCAGCGTGAGCATCGCCAACGGCGCGCCCACCGGAGCCGGGGCCACCAACGAGATCGTCGACGCGTGGAGCGACGGCCGCGCCGGGTTCAACCACGAGCAGACGCTGCTGGCCTGGTCGACCGACGGGGCGCGGACCTGGCACGGGCCGGTCATCGCCTCCCGCAGCGGTGACCGCAGCGAGTTCTCGGCGCCGGCGATCGCGCCCGACGGGTCCACCGTGTACGTCACCTACCTCGGCTGGAGCACCGACTTCCAGGCGACGACGAGCACGGCGCGGCAGATGTTTGGCGTGTTCCGCAGCGCAGCGGTCGCTGCCAATGGCACACCGGGCGCCTTCGACACGCTGCACGTCGGCTCCGCCGGTGACGCCCGTGGCTCTAGCGCGAACTCGCTGGCCTTCGAGTTCATCGGCGACTACGTCTACACCGCGGCCACGGCCACCTACGGGATCGGCGTATGGACCGACGCGCGCAATGCCGCGGACTGCTCCGCGATCGACGCCTACCGGCAGTCGCTCTACACCAGCAGCCCACTGGCCACGCCGAACCCAGCGACCGCGTGCACGACCGGATTCGGGAACACCGACATCTTCGATGCCACCACTGCTCCCTGACAGCCGTGCTCCGGCGTCCAAGAGCAGCCCGCACCGGCTCAGGCCAGGTGCCTGAGGAGGGTCAAGGCTGGGGGAACTGCCATGCTCCCCCAGCCAAGACCTGGGCAAGTCGCCGTGACGGCGAGGGGAAGGCGTCCTGGTCCGCGCTACGCTGCCTGCCACCGGCTCGAAGCGGTACCCCATTCTGTCCACGCCGGTGAACTACTGGGACAGCCGGTGCCACTCCAACTACCGCACGAGCGTGTCTGGGTGGCCGCCGTGTTCCCTGAAACGGCTACAGCAAGGCCAGCCGTTCCTCCCATAGCGCGATTCCCTCATCGCGGAGCGCGGCACCAACGTGGTGTCACGCGCGAGCCGACGCCGGCCAGCCGCGCCCGCGAGCGGGCGCATATCGTCCAGGCATGCGGCCGGGCACCGGCGACACCGTCAGACGCCAGCGACCGCGCCGATCGGCGGGTAGGTGAGCGCCAGCAATGGCCTGCGCCTGCCGGGTGCGATCCCTCGGCCCACCTCCGAGAGGTCGCCAGTCCTGCATAAGTATCCATCGCGGCCTTGCCCGAGAATGCGCGCATCTGCCGCGTTGAGGTACTTTGCGCGCCAGTGCTGCAGGTGCCGGGTTCCTACGTAGCTTGAGTCCGCAGGGCCTGCACGGACCACGCGATGCCTCGATGGGCCAGACACGGCTCGTGCGTTTGGCCAGGCCCGCCCGCCGGCAGGGCGTGACCGGCGCACGGATGGCAGCCGCGCGAGGAGTCGCCTGGTCTGGTGCGCATCCGGCGGCCGTGGCTGTCAGAGCATTACGGAAAGATCGATATGCATGCCCCGCCGCCCGCTCCGAACTTCCGCAGCCACCACGTGCACCTGACGACCGGGCCCTTCCATCCTGGTCATCTGTGCTCTACTCGATGCCTTGGACTGCGACCATGCGCAGGTGGGCAGCACCCTCACGCAGCCGCTTGGCCTGCCGGTAGGCGTCCGAGTCATACCAGCGGTTCGCGGCGGCGAGATCCTCGAATTCCAGCACGACAAGACGGGACGGCTGCCAGTCGCCTTCAAGCACGGCTAGCTCGCCGCCGCGGGCGAGATAGCGGCCCCCGCGGGCAGCGATCGCTGCTGATGCTGCCGCCTTGTACTGCTCATAGCGCTCCGAGTCGGTGACGTTGGTTTCCACGATGACGTAGGCAGGCATAGCGGGACTCTACTCACCGCGGCGCGATGCCATGCGGGCGTCCCCTTGCGAGCTGTCCAAACACCGGCCTCCCATGCTGACCGCTCGGATCGCCGGACAGCCCGGCCGGCCGCTTTGAACCGCGTGCTGTCAGGGGAAGATCGTCGTCGGTTTTATTGAAGTCGGCTTGGCCTTGATGTTGACTCCGCTGAACGCAAGTCCGGGGACTGCTGCGGTGAAGCTGGCCGGGTAGGCCTGCAGGTCGAGGGCCTGCGGTGTCGTGTTCGTGTCCTGTGCGCAGCTGCAGGTGCCGACGTTGCCGTTGGCGTCGATCTTGACCAGCCAGAGCCCGGGCCCGCCGTAGGTCATGTCCGGCGTCCATGAATCGCCCGTGGCCGCGAAGCCGCCGTCGCTGGTCTGGATGATGCCGTTGAATACGTTGCCGGCGTTCGAGGTGAGCCCGCTGTAGCTCTTCTGCCAGAGAATGTTCCCAGACCCGTCTGTCCTCAGGATCCAGCCGTTGACGGCCTGCTGGAACACGTCGCTCTCCCCGGCGAGCACGTACCCCCCGTCGGAGGTGGCGGCTGCCCCGCCCTGTTCGCTGGTGTGATCGTAGGTCCCATTCACGCCGCCGTATCCCCTCTGCCAGACGATGTTGCCTTGAGCGTCGAGCTTGAGGAGGAAGAACAGATTCTCGAAGGGGTAGGTGCGGGCCTGCACCGTGCCCGAGAGAACAAAGCCGCCGTCGGCCGTCTGGAAGATGGGATAGGGCGAGCTGCCCGCGGCACCGCTCAGCCAGTTCGTCCCGTAGTAGACGTTCGACCATTGCACGGTGCCGCTCGCATCTAGCTTCATGACCACCAGGACATCGGCGTAACCCGAGCTGAAGTGGGCGTCCGCGACGCCCGAGGCAATGTAGCCCCCGTCGGAGGTGTGCTGAATCGACTCGAACGTGAAGTTCGCGCCGGAGAAGGCGCCCGGAAACGACTGATCCGTCTCGGAGTAGGTCCTCGACCATTGCAGCGCCCCGGCCGCCGTGATCTTCGTGATCAGAGCTTGAAGTGTCAGCGCGGGAGCCGTCGTCTCGTTGCCGGCTGTGACAAAGCTTCCGTCAGGCAGCGCCGCGAGCGCAGCGGCGCCTGCCGCTTCGGCTCCGGTCAAGTCATGCTGCCAAAGAATCGATCCTTGGCCGCTGAGCTTGGCAAACCACCCGCAGCCGGCGCCGCAGGCCGGATTGTCAAAATCGCCGCCGGCCAGAACGAACCCGCCGTCCGGGGTGCCACTGACGGCGCTCGCCGACTGCGCTGCGCTGGCACACGTCGAGTAGAGCTGCTGCCAGACGTTGCCGCCCCCGGAGGTGACCGCGACCAGCCACGCACCACCCCTAAAAGGATGGCTTTGCTTGAAGCAGTAGTTCGGCTGGTAGGCGTCGTTCCCACCCACGACGATGGCGCCATCGGAGAGCTGCGTCAATGACTGGCCGGTCTGCGACGCCTGCGCGTATTGAGACAGTGCATAGGTCCACACCTTGTTGAACGGCCCGGCGCCGGCGGTCGCCGTTGCCAGCGGCTGACCGCCGGCCAGGGACGGCACCGGCTGGCCAAGGACCAGCAGGACCGCCGCAACCACTGAGACGGCCGCCAATCCCCGCCGCCAGTACCCCGGCAAGCCCAGAATGCCAGCGGTTATACCCAGCACAAACACGGCTCCTAGCGCAGGCACCCGGCTCTTCATCGCCCGTTCTCCCATGTCACAACCGTGCCAGGCTGCGAGGCCGCCCAGCCTCTGCCCAAATTCGGAGCAGCCACGGCGATGTATTGGTCCGCGCCGGAACGCACACGGCTGATCAACGACAGCCTGCCGCCGGACCCAGGGGACGTTGGGCACTGAACCGGGCCGTGGTCTGAGAAGAAACCGCCCAATGATTGTCCGCGTCCACCTGCATGAATATTCGTTGCCGCGTGGTACCGGCAATGCCCGCATCTGCCGCCGTCCGGGTGGGCAGTTGTCGTGCGGGTTGAGGGGAATGCGCGCCAGCATCACGGAGGCTCGGCGCTTCCCCGCGCCGAGACAGCCGCGATCTTACCCGGCTGTACTTTCCGCCGGGACCCACCAGCGGGCGGGCCGGCGAGCTGCGCTCGTGCCAGGGGAGCCCCGGCTGGGCTGGGCTGGGCATATGGTGGCCGGCATGGGGATATTCGCGCACACCGCCTGAGGGGCGGCTGCCCGACGACCTGCGCAGCCAGCTCGCCGCGGAGGGGATCCTCGTCATCGAGGAAGGTGTGCCGGCCACCATTAGTTACCGTCACTACCGCGCCCCCGGACGGCGCGGCAACTGGCGGGGGAATTACCTGCCGGCGCTCGCCATGACCGAGCGCCGGTTTCTGGTCTACGGCGGTACGCCCGACCGGCGGCCTCCCAGCCCGTTCGTCAACGTCAGCTGGGAACAGGCCCGGGCCGGCGGGCTGAGGGCGCTGCTCGAGGACGGCAGCCTGCAGCTGTGCTTTGACTTTTCCGCGCTCTATCCCGACCGCGCCGGCCAGGGCGAGGTGCGGCTGCGGACCGGGCAGGCCCTTGCCGCCCTCGCGGCTGCCCAGGCCAAGCTCAGCTGACAGGCCCTGGCAGGCAGGCTGGCCGGAAGCTGGCCCACGCCGGGCGGGTGAAGCTCCGCCGGCAGTGCCCGCCGGCCAGGACCCAGTTACCCCGGGATCAAGCCAGCTGACTTCGCCACCGCCGAAGCGCTCGCCGCGCGGCTGTCGGCCTTCGAGCCCCGCTACAACGCCACCGCAGCCTCAGCATCTTTCGTGAGGGCCATGACAGTGAATCGCGCACTCTCATGCCGTGCCCGGTACGTTCTCGGGCTTGGTGGCCGAGGGATGCTGGCGCAGCGTTGCCCCCAGCGAGGCCGCGCGGCGCGCCTGGCATGCTCACCGGCTTGCCCGTGCCGGTGTCAGCGGGCGTGGGCGGCGGGGCGGCGTGGCCGCCGGATCCACGTGTAGGCGCCTGCCGCGGCCAGCAGGCAAGCCGCGGCGGTCAACAGCCACTGCAGCAGCGGCCAGCCCGGCCGCGGAGCGGTTCCGCCCAGGCCCATCGGCGCGGCGCCCACAGGCGTGACCCGACTGCCGACCGCATCCTGCAGGCGGTCGATCATCAACTTGCCGGAACGATCCAAGATGACCAGTGTGTCGACACCGCTGGCCGCCAGGTGCTCAGCCGCCGTGGCGGCCTGGGTCCGGCCGGTCACCCCGACGGTGACCGGGCCCTGCCGCACAGTGTGGTAGCCGGTGAAGCGCCCGAACGTTAGCGCGCGTGCCAGCACCCTGCCGCCGAGCGTGACCGTGACGCGCGGCTGGCGCAGCGACGCCTGGATGACACGGACCAGGGCGCTCCCGGCCGGCGCGGTGAGCCGGTCGTGCAGCACCTGCAGCCGCAGCCCGGCCGCCGGGCCCAGGCCGGCGATGGTATACAGGCCGCCCGGCATCACATCGACGGCCGCCGACACCACCGGCTTGGAGCGAGCCGCCGCCCCGGCGCTGCGCATCGCGACGGTGTACTCACCAGGCCGCACCCGCTCATAGATGAGACAGTCCCGTAGGTCACGTGATGCAGCACGATTATCGCCCTCGGGTGGCCGACCGAGTAAGTACGTCAAGGCGATGTGGGCGAGCATCGGGGTGATAGTGATCGGGCGTCACCTGTTCGACCTCACTGACGGCTGGGAGGGCCAGCCGCCCACGGGCGACCACGTGGTCGTGGTCACCCACCGGCCCAGGCCCGAGGGATGGCACGCCGAGGCGTCGTACTTCTTCGTGGACGATGTGGCCAAGGCGATCGCAAAGGCCAAAGAACTCGCCGGGGACCGCGTTGTCGCCGTCGCGGCGGGCAACGCCGGCGGACAGGCCCTCGCCCTCGGCTTGGTGGACGAGGTGGCGATGGACGTCGTCCCCGTCGTCTTCGGCTCAGGCAAGCGCTACTTCGGGCCGGTCGATGCCCAGCACCTGCTCGAGGACCCGCACACAGTGATCCAGGGCGACCGCGTCCTGCACCTGCGTTACCGCGTCCGCCGCTAGCCGGAAGCAACCGCGCGCCCTGCGACCGTCCTGGTCGACAACTTCACTAGCGCACCACGCAGGCATGCGGTCATGCCTGTTCTCTGAACTATGGGACGTCGCCGCAGCTCAGAGGGCTAGGCGCATACTGTCTCCGGCCCAGCGGCTGACCGGAATGTCGCGTTCGGCAGGCGTGGGTGCAGAGAGCGACATCTGGCGCGAACAGGTCGCCTACCTCCTCCTCGGTGCTGCTTGCTGGCATCAGCCATAACCGGCCCGCAACATTCGAACATTCACCGTGACCCGCGACGACACCTCGTACCCTCATGTTCACATTGATTGTTCAGAGAATGCCGACGTGAGTGCGTCTCTTTGTTTTCAAAGCGTCCTGTACATGATATGGAGGCCAACGTATCCGTATGTCGGGTGACGAAACGCCTCCGGCACTGTAGTAAGGATCTGAAAGCCGAAGGAGCGCCACAACCGGATCGCCGGAGTATTGGTTTCGACGACCGCATTGAATTGCATCGCCCGGTAGCCGTCTGCGCGGGCCTGGTCAAGGACATGGCGGCACAGAGCCCGGCCGGCCCCCTCGCCGCGCCGCGCCGGATGCACAACAAAGCCGGCATTGGCAACGTGCGCCCCCGGGCCAGGGTGGATGGGCTGCGTGTTCGCGCTCCCGATGACCCTTCCATCGTCATCCACGGCGACAATGGTGCGCCCTGGCAGCTCTCGCATCCACCCAGCGCGTGCGCGCGCTTCGGTCCTGGTGGGATCCCACGTCAGGGTCTGTCCCGCGGTACCCTCCTGTGTCAAGATCAGCCAGATAGCGGGCCAGTCTTCTGCTGTTGCCTCACGTATCACCATGTAGCAAGCTTTGCGCGGCCCGCACGCATCTGCCGCCGAGGGTGCGGACCAGATCCTTCGCTGGAGAGGTTGTGCCAGGATTGGACGATCTGGGCGCGGTTGGCCCACGGTGAAAGGCGGCGGCGGGTGCAGGTTCCCTGGCGCGGTCGGCCGGCGGGGCGGTCCCAGCGGCTCTTGCTGGCCGCTGGACTCGGCCGCCGATCGGCCGACGACAGCACCGAATTCGGCGTCTGCCGGGATGTTGCCTACCGCGTGGGTCACCGAGACAGCGCCAACCTCGGGCCGGTGCTGGCGGTCGCGGAGGAGCTGCTTGGTGATGAGGCGCACCACGGCTTCGCCATGGCGTTCCTGGAAGACCTTCAGAATCTGGTCTCGCACGGCATCGAGACGTTGCGCGGGCCGGTGGATATCACCAGGAGGCTCGGCCCACGGTGCGCGGTGTGCTGGTCCACCTTGGCGGAGTTTTGGGCGTCGGTTGCCCTCTGGTGTGCCCAGGCCGGAATCTCGCTGGAGTCCAGCCAGAAGATGCTGGCGGTCCATGACGAGGAGCTGCGCTCGCTGCTGTGGACGGCCAGCCGCAGCCTCCCGTCCGGGGAGACGTTGGACCTTGCGCACGTCGTGCTCTACGAAAAGGCTGGTGGCGCGCCCATCCCTGGGTACAGCCATATTGCGATCGCCATGAAGATCACCGGGCAAGGCTGACCACCTTCCTAACGGCACACCCGCTTTTAAGGACAATCAGACGCCCTCTTCTGCCGCATTCAGCTGGGTCTTCGTACCGTCGGGTCTCGCCATAGCAGATCGGCCAAATGGCGACAAGCAAGGTCCTCGCTCGGAAAGCTTTGAAGGCCCGTCTCCAGCCCACGCTCGGAGTAGTAGCCAACCCACTCTGAACGACGGTCTTCAAGGACATAGCACTCCGACGGATGACCACCCGTAAGGCTGTACGAGGCTGGGTCTATCCCACCTGCATCAAGCACCCGCCGAAGCCGGTTCCGATCAAGCGGACCAGCGATTTCGACCATGTAAGGATCGTTGCAGACGGCCGTCACACACGCACTCTCATGCTGCCGACCGGGCGATGACTTGCGTCATCCGCAGGTGCCTGGCCGCGGCCAAGACGCTGTGCTCTTGGTGCAGTAAGGCTGGGTACCGGCGCCCAGGTCCGGGCCGGAGTTTGCCGTGGCGAAAGAGATCCCGACCGGCAGGGAGCAGGCCGCTGGGTGGGGCGAACGGTGGCCGACGGTGCGTTCTGGCGCCGTGCGGCGACGGTGGCGTGGTTCAGCGCCCGTTGCCCGCGGCGTGATACTGCTCCACCACGCTGGCCGGGATGCGGCCGCGCTCACTGACCGCCAGGCCATGCTCTGTCGCCCAGGCCCGGATATCACCCGAGCGCTGCCGGCTGGTCGCGCTCCGCCCGCCCCTGCGGCCCGGTGCCCGCCCGGCCCGGCGGGCATGCTCGATGTAGGACGCGAGCTGCTTGCGCAACGCGGCAGCGTTCTTGGCGTTCAGGTCGATCTCATAGTCCGCGCCCTCGAAGGCGAACCGCACCGTCTCCACCGCCGGGCCGCCGGTCAGGTCGTCTTCCAGGGCGACGGTGACTTTCTGGGCCATCAGTGCCTCCCCCTCCTGCGATGGTGGCTGCACCGTACCAGGCCAGTGTCCCCCAGCCAGCCGCAACGGCGCAGGCCACGCGCAGAACACCGGCAAGGCCCATCGCCCGGCAGGGACTCCAGGGCGGTCCGCCTGCTGACCCCCTTACCCATCACGCTCTGTCATCAGCCTTCGTGACAGGCCGCGCGCAAAGACCCGCCTAATATGCACGGTGATCGTGATGTGCTGGCGGTCAGTGAGTGGCGAACTTGAATGGGCGATCTGCGCGGGCAAGTAAGGCCGCCGGGTGGCGGCAGCGGCGCGCCCGGACGTGGCGGCGTCCGTGCGGGCGCTGGATCGTGTCAGCCGGTCTGGTCGTGCTGGGTGTCGGGGAGGGTGGGGGCGTCGGTGGGGTAGAGGCCGGCGGCGAAGCCGTAGACCTGGCCGCCGGCCCGGGGGATCTGGGCGAACCGGCGGGCGAGCTCCTGGACCTGTGCCCAGAAGTTCCGCACCTCTTCGATCGGGATGCGGGCGTGCACGAGCAGGCAGCGCAGCTCGTCGGCCGCGTGGGCCGGGGCGGCCTCGGCGGCCGCCTCCGCGAGCCCGTTGATGACGGCCACGACCTGCTTGTCCTCGGCTCGGTTGAGTGCGCCGATGTACAGCGTGCGGGCGACCCGGCCGTAGTACCGTTCCTCGATCGCCCGCACCCGCCGGGTGCGCACCACGCGGAGCAGGCCGGTGGCGACCAGAAGGTTCACGTGGTAAGCGACGGTGCTCTTGGGGCGGCCGACCGCCTGCGCCATCTCGGTGACCGTGGCGGCGCGCTCGAGGAGCAGCTCCAGGAGGGTGCGGCGCAGCGGGTCGGCCAGCGCGCGCAGCTGCCCGGGCGCGGTGACCACAACCGTCTCGTCGAGGTCGTAATCCGGGATCTGCTCATTGACCGACATACCTGGACCGTTCTAGAGTCGTGGATCATTCGATCACTCTCATCCGATGACAGGAGTGTAGAGATGGCCGAAGTGGTTCTGTTCCACCACGTGCAAGGACTCACCGACGGGGTGCGCGCATTCGCCGGGGAGCTGCGCACCGGCGGGCACACCGTGCACACGCCGGACCTGTTCGGCGGCGAGCGGCCGGCGACCATCGACGACGGCGTCGCGCTCACCCAGGCCATCGGGGACGAGGTGCTCGGTGAGCGCGCCGACCGGGCGGTGGCCGGCCTGCCTGCGGGGCTGGTGTATGCGGGCTTTTCCTTTGGCGCGGCCACGGCGCAGCGGCTGGCCCAGACCCGGCCCGGCGCGCGCGGCGCGCTGCTTTACGAGTCCTGCATCCCGATCAGCGGCGAGTGGGCCTTCGGGCCGTGGCCCGCCGGGGTCCCGGTGCAGATCCACGGCATGGACAAGGACCCGTTCTTCGCACTGGAGGGCGACATCGACGCCGCCCGCGAGCTGGTCGAGACGGCCGGGCCCGAGCTGGCCGAGCTGTTCGTCTACCCGGGCGACCGGCACCTGTTCACTGACCGCTCACTGCCGTCCTACGACGCGGACGCGGCGGCGCTGGTGGTGCAGCGCTCGCGGAGGTTCCTCGACCGGGTGGGCTGACTCAGGAAAGCAGCCAGGGCATGGCTGCGGGTCAGGATATTTCGGGCAAGGCGCGCGCCGGTGGACAAAGAGGCATGCCGGGCTGTCAACGGCGATGTATACCTCGCCTCAGCCTGGTCAGCGGCCGGGTCGCTTCCGGCGAGCAAGCGGATCTGCGCGGCAGCATTATCGGCGGCGCGAGCGGCATGTTCCCAGATCGCGTTGCGCTCAACAGGGGTGAACCGGTCGCCTGGGATGATGGCGGCCTGGTTCCACCGTTGGCGGAGTTTGGGCCAGGTCAGGTCGGCGGCGAGCTTACCGCCCCCGTACCACACCGGGCCGCCGTCCTTCGCCGTGTCGCCGGGCAAGGCGACGGCATAGCCGGTGATCTGACCGGGATTGCGGGCGCTCAGCCGGGGGCGGACCAGGACTCCGGCCTGGGTGAGACGGGCGAAGAACTCCTGCTCGCTGCCCGCTCCGGCCGCGGCGGTGCTGACGTGCCGCCGCATTGTGACGCGGGGTGGCTCAGCCAGGCCACGGCGGGCTGTCTTCTCCGACTCCGCGCGCGAGGGGCGATGGGCCGCGGTCCGGTCACCGGGGGCGGTGCCGCGCAGCCCATAGCGTTCTTCGGCCGCCCGGCATGCCTCCCGCACCCGGTACCGCTCGAAGTCCAGGCGGGGTCGGCGGCGATCCTGGCGGGCCAGCATCGCCACGATGTGAATATGGTCGTCACCGTGCCGGATCGCCACCCAGCGGACCGCGTCGTCCTCGTGCCCGTACAGGGACAGCCCGGTGCGGTTCATCACGTCGCAGGCGATCTGCGCCCACTCGTCATCCGACAGCATCTTGTCGCCGGGCGCGGCCCGCATCGAGCAGTGCCACACCGGGCGGCGGAAACCCCACTTCCCCATCGCCGCATGCGGCTGGTTCAGCAGCCCGAGCAGCCGCCGGAAATCCCGCTTCCCGCCTTCGCACAGTGGCGGCTCCAGCTCGGCCGGATGCCGCCACCCCGCGACGATGTGCGGATCGGTGTGCTCCTCCCGCCGACCGGGACCGTACAGGTAATAAACAAGTCCCTCGACGCGCTCGCCGCGCGGCTCGGTGATCTTCCCGATCATCCGGAGGCCTTCCGGGGCATCTTCCGCACGGCCCGGACGAGCCGGATTCCGTATCCCGGCCGCTCTCGTTCCTGCGGAGGGCGGGATGCGGAACGTTCCGCGCGCTCTGCGCTCCGCCCATGGCCGCGTCGACTGGTCCCAGCGGACGAGCAGGAGGCGGGACGGCGCGGATGGTGGCGGTGCCACGCCGCTCGCCGACGCGCAAGGCGGCGGAACGGAGCCCGTGACGGCCTTGCGAGATCTGGACCGCCTGGCGCAGTGTGCAACGGCCGAGGATGGCCCGGCAGAATGGTCGCTGTGACCGGTCAGTCCCCTTCGCCGCACGGTCAGTCGGTGCTGGAGGCGGTGCTGGAGCGGATCACCTACGCCAACGAGGACACCGGCTACACCATCGCCCGGGTGGCCACCGAGCGGACCGGCCCGGATCTGCTGACCGTAGTGGGGCCGCTGCTGGGCGCCCAGGTCGGGGAAAGCCTGCGCCTGACGGGGTGCTGGAGCAGCCACCCCAAGTACGGCACACAGTTCCAGGTGCACTCCTATACCACCGTGCTGCCCGCTACCATCCAGGGCATCCGCCGCTACCTGGGTTCAGGGATGATCAAGGGGATCGGCCCGGTGATGGCCGAGCGGATGGTGGCCCATTTCGGCACCGACATCCTGACCATCATCGAAGATGAGCCGGGCCGGCTGCTCGAGGTGCCCGGGCTGGGACCCAAGCGGACCAAGAAGATCGCCGATGCGTGGGAGGAGCAGAAGGCGATCAAGGAAGTGATGGTATTCCTGTCCGGAGTCGGGGTGTCCACGTCGCTGGCCGTGCGGATCTACAAGAAATACGCCGGCACCTCCATCTCGGTGGTGCGCAACGAGCCGTACCGGCTGGCGTCGGAGGTGTGGGGCATCGGTTTCAAGACCGCAGACACCATCGCCCAGGCAGTCGGGATCCCCCGTGACAGCCCGCAGCGCGTCAAGGCAGGGCTGCAGTACACCCTGTCGCAGGCCGCCGACGATGGGCACTGCTATCTCCCCGAGCCCAACCTGATCCGCGAGGCCGCCAAAATCCTGGACGTCGGCCGGGAGCTTATCGGCCCCTGCCTTGATGAGCTGGCGGCCGACGAAGGCGTCGTCCGCGAATCAGTGCCAGCCAGCGACGACGCCATGGGGCGCACCGTTCCGGCCGTGTATCTGGTGCCGTTCCACCGGGCCGAATGCTCCCTTGCGGGCGGGCTTTTGGACCTACTGAACACCCGCGAGGAACGGCTGCCCGCGTTTGCCCGGGTGGACTGGCACAAGGCGCTGGGCTGGCTACGGAGGCAGACTGGCCAGGACCTGGCACCCGAGCAGCAGGAGGTGGTCAAGCTCGCGCTCAGCAGCAAGGTCGCGGTGCTCACCGGCGGACCGGGCTGCGGCAAGAGCTTCACGATCCGCTCCCTCGTCGCACTGGCCACGGCCAAGAGGGCCAGGATCGTGCTCGTCGCGCCCACGGGCCGGGCCGCCCGGCGGCTGGCGGAGCTGACCGGCCATGAGGCCTCCACCGTTCACCGGCTGCTGGAGCTGCAGCCCGGCGGCGACCCCAAGTACGACCGCGACAACCCTCTGGACGCCGACCTGGTCGTGGTGGATGAGTCCTCGATGATGGACGTGATCCTGGCTAACAAGCTGGTCAAGGCCATCCCAGCCGGGGCGCACCTGCTGCTGGTCGGCGACGTCGACCAGCTCCCGTCGGTCGGCGCCGGCGAAGTGCTGCGCGATCTGCTCGCCGCCGGCATCATTCCGCGGGTGCGCCTGACCCAGATCTTCCGCCAGGCCCGGCAGTCCGGAATAGTCGTCAACGCCCACCGCATCAACCACGGGCAGCGCCCGCAGCTCACCGGCTTCGGCGACTTCTACTGGTTCGCGTGCGAGCCTCCCGGGGACTCCGGCCTGCACCCAGCGGAGGAGACCGCCAAGCTCGTCGTGGACATCGCCGTCCGCCGCGTCCCCGCTAAGTTCGGGCTGGACCCGGTCCGCGACGTCCAGGTCCTGACGCCGATGCACCGCGGCCCGGCGGGGGCGGGCAACCTCAACAGCCTGCTACAAGAGGCACTCACCCCGCAGCGCGACGGGACGCCGGAGAAGCGGTACGGCGGGCGGGTATTCCGCATCGGGGACAAGGTCACCCAGCTCCGCAACAACTACGACAAGGGCCGGGCGGGAATCTTCAACGGCACCGTCGGCGTCGTCACCGGCCTGTCCGCCGAAGAGCAGACCCTCACCGTGCGCACCGACGAGGACGAAGCGGTGGACTATGACTTCGCCGAGCTCGATGAACTCGCCCACGCCTACGCCGTCACCATCCACCGCTCCCAGGGAAGCGAATACCCCGCTGTGATCATCCCGCTGACCACCTCGTCCTGGATGATGCTGCAGCGCAACCTGCTCTATACCGGCGTCACCCGCGCCAGGAAACTGATCGTCCTGGCCGGATCCCCCCGTGCCCTGGCCCAGGCGGTCCGCACCCCCGGGGCAGGCCGCCGGCACACCGCACTCACCCACCGGCTCCATCCCGCCAGGTAGGCGAGCCAACCCCAACGGGCAGCGGTGTAAGAGCGCCGCCTGGCAGGCGGGACCATGATCTGGCGCAGTGGGTACGGACCATGATCTGGCGCAGTGGGTACTCCGTGGACGACGTTCGCCAGTGGTCGCCGAGGTGTGCTGCGTTCTGCTGGGTGCGGCATCAACGATCGCCTCGTCACCTCGCCTCCTATGCGCTCACCGGCGAGCCTGCGCAATGATCCTGCTCACCGCGGTTCCCGCGCCTATCTGGTGCCTTCCGCCGAGGGGCTGGCACAGGCGCAGAGTCCTCGTGGCTCGACGTTGCTGTCAGTCGGGGAGTTCGGTGGCGGCCTTGGTGAGCAGGTCGAGGCTGTCGGCGGGGGGCAGTGCCGCGTCGCGGAGCCGGGTGTAGAGCTGGTCGTAGGGGGCGACCTCGGCGGGTTCGGTGAGGACCAGGTCGGAGGTGACGGTGTCGATAGCGACGACGCGGGGTCGCCGGGGTCGGGGTAGGTGTAGATCGAGAACGCGCACCGGGGCACGGTGAAGCTGTCCACCCGGACGTCTACCGGCAGCACCCGCAATGCCACGGCCGGCGTGCCGTTGGACGCCGTGGCCAGGTGGTAGAGCTGCTTTTTCACCACGTCCGGCGGGGCAGCCAGGCGGCGGACCGCCAGCTCGTCGATGATCACCTCGTAGCTGGGCGCGCCCGGGCGGCGCAGCATCCGCTGCCGCCCGGCGTTCCCAGCCAGCACGCCATCGACGGTGTAGGTCATGGGCTCCAGCGTGGCGTCGGCGGCGATCCGGGCCCGGACGAACTCCGGTATCTGCAGCAGGCCAGGCATAAAGGTCTGCTGGTATTCGCGGATCTTGGCGGCGCCGGCCTCCAGGTTGGCATACAGCGCCGACCGCTCCCCCATCCCCCGGGTGGACTCCCACCACCCCTTCTCACCGGCCTCCCGGGCGATCGTGACGACCTGAGTCCATCGATCGCCATCGACTCCCAGCGCGTCCAGGATCTTCATCACGTCCGCCAGGTCGACGACGTGCCCGTTTTCCAGCCGGGAGATCTGCGCCCGTGACTCGCCGATCTTCTTGGCGACCTGCTCGTGGGTCAGCCCCGCCGCCGCTCGCAGCGCCCGCAGCTCCGCCCCCAGCCGCAGCCGCCGCACGTAAGGGCTAATCATCCACAACCTCCTCGCAGTGGCGCGCCGGGCTCGGTGCAACCGACGCAGGCAGTGAGCGGGATACGGTAGTAGCCGCCTGGTCGAGTGGACGAGTCCTGCTCGGCCACCACGACAACTGCCGTTGGCGTGCGCCAGGCACCCGGTAATGCGGGGTTGGTGGCCATGCATCTGTGCCTGGCACGCGACGGCGACTCGCCGCAGATCAGCTTCTGCCCCGGCATAACTGAGGCGCATCCGCTGCCTTTCGCGCTCCCAGAAGTGGGGAAGCGAGACGAGACATCAATTCATGAAGCCTCTGACGACACGCCGCCCATTTTGGCTACATTAATGAGACCGGATCGGACTCCCATCCCAGGTCAGGGCAACGATTCTCACGCAGAGCTACGGCAACCTCGGCCTAACCGCCTGCCGACCGCATCCGCAGTCGCGGTCTGGCTTTATATCGAGGTGCCAGCCTGCCGGGTTTCGCCGTGGCGTGGCTCGAAAGAGGAACGAGCGCGAGCACGGTAATTAGGCATGCCCGCCACGGTCTCATCATTCCCGGAACGAGGACTGGAGCGTGCTGATGACGGCGGTGATGATCGGGGTGGACCCGCACAAGGGGTCGCACACCGCGGTGGCGATCGGCGCGGCCGAGGAGCCGCTGGGCAATCTGCGGGTCCGTGCTTCGGCCGGCCAGGCGCAGCGGCTGGTGAGGTGGGCGGCGAAGTGGCCGGAGCGGACCTGGGCGGTCGAGGGCGCCGGCGGCCTGGGCCACCTGCTGGCCCAGCAGCTCGTCGCCGCGGGCGAGCTGGTGCTGGACGTGCAGCCGAAGCTGGGCGCCCGGGTCCGGCTGCTGGCCACCGGCGACAGCAACAAGAACGACCCGAACGATGCCCTGTCGGTGGCCGTCGCGGCACTGCGGTCGAAGGCCCGGCGGCAGGTGCGGGCTGATGATCACGAGGCGGTGCTGCGGGTGTGGTCCCGGCGGCACCGGGACCTGGGCCGGGCCAAGAACCAGGCCGCGTGCCGCCTCCACGCCGTACTCTGCGAACCGGTGCTCGGCGCCCGACGAGATCACCGCAGCTCAGGCCACCCGCATCCTCGAGCACGTCACGCCGTCCGGCGTCGCCGGGCAGGCCCGCACCGGCCTTGCCGCCGACCTCCTGGCGGGCATGCGGCGCCTGGATGAGCAGATGCGCGAGTCGCAGAAGAAGCTCGCTGCCGCGGCCCGCGCGTCGGGCACCAGCCTGACCGATCTGTTCGGCGTCGGCCCGTTCGTCGCCCCCACCGTGATCGGCGACGCCGCCGGCGTGGCCCGGTTCGCCAGCCGGGACCACTTCGCCGCCTACAACGGCACCGCCCCGGTCGAGGTGTCGTCGGGGAACCGCAAGATCTACCGGCTGTCACTGCGCGGGAACCGGCGCGTCAACCACGCCATCCACATGACCGCGATCACCCAGATCCGCCACGCCCACAGCGACGGCCGCGCCTACTAGACCGCAAGATCGCCGAGGGCAAGACCCACAAAGAGGCGCTCCGGTCCCTCAAACGCCGGATCAGCGACGCCATCTACGCCCGGCTCCGATGCCCGCCACGCCGCCAGCAACGCTAACGAGGGCCCGGGAGGGCAACCGGGGAACGACACTGACTCCAGCGCGGCCGGCTCACACCCCGAACACCGGCTCTTCGGGCAAGCCACTCCCGGACCTGACACCACCCTACGGCCCGCCACCCCGGCCAGCCGAACCATGCCACCGGAACCCGGATCAAAGAAAATCCGCCGCAGCCCTTGACGACAACTTCAAAGAGGACTTGATATGCGCGGCGGTCCGATTGTCAGGTGGTTCTGCTTATTGCGCCCCGGAGGGGATTTTCTGCGCGCCGGTGGCACGCTCAGCGCGCAGGCTACGAGCGGCCGGATCTGGTGTGAGCCATCCTTTCCTCAAGCTGGTCCGCACCGCACTGACACTCAGCGAGGGGTGTCCCGGCGGAACAGGCTGCTGTCTGATGTGCGCATGTCTGCTGCGGCGCGGAGGAAGCCCGCGACCTCCCCGGGCGCGTGCATTCCCGCGCCGGCCAG
>Ga0207646_10000996_pt1 | contig 36380 bp, 30 predicted proteins | sample KBSK5502metaG_FD_184343 | JGI IMG/M metagenome (GOLD analysis project Ga0207646, IMG submission 184343) | Corn, switchgrass and miscanthus rhizosphere microbial communities from Kellogg Biological Station, Michigan, USA - KBS K5-50-2 metaG... | ecosystem: Host-associated > Plants > Roots >... | reverse complement strand
CGACGACGCGATCCTCGCCTTCGAGCGCCACGCGACGAGCAAATTGAAATCGGCCGAAGACCTCGAGGCGATCACGACCCTCGGCTTCCGCGGCGAGGCGCTGGCCTCGATTGCTTCAGTCACCAAGGTCCGGCTGCGCACGCAGACGGCGACGGAGATGGTCGGCACCGAGATCGAGATCAGCGGCGGGCGCATGCTCAACGTGCGGGACATCGCTTTTGCGCGCGGCACCGAGTTTGAGATTCGCGACCTCTTCTTCAACGTCCCGGCGCGGCGCAAATTCCTCAAGTCGGAGGCGACCGAGAGCTTCCACATCGCTAACCTCATCACGCATTACGCGCTGGCCAACCCGCGGCTCGCCTTCGCGCTCGTCAACAACGGCCGCGAGAGCCTCAACGTCACTCCGGTGGGCGATCTGCGCGAGCGGGCCTATCAGTTGTTCGGGGGCGAGTTCATCGGCGACCTGATCGAGGTCAACGGCGAGGCGGGTGAGTTGCGCGTGCGCGGTTTCGTCTCTTCGCCTTCAGCCACGCGCACCACGCGCGACAACCAGTATTTTTTCATCAACGGCCGCTACGTCCGCGACCGCGTGCTCGGCAAAGCGCTCACCGAAAGCTACCGCGCGACGATGCCCGCGGGCTGCTATCCGTCGGCCATGCTCTTCGTCGAGTTGCCGCCGAACGAGGTGGACGTCAACGTGCACCCGGCCAAGACCGAAGTGCGGTTCGTGCGCTCGGCCATCGTTCACGACACAGTGCGCGACGCGGTGCGCGCAGCGATCGGGGTGGCGAAGGCCGCGGCGACCCCCTTCGCTGACCGGCAGCCTGAAGTGGGCAGCGCGAGGGCGGCGGAATCAATTTCACCTGAGGCGGCGGCGACCGGCGCCAAGGCGCCAACCATCTCGCGCGAAGAAATGCGCTCTGCGTTCCGGCTGCAAGCGCCGCGCCCACAGCCGCCGGTGCCCGAACAACGGAAGATGGATTTGGGTTTCGCCTCTCAGCGCGAAGCGGCGCCGGCGTCCGTTGCTTCAGATTCTGAAGTGACTGACGAGAGCCTGCCTTCTCACGGTGAGCTGGCCGTCCCGCTGAATGAAAGCGCCGGCCGGACCGCGGAGGGGGGTCAAGGGTATGACGTGGCCCCGGCGGATTCGGAACCGGCGGGAAGGCACACTACGACTTTTCGCTACGGCAATCGCGTCGGTTGCCTCGGGGCGCGTGGTGCCGAGGCCGCGAACTCGCAGCTCAGGCCGGCGCAGAACATTTCGCTCAATGCCGACGAGATCCACCCGCTCGGCCAACTCAACAACAGCTTCATCCTGGCGGTTGACCGGACCGGACTGCTGCTGATCGATCAGCACGTCGCGCATGAGCGGATCCTCTTCGAGCAGCACTGGCGGGCCTTGAGCGGCCAGCGCATCGAGGTGCAGCGGTTGCTCCTCCCGGAGACGCTCGACCTGACGCCGGCGCAAGCTGCCGCCTTCGACCAATTGCTGCCCGAACTCGAAGAGAATGGCTTCGAACTCGGGCGGCTTTCGGGCCGCACCATCACCATCAAAGCCATGCCGGCCATGCTCCCGCCGGGCACGGCACAATCTCTCCTGGCCGAACTCCTCGACGCCATCGAGCACGAGCGGCGGGGGCTGACTATCGATGAACTGCGGGCCGAGATCGCCGCCGGACTGGCCTGCCGCGCGGCGATCAAGATCAACCTGCCGCTCGCGCCGGAGAAGATGCGCTGGCTGATAGACCAATTGCTCACGGCCGATAACCCCGCCACCTGCCCGCACGGCCGCCCGATCATCCTCCGCATCACCGCGCGTGAAATCGAGCGCGGCTTCCAACGATAAGGAAGGCAAAGAGCAAAGCGCCAAGCGCGAAGGATCAAGTGGGTTGCGCTTTGCCTTTAGCGCTTTTGCCTTCTTTGCCAGTCAGGTTGACAACTTCCGTCAGTTTGCCTAAGAAATGCCGCTCAATCTGACAAGTTTTGTTGCGGCGTGGCTACTCAAGCCTCGGCCTTTGACCATCTCCCTTAAGCAGCGAATGGGTTTAGCGGGCGTGGGGGCGGGGCGAAGGATTCGTCGCCGTCTGGTATGCGACTCGCTATAGAGAGGGCGTCGAGAGACGCAGTTGAGAGTCGTTCGAAAGATCAAAGTCCTTTCGGATGTAGAGATCATCATTCGGGCGACAAGGGGCACTCAGTTGCTTCTCTCGGCTTGCTTATTGCGCGGATGGGTTACGCGCAGTGGGCAGGATTCTAGAGGGTACTAGGTTTTCGCATCAACCTCCTTTCTTTGGTTTGAGAGCAGCCGCGCGGCTGCTCTTTTTGTTATGAGCGGCGCTGCGGTCGAAATGAAGTTCGCTCGCGCTTCCGAGCCTGCGCCTGCACGGCCGTAATCGCCACCACCTCCACGATATCTTCAGCTTTGCAACCACGCGACAGATCGTTAGCCGGCTGGTCGAGTCCTTGCAGAATTGGGCCGATGGCGGTCGCGCCCGCCAGCCGCTCGGTCAACTTGTAAGCGATATTGCCCGCGTCGAGGTCCGGAAAGATGAGCACGTTGGCCCGGCCGGCCACCGCTGATCCCGGAGCTTTCGACGCGCCCACTTGTGGGACAAGAGCGGCGTCGGCTTGCAACTCACCATCAATCTCTAACTCAGGCGCACGGGCGCGTGCCGTGCGCGTCGCTTCGACCACCTTATCGATCATCGGGTGCTCGGCGCTGCCTTTGGTTGAAAACGAGAGCATCGCCACGCGCGGCTCGGCTTCGAGCAGAGTGCGGCAACTCTCGGCCGAGGCGATCGCGATCTCAGCCAATTGTGACGCCGTCGGGTTGGCCACCACCCCGCAGTCGGCGTAGATCAGCGCCCCGTCAACGCCGAAGCTGCTGTCGGGCAGCACCATGACAAAGAATGATGAGACCAGTTTGAAGCCTTCGCGCACGCCGATTGTGAGCAAGGCCGCACGCACAGTATGCGCCGTAGTGTTGGTTGCGCCCGCGACCGAGCCATCGGCGCGGCCCGCGTGCACCATGAGGTTGCCGAAATAGAGCGGGTCAGCGAGCTGGCGCCGGGCTTCGTCCAGCGTCACGCCTTTAGCGCGGCGCGTCTCATAAAACATGTGGGCATATCGTTCGAGGTCGGGAGAGCGGCGGTGGTCGATGACCGGGATGTTGGTGAGCGAGACGCCGAGTGCGGCGGCGCGGCTGCGGACCTTCTCTTCATCACCGAGCAGCGTGACGCGCGCGATCCGCTCCTCGATGACGCGAGCGGCGGCGACTATCGTGCGGTCATCCTCGCCTTCGGGCAAGACGATGTGCTGGGGCGGGACGGCGGCGCGCCCCCTCAGTCGTTGCAAAATATCCATAGGTCAGCCTCTCAATCGACAATCAATCCCCACCAGTTTAGTTAATCGGCTGGAGTGGAACGAGTGGTCTTGCGCCTCCGCCTCAGGAATCGCCATAAAAAGAGCGCGATGATGACGGCTGTCAAGACGCTCATGACCTTGCTGTAGAGCGCCAGGTATTCGGCCACGTGGCGCCAGTTGCTGCCAAAGAACATCCCGAGGGAGAGCAGCAGCGTGTTCCACGCCGCGGCGCCGACCGCCGAGAGCACAGTGGTGGCCACCAGATTCATGCCTGACATCCCGGCGAAGACTGAGACCACGGCGCGCGTTCCCGCCAGGAAGCGGTTGGCGACGATCACGCCGTAGCCGAACCGCTGGAACCAACCCTCGACCTGGTAGATGGCATTCACGGGCAGGTAGCGGTGCGGCCGGCCCTCGACGATCCGCTTCTCGAAGTAGCGCCCCGCCATGTACGCGGTCATGAAGCCGAGCGTGCTCCCCAAGGTGGAAGAAAGTAGTGAAGGAAAGAAACCGACCGTCCCGACTCCGATCAGTGTGCCGACGAAGACTAAGAGGACGTCGCTCGGGGAAGGGGGGAAGACATTCTCGATGTAGGCGATCAGGAACATCAGTCCGAACACGCCGATCGGCGGCAGTTGCTGAAGCAGCGAGATGAAATGCTCAAGCCAGTCCATATCACATCACCTGTGACGGAGCCGTTGCGGAATCTGAAGGCGAAGTCTATTCGCGGTCCTTCTTCAGCCGCTCAACCAGGTCCGCGATCAACTCTTCGACGCCGAGGCCGGAGAAGTCCGCCTCGGCATTCTCCCAGAATTCTTGCAGGCCACGCGCGCCGCCCTGCTCATACTCGCGGGCTTGGAGCAGCAGATCGAGTTTATCGGCGGCCTTGACGATCCGCGCCTCCAGGCTCGCGCGGTGCTCGTAATCGCGCCATAGCTCCAGGTACTGCTCGCCGAGTGGGCCGAGGTCTGCAAGCATCTCCACCGCCACGCGCTCGTCGGCGGCCTTGAGCGCGGCCGGCTCGTAATAACTTTTGATCGTGCTCGGCAGGTCGCCCGTGCGCGCTTCGGTCAAATCATGAAGGAGAGCCAGTCGCAACAGGCGTTCGACATCTACCCGCATCCCGCGCTGACGGGCGCGGTCAGCTATCAGCATGGCGATGAAGGCGACGCCAAAGGAGTGGGCGGCGACGGATTCAACGTCGCGCACGCCGCGCAGCAGCCAGCCCAGCCGGGGCACCGCCTTGAGGCGCATTAACTCGGTCAGCAATTTGATCACCCCGCTTGCCTCTGACACTCTCTCCTCCGGTTTACTTTCAGAGACTACAACGCTACCGGTTTTGCCGCGACGCGTCAACCGGTGGGCTGGGGCGCAAGTTGCGCGGCCACGCCTTGAGCGCCACGCTTTTGTGTTATATTTAGCCATTCATCGGGCAACTTCGCGCGTTGGGCGCCAGTCGCTTTTTTGCAGAGGGAATTTTCGTCATGTATCCGGACTCGTTCGCAATCGCCGGCCGTAAGCTCTCGCCGCCACTCATCCTCTCGCCGATGGCGGGCGTCACGGACTCGCCCTTCCGCCGCATCGCCAAGAAGTGCGGCGGGCTCGGCCTGATTGTCACCGAGTTCATCAGCGTCGAAGGGCTGACGCGCGGCAACCTGCGCTCGCACGAGATGATGCGCTTCACGCCCGAGGAGCGCCCGATTGCGATCCAGATCTTCGGCTATGACGAAGTGCGCATGCGCTGGGCCGCCGAGATCGCCGAAGAGGCCGGCGCCGACTTCGTCGACATCAACTGCGGCTGCCCGGCGAAGAAGGTCGTCAACGGCGGCGGCGGCTCGAACCTCCTGCGCGACCTGCCGCAACTCAAGAAAATTCTGACCGAGGTCAAGCGCGCCATCTCGATCCCAATGACGGTCAAGATTCGCGCCGGCTGGGATGACCGCTCGATCAACGCGGTCGAGGTAGCGAAGCTCATCGAAGACTGCGGCGGCTCGATGGTGACCTTGCACGGCCGCACCCGCGTGCAAGGCTACAAGGGGTGGGCCAACTGGGACCTGGTGCGGGCGATCAAGGAGGCCGTCTCGATCCCGGTCTCGGGCAGCGGCGACATCCTCACGCCGGCCGACGCGATGCGGCGCTTCGACGAGACCGAGTGCGACGCCGTGCACATCGGGCGCGGCGCCATCGCCAATCCGTACGTCTTCCGCCAGACCTGGGAGGCGATGAACGAGTTGGAGCCATACCGGCCGACGCCGCCGGAGATGCATGCGCTGCTGCTCGAGTATTGCGGCTACCTGCGCGAGGCGATGCCGGAGAAGGGCGTGATCGGCCGGATGAAGATGCTCTCGGCCCAATTCCTGCGCGGCGTGGCGAACGGCGCTCACCTGCGCACCTCCGTCTTGCGCTCACAGACGGTGGAAGAGATGCTGCCGCTCTTCGATGAATACTTCGCGCTGGCCGAGAAGTACGGGATCGATGCTTCGCTCCAGAGCGCGCGCGACGAAGCATCTGAGGCGATGGAGTGCGGCGCCTAAGTATGGTCCACGAACGAGAGCAATGGGGCAATGATTGTTGGGGGCACCTCAATGAGGTGGCTGACGTTGCTCCTGTCGTCGCCACTCTCAACGGGCTCCCGGAAGGTTTCCGTCAAGCGCGGCGGGCGATGTTAGAGATGCTCGCACTCCGGCCGACGAGTCGCGTGCTAGAGGCCGGCTGCGGTCCCGGCACGGCGCTGCCCGACCTGCTTGAGATCATCGGTCCCGAGGGGCACATCACGGGAATTGACCCGACCGCCTCACTCGTTGAGATTGCCCGCCAACGTGCGAGTGAGATGAAGGCCCGGCAAGTTGATTACCGCGTCGGTGACATTCGCAACCTGGAGTTCACTGACGGGAGCTTCGATGCGACCTTCTGCGACAAGATCCTGCTGCACGTCGGACCGGTTTCACAAGCCGTGGCCGAGATGGTCAGAGTCACACGCCACGGCGGTCGCGTCGGCGCAGTCGAGTGGTACTCGCAGGGGATGATGGTCAACGCCGCCGACTACTCGCTGACCCGAAAAATTATGGATGGGTCGGCGCCGGTGGCGACTTACAATCCGAATGTAGCCCTGGAACTCGAACGCCTCTTCACTGAAGCTGGATTGCGAGAAGTCTCGGCCGCCTCGTTTTTGGCGGAATCATTTCAGTTCTCACCCAGCCTGAAAGCAATCCTGACACGTCGGGCACAGCAAGCGGTCGAGCTTGGCGCTGTGGAGCGAGGGGACGCCGACCGGTGGCTAGATGAACTGATAGAGCGAGACGCACAGCAACGGTTTTATTGGGCTGCGCTGGTTCGTTATGCCGTGGGGATGAAGCCGTAGGGTGAAAGCTAAAAACCTCGTGGCCTTGTCCAAGCGCCGGTCGGTTGAAAGATGGTTTGATGGTGCTAAAATTGGCAGCGCGAAAGGAAACCTGCTATGTCCCAAGTCAATCAAAACCCTGACCCGCAGGCGAGGCCACCCGTGCGGCAGACGGAGGTGAAAACCTGGCTCACTTACGAAACGATGTCACCGCTGGGGCGGGAACTCATGGACCTGGCGGCAGAGATTGATAATTCCGACGAACCTGCGCTGGATGAAGCGGAGGTTGAACGTGAACTGGCACTGAGACGCGGCGGATACAACAAAGATGGCGTCTAAAACCCTTACCTTTGTTGACGCCTCGGTGTTGATTTACGCGGCCACGAAACCCACTTCGGCCACCTTTGCGCGACGGCTGCGAGCTTTGCAAGTTCTCGGCGATCCAACCCGCGAGTTTATGGCCAGCGAGTACCTGCGGCTCGAAGTGATGCCGGTCGCTAGGTACTTCAACAAAAGCCGAGAGATTGCTTTCTACGAAAAGTTCTTTGCCAGCGTCACAGTGTGGGCTGACGCCCTGGCCATCATTCAGCCAGCTTTCCATGAAGCCTGTCAGTACGGTTTGGGTGCGCTGGATGCGCTGCACGTCGCCGCGGCCTCAGCTTTGGGCGCAGAATTGGTGTCAGCGGAGAAGCCGACCAAGCCTCTTTATCGCGCCTACTCAAACATCTCATCAATTTATTAGCCGCTAGTTCAACGGTCTTTTGAGATGGATTTTGAAACGCTGCCTGTCTCACGGCGCGAGGTTCATCCGCCGGAGCAAGTCTTTGAATCGTGGGTCTGTGCGCAGGCTGTCGAGCCAAGGCTCAACTTTGAGAAAGAGCAAACTCTCAGACTTATACTCATAAGCTTTTTCCAGCCACATGAACGCGAGGTCCTTCTCTCCCAGGCCAGCGTAGATTGGTGCGATGTCGTAGGGATTAAAATCGGGTTGCTTGGCCTGCTTCAGCAACTCGTCGAGCATCCGCTGAGCCTCGCCTCGCCTCCCTGAGATCGCATAGATATATCCGAGATGTGGTAGGCAGCACTTCGGGTCTAAGAGTCTTGCCTTCTTGAGCTCGTTAATGGCTTCCTCAAACATTCCCTTTTGCTCGTAAGCCGCACCGAGGGTAGAGTGCGCTATGATGAAGTTCGGGTCTGTCTGGATAATCTTCCGGAGTCGCGTGATGGCTTCGTCGGGTTGACGTGCCAGATAGTAGAACCAAGCCAAATATGTGTTGATCCAGGACGTGAGTGGATCTAGCTCGCACGCCCGAGTCATCTCGGCTATGGCCTTTTCCATCCGGCCTTGCTCGGCTAAATACGAGCCATACCATTGGTGAGCGGGCGCATAATTAGGGTTGAGTTCTAGCGCGCGCAGATATTCCCTTTCCCCTCCTACCCAGTCCCACTCGTAGCGTGATTTTACGTAGGCGAGCCAGGTATGAGCTTCACCGAGCGTCTCGTCTAACTCCAAAGCTCGCTGAGCCGCCGCCTTGACTTTGAGCATGGCTTCGCTCGGCGACATAATCTGGTCCGAAGCGGCGGCGTAGGAGTAAGCCAGCCCAGCGTAGGTCAGGGCGTTGGCCGGGTCCACTTCAACCGCCTGATTGAGGAGTTCAATCCCTTTCTTCAAGCCATCAGGGGTGAGCCGGTTCGAGTAGTAGTAGCCCTGTAGATAAAGCCGATAAGCTTCGGCGTTCTCGGTGTAATGCTTGGTCAGACGCTTTTGCTGCTCGCCCGTCAACGCGAGGCGTAGCTTCTTTGAGATTTGCTGCGCGAGTTCGCCTTGCAGCGCGAGGATGTTCGAGAATTTGCGCGTGTACTGCTCGCCCCATAACTGCGAGCCGTCCGCGACGTTGACCAATTCCGTCCCGATGATCAAGGTATCGCCCCGCTGCATCATTCTGCCCGTAAGCACGGCACGCACGCCCAACTCTTGTCCAGCCTTGCGCGGATCCATTTGTTTGCCTTTATAGCTGAACACGGTGCCCCGGGCCATCACTTTTAGCTTGGGCAACTGCGAGAGACTGTTGATCAAACTTTCGGTGATCCCATCGCTCAGGTATTCCGTATCTGCATCGCCGCTTGCGTTGACCAGCGGCAAGACCGCCAGCGAATCAATCGCCGCCCCGCGCCCACCAGCGAAATACCACCAGACCGCAATCCCGAGCAGCAAGATCACCACCGCTGCTCCGGCCCACCAGACCGGGCGGAGGCTAAGTTGTGAGATAGCCGGGGCCAAGAGCGGAGCCTTGCCCCCACTCACGAGGGTCTGTAAGTCGGCCGCCAACTCTCGCGCCGACTGATACCGCTCACCGACCTGCTTCTCCAGACAATGCCGGATCACCCGCTCCACTTCTGCCGGAACCCCGTTGCTTGTCCCAGCCAGTGTCGGCGGCTCTTCTTTCAAGACTGCCGCCATCGTCTCCATCGGGCTCTCACCCGCAAACGGCCGCCGCCCGCTCACCAGCTCGTACATCACGATCCCCAGCGCGAAGAGGTCGCTCGGCCCCTCCACCGCCTCACCTCGCACCTGCTCCGGCGACATATACCCATAAGTCCCGATCAGCCTCCCAGGCTCGGTCGTCTCCGGCCGCGTCGAGGTTAAGGTCTTCGCCTCGGAGGAGACCGCCGGCTTGACGCGTGCGATCCCGAAGTCGAGAATCTTGACTTGCCCCGCACTGGTCAGGAAGAGGTTCTCCGGTTTGAGGTCCCGATGCGTGATCCCTTTGGCGTGGGCTGCGGCCAACCCTTCTGCGATCTCTGTCCCGATCTCGACCGCCTCGCGCCATCCGAGTGCCGAGCGCGAGAGGCGGGCGCGCAAGGTCTCGCCTTCGAGCAACTCCATCACCGCGTAGGTCACCCCGTGCTCGCTCCCGAAGTCATGGATGGCCAGGATGTTCGGATGCGAGAGCGCCGCCACGGCTCGCGCCTCCCGCTTGAACCGGGCCAGCGCCTCGGCATTGCTCGCCAACGCGGGCGGCAAGATTTTGATCGCCACCTCGCGCTCCAGATGGGTATCCCTGGCCCGATAGACCTCCCCCATCCCGCCCGCGCCCAGCAAGGAGAGTAGCTGGTAGCGGCCTAAGCTTTGCCCTACCCGCGACCCGGCACACATCTCACCCAACAGCTCAGCCGCCTCCGCCGGTGGACGCTCGATGAAGCTGCCCGCCTCCGCGCAGGCCCCGAGCAGCGACTCCACCTCCCGGCGCAGCGCCTCATCTCCGGCACAGGCCTCGGCCAGGAACGCGGCCCGTTGCGGGGCCGGACGCACCAGCGCCTCATCCAGCAGCCGATTGATTTGTTGATAGCGTTCAGGCGTCATAGTTCAGTAGGCGGTAGGCAGTAAGCAGTAGGCAGAGGCAGCAGGAGCCGGAGTTGATCTGACCGCTGCCTACTGCCTACTGCTTACTGCCTACTGCTTTCCCCTCAACTCGCGGTAGAGCCAGGCCTTCGCCTTCAGCCACTCGCGCTTGACCGTGATCTCCGAGACCCCTAAGACCTCCGCCACCTCCGCCGTGCTCAGCCCGCCGAAGTAGCGCAACTCCACGATCCGGCCCTGCCGCGGGTCCAGCACGGCCAGGCGAGTGAGCGCCTCGTCGAGCGCGAGCAAATCCGTGGACGGCTCCGCGGAGATCACCGCCGTCTCCTCCAGTTCGACCTGTCGGGCGCCGCCGCCGTGCTTGGCTTGCTGCTTGGAGCGGGCGCGGTCGAGGAGCAGGAACCGCATGGCCTGGGCGGCGACGGCGAAGAAGTGGGCGCGGTTCTGCCAATCGACTTCCGGCTGGTCCACCAGCCGCAGGTAGAGTTCGTTGACCAGCGCCGTGGGTTGCAGCGTCTGGCCCGCAGGCTCCCGGCGCAGGTAGCGCCCGGCGAGGCGGCGCAATTCGTCATAGACCAGCGGCAGCAACTGATCGAGGGCGGCCTGGTTGCCCCCGCGCCAGTCGCGGAGCAGGCGGGTGATTTCGTGTGGGGGTGGCGTGGCCATCGCGTCCTCCTCTCGGCTCTGAGGTCAAGCGCAGACGGGCCGGATTATACCACCCTGGGGCAGGCAATGCCTCGCCCGGTCAGCCCCGCGCAAATTTATTTTCCCCGCGATGATACGAAATTCTTGCGGATCTCGATTATGTAGGTGAGAGCGAAAATTGATGGCTCTCAAAGATGGGGAAGCCAAGGTCAGGCGACCAGCGGCCACCCCATTGAAACTGCGGCGGCTGGCAAGCACGCCCGTCGCCACCACCGACCTCCAGGAGGTCAATAAAGGAGAAGCCATGACAACTTATGTAGAGGAGCAAGCCAGCCCGAGAAAAGAGACGATGAGACTGAGCCTGGAGGACTTGGTCGAATTGGGTGTCGAGGAGTTGGAGGAGATGATCGCTCCGGCTTTGATGCCCAACCACAATGAGGCGCTGGTGGTCGATCTGGACGTGGAGGAGTTGGAAGAGGTGATCGCTCCGGGCACTTCCCAAAACCACAACGAGAGCTTCGTGGTTGACCTCGAGGTCGAGGAACTCGAAGAGGTCATCGCCCCCGGCACTCAAGGCAACCACAACGAGACGCTCGTCAGCGACGCTGCCAAGTAAGCACGGAAAGGGAGGCCATGTCTTGCGGAGGCTGTCCTCTGCCGTCAGGCGAAATCATCTCCCGACGGCAGAGGATCTGCTTTGACTCCTCCATCAAGCCTCTTGAGCACGGAACGCGGTTGGCCAGCAGACCAGAACAATCTATTCGCCTGGCTCTTGGTTGAAGCCCGCCTGAGCGAAATGCCTGTCGAAAGTATAAGCGGTGTGCAGGCCCAATCTCTTCATGACTACGAATGAGACGCAGTCCGTCAGGGAGTAATCTTTATCTGGACGTTGCTGAAAATACTCCCAGCCTTCGTGGAACAAGGCTTCATCGACGTGCAGAAATTGGACCGAAGGGCTGAGCAAGAGGTTACGTCCGACCTGGACCGCCTTGGCGTGATGGCCTCGGCTGTTGAAATACGTCACCACTTCGTCAAAGACGTAAGAGGTGGTCACCAGCGATGGGAGTGACTGAACAACCTTTTGCCAATGCCGCTGAGCCGCTTCATGGTTTTGGTCGCTCGTCAGCTCCAGTGCCAACAGGTAGCCGGTGTCAACAAAAACCGTGTTCATGGGCGATAGAGGTAGCGGTCATGATTGACGGAAGCATCAGTCACCTCATCCGTGATGGGCTGTCTGCCGAGCTGAAGGATCGGGTCCTCTGGCGGGAGCGGGATGACGAGAATCAGATTATTCTCTTTCCGAATCTCCACTTCTTGGATGCCTTCCAACAACTGCTTGGGGATCAGCACCCCTTGATCGGTCACCGCTGTCCTCATAATTCCCTCCGCGCAGTAATTTAACTGCTCGGATTATATCACGGACATTGGGCGCCATGACCTACAGGTTTTCATAGAACGGAACAGCCTTCACGGCCTATGCTCTGCCGTGGGGTGACCACCTGCGGCGGTGCCCTGACGGCCGCAGGCTCCTTACTCCCACACCTCCCGCATCTCCAGAACGAAGCCCGGCAGGAGTGGCTCGCCCGACACCTGACCGGGGTCCTCCAAACACTCCACCGGAGTCTGCGGGCGGTAGATGTAGACTTTCCTTTCCAGCGGGTCGATCAGCCAGCCGAGTTGGGCGCCGTTGGCCAGGTACTCTGCCATCTTCGCTTGCAGCGGTTCGAGGGCATCTGATTCCGACCGCAGTTCGACGACAAAGTCGGGGCAGATCGGCGCAAACTTCTTTTGCTGCTTTTTCGGGATCGCGTTCCAGCGGTCGAGCCGAATCCAGGAGAGATCGGGGGCACGTTTGGCACCATTGGGCAGTGTAAAGCCCGTGGAAGAATCAAAGCCCTTACCCGTGCCGTCAGCCTTCGCCCAAACGCCAAATTCTACAGCCAGGTTGAAATTCCGGCCCCCGCCTTCACTCCCCACCGGCAGCATAATGATCATCTCTCCCTCGCTGGTCATCTCGATCCGCAGATCACGGTTGAGTTGGCAAAACTCGAAGAATTCATCGTCGGTCAGATGATGCTTGAGCGGCCCGAGACGGATCACTAAAGCCTCCAGGTCGCTTGTGGCAGGGCGCTCGGTGGCCTCTGGAGTCAAGACTGCACCCATGATTTTTCCCTTTCTGTTCTTCCAGTCAAAGCGGATACCTGATAATTAGACGTTATCAGAAATAAGGTTTTTCAGTCGTTGTGGCTCGGGGTAGTTCCCCGCTTATCGGGGAACGATCCCCAAAAGCCAATATTTATGGGCCTGAAATGCGGCTCCCTAACGAAAGGAACACGACCTTCGACCAGTTGTTGAGGGCAAATCCTTATTTCTGATAACGTCTATTATACATGCTCAGGCTCAATCTATCCGCACCGGTCGAAAAATATTCCGCGTCACTATCTTCTGTTCCAATCTTGCTAAATTGAAACACGCCGCATTGGTACAGTACGGGGAGCGTGAGCGACCTGATACCTGCCGCAAAGCGCCTCTTGCGATGTCATCAGGTCGCTCACGCTCCCCGTACTGTATCAGTGCCCGTCCCAATCTTGCGTGGTTCGATTTAGTTTCGATTTAGCTCAACAGAGTTATTCAAGCTTCAAGCGGGCCAGATAAACTGCCTCACGGGTGACGGGTCGAGGCGTGAGAGCTTCACGCCCGGCGCATCTCGTCCAGCATGCGCTGGAGCCTTTCCTTGAGCAGGGCGGTTACCGCCTCATAGCAAGCCTCTCCTTCTAACCCTTGAGTCACCTCCGCACGGATATTGATTGGCTCCCCAAACCTGACCTTAACCTTAGCCAGTCGGATGCGCCATGACTTGCGGGGCCAGACGCGATAAAGCCCATCCAGCGCCACCGGCACAATCGGCAGGTCGAGTTCCGTCGCCAGGATCGCGGCCCCTTTCTTGAATTCGTGGAAGACGCCATCGAACGAACGCTGACCTTCGGGGTAGATGTTGAGCACCTTGCCTGCGCGCAGCCCGGCGGCGCCTGCCCGCATCGCCCGCAACAGGTTCTTGTCCGGATCAACGGGCACGATATTGAGTAGCCGCCCCAGGCGGGCCGTGAAGAAGTTGGCAAAGTATTCGCTCGCCCCGACGTGAAAGATGTGCTCTAGCAGGCTGCGCGGATAAATCGAACAAACGAGGATCGGGTCGATGTAGCTTTGATGGTTCGGACAAACCAGAAACGGGCGCTCGAGGCGGGACAAAACATCCAGGCCAGTCACCTCCAGGCGGAACAGCACCCGTGCCGCGAGGTAGACGAGTCGCAGCAGCCCGTAGACGATGGCGAGCGTCAGAGGCTTGCGCTTGAGAATCGGCTGCACCTCGGCCAGGTCCGCTGGCGCGTGGGTGAGGATCTTGTGCCAGTTGAGCGGACCAGAAGAGGGTTTCGCCGATGGCTGCTCCGCAACCAAGTTACCCGATGGCGAGACCTGTGCGCTGGCGGAGAAGTCGCTGCCAAGATGTGCCCCCGCTAAATTCACCACCTCACCTACTGTGAGCGCCGCGGCGACCGCCTCCGGCTCGAACTCGATGCCCAGCGTGTGCTCGATGATGACGATGCATTCGGCGCGGGCGAGTGAATCGAGGCCCAAATCCAACTCGAGGTTCATCTGCGGGTGGATCAGCTTCACGTCGCGGACGTATTGCCGGAGGGCCATCGCCACCGCGCGGCCGGCGGGCGAATTCATCAACGCCCGGTCGGCCTCGGTGAAGACCAGCCGGTTCGGGTCGCGTACCTGCCGCAGGACCGTCCCCGCGGCTTCGATTTGGCCCCGCAGCTCGAAACGACGGACCTTGCGCGTGGCGGTGCGCGGCAGGGGCTCGGCGCGGATGACGTAGTCGCGCACGCGCTGATACTCGGGCAACTCGCGGCCGAGGTTATCCAGGTCGAAGCGGATCGCCTCGCGGGCGTTGGCGAGGTGGTGGGCCTTGAGGTAGTCGAAGTCCGGCACCACGACGGCGCACAGTTTCTCGGCGCCTTCGAACTTGCTGGCTTCGTCCCGCACGCCGAGCACGCAGATTTCGCCGACCAAGGGCGAGCGTGAATAATGCGCCTCGACCTCATCGGGGTAAACGTTCTTGCCCGACGGCAAGACGATCACCTCCTTCTTGCGCCCGGTGATGTAGAGGTGACCCTGGCGATCAAACCGGCCCAGGTCGCCTGAGCGGAACCAGCCGTCGGCGGTGAAGGCTTCGCGGTTCGCTTCAGGGTTATTGTAATAACCCGGCATCACGACCGGCCCGCGGATGAGCACTTCGCCGATGCCCTCGCTGTTCGGCTCATCAATCTTGATCTCGACACCACCCAGCGGCGTGCCGACCGAACCGATCTTGTTATCCTCGAACCGTGTCACCGTGGCCGCCCCCGAGGTCTCGGTCAGCCCGTAGCCCTGTAAGATGGTGAAGCCGAGCCGATGAAAATCTCTGGCCACATCCGCGTCGAAGCTCGACCCGCCCGAGACCGCGAGCCGCAAGTGGCCGCCGAACGCCTCGTGGACGGGCTTGAAAAAGAGATGGCCGGCGTTGACCCCGAGCCCGTCGCGCAGCCATCCGCTCACTGCCAGCATCGCCGCAAAGAGCCACCGCACCGGCGCGGGCTTGGCCCGCACCGCGTCGAATATTTTCTTGTGGAAGAGATACCACAACCGGGGCACGCCGATGAGCGCCGTGACGCCGCCTTCCTTCAAGCCGCGCTCGATCTCCGTGCTGGTCAACTCCGTGATGTAGACCAGGCGCGCGCCGATGATCGCGGCGAGCCACAGGTTGACGATTTGCGAGTAGACGTGAAAGAGGGGCAGGAGACTGAGGATGACCTCCTGGTCGGTCAGGCGCATGACCACCTCAACCCCATCGCTCTCCTCGTAGATGTTGCCGTGCGTGAGCGGCACCGCTTTGGGCACTCCTGTGGTGCCGGAGGTGTAGATCAGCACGGCGATGTCTTCGGGCTTGGCCGGCGGGGGCGCCGCGTCAAACTCCGGCGTGGTCGGCGTCTGTGCCCAGTCTTCATAATGGGCCAGGCCGTTAGGCTCTGGCATCGGGCGCAGGGCGACGGCCGGAATCCGGCGACCAAGTCGATCACAGACGGCGCGGAACTTTTCAACCGAAGTGGGGGCGACGAAGGCGAGTTTGGACTCGGAGTTGTCGATGAAAGCCGCGAGCGTTTCAACCGGCGCCGCCGGATCGAGCGGCACGACGATCGCGCCGCGGTAAATGATCCCGAGGTAGGCCATCGCCCAGTTCGGGTGGTTCTCGCCGATGATCGCGACGCGGTCGCCGAAGGCGATGCGCTCCTGAGTGAGACGGCAGGCGAGGCTGCGAATTTGAGCGAGCATGGAGCCGAAGGTCGTCGTCTCAACTCCGCCCGGCCCGAGCACCGTCATGGCCACCTTCTCCGGCCGCTCATTGGCCGCCGCGATGAGTCTCTCGCAAAAGGTTTGGGTCATAGGGCTGTTGTCAGTAGCGAGAACCATGAAAGCAGACAGAGCATCAGGGGCAGTTTCATCGCTCTCCTCGTTTCTAAGCAGCTCTCAAGGCGGTGGGGCTGCCTAAACTTCTCTGCGGGACTGCTTGCGCCAAGCTCAGGCTTGGCGCTCGTCCTCACCCCAGTCAGGCTCTGCGGTGGTGGCCAGGGCCTGATGGAAAATCGGATGACTTGTCACGGCGCAAGAGTAGCAGGAAGCGTCAAGACTCGGAAGGGCAACCGGACCAAAGAAGAGTCCCCGGCCTGAGCGATGCCGAGTGATACTGCTGGCGAATTCAGCGATGTCCGACAAGCTGCCAGCTTGTCGCTGAGGTGCGCGCTCAAACCTCTGGGTTTTGGCCGCCAGCCGGCGACAAGCTGGCAGCTTGTCGGACCTGGGTTGAATTCGCCAGCGGTATCCCGAGTCATCGCCTGTTTTTTGCCGCGCTTGATCATGGGCTGCCCCCGAAGGGCAACGCGAGGCAGCTTGAGGAGGCCCCCAGTCCCGCTTGATGATTGGCCTGCCCCCGCGCGTTGGGTCGAGCGCTTACCGCCCCAGCAAGATCAAAACGCCGGTCACGATCGCAAGGATGTAGAGCACCATAGCGATGTAGGGGATGACGATGTGAAACAGCGGCACCGCCCCGTGTAGAATAAGCCAGAGGCCCAGCAAAAGCATTCCTAGACTCCTCGTCGGTCTCATCGGCATTCTCCTCTCTTTTTTAAGCCTGCGGTCAGATCATCAAGTGCCAGGGCTGCCATGCCGCCCGTCTTATTGATCCACAAATTTGGATCGCAATATAAACCAGTTGGAAAAGATTTGCGACCCGACAGGCCGGGCAAACCTAATCTGCGATAAAAAATCGGCTGCCGGAATAATCTGAGTGTCTGTTGACATACAGAGAGTGAAGGGAAACGGGCGGCCGGGGGCGGTGAGGGCAGTGGCGAGTGAGGGCTCCAGCGTCTTGACCAAAGATAAAGATCAACGGCTCGAAGAATTCGAAGCGGTGGCGCTCGGCTACGCCGACCAGCTCTTCCGCGTCGCCCTCCGGCTCGTGCGTGATCACGGCCGGGCCGAAGATTTGGTGCAGGAGACCTACCTCCAGGCCTGGCGCTCATTCCACCGGTTCGAGCTGGGCACCAATTTACGGGCCTGGCTATTCAGGATTCTCTTCAATGTTCATTACAGCGAGCGGCGGCAGGAGCATTGGCAGGTGGCCTCGACCGAGGAGGCGATGGCCGAGACGATTGCCTACGACCCGCCGACCCCGCAGCACGTAACTGAGGAAGAAGTGCTCTCAGCCCTCGAGCGCGTGCCGCGTGAGTTCCAGGTGCCGGTGGTGCTCGCGGACGTCGAAGAACTCTCCTACAAGGAGATCGCCGAGGCGCTCCGCATCCCCGTGGGCACCGTCATGTCGCGCCTGCACCGCGGCCGCAAAATGTTGCGGACGGAGCTGGCCAGCTACGCGCACGCCGCGGGTTACAGCACGACCGCCGAGTGAAGCGAAATAACAGATGTCAGTGATGGATTGCCGAAGTTTCAAAGACCTGCTCGACTCATACCTCAGCGGCGAGCTGGCGGTGGAGACCAATCACGGCGTGCTGCGGCATGCCGAACAATGTGCGACCTGCCGCCGCGAGATGGTTGCCCGCCGCGACCTCCGAGGGTTGCTGCGAGCGGCCGGCACGAGCCCGCGTCTGGGCGCTGAGGGAGTCGAGCGCTTGCGCGGGAGATTGCGTACGGAAAAAGCGCCGCGTGGCCCGGCCTTCGCTCGTTTCTTCCCGGCCCGCTTCCCGGCGGCCCTCACTGCGGCGGCCACTTTGATCTTGATTCTCGGCGCCGTCTATTTTCTCACCGTCTCCCAGTTGTCTCGGGCCTCCGCGGCCGCCTTGAGTCTGGCGTTGATGAGTGAAGCGGTCGGCGATCATATTAGCTGTGCGGCCAGGGCAATTAGCCACGAAGGGCCGGTGAAGATGCCCGAGTCAGCCGGCCGGTATGATCCCGCTTATGCGGACCTGGATCAGGTGGCGGTGGGTAACGCACAAGGGCTCCGACTGCGGGCGGCGCACGTTTGTAGCTTCGGCGGGCGGCGCTTCGCACACCTGGTCTACACGCGTGACGCGCAACTGATCTCTCTGCTGGTGACTGACCGCGACGGGCGGGCGCTGCGGAGCGGCGTGGTGCCGCCGGATGACGGTTTGAGTGCCGGGCTGCAGCAAGCGCTGCGGGATCATCACACGGTCAGCGCCTGTCAGACGGCCAAGCACGTGGTCTTGGTCGTTTCGGATTTGCCGGAAAAAGAGAGCAAAGGATTGACCGAGCAGATCGCCGTGCCGGTGTGCGATCACCTGCGGCGCGTCGAGGCCCGCCCGCGGAATGCGCTTCTCCGACTCGGTTCAATCGACCCCATGACGTGGAGTGAAAATATGGCGACCAGTGCAATCAGCCTGAGTGGTGAAGAGATTCGTTTGCCCCAAGGCTTCCCGACCTTGATGAGCCTGCCGCACACGGAGCACACGTTCTGGCGCGGGACGACGGTCTACTCGCTGGACGACCCGGCCACGAGCATCTATGTCGTGGTCAAGGGGCGGGTCAAGATTCTGCGCGCCTCGGCCAACGGGCAGCAGAAGATCATCTCGATCCGCTACCGTGGCGAGGTCTTCGGCGAGCTGGCGCTGGCCGGGGGCGCGGTCGAGGCGCGGCGGAGTGACGAGGCCGTCGCGCTCGAGACGACGCGGGTCGCCGTGATTCGGGCCGAGGACTTCTGGCAGGCGACTCACGACAACTCGGCCGCCCTGCGCAGCGTCCTGCATTGCTTGACGGCGCGGCTGGCTGAAGCGCACCGCCAGATCGAATCGCTCGTCTTCGACAACAACTACCGCCGGCTGGCGCGCGCCTTGCTCGACCTCTCCATCGAGGCCTCGCGCGTCGGGGAGGAGAGCGTGCGGCTGACCCACGAAGAGTTAGCCGAACTGATCGGCTCGACGCGTGAGGTCGTCACCAGCATGATGATCGAATTGCGCCACCGCGGCTTGATCGCCTACAAACGCGGTGACGTGCGGCCCCACCTGCCGAAGCTCGTCCAATTTCTGGCTGAGGAGGCCCTCCCGAATAGCTGAACTTGCCCCCTGACTTCGATGGCTCCAACTGCTTAAATTAAAGTGATTTTGGTTGAGTTTTAGACCTTCGGTTGCTACAATCAGCCCAACGCGCTGCCTCACGTCAAAGCGTGGCTTTAATCTGAAGGACATATTTCGTCAGCCACTGTCTCGCTTTGTCACTAACTGTTTGGGTTGCAGCCCACCTCATGAGCGCGGGGAAGGGATTGACTGCGCCTGAGCATTGGGCCCCAGGTTTGAAAAAGGTGAGTGGCCGTGACGGCCACTTGAGTGCAACAATCGCGATGGCCCCCGGCCTCGGTGAGATGCAGCAGACATAGATGGCTGCCGCTCCAGCCGAGAGCAGCCAGCGCAATTGTAAAGATCAATTTCTGAAGCAGAGTCGTCATGAACCTCGTTTTATCCTGGCTGTTAATTACTGTTGGCATCGTGCTTTTTGTGTTGGCCGCTTACCTCGATGACCGTGACGTGAAGCGGTTCACGGATCCGTCGGCGAAGCAGCGGAGTGAGGATGTCCGCCTGCTCTGGGCACGGATCATCACGCGGCAGGTGGCCGCCTTTGTGCTCGTGCTGATGCTGGACGCGCTCTCGACGACGGTCAATCATTCGGCGCCGCCGTTCCAGCAGCAGGCAAGCCGCCTCTTTCTGGCGTTGGCCGAAGCCGCGAACCTCTGGCAGATGCCGCGCTACTACCGGCTGATCAAGCAAGCCGTCGCGCGGGCGCGGGCGTTGCAGACGCTGCGTGGCGAGAACCTCTAGTCTCAAAGCTATCGGCTTGCAGCCAAAAGCAATCTTGGGTGCTGGAGTTTGAGCTGAAAGGCAGACGGCTGACGGCTCTTTAATTATCCTTGCTTGGCTGCGGCTCTCGCGTTAAAATCCTTGGCTGCAAGCGATAGACTCGTCGCGCGCTATCAAAGTTTACCGCAAGCTGTGTCAGTTCTTTAGAGACGCTTCAGCGAGGTGCCCCGTGGACACCGCGGTCGGGCGTCTTTGATAACTAACCGATCAAGCCTCCCAGCGTTCACTCGCGGACACACGCGTGACCTCATCGCGTCACTAGCTTGTCGGCTTCGGATTGAAGTAAGGGGTGCTCGCCGGCGGGCGGCCATCAATCGTTGCGGCAGGCCACAACGGAATTGGAAGTGAGTTTTATGAAAGTTATCTGTCCGAAATGCCAGTACGAAAATGAAGTCAGCTCCTCTCCCTACGCCAAGACTCGGGTCGTCTGTCGGCGCTGCGCGACGATGATCGAGGCTCAGCCGGAGCAGGGGGCGAATGGTAATGGACAGACCGTGCCGCCGCCCATTGCCAATCTTGCTAACAATCCGCCGGCCGCTCAAGGCCGGGACCGGTACGCGACCCGCATTGACCCGGACTTCGACGAGGTGCTCGAGATTCCCGGGGCCAGCCAGACTGATTACCAAGCGAGCCAGCCGACGCCGGCCTTCGAAGACGTCTTGTCGATCTCGCCCTTCGACGCCGCACCCCCTTATGATTTCACCCCGCAGGAGAGAGTGACCACCATCCTCCCGCGGGAGTCGAAGGAGAAGACGCCGAGGGAGAAGGCCCCCGCGCCGCCGGTACAAGAAGAGCGCCCGGCGCCCGCCGAGCCGCAGGTGATGGGCTGGCCGGTGCTCCCGGAAGATTCCTTCGAGTTCCGTCGCACGGCCCCAGGTGCTCGCTTCGGCGGCGCCGGCAGCGGCCTCTTGGTGCGCATCGGCGCCATCGTCCTCGTCTTCGGGGGACTCGCTCTGGCCACTTATTATTTCCTCGGCGACTCCCTGCTGAGACGTCGCGACGGCGAACAAGTGGCTAAAGGGCCGGCGAGTAATCCGTCGCCGAATAATCAAACGGCGACGGCGACAGTGACTCCCACCGGGGCTCCCGCGGTGAGCAATGCGACCAAGCCCGCGACCGCGCCCACAGTGGAGGCGAAGGCCGCGGCCACGCCGAAGCCGGTGAAAGCGGAAGAGGTGAAGCCGACGCCTGCCCCTTCAGCGACGCCGAAGCGTGAGGTGAAAACCGCCATTGATGTTCCCGTCAGTGAGGTCGGTCATTCGGCCAAGCAGAACGAGGGCAGCGTGGCGATTCAGGTCGGCTCGTATAACGACAAGGCGCAGGCCGACGAGCGGGTCGCGAAGCTGAAGGCCGCCGGGGTTGATGCGCACGTGGTCAAGGCCAATCTGGCGGGCAAGGGCACCTGGTATCGCGTCCAGGCCGGGCCCTTCACCAGCCGCGCCGAGGCGGACCGTTACGGGAAGCAACTGAAGGCTAACGGGACGGTGCAGGATTTTATCGTCACCGGGTTTCAGGCCCAGTAGAGAGTTTCAAGTCTGAGATTTCAGATTTGAGATTGAGATTTTGACAGTCAGGGTGGTGATCATCAGGCTATGAGTAAGCAGACCGCCGCGGACACGACACTGATCTACACGAAGATCGTCGAGCGTTACGCGCCGTTTTTCGACCGCCCTGAAGCCCGCCTCCGCTTCCTTCACAACACGCTCGCGCAGCAAGCCGTGCGCGAGACGCAACTGCGCCGCACGCTGTATCGCTTCACTCTCATCCAGCGCACCGGCATCTATCAGTGGCTGCTCCAGCTCGGCTTCTACCGCCTGATCTTTGAAGAGTTGAACCGGCTCATGCCGTCCATCTCCCCGGAGCGGCGGGGGCTCTTGCAGCAGACCAAGGCGCCGCTCACCGCGCGTCTCTTCTTCCGCGTCTATCAGGCGCGGCGCGTCTTCTACGGGGCGGGGCTCGCCACCGCGGCCATCGCTCTGTTCGGCCTCTATTCGTTGGTCGTATGGTCTACGCACCGGGTGAATGCTTATCTCGCCCAGCGCTACCAGACGCCGGGCCGCCCCGCGGCGAGTAGCGCCGGCGGGTCGAACACGGCGCTCGCCGAGACGGTGACCAAATACCTGCCTAATTACAAGCCGGAAAAAGTCTGGCTCGTCGAGCGGAAGGATGATTACGAGCAATATAGCAACAGCGGGCGCATCCTGACCAGGTATGAGACCGAGAACCACCCTCGCGGCTACCGCGTCATCAAGCGGGGCGCGGAGAAGGCCGAAGAGGCCATCCACCACGAGCCGGTCGGGATCATCTATCACTCCTCAGAGAGTGACATCGTGCCGTTCACGGCCGACAATAACCGATCGATCCAGGCGCGCACCAGGGGATTGCTCGAGTACGTGCATAAGAACAAATCCTACAACTACGTGGTGGACCGCTTCGGCCAGATCTACCGGATCGTCCGTGATGACCAGGCCGCCAATCACGCGGGCAATTCGGTCTGGGCCGATCAACAGAATATTTACGTCGGCCTCAATGAGAGTTTCATCGGGGTCTGCTTCGAGTCGACCAGCGATGCCGGCCCGCTCGATGAGCAGTTGACTGAAGCCCAGATCGTCGGCGGCCGCGCCCTCACGGCGATCTTGCGGAGCAAGTACAATCTCGACGACGCCAACTGCACGACGCACGGGCTGGTCTCGGTCAATCCTGACAGCATGGTCATCGGCTTCCACCACGACTGGGTGCGTAACTTCCCGTTTGAGTGGATGGGCCTGTCGGACAAATATAAGGTCGCCCCGGCGAGCGTCAGTGAATTCGGTTTCACCTACGACGAGAGCATCCTGGCCAAACTCGGCGGCACGATGTGGGCCGGCGTGGCGCTGGCCGAAGAGGAATTCAAGCGCCGCGCCGAGCGGGCGAACACTAAACCCGAGTTGCTCCGCGGCCAACTGCGCAACCTCTACCGCGAAGAGATCGAAGTGATACGTAAACTGCGCCTCTCGCCGCCCGCCGAGGCGGAGAAGGCGCGCCCTGCTCCCGAGACGTCGCTCGCCCGCAGCCAGCCCAATCAGGGCGACACGAGCAGGTGAATGGCTGTCAGTAGTTAATGGCTAACGACCGTCAGCAACGGACGACGGACTACTGACCACGGACCAAAGACCAATTGACTACTACAACGACAGACAGACGAAATTGATGTCTAAAGGATCGTCCCACAAAAAACGCAATGATGGAGGAATGATGGAAGACAAGAATCAAGTCCCGGGGTCCCCGGAATCCGACACACCGGCCGGGGAGGGCGCGCTCGGGCTCGACATCGGCACCAGCCGCATCGTGCTCGCTGACGGGCCGAGCGGCCACCGGGCGCAGTCGCAGCTCAACGCGTTCGTCGCGGTCCCCTACTCGAAGATGACCGAGTCGATCTTGCAGCAGAACAAGATGGTCTATCAGCGCAACGGCAAGGACCTCTACGTCTACGGCAACGACTCCGAGCGCTTCGCCAGTTTCTTCAACGCCGTCCCGCGTCGCCCGATGCAGTACGGTGTGCTCAACGCGCAAGAGGTCATGGGCCAGCAGATCATCCAGGCGATCATCGAGCGGGTCGTGCCGCGGGCGCGCAAGAGCGAGATGCTCTGTTTCAGCGTGCCCGGCAAAGGCGAAGGCACCGACACCAACCTCGTCTATCACGAGGCGGTGCTCAAGAACTTCTTGCAGTCGCTCGGCTACGAGGCCAAGGCCGTCAACGAAGGATTGGCGGTGGTCTTCGCCGAGTTGCAGGACGAGAACTTCACCGGCATCGGCATCAGTTGCGGCGGCGGCATGTGCAACGTCTGCGTCTCTTTCCTCTCGGTGCCGATGCTCTCTTTCAGCATCCCGAAGGCTGGCGACTACATCGACAACAGCGTCGCCGCCGTCGTCGACGAGACGCCGACGCGCGTCCGGTTGACCAAGGAGGAGGCGCTGGACCTGTCGCGCCAGCCGAAGGACAAGGTCACCAGCGCCCTGCACATCTACTATGAGGATGTGCTGCAATCGCTGGTCACCAGGCTGCGCGAGGAGTTCGAGGGCTCGCGCCACCTCCCGAAGATGGACCGGGCGATCCCGATCGTGCTCTCGGGCGGCACAGCCAAGCCGCGCGGTTTCCTCCAGAAGTTTGAAGGCATGCTCAAGGCGAGCAACTTCCCCATCCAGATCTCCGACATCCGCATGGCGAGCGACCCGCTGACGGCCACCGCCCGCGGCTGCTACATCGCGGCTATGTCGGAGGTCAGGTAAGGGCAACGATGAAGGCTGAATGATGCCTTTCATTTTCCATTTTCCATTTTCCATTGGTCATTGAGAGAGCAGCGCCTCAGGCAATGACCAATGACAAATCTCAAATCTCAAATCTCAAATGGAAAATGAGCTTTACCGCAAGCATCGTTCAGCCTTCATCTCTCATCGCTCGCCGTTCACTTTCCTTCTTCACCCCGCATCCTTTATCCTTCCTTCATGCAGCCTCTAGACATTCTCAGGCTGGTGGGCTTCGCGACGGGGGCGGCCTTGCACCTGTATATGTGCTGGCTGCTGCTGGTGCGGCGCGGCCTGCGCAGGACGGAGCGGATCCTCCTCTGGCTGGGCATCAGTGTCGGGGCGTGGCACTTGGGGAACTTCGGGGCGACGATTCACCGGCTGCTCGATGTCGGCGGGATGAGGTGGTGGTCGAAGGGGGCGAATGAAATCGCCTACGTCGCCCTCGCGCTGATGCCCCCACTATTGTTGCACGCGCACCTCAGGCTGTGGTCTCTGGCTGATGAGCGGGCGCCGCGCCGGCTCTTCGGGTTCGTCGTCTGGTCCAACTACGCCCCGCTAACTCTGCTGCCCTGGGTCGTCTATCAACTCTGGCGTGAGCCCTACCAACCGCCCATCGACCGCCTCTCGAATTTGCTGCTGCCCTTCATCCTCTGGTTCACGCTGGTCTTTTGGGAGTGCGCGGGGATTGACCTGTGGGTCGCGAGGAAGCTGCGTGCCGCGCGTGAGCGACGCGCAGTCGAGATGCTCGGCGTGGTGCTCGCGGCCATCGGGGCGCTGTTTCTGTTGACGTATGTTTTCGGCGCCCGACACTGGCCGGTGGTCGGGCGGTACCTTGAAACGATCGCCATGCTCTCGTCGCTGGCGCCGACCGCGATCATTGCCTATTACATCTACCGCTACCGTTACCTCGAGCTGGTCATCCGGCAGAGCTTCGTCTATGCGGCGTTCGCCATCGTGGTGCTGATGAGCTACCTCTATGGCATCCGCCGCCTCGGCCTCGTGCTCGAAGCACGCTTCAAGCTGCGGGCAGGCGTGGTCGAAGCGCTCCTGATCCTGGGGCTGATGTTTTTGGCCGGGCCGCTGCGCCGCCTCACGGAGCGTTATATCAAACGGCTGTTCGTGCGCGAAGTCGGCCTCTACCGCGAGCTCGTCGCGCAGGTGGGGGCGGCGGCGGCGAACTACGGCGAACTGGCGCATTTCATCGGGTTCACCGAGCGCCGCATCTCAGAGGCCCTAGAACTCAGCCGTGTCCAAGTCATCCCCAGCGCCGAGGCACAAGATGAGGCGGCTGAACTCTGCCGTCTGGCGGAGGAGCGGCAGTTGACTCAGATCGAGGAGGCGTCGCTGCTCAAGAAGTTGGATGCGCGAGCCTGCTACGCGCTGTGGCGTGAAGGGCGGGTCGTGGGCCTGATGGTCGTCGGCGGGGCGCCTCAAGAATTGACCGCTGAGAAGCGTGAGGTGCTCTCCGTGCTCGCCGGCCACATCGCCGTCGCGATTGAGAACTGCCAACTGCTCGAAGACAAGGTCCGGCTCGAACGTGAGCTGGCCGAGCGCGAGCGCTTGGCGGCGCTCGGGCAGATGGCGGCGACCATCGCCCACGAGGTCAAGAATCCGCTCAGCTCGATCAAGTCCATCGCCCAGGTGATGCGCGAGGACGAGGAGGTGAGTCGCGAATACGGGCGCGACCTGGATTTGATCGCGGGCGAAGTCGACCGCCTCAGCCGCAGCGTCTCGCAACTGCTGAGCTTCTCGCGGCCCGCCGTCGTCGCCTCTTCATCAGCCCACCTCGACGAAGTCATCGAGAGCGTGCTCGCTCTAGTGCACGCCGAGGTGGCCGAGCACCGAACGCAGGTATCATGCGACCTGGGGGCAAATCCGCTGCTCGGCGGCGAGGCGGCGGCGGGGCTGAAGGAGATTCTAGTCAACCTGGTGCTCAACGCCGCGCAGGCGATAGAAGGCGGCGGGCAGGTCCGAATCGAAAGTCGCATGGAAGCTGATAACCGGCTGAAGCTCGCCGTCATTGACGACGGAATCGGAGTCCCGCCGGCGATGCAAGAGAAAGTCTTCGAGCCGTTCTTCACGACCAAGCAGCGCGGCACGGGGCTCGGCCTCGCCATCGTCGCGCGGCGGGTGCGTGAGCTGGAGGGCACGATCACGCTCAAGAGCCCTGCCGGCAATGGGCGCGGCACACGCTTCGACCTGACCTTGCCGGTGAAAGTTTCAGGTTTCGAGTTGGACGTTGCGAGTTCAACTCAGGCCTTGGAACTTTCAACTCAACACTCAACACTCAACACTCAGAACTATTGAGATGGCTGAACCGAAAATCTTGATCGTTGACGACGAAGAGGCGGCACGCTACGGGATGCGCCGGGCGCTCAAGAACTATGCGATTATCGAGGCCGGGAATGTGGACGAGGCGCGCCGGGCCGTTGCCGGTTTACATCCGGACCTGATCTTGCTCGACATCAACCTGCCGGGCACGAGCGGCCTCGACTACCTGCGGGAACTCGCGGCGGCCGAAGAAGCGCCGCTCGTTGTGATGATCACCGCCCACGGGTCGGAGCGGACCGCCGTCGAGGCGATCAAGGCCGGCGCTTATGACTACCTGGCGAAGCCGTTCGAGGTGGACGATCTGCGCCTGGTGGTCAAGAACGCGCTCGAAGCTCGCGGGCTGAGGCGCGAGAATGAGCGGCTGCGCGAAGAGTTGGAGGCGACGCGCGGCGTCGGCGACCTGCTCGGCGCGAGCGAGTCAATGCGCCGCGTCTACGAGATGGTGGCCAAGGTCGCGGCGACTGACGTCACCGTCTTGATCCGGGGCGAATCAGGCACGGGCAAAGAATTGGTGGCGCGGGCGATTCACGAGAAGAGCGCGCACCGGAGGGGCGGGGCATTCATCGCGATGAACTGCGCGGCCTTGCCAAGTGAATTGATCGAGTCGGAATTGTTCGGCCATGAGCGCGGCGCTTTCACCGGGGCTGCCGGGCAGCGCAAGGGCAAATTCGAACTGGCCAGCGGCGGGACGATCTTCCTGGATGAGGTCGGGGATATGAGCCTGAACACTCAGGCCAAGCTGCTGCGCGTGCTCGAAGAGCGCCAGATCGAGCGGCTCGGCGGCACGCATTCCATCCCGATCGACGTTCGCGTGATCAGCGCGACCAACCGCGATTTGGAGGCGGCCACGGCCACCGAGAAGTTCCGCGGCGATCTTTACTACCGCCTGCGTGTGGTTCAAATCAACCTTCCCCCATTGCGCGAGCGGCGCGAGGACATCCCGCTGCTGGCCGAGCATTTCTTGCGCGCCTACGCGGCCAAGTACAAGCTGAAGTGCGCCGAGGTCAGTCGCGAGGCGATGGCGCGGCTCGCCGCTTACGACTGGCCGGGAAATGTGCGCGAACTACGCAACGCCATCGAGCGCAGCGCAGTGCTCGCCGACGGGACGAAGCTGCGAGTCGAGGACCTGCCCGAAGAGATCAGCGCGGGGCGGGCCGCCGCAACTACCGGCCGCATCCCCGCGCCCACACCGGGCGATGAGGGTGACAGCCTTCTGGTTCCTTACCTCGCCGACTTCCGCGAAGCACGTCGTGAGTTTGAGCGTGCCTACATTGAGCGCTGCTTGGCGGAGACGGGCGGCAATGTGACCCGCGCCGCCGAACGCGTCGGCATGCACCGCCAGAGCCTCCAGCAAAAACTCAAAGACCTGGGCCTGACGCGCCGCTACGTGGCCAGCGACGAGGCGCCAGATTCGGATGACGAATGACGGCTGGCCCCGACAGACCCGCCAGTCTTCTTTTCCTCACTGACACTCTAAACTCAATGCGCATCGGCCATCGAATCAAGTGGCCCCACTTTTGCTGTCCCCGTTGGTGCAACCTTGAGGAAACACTGACCACCTTGCGTCACGGTGGCCGCCATCGCCGTTAATGTATGGCTTGCGGCGACGGCGGCGGCGTGGCGCAAGGGCTTTTAGTTATTGAACTCTGAAACGCCTCAGAATCTTTGCTCAGGTGCCTGACTTAATTCATCCTCCCCAGCTTCGTTCTATCCACCACCACTACCCCGCCTTTCATCACCCAGCGGACCTGGTTGACGACCGCGTTGATGTCGGCAAGCGGGTCTCCCTCGATAGCCACGAGGTCGGCGTAATAGCCGGGGGCCACCGCGCCCAAGCTCTTCTCCAGGCCGAGCAGGGCGGCGCCGTTGGTGGTGGCCGTCGCGAGCGCTTGCGCGGGCGTCAGGCCGGCTTTGACGAACCAGCCCAACTCGCGGGTGTTCTGGCCGAACATGGTGAAGACGGCATCCGACCCCATGGCAAAAAGGACGCCGGCTTTGACGGCGCGGCGTGCCGTCTCCAGGTTACGCTGGATGTAGTTATTCAGCCGGTCAGTCGAGCCGGGAGCGAACCCGTATTGCGCGGCGTTCTCGACGTAGTAGCGGTTGTGATCGATGGTCGGCACGTAGAAGATTTTCCGGCGGGCCATCTCGGCAATCGTCTCATCATCCATGTCGGTCGCGTGTTCGAGCGAGTCGGCCCCGGCCCGCACCGCATCGCGCGCCCCGTTCGGCCCGTAAGAGTGAATCGAAATGCGCTTGCCCGCATGGTGGGTGACATCGACAGCGGCTTTCATTTCTTCAAAGGTGAAGGTCTGATCGCCCGAGACATTCTCGAAGCCGCCGGTCGAGCCGTACATCTTCACCCAGTCGGCCCCGGCCTCGATCTGCTGCAACGCTACTCGCATGACAGCCAAGGTTCCACTGGCCTGCCCGCCGCTGGAGAAGACAAACCCGGGCCGTGACGCCGCGCGGGATTTTTGCAATCCGTAGCCGGAGACGAACATTCGTGGCCCGATCATCGCCCCTTGATTGATCAAGTCGCGCATGGCGATGTCCATATAATCGAAAGCCCCCAGATCGCGCACCGTGGTCACGCCGGTCTCCAAGGTTTTGCGGGCGTTCTCCTGCGCGAGGAAGACCGTCGCCGACGTCATCCGCGATCCCAGTTGAGACCGGGGCTGAGTGCCGGGCGCCTGATCCCAGTAGTAGGTCATGTGCGTATGCACGTCGATGAGCCCTGGGATGCCGGTGTAACGGCTCAAATCAATCACCTCAGCGTTGCTGGGGATGGCCGCGTCACCGGTGCTCACGCTCCGGATGCGGTCGTTTTCGACGACCACCACGGCGTTAGTCAAGACTTGGCCGGTCCCGTCCACCAGCTTGCCAAAACGAATCGCCTTGACGGGGGCCGCCGCTTTGGAGGTCGGCCAGGCAGACCACAGAACGGCAGTCAACAAGAGAAGAGTCGGGAGAATTCTATAGCCTTCAAGAAAAAGAAGACGAGAGATCTTCCCCTGGGAGCGCAGGCATCCTTGCCTGCTCGGCTGGCGGAAGAGACGCTTTGAAAAAGAAAAGATCAGGTGGCGAAAACCAGCAGGCAGGGATGCCTGCGCTCCCAGGAGTGACGCCACCTTCTTCTTTTTCTTGAAATCTATAGCGATGCGCACGGTGCGCTCCTTTCTATTTTTGATCGGATGTGGGAAATGCTGATGCCGGCAGGTGGTGATTCTTCATCGGGCCTTTCGCTTTAACCGGCTCACGGCTCAAGGCCCACACGCCGGAGCAGAGCTGCGAATCTTGGATCTGAGTGCAGGTTGTCGAAGTGTGGAGTGACTTTGAGAATGAGTATCTCCTCCGACCGCACCTGATAGGCCTTTTCTAGCCACTCGAAGGCCAAGTCTTTCTCCCCAAGGCCGGCATAGATTCTCGCCATAAACATCGGGTCCACGTGTCTTTGCTTCGACCTGGCCTTCAACTCGTCGATTATCTTTTGCGCTTCACCTCTTTTGCCAGAGACCGCGTAGAGATGTCCGAGTAAGGCCAGCGGGTACGGGTTCTCCGGGTCTAAGAGTCTCGCCTGGTTGAAGGCTGCCAGGGCTTGCTCGTACATCCCCTTTTGCTCGTAAGCCAGGCCGAGGGTATAGTGCCCGACGGCGAAGTTCGGGTCCATGTCGATGAGCTTCTGTAATTGCGCGAGCGCCTCGTCAGGCCGGCGGGCTAAATAGTAATAGAAGGCCAGAGTCGAGCTGGTGTAGGGCGTGAGCGGATCCAGTTCGCGAGCCCGTGTAATCTGGGCGATGGCATCATCCAACCGCCCCTGCTCACCTAAGTAGTACCCATAATATAAATGAGTGGACGAGCTATTAGGATTCAGTTCAAGCGCCCGCTTGTATTCTTTCTCTGCCTCCTTCCAGTTCCACTTGTATTGCGCCTCAAATTGGCCGAGTGAGGTGTGAGCTTCGGCGAGCGTCTCGTCTAAGGCCAAGGCTCTCTCTGCAGCCGCCTTGACATTGGGCATGGCGTCATTCGGATTAAGGTAGGTGCCCGAGGCGTCATAATAAGTGGCGGCCAGCCCCGCATAGGCGAGGGCGTAGGTGGGGTCGAGTGCAATCGCCTGATTGAGAAACTCAATCCCTTTTGTAAATCCCTCGGCGGTATATTTACTCGCGTAGAAGCGGCCTTTGAGGTAGAGCTGGTAGGCCTCCATGTTTTCTGTCGGGCGTTTAGCCAGTCGCTGCTGTTCTTCGCCGGTCAGGGCGAGGCGCAACTTTTCTGAAATCTGCTTGGCGATCTCTTCCTGCACCGCGAGGACATCGGCCAGCTTCTGGTTATATTGTTCGCCCCAGAAGTGGCTGTTGTTGCGCACGTCGATGAGTTCGGCGCTGATCGAGAGATTATCGCCGCGCTTCAACACCCGGCCCTTGAGCACGGCCTGGACTTTGAGATCGCGGCCCACCTCCTGGGCAGAGACCGCCCGCCCCTTGTAGTGGAAGGCCGCGTCGCGCGACATCACCGTCAGGCGGGGCAGCCGCGAGAGGCTGTTGATCAGGCTCTCGGCGATCCCGTCTGAGAGGTATTCCGTGTCGGGCTCGGCGCTCTCATTGGCGAAGGGCAAGACCGCGAGCGATTCAATCGCCTTCCCTCGCCAGAGCAAAAAATAAGAGGTCAACGCGAGTCCGAGCAAGAGCACCGTCAGCGCCAAGCCAATCCACAAAGCTGGGCGCGAGCGTGGCCTGGCGAGTGCCGACACAGATTGCGAGGTCCCAGCCCCAGTCAACAGGGACCTTAAGTCGAAGGCTAGGTCTCGCGCCGACTGGTATCGTTCTTCCGGCTTCTTCTCCAGGCAGTGCCGGATCACGTGCTCGACTGCCTCAGGGACTTCTTTCCCAGCCCCCGCCAGCGCCGGCGTCTCGTCCCTGAGAATGGCCGCCATCGTTTCGGCGCCGGTGTCGGCCACGAAAGGCCGCTGGCCACCCACTATCTCATAGAGCACGCAGCCCAGTGAAAAGAGGTCGCTCGGCGCATCGGCCGTCTCCCCCCGCACCTGCTCCGGCGACATGTAGCCGAAGGTGCCCATCACCCTCCCCGGCTTGGTCGCGTCAACCGCAGTGATCGTCAGGGTCCGGGCCTGGGCCGAGACTACGGGTTTGATCCGCGCCAGGCCGAAGTCCAAAATTTTGATCTGGCCCTCTGTAGTCAGAAAAATATTTTCCGGCTTCAGGTCGCGGTGGATGATCCCTTTGGCGTGCGCCGCCGCCAGCCCTTCCGCCACCGCCGCCCCGATTTCGACCGCTCGGCGCCAAGCCGGGAGAGGGTGTGAGAGGCAGCCCCGTAAGGTCTCGCCTTCGAGCAACTCCATGACCGCATAGCTCACCCCGTGCTCGGTGCCGAAATCATGGATGGCCAGGATGTTCGGGTGCGAAAGCGCCGCCACTGCCCTCGCCTCACGCTCAAATCGGGCCAACGCCTCCGGGTTGGTGGCCAAGTGCTCGGGTAAGATTTTGACGGCGACATCGCGGCCGAGCCGAGTGTCCTTGGCGCGGTAAACTTCACCCATCCCGCCCGCGCCCAGCAGCGAGAGAATCTGGTAGCGGCCGAGCGTGCTCCCAACCATGGTCTTGGTCCGATGCTCGGCGAGTAAATCCGTCGCCGCCCGGGCCGGGGGCGCTTCGATGAAGCTGCCGGCCTGGTCGTGGGCAGCCAGCAGCGACTCAACCTCGCGGCGCAGCGCCTCGTCACCCGCACAAGCTTCGGCGAGGAAAGCCGCCCGCTCCTCAGGTGCGCGCTCCAGGGCCGCATCCAAGAGCCGGTCGATTTGTTGATAGCGTTCAGGCGTCATAGTTCAGTAGGCAGTAGGCAGTAAGCAGCAGGCAGCAAACAGCGGGCAGCGCTGAATCCACAACCTACTGTCTACTGCTTACTGCCTACTGCCTACTGCTTTGACTCAGCTCGCGGTAGAGCCAAGCTTTGGCTTTCAGCCACTCCCGCTTGATTGTGATCTCTGACACCCCCAACACCTCCGCCGTCTCCTCCGTGCTCAAGCCGCCAAAGTATCTCAGCTCCACGATCTGGCTCTTCCGCCGGTCGAAGGCCGCCAGTCTGTCGAGCGCTTCATCAAGCGCCAGCAGGTCCGCTTCTCGCCCCTCAGTGACCACCAGCGCCTCGTCGAGCGAGACTTGGTGCGCCCCGCCCCCACGCTTGGCGAAGTGCTGGCTGCGGGCATGATCGACCAGCAGATGGCGCATGATTTGGGCGGCGATGGCGAAGAAGTGAGCGCGGTTCTGCCACTCGACGTTCCCCTGGTCGATCAGCCGGAGGTAGGCCTCATTGACCAGGGCGGTGGTTTGCAAGGTGTGGCCGGGGTTCTCCCGATTCATGTAGCGTTTGGCGAGGCGGCGGAGTTCGTCGTAGACCAGGGGCATCAGTTGATCGAGTGCGGCCTGGTTGCCGTTGCGCCAATCGACGAGCAGTTGCGTGACTTCTTGCGCCGAGGGGGGCATCGCTGTTTCCCTCTGATAAAGATAAGATTGACCCTAGCTGTCGCGGATTATACCACCTGAGCGGCAATCTTTCCTGTGCCCAGCCTGCTTTGGCAAAAAAATCGGCGGATGGCTGATCGAACCGGGCTGCGGCCTGAGCGATCGGATCTTCGTTGACATGGTTTCGGGGAACTCTTAGACTTCAGCCGTATGGCGGCTGTGCAAATCGAAATATCTGATGAGTTACTCAAAGCGGCTAAGGTGCCGGATGAACGGCGCTCAGAAGCGGTAGCCAAGCTCCTGGCTTTAGAGCTTTATCGTGAGCGCGCCGTCTCTCTCGGCCGTGCGGCTGAACTCTGCGGCGTGTCAATCGCGGAATTTATGGAATTTGCCGGGGAGCGCGAAGTCGAGCTTGACTTCGGTCTCGAAGACCTTGAGCAGGATCGCCGCACCCTCGAAAGCTTCAAGCTGTGATCGTCGTCTCGAATGCTACTCCGCTCATCGCTCTGGCCAAACTGGGGCATTTCGCTCTCCTCCAAAAGCTTTTCACCGAAGTTACTATCTCTCAAGAGGTCTGGACTGAAGTCGTGACTCAGGGTGCTGGTCGGCCCGGAGCGGCCGAGACCTCACAGGCGGCTTGGATTCGAGTGGTCCCGCTGGCTCAGCCGGCGTTGCTGCCGATCTGGCGGAGCGCCTACAACCTCGGTGCGGGTGAGACCTCAACTATTCTCCTCGCCAAGGAACTATCGGCCACCCTGGCGCTCATTGACGAGCGCCAAGCGCGAAACCTGGCGCTCAAGGAAGGAATTGCGATCAGCGGCTCAATCGCTGTGCTCGAAAGCGGTTACCGCCAAGGGCACCTGAGCGATCTCCGCCAAGTCTATGCGCAGTTACTTGCCGCCAACCTCTACATCGCTAAGCATAAGCTCAATCAAAGCCTGGCCAGTTTTAATCTTCCTCCATTGTAAGGCCGCGCCGGCACAAGCAACCTAAGCTTAGGCAGAACACCTCGATCTGTGCAGTGCTGCGTAGGTCAATTTTTTTTGCCGGGGGATGATACTTTTTTCCCGCGGATCTCGCTTATGTAGGTGAAGGCAATAATGAGATTGCCAAAAACGGTGGGGAGGTTGGCCGAGCGGCCAGTGCGACCCAATTGAAACTCGGCGGCTGGTGAGAAAGCCCGTCGCCACCAATGCCCTCAAGCAGGGCGATCAAGGAGAAGCTATGACAACTTATGTAGACGAGAAAGTGAGCACGAGAAAAGAGACGATGAAATTGAGCGTTGAGGACTTGGTCGAATTGGGTGTGGAGGAGTTAGAAGAGGTCGTCGCTCCGGCCCTTGCCCCCAACCACAACGAGACGTTCGTGGCTGACCTGGATGTCGAGGAGATGGAGGAGGTGATCGCTCCGGGCCTTAGTACGGGTAACCACAACGAGACGCTCGTCAGCGACGCGACCTGCTAAGTTCCAGGGAGAACGCCATGACGTTCACGGCACATCCTCTGCCGCGGGGCGACGCGCCTGCGGCGGTGCCCCGACGGCAGAGGATATTTTTTGAGGTGCCCGAACGATTCATCCGGCGCCAACTCGTCGCCGGGCCAGCGCCAGACGCAAGAGGGAAGAAAGATGTCGAAGAACTCTCAAACAAGTTGGGCCAAGCCTGGCCCACCAGTTAAGCCTTAGGAGGACGCCATGTATACAACTTCACTAGTCGGCCCTTCAGAGCCTACGGTCGGTCTCAGCGAGTTACAAGGGGGCGTGACGCTCCAAACACTGCTGCCATCCGATCTCATCTGCGTGCGCACGCGGAATAGCGAATATTTCCTCTACCTGTTGGACCCTGAGACCGGGCGCGCGCTGCTGCGGGGCGGGAGCTTCAGCGGCGAGCCGATCGAAGTCATGGTGAAGGGCTCGACCATCGGCGGCCACGTCGTTAAGCCGGGCTGGGTCGGAGCCGGATTCAGTCTGGAGATGGTGGCCGGTCAACGGCGAATCACCACCTCCCTGGTCGAGTCGCTCTGCGTCAGTCGCCAGACCGAGTAAACCGGGCAACTCGTCCCACTGTTTGCAGCGGGAAGAATCATGCCGGATCGTCAGCCCAGGTCGCCAACTGATCAAAGCCCTCGTGCACTCGTTATGGGTGTATACCTGGGCCAGCGCAAAGGGTAGAATAGCGGCGATAGTGGCAATCGTAGTCAAAGGAGGCCGAAACTATGGTGAGAGTGAAAGGGTGGATCGGGGCAGCTTTAATTATGCTGGCGGTAGCTTGCCCGGTGTGGTCGCAGGATCAGATGGAGCCGCAGGCGCTGCTCAAGAAGGTGAGCGAGACCTACAAGAATCTGAAGCGCTATCACTTCGAAGGCGTGACCGTCATGGAGTCGAAGGCCGGGGAGGGGCAGGTGCGGTCGGAGTCCAGGTCGGAGGAGACTTTCTCAATCGCGGCCGTCAAGCCGGACCGGATGCGGGGCGAGATGCGCAGCCCGACCTTCAGCCTGCTCACCGTCTCTGACGGTCGGACGGATTGGGTCCTGGCTTCCGCCACCAATCAATACACCAAGAAACCCGCCGGGCAGAAGGGGCGCCCCGGCGCCGGAGGATTGGATCCCGTCAGCTCCTGGGTCAGCCGTTCAACTAGCCGGCTGGCCGAGTACGAGCGGCTGGCGGATCGAGCCAAGGAGGCTAAGATCCTGCGCGAGGAAGCCGTCGAGGTCAGCGGCGGGAGGGTCAATTGCTACGTGGTGGAGGTCGAATATCAGCCGACCGTCGGCTACCCGAACGTCCCTTCATCCCGGCGGACGCTCTGGGTGGATAAGGCCCGATATCTCGTCCTGCGTTCGATCACCACGACAAAATACCAAGTCCCATATAGCCACCCTTATGAGGTTAAGAACACCACCACTTTCACCACGGCCAAAGTGGACGAGCCGTTGCCGGACACGTTGTTCGTCTTCGTCCCCCCGGAGGGCGCGAAAGAGGTCGAGGAGTGGAGCTTCCCTGGACTCACCACCCGGCCCGAAGTGAAGCGCGCGGAGTTCATCGGGAAGGAGGCCACCGACTTCACGCTCAAAGACCTGGACGGGAAAGAGTTCAATTTGCAGAGCCTGAGGGGCAAGGTCGTGCTGCTCGATTTCTGGGCCACCTGGTGCGGGCCC